>Ga0335398_10000523_pt1 | contig 66875 bp, 34 predicted proteins | sample BON03_FD_205742 | JGI IMG/M metagenome (GOLD analysis project Ga0335398, IMG submission 205742) | Freshwater microbial communities from Lake Bonney liftoff mats and glacier meltwater in Antarctica - BON-03 (spades assembly) (version 2) | ecosystem: Environmental > Aquatic > Freshwater > Ice >... | reverse complement strand
CGGCGGCGGCAACGGCGGCGGCGGCGGCAATGATGCTCAGGGCGCAGGGGCGGCAAGTCGAGTGGCGTCGGGCGCAGTGGGGGCGGCGGCGGCGCTGGCGGCGGCGCTTTCGGCGGGCGGGCAGGAGCAGCAGCAAGAGGAGGAGGGGGGGGGAGGGCTTGCGTCGTCGCCGGCGGCGGCGGCGACAGAGGCGGCAGAGGCGGCAGAGGCGGCGGCGCTGGCGCAAGGGACGCTGCTGTGCTTTGTGCTGGTCGACCCGGCCGGCGGGCACGCCTTCTGCAGCGCCTACGACTTTGGCCCTTGGCCGCTGCTGATGGGGCCGCTCGAGGCGTCGGCGGAGCACCGGAGGCGACAGCGGCAGCAAGAGCAGCAGCAGCAGCAGCAAGAGGCGGGCGGACCCGAGGCGGCGGCGGCGGCGGCGGCAACGCCCGACGGCGCCTCTCCCCCCCGCGCAAACGCCGAGGAGGTGGAGGAGGACGACGCCGCCGCCGAGCGCCTCCTCCCCCCCGCCGTGCTCGACGCCCTGCGCTCCACCCGCGCCCTCTACCTAAACGGATTCGTCTTTGACGAGCTGCCCCTCGCCCTGGTGCTCGCGTTGTGCCGCGCCGCCGCGCGCGCCGGCGCCGCCGTGTTCTTCGACCCGGGCCCGCGCGCCCACACCATGCGGTCGGGCGAGCGGCGCGCGGCCCTGGACGCCGTGCTCGACCTGGCGGACGTGGTGCTGATGACGGAGGAGGAGGCGGCCGAGGTGACGGGCGTCGGCGGCGGCGGCGGCGACCGGGGCGGCGGCGCGGCCGGGGCGGCGCGCGCGACGCTGGCGCGGCCCGGGTGCCGCACGCGGTGGGCGGTCGTCAAGCGCGGGGCCGAGGGGGCGGTGCTGGTGGCGCGGGCGGACGAGCGGGAGGTGGGGGCGGGCGAGGAGGGGGCGGCGGGCGCGATAGGAGGGGTGGACGACGACGTCCGTCGCCGCCGCTCGCTCGCCGCTTCGTCCCCCTCCTCCGCCTCCTCCCCCTCCTCCTCATCGCCCGCCCTCCTCCTCACCTACACCTCCCCGGCCGTCCCCGTCGACGTGCGCGACACGGTCGGCTGCGGCGACTCGTTCGCGGCGGCGGCGGTGCTCGGATACACCCGCGGATCGGCGCCCGAGGCGACGCTCGCGCTGGCCAACGCGGTGGGCGCGGCGACGGCGATGGGCCGCGGGGCCGGCACCAACGTGGCGAGCGCGCCGCGCGTGCTGGAGTTGCTGCGCGGCCGGCAGCGCGCGGCGGCGGCGGCGGCGGCGGCGGCGGCGGCGGACCAGGGGCCGGCGGGCGAGGGGGCGGCGGGGGCGGGCGAGGGGGCGCCGGGCGGCGACGGAGGCGGCGGCGGCGGCGGCGCGCCGCCGGGCGTGGTGGTCGCGGGGGCCATCCACATGCTGCTCGCGTCGCTGGACAGCGGCGGCGCGGGCGGCAGCAGCGACGGCGGCGAGGCAAACGCGGCGGCCGACGCGGCGGTCGCTGCGGCGGCGGCGGCAGCGGCCGCCAGGCAGGCGGACGGCGGGCAGCAGCAGCAGCAGCAGCAGCAGCAGCGGAGGCGGCCTGCGTCGCAGCCGCCTCTGGCGGCCGCGCCAGAGCAAGCGACCCATCCGCGCGCGCGGCGCCGCGAGCCGACGACGGCGGCATGAGCACGCCCGTATATCTGTATGCACCAGCGGTCACAAAAGTAAACGCAAATGCGCCTCTTAAGACAAAAAAAAGGCGAGAGAAGACGCGACGGGGCGGGCGGGTGCGGTGCCGGCGCCGGCGCGCAAAGGGGCCGACGCCTGCATCCCTCTCTCCTCTCTCTCTCTCTCTCTCTCTCTCTCCCCTCCCCCTCAGCTCGGGCGGCAGGTCGCGCAGCATCCCTCTCTCACTCTCTCCTTTTCACTGCACGGGGCACCCCCCGCCGGCGCCGCCCCCCAACCCCCTGAGCTCGGGCGGCAGGTCGCGCAGCAGCTCGGGCGGCACCTGCGCCAGCAGCTGCTCGAGCGTCGGCGGCTCGGCGCCCCCCTCCCCCGCCTCGTCATCTGCCCCCTCGGCGCCCTCGTCCCCCTCGTCCACGCCGTCCAGCAGGCCGCCCAGGCCGCCCAGGCCGCCGCCCAAGCCGCCCAAGCTGCCGCCGCCGCCAAACAGCGAGCCCAGCGCCCCGGCCGCCGCCGCCCCGCCGCCCACGCCGCCGCCGCCGCCCATCAGCCCGGGCACGTCCGCCGCGATGGCCGACGACATCTCCTCCACGATCTCGGGCGGGGGCTCGCCGCACGCCTGCATCTCCTGCAGCAGGGCCATGAGCGCGGGGAAGTCCGAGGCGTCGCGCTCGTACTGCGCGCAGAGGGCGACTATGGCCGCGTGCTGCCGGACGTACCTGTCGAGCTCCGCGGCAGGGCGCGAGGCGCCGTTCCTCTCGAGCCAGGGCGGGTAGCGGTCGCGGATCTCTGACATGGGCCCGTACAGGACCTCCTTGCTGAGGAGGTGGCGCATGACGCTGTCGACCACGGCGGCCATGGGGCCGCCCGCCTCGCCCGCGCCGCCGCCGCCGCCGCTAGACGAGTCGAGGGCGGCCGCGGCCGAGGCCGAGGACGTGCCCGCCGCGCCGGCGAGGCGGTCCTGCTCGGAGACGGTGCGCTCGGTTTCCTCGGCGAGGGCGCGCAAGACGTCGGAGGCGGCGGCGGCGGGAGGTCGGCCGCCGCCGCTGCCAGCGCCGCGGCCGGCCCCGCCCTGCCCCGCTCCCCCTCCTGCTGCGGCCGATGCTGCTGCCGCATCTTCCGGCGCCAGGTGCATCGCCTGCGACCAGTCCTCGACGAGCCGGCTCAGCTGGTTGGACAGGCGCGCGGCCTCGGCGGACGACGGGCCGGACGCGGTCGAGGCGGCTGCTCCTGCTGCTGCTGCTGCTGCTGCTGATGCTGCTACTGTGGGCCCTCCGGCGCCGCGGCCGCGCCCCGCCGCTGCTGCTGCCGCTCCTGTTCCTCGCCGCCCGCCCCCCATCGGGTCGAACGCCAGGCCTCGTCCGCCCAGGCCCGCGGGGATGCCTCGCCGCCCGGCAGGTGGCGCCGATGCTGAGGGCGGCGGGACCGCTGCTGCTCCTGCTCCTGCTGATGCGGCATCGGCGGCCGCTGCGGTTGCGGACGTCGGCGCGGCAGCTGCGCCGGCGTCGGCGTCGACGGCATCAGCGGTGGGGGCCGGCGCTCGCCGTTCTTGCTGCTGCTGCTGCTGCTGAGGGGGCGGCGCGGACGAGGGCCCGGCGTATCCGTCGTCGTCGTCGTCGTCAAAACCCGCGAGCGCGTCTGTTGTGTGTGTGTCGTGGAGTGGATCGTTGGTTTGGCGTGTGAGAGAGAACTTTTTTTGCGTCTGTTTGTCGAGAGAGTCGCCGTCGCCGGCTATCTCAACTCACCATCGAGCAGCTTGTCAATTGGCTGACGCGCCATGGCTGCTGCTTGTTTCAGCAGCAGCAGTGGGTGCCTCGCCGCTGTACCCGACGCGTCTCTCGGTGCGTTTGAAGGTCCCCCTCTCCCTTTTCGCGAGAGCCCTCCCTTTCTTTTTCGCTCCTTCTCGATCGCTGGTGAATGCGAGGGATGGATGTGTTGGGTTCTGTGGAGCGATGCGGGGAAGAGCGCACGGAGAGGCGTGTTCTGGAACGCCTTCTTGAGGGATGTCTCGGAAAGTCGTCGGGGATCCAGTTCTTCTTGAACCCCCCTTTTCAAAACGCCCGCCTTCTCCTTCCCTCGCAATGCGACACGCGAAGACAATTCGTCCAAACAATCAACACGCGTGCGCGCCTGCACCTCATCCAGCGAGCACACGTCGAGCATCAAGACTTGCGCAACTGAAGAGCAGGCACCACGACAGGGACCTCGTGACGCGCCTTCTTGCACACGTCCCCCTCCTCCCGCCGCCCTCCTTGGCGATCCCCCAACCCCCAACTGGATCGACGAGAGCAGGGCTGACGTCCCTAAGCACCACCACCACATCACACACACACGCGACGGCGACAATGATGGCCGCGAGCAGCAGCACCAGCCGCCTCCCGGCGGCGGCACGGCGGCCGCCGCCCGCGACGACGACGGCGGCCGCCGCCGCGCGCCCGACGCGCCCGGTCGCCCCTTGCGGCGAGCGCCGCCGCGCGCCCCTCCGTCTCGCCCCCGCCCGCGCCGCCCCCCCCGCCGGCGGCCTCTCCTACAAGGCCGCCGGCGTCGACATCGACGCCGGGGACGAGCTCGTCCGCCGCATCCGCAAGCTCAACCCGGCCATCGGCGGATTCAGCGGCATGGTCCCCTTTGGCGACTCTTTTCTCGTCGCCGGCACCGACGGCGTCGGCACAAAGCTGAAGCTGGCGTTCGAGATGAACAAGCACGACACCGTGGGCATCGACCTGGTGGCCATGTCCGTCAACGACATCATCACGGCGGGCGCCAAGCCGCTCTTCTTCCTCGACTACTACGCCACGGGCGCGCTCGACGTGGACGCGGCCGAGAGCGTCGTGAAGGGCGTCGTCGAGGGGTGCCGGCAGAGCGGCTGCCCGCTGCTCGGCGGCGAGACGGCGGAGATGCCCGGCTTCTACCCAAAGGGGGAGTACGACCTCGCCGGGTTCGCCGTGGGCGCTGTCAAGCGCGACGCCGTGATCGACGGCACCCGCGTCGCGCCCGGGGACGTGGTCCTCGGCATGCGCTCCTCGGGCGTGCACAGCAACGGCTTCAGCCTGGTGCGCAAGGTGTTGGAGCTGAGCGGCGTGGGGCTGCGCGACGCGGCGCCGTGGGCGGGCGAGGGCGGCGCGTCGGTCGGCGAGGCGCTGCTCGAGCCGACCGTCATCTACGTCGACCGGGTGCTGGCGCTCCACGGCAGCCCCGACGTGGACGTGCGCGGGGTCGTGCACATCACGGGCGGCGGCCTGCCGGAGAACGTGCCGCGCGTGCTGCCCGAGGGCGTAGGCGCCGAGATCGCCTGGTCCAAGTACGAGGTGCCGCCGATGTTCCGCTGGATCCAAGATCAGGGGAAGATCGAGATCTCGGAGATGCGGCGCACGTTCAACATGGGCGTGGGCCTGGTCGTGGTGGTGCCCGAGGCGGACGTGGCGGCGGCCGTGCGGATGGACCCGGAGCTGTTTGAGCTCGGGAGGATCGTGGCGTCGGCGGAGAAGGGCGCCAAGAGCGTTTCGTTTGTCTAGAAAAAGAACAGGGGGCGGGCGGGCGGCGCGCCCCCGCGACGTTTTGCTTCGACCAGCCCTCCTCGGAAAATCTAGAACACTTCAAGCCCGACGCAACGCGAGCGCGTCCCTCTCGAAGCGACGTGATTAGCTGCACTAGGCGTCGGCACGGTTTCCACCGCCGCTATTGTTCATTCGCTAGTGAGTTTCGTCCCCCCCCCCCCCCCCCCCCCCCCCCCCCCCCCCCCCCCTCCCCCCTCCCCCCCCCGCGCCCCCCCCCCCCCATTCCCGCTCCCTCGCTCTCCTCTTGGCTCTGTCTAGCCCGTCGGCGGCGCCGCCGTCGGCGGCCGCCCCTGATGCTGCGAAAAGAGCGACGAGTCGAACGAGGTCGACGGCGACGACCCCGCCGCCACCGTCTCGACCACCAGCTTTGACGGCCACCCGCGCTCGAGCACGTAGCGCCTGATGGCCGCCACAGCGCGCGTCTCGAGCACGCCGGCGCGGCGGCGGCGGGCGGCGTGCTCCGAGGCTTCGTGCTCGCGCCGCCGCCGCTCGGCCTCGGCCGCCCGCTTGCCCGCCAGCCACGCGTCAAACGCGCCGCTGCTGCTGGTGAAGTCGGCAGGTTTCGTCGTCGTCACCGTTGCTGCCCCCGCCGTCGAGGCCGCCGCTACCGGCGCCGCTGCGCCGGCGACGCCGGCCGGCGGCCACCGTTGCCGCTGCGGCTCAGCGGCGACCCGCCCGGGTGGCGGCACCTGAGGCTGAGGCCCCTGGCGCGCCAGAGAAGAGCGCCCAGCGGCCGCGCGGCGCGAGGGCGCAGGAGGTGACGGCTGCGCCTGCGCCTGCGCGTGCGCCTGCACTGGCCGCGGTCCCTCCGCCGATGCCACTGCTGCTGCTGCTGCCGCCGCCGCCAACACTGCACGCGCTGCGACCAGATCCCGCCCGCTCGCCGCGCGCCCGCCTCCGTGCGCCGCGACCAGCGCCTCGAACGAGTCGACCGCCTTCTTTAGCTCCGCCGTCGCCTGCGGGGACGAGGGTTCGCCCCCCGCGGCGGCCGTCGCCGCCGCGGCCGCCGCCCGCAGCGCCGCCGCCGCGGAGCGGGCCGCCTGCAAAACGTCGAGCCCGCTGCCCGGCAACCCCGCTTCTCTGGCCAAGGCGCACGCGGCGTCCAGCCGCTCGACGTCGGCGCTCGCGATCACGGCACCCAGGCACTGGCGGGACTGCGTGCGCGGCGTCGCAAAAATGATTGGCATGGTTTTTTTAATGGTCGGCGGCGTCGGTTGTCGAAAGCGCTTTTTTTGTCGATTTTTTTGACTTGATAGATCTGCTCTCGTTGAAACGCCGGGTGAAAAACCAGCCTATCGGGCAGGCGCGACCTACGAGTGTGCTATCAGATTGTATTCATTGGTTCCGAGTTTTTACATTTTAGAGGGAGGGTTGCTCTGGCGTTGACAAGCACAGGGAAAACAGGCTAAACAGCCGCGCCTCCGCCTCCGCCCTCGCCGCCGCCGCCGCCGCCGCCGCCGCTTCCGCCGCCAGCCGCGCCGTCCAGCAGCACCGCCATCGACGTGGTCCTGGCGCGCTTGGGCCGCGGGCTGCCCGACGGCATACTTGCGGTTGAAAGAGGGCGCCGCCGGCGCCTGCCGTCCGAGCGCTGCGAGGCCGCGGCCGCTTGCTCGTCCGTCCCTGCCGCCACTGTCGGGGGAGCAGCGGCTGCAGCAGCAGCGGCAGCGGCAGCGGGAGCGGCAACGGCATCGGCATCGGCAGCGGCAGCGGCAGCTGCAGCAGCAGCAGGAGCAGCAGCCTCGCCCCCTTGCGGCGGCGCCACCTCCTCGTCTCCCTGCGCGCAGCACAGCTCCAGCATGCCGTGCGAGGTGATGCGGCGGATGTGCGTGCAGTTGCCAAACTCGCCGTCGGCGCCGCCCGCGCTGCCGCCGCCGCCGCCGCCGCCGCCGCCGCCGCCGCCGCCGCCGGCCCCGTCGTCGCCGCCCGCGCCGCCCGCGCCCCCGCCGCCCGCGCCACGGCGCGGGCCTGCCGACTGCGTGCCGACGGCCGCCGCCGCGGCCGCCGCCGCCGCTAGCAGCGCAGCCTGACCGACTGGATCCTGCTCGCCAGGCGAGAGCGCCTGCGTCTGGGTCAGGTGCAGGGCGCTGGGGCCCAAAAACAGCACGTTGCCGACGCCCATCCCGATGCCGCCGTTGCCACCGCCCGCCGCCCCCGGCTGTTCGCCCAGCCCGGCGACGATGTCGGGCACGCCGCCACCTCCCGGCGCAAAGCCCGTCGGCGTGCGCTGGCCGCTGCGCATCAGCTCGATCAGACGAGAGGCGACGAGCCGGACCGCCGCTGCGGGCGCCGGCGAGGGCGACGGCCACGAAACCGCCCCCGGCGCCGGCACGCCTTGCATCTCCCGTGGCGCCGCCGCCGCCGCCGCCGCCGCCGCCGCCGCCGCCGCCGCCGCCGCCTCCCCTCCTCTTCCTTGTTGCTGCTGCGCGCGCGCCCCGCGCAGCAGCGCCTCGATCAGGTCGGCGTCCGCCTGCTGCTGCTGCCCGCGCCCGCCCGCCGCGCCGTTGAAGAAGGTCACGCCCGGCGACAGGGCCTCGGCCCCTCCCGCGCGGCGGCCCGCCCCGTCGCCGGCGCCCCAGCCCCCGCCCGCGCCCGCTTGCTGCTGCTGCTGCTGCTGCTGAAGCTGCGGGAAGAGCCGCTGCTGCTGCTGCGGCGGCGGCGGCGGCTGGCGGCGCTGTGGAGATCCGAGCTCGAGACGGTGGGGCGACGGCGGGGACGAGTTGAGGGGCGGCGCGCCCACGACCGCGAGCGCGGCCGGGCGGCGGCGGCCGTCGAAGGGCGACGGCGAGCGCGAGGACGATGCGCCGCCCCCCCACTCGGCCGCCGCCGCAACGAGCGTCCTGCCTCCTCCGTCAGCGCCGGGAGCAGCGGCGGCCAAGAGCGCCGGCCTCGCCAAACCCTGCAGGCGGCGCGAGAGGAGCGCGGCCACGCGCGCGTCGCCGCCCTCGGCCCGCGCGACCAGGCGCGCGAGGCCCTGCTCTGATATGCCGGCGGCAGCGGCCGCCGCAGCGGCGGCGCCGGCCGCGCCCGCGCCCGCGCCCAAGCCTGTGCGCGCCCCTGCGGCGATCTGGGCGGGGACCGCAGACCACGCGTCGCCCGCGAGCGATCCCGGGGCCCCCAGCATCTCGGCGGCCACCGCCGCGCGCAGGGCCGCGAGTGCGCCCGCGGCCTCGGCCCCAAGCCCCCCGTCGGACGCCGCCCCCGGGGCCCCGGCCTCGGCGACGGCGGTGGCGCGGGCGGCAGAGACAAAGTCGTCGGTGCCCTCGGAGGACGCCTCCTCGTCCTCCTCGTCCTCGTGCTCTTGCTCACTGCGGTCGCTGGACAGCTGGCTGCTGGTGCAGCCATCTTCGTCGTCCTCTGGCTGCCAGTGTATGCCGGCGGCCTCGACCCGCCGCCGCTCGAGCCGCCGCCGCAGCCGTCGACGCCGCCGCCGCGCGGGGCCCCAAGCCCGCCGCCCCTTCTCGCCGCCGCCCGCCTCCTCCTCGTCCTCGCGCTCCTGCGCCTCCATCTCGAGCAGCAGCCGCAGCTCGACGTCCTCGTCGTTGTCGTCGTCTTCATCCTCCTCCGCCTTCTCGGCCTCGGCGGCGGCTGCGGCGGCCTCGCTGCTGTTGGTCTGGGGCAGCGCGAGCGCCTGGCCGCCGCCGCCCCCGCCGGCACTCCCATCGCCGCCGCGACCGTGCGACACGGGCGCGGGCACGCCCGCGCCGCCCCCGCTGCCGACGTTGTTGACGACCGCGCTGCCCGCCGCGCCGCCGCCCGTCGAGCCCCAGACGGCCGCGGCCGCTGCGCGGGCGGTGATGGCGCCTGGTTCGAGCTCGTCCTGCTGCTGCTGCTGCGGCAGCCGCGATGGCGGCAACGGCGTCCGCGGCCGCCGCCTCGGCCGCGCCGCGCGCAGCTCGGGGGGCGCGACGCCGCCGCGGCCCACGCCCAGCCGCCCGCGCGCCAGCGCGCGCGTCACGCGAGGCGCCGCCATGCGCGAGACGGCCTCGACCAGGCGCCGGCTGGCGCCCATGGGGGGCGCAGCCGCGTTTAGGATGAGCGGCAGGGCGAGCGGGGCGTCGGGCCGAGGGGCGGCGGAAGCGGCGGCGGCGGCGGCGGCGGCCCCATTGGCCACCCCTCCGCCGCCAAGGGCCCAGGCGCGCAGCTCGTCGTCCGTGCACGCCATGGGGCACCCCGCGCCCCGGGCCCACCCGGACGCCGTGGCCAGCGCCGCGCGGTGCGCCCGCAGCGCGCGCCACTCGCCGCGGGACATGCGCCCGCCGGCGGCAGCATAGGCGGCGGCGCTCAGCGGCACCGACGCCGTCGCCGGAATTGCCGCCGCCGCCGCCGCCGCCGCCGCCGCCGTTGACGCGCCCGCCGCCGTCGCTCCCCGCCCTGCCGCCCCGACCGCGGCGATGCAGACGTTCCTCCACACCACGGGCGGGCCCGCGCGCGCCGCCGCCGCCGCCCCCAGCCCCTCAACCAGCGCCGCCGTCGCCACGCCCAGCCGCGCCCACCCGGGCCGCGCCCTCGCATCGGAGAGCCTCGGCGCGGCCACGTGCGCGCAGAACTCGAGCAAGGCACGGCGCCCGAGCCGCTCGGCGTACCGCGCCCAGTCCAGCAAGGAGTCCAGCAGGGCGTCCCGCTGGACTGCCGACAGGCGCGACCACCGCGCCGAGTGGAGCTCGAGGCGCTCGGCGAACTGGCGCTCGCAGAGCGCGGCCAGGCGCCCGAGGCGGCAGCGCACGGCCGCCAGGTGCAGCTGGTAGGTGGCCGCGCCCGGCTCGAGGCCGTCGGTGTAGAGGAAGGCGACGAATGCGGCCAGGGCGGCGGCGTCGGGGACGGCGCCGATGCGCACGTGCAGGATCGAGGGGGCGGCGTCGGGCTCGTTGGCGGCGGCGGCGCGGGGCGGCGCCTGGCCGCCGCCGGCCCAGCCGTGGCCGGCGGGGGCGGCCGCTGCCTCGGCGCCCGGCCGCTGCTGCTGCGGCTGCTGCTGCTGCAAGAGCACGGACAGGCCTGGCGATCCGATGCCAGTGGGGAGGGAGGCAAGATGCGCCTGCGGCTGCTGCTGCTGCGGCGCGAGCCCCGCGGGCCGGGGCAGCCCGCCGCTCAAGGGAGGAACGCGGCACTGCAGCACGAGCAGGTGCGCGGGCTCGGAGCTGCCGTCGGCGGCGACCACGCGCGCGTCGCCCCACTCTCGCGGCTGGTGCTGCGCGTCGCCCCACGACGCCGGGCTCGCGCCCTGCTGCTGCTGCTGCTGCCGCCCTGCGCCCGCCGCCGTCGCGGTCCCCGGCGGGCGGCTGGCCCAGAGCGGGGCGAACGTGTCGTTGCGCGGGGCCAGGGGCGGCAGGAGACCCGCGGCCGGCTGCCAGGCCACACCGCCAGCGACAGGCCCCGCCGCCGACGTTTCTCCCGCCGCGCCGCCGCCGCCGCCCATGGTTGCCGCCGCGGCCGCCTCGGCCGCAAAGCGCGCCGAGCTCGCCTTGTGCGCCATCGACGCCGGCAGCGGCGCCGCCCGCAGCTCCAGGGCAACGGGCCCGCGCAGGCGCGTGACCCGCTGCGGAGGCTGGCGCGCCGCCTCGGCGCGCGCGGCGGCGTCCTGCGCGCGCGTCGTCGCCGCGGCGGCGGCCGCCGCCGCCGAGGGGTCGACGCCGCGCCCTCCCGCCGAGGCCGAGGCCGCGGCCGACGCGTCCGCCTGGACCTGCGCGGCGGCCGCGACGAGAGCGGCGGCGCCGGCGGCCGCGCGCTCGGCCGACGCGGCGCGCTCGCGCAGCAGGGCGGCGAGGCCGGCGACCGAATCGACGTGCGCGACAAGCACGTCGCCGCCCTCCCAGCGGCACAGGTACGTCGGCATTCTTTTCTTTTCTGTGTTTTGGTGGGGTGGTTTTCGGCGGGGCGCTCTTCCCTCCTCTCTCGCGATCACGGCGTCACGCACCCCCTCCGCCGCGGGATCGAGGCCACCCGTCCGCCCCCTCCGACCCCCACCCTCTCTGCTGGGGGAAAGAAGGGGGTTGGCCTGCGCCCTCCGTCGCTCGGCGTCGGCGGCGAGGGAGGAGCGTGCTAGAAGAGGGGGGGGGGAGGAGGCACCAGAGTAGACCCACGACCCGCTCGCCGCCCCGCTCTGCGCCAGGCGCGAAAAGCAGCGGACGCTACGCAGTCTTTGATCCTGGCGCGCGCGCGCGGTTGTGGGAATCTCTCTCTCCGAGAGAAATGAGACAAAAAGGCAGCGAGAAATGAGACAAAAGGCCGCGAGAACGGAGACCTCTGTGTCGCAGGCTGTCCTTTTGGGTAGTTCCGCGGTCCGAGGAAGGTTCGAACAAGGTTCAGAGAGAGTGGGGAGCGCGCGAGCGGTCCACGAGCTGCTAATGTAGTGGGTCGCGTGTGCTAGCGAGCTAATGAGAAGGGCTCGGGAAAGAGAGGGGGGGAGGAAGTAGTGGGTCGTTTTCTCCTGCTCCGGCGCTCCCTCGTCGCTCCCGCCGCCGCCGCCGCGCGTTGGCCGCTCTTTGGCCGCTCTCTTTGGCTACCCTACGCTCACGCCGCCGCCTGCTCGAGGCACCGCCTCCTCCACGCCGCGACCACCTTGCTCACCGCCCACGGCGCGTCCGTCACAAGCGCGTGCGCCCCGCCCGCCAGCGAGGCGCGCAGCGCGCCGCCCCCGTCCACCACGAACGAGAACAGGCGCTGCCCCGCGCGCTCAAAGGTCGCCGCAGCCCCCAACCCCGCCGGCCCGGCCGCCGCCGCCGCCGCCGCCGCCGCCGCCAGCGCCCCCGAGTCGACCGCGGCAATCTGCGCCACGCCCTCGAGCCGGGGGACCAGCTCCCGGGAGCCAGTCCGCAGGGAAGAGGGCGCAGAATAGGAGGCCACGTAGCCCACGCGCGGCCGCTCGCCCCCGCTCTCGGCGACCGCCGCGACCGCCGCCGCCAGCGCGCGCGCCCCCTCGTCGTCCGACGTCCACAGCACGCACCGCGCGCCGCACCCGGCTTCCGCGGCCAGGCGCGCGGCCGCCCGCGCTACCTGCTCCATGGTCACGTTCTTCGCGGCGGCGCCCTGCGGCCGCTTGACGTCGAGGATGACGGTGCCCCCGCCCCCGACCGGCCGCTCCGCAAAGAGCGAGGCCACCCCCGCCCTGCTCCTCTTTTTCGGCCCCGCGGGCTTGCGCCGGCCGATCTCCACGGCGCGCGCCTCCCAGCCGGCCAGCACGGCCGCCAGCGCCTCGGACGCCAGCAGCGGGCCCTCGGGGCGGCCGCCCGACGGCGAGTAGGTCGAGCCGGCGCCCCTCGCGCTCCGGAGGTTGCCCCGCGTGCGCGGCGGCGTCCGCACGCGCCGCCAGCGCAGCCGCTGCAGCTGGGCGGCGGTGTAGTCGCCGACAAAGGCGCCGGCGGGCGGGCGGCGCGCGGCCTGGAGCTCTGTGTCGCCGACGACGATCATCTTGTTTTTGCTGTCACCGCCGCCGCCGCCGCCGCCGCTGCCGCTGCCGCCTGCGCTCCCCCCGTTGCCGCCGCCGGTTGCCGCCGCCGCCTCCTCCTCCAGGTCCTCCGCGAGCGCCCTCGTGCCGTGCAGGGCGACCAGCGCGCCGTCGAGCGCGGCCGACACGTCAAACTCGACGCAGTCAAAGGCCTCAGCGGCGCGGCGCAGCGCGAGGCGCGAGGCGCGCCGCGGGGCCGAGCCGGCGGCGGTGGCGTCGACGCCACCGTGGGCGCAGACCAGGGGGGCGGCCGGGGTGCCCCCCGCCGCTGCTGCTGCTGCTGCTGCTGCTGCTGCTGCTGCTGCTGCTGCCGATCCTGCTGCGCCTGCTGCTGCTGCTCCCGCTCCTGCTGCCGCTCCCGTCGCCGCCGCCGCTGCCGCCGCCGAGACCACGGCGGCGCAAAACTGCGCCGGCGGGTTGCTTCGCGCCGCGCGCCACAGGTCATCGTCGGCGGCGCGCTGCTTCCACACCGCCCCGCCGACGACGAGCGCGATCAGGAAGATGCAGGCGCGCGCAAAGAGGGGCCACCGGCCGCCAGCGCCTCCTCCTCGTCTTGCGTCCCCCCCTCCTCCGGCTCCCCTTGGGCTGTTTGGCCCGACGGAAAGAGGGGCCATGATGTTGGTCCGCTGGCGCGCGGTCATGTGTGTGTTGCGGTTGTCGTTGTTCCGGGTGTGGTCATGGTCATTACAGTGTGTCGCGACAAGGGGTGTGGGAGAGAGAGAGTGCACGTGCTTCATCGATGTTGGTCGTCGTCGCCGTTCTTCCTCATTCATCGCCGCCTACGCTCGGCCCCAGCGGCGGCAGCCCTCCGCGCCTCGCACTGCCCTTGCCACGCCTCGAGCACGCGCATGACCTCCGTCCCGCGGTCCGTGATCAGCGCGTCCGCCCCGGCCACCACCGCCTGCCGCAGCGCGACGGGGCGGTTGATCAGGTAGGCGAAAACCTGCTGCCCGCCGCCGCCGCCGCCAGCGCCGCCGCCGCCGCCGCCGCCGCCGAGGCGCCACTTGGCCCCCCCCGCCTCCGCCCCGTGCAGCGCCCGCACGACCGCCGCCCCGTCCTCCTTGCCCGGCCCGCGCCCGGACGCCAGCATCTCGACGTGCACCGCCGCCGCCGACGCGACCCCCTTGAGGCGCGGGTGCCGGCGGTCGCGCCTCTCTGCCACAAAGTAACCCAACCGCAGAGAAGGGGCGCGCCCCCTCTTTTTTAGTCGGCCCGCCGCCTCGGCCGCCGCCACCACCAAGTCGTCCTGCATCGCCCACACGAGGCAGCGCGCGCCGCCGCCGCAGCCCGCGGCCGCCGCGGCGGCGACGGCCTTGCGCGCCATCTCCGGCAGCGGCAGCTCCCGGCGCGCGGCGCCCAGCGGTCGCTCGAGGTCGAGGATGAGCGTCGCCAGCGGGCGCGCGGGCGGCGCGGGCGGGGCCCGCGAGCCTGCTCCCGCCGCCGCCGCCGCCTCGCCCTCCTTGCCCTGCGGCGGCGGCAGCAGCAGCCGCAGCGCCTCCTCGAGCGTCAGCACGGTCGAGTCGTCGTCGCCGCCGCGCCCCTTGCCGCCCGCCTCGGGCCCCCCCCGCGCCCGCCGACGCCGCCGCGTCGGCCGCCGCCACCGCAGCTCGCGCAGCTCGGCTAGCGACACGTCGCCCACGCCCACGCCGGCCGGCCCGGCCGCCGCCCGCCTCGCGCGCAGGCGCGCCGCCAGCGCCGAGCCGCGCGCCGGCGCCGAGAGGAGCGACCGCAGCGCCTCGGGCGTGTTGCGCAGGGCGACGAGCGCGCCGTCGCTGGTGGACGCGACGTGCAGGAGGACGCAGCCCGTGCCGGCGGCCAGGGCCTCGCGGAGGGCGTCGGGGCTGTCGGGCGAGGGGTGCTCGCGGTCGCGGCCGTGGGCGCAGACCAAGGGAGGGGCGGGGGCGGGGGCGGGAACGGCGGCGGCGCCGGCGGCGGCGGCGGCGGCCGCGGCGGCGCTGTGGCCCCAGCGCTCGCAGAAGGATTGCGGCGGCGAAGCGACGAGCGCGGTCAGGTGAAACTCGTAGTGGCGGTAGACCACGGCCAGCACCAGAGCGGTCTTGATTACGATGCCCAACCCGACCGCCGCCCGGCGCTTATCTCGGAACACGAGCGCGCGTAGAGACGGCCGTGGGGCCCCAAATATTCGCTGGGGCCTCATCGATGGCGCCTTGGAGAGGTACAGGGGCAGGGCCCGGACGTTCGGGGGCTTCATGTCTTTCCTTGTGATTGAGGTTTTATTCAGGTGCGGTCGGGTTGCTGCGTGTGTGTGTCTTGCGTGTTAAGGGCGAAGTTCTGGCACCGCACGCGCGACTACGAACGCCGACGACGCCGACGACGCCGACGACGCCGACGACGCTCTGGGCGGGCGACGCATCGCGCTCCCCTGTATATCTCTCTCTCTCTCTCGCACGCATCTCGTACTGGCACTCGCCCACGCACACAATAAGATGGCGGAGCCACCAGAGGCAGCGGCGGCGCGCCCGCAAGGGCAAGAGGATTTGTTGCTCCATCAGCTTTCGACGCTGCCGGACTCGCTCAAGCGCGCGATCCTGCACGCGCGCGAGCAGGCGGAGAAGGGCGAGCGGAGGTCCGCGGTGCGGCCGACTCAACCAACACCGCCGCCTCCTCCAGGAATAGCATCAGCAGAAGCAGCAGAAGCAGCAGCGACATCAGCGGCACCGCCGCCCGCCGCGTTTTCGCTCGGCCGCGGAGGCGCCGTCGTCCTCGACGAATTCGCGCCGCGAGAGACGCTGCAATCGGCGGCGCTCGAGGCGCGCGCGCTGCTGGACGCCCGCGGGCGCCCCGCGGCCATGGGCGGAGGGGGCGGCGGCGGCGGGGACAAGTGGCGCGCGCCTGGCCTCCGCGGCGACGAGTCGCTCTTCCTGGCGCCCGCCGACGCACCGCCCGCGCTGGCGGCCCTCGCCCGGGCGCTGGCGGCGCTCGGGCCGCGGCTGCGCGCGCAGGGCGGCGGCGGCGGAGGCGGCGGCGGGTGCTGGGCCGAGGTGCTGCGGCCCGGCGGCCGGGTGGAGCTGCAGCTCGCGCGCTACACGGGCGTCGGACGACGAGGGGGCGGAGGGGGCGGCGCAGGCGGCGGCGTCGGCCCCGTCTCGTTTCCCAGGTACGCCCGACACGCCGACAACGGCCGAGGCGGAGGCGGAGGCGGGCGCACGGGCGCCTCTCGCGCGGTGACGGCAGTTCTATACCTGGGCGACGGGGGGGGGGCGGATGAGGAGGCGGGGGGGGAGGGCGGCGGCTGGGACGCGCGGCGGGACGGCGGGGAGCTGGCGCTCTACCTGCCGGGGGTCTACTGCACGGGCGGCGGCGGCGGCGGCGGCGGCGGCCGCAGCGGCGGCGGCGGCGGCGGCGGGAAGGGCGACGGCGAGCCCTCGCTGCGCGTCGCGCCCGTGCCCGGCCGCCTGGCGCTGTTCGACTCGGCCGTCGAGCACGAGGTGCTGCCCGTGACCGCGCCGGCCGGCAGGTCGCGCGTGGCGCTGACGGCCTGGTTCCACCGCCACAGCGACGACGGGGGCGACAAAGGCCGCGGCGGCGCGGTTGCCGCCGCGGCGCCGCCGCAGCAGCCGCCGCCGCTGCCAGCGCCGCCGACGCCAATGCCAGCGCCGCCGCCAACAACGCCTCTCAGGCAACCCCCACTCGCCGCCGACCTCGCCGCCACCATCCTCGTCACCGTCGCGTCCTTCCGCGACCCGGAGACGGCCTGGACCCTGCGCGACGTCTTCTCCAAGGCGTCCGACCCCGGGCGCCTCCGCGCCGCGGTCGTGTGGCAGGACGACGACGACGACGACGGCGGCGGCAAGGGAGGCGGCGCGAGCGGAGGCAATGGCGTCGCCGGCGGTCCGTCTTCTCCGGCGGCCGAGTCCAGCGCCCGCCTGCCCCCAGCCGCCGCCGGCCGGGTGCGCCACATTCGCCTGCCGTCCTGCGAGGCCGCCGGCCCGGGCGTCGCCCGGCACCTCGCCCTCGCGGCCCTCTGGCGCGGCGAGGCCTTTGTGCTGCAGCTCGACAGCCACACGCGTTTGCGGCAGGCGTACGACGAATCGTTGGTGCTGATTCTGCGGGCGGCCGAGCGTGCGTCGGCGGCGGCCGATGCGGCGGCGACCGACGCGGCGTCGGCTCGCGCGACCGCGGCAGGGGGCGCGGCGACGGCGCCCGAGGGCCAGCGGCGCCAGGCCCTCTCGCGCGGCGCGGTCATCTCCACCTACCCGCCGCCCTATGAGGGGTCGGGCGCCTCTGCGCGCGTCCCCGAACTGGGCCCCGCGACGACGACGACGACAACGGGAGCAGCGGCATTGGCGGCGTTGGCGGCGTCGGCCGTCGGCGGCGGCGCAGGCGAAACCGGGGGAGAGGAAGAAGAGCAAGACGTGACGGCCCTCTGCGCCTCGTCCTTCTCCGGGCGCGACGGCCTCCTCCGCCTGCGCTGCCGGCGCGTGCGCCCGGACCGCGTCGCCTCCCTCGCCGTCGGCCGCGGCCCGGACCCGGACGATCCGTCGCGCTTCTGCCCGGGCGTCCTGCCCGCGGGAGGGTTCTGGGCCGCGGGGTTCAGCTTCTCGCGCGGCGCGGCGGCCGTGCGCGACGCGCCCTTCTGCTGCCCGCGCCTGCGGCACCTCTTCTTCGGGGAGGAGGCGTACGGGCTGGCGCGCCTGCACACGGGCGGGTACGACGTGTACGCGCCCGCGAGGTGCGTGGCGTGGCACCAGTGGGGCGTGCCGCGCGCGGAGAGGGCCGCTCGGGCGTCGTGTTCCTCGGGGGCAAGATCGGCGGCAGCATCGGCGGCGGCGGCGGCGGCGGCGGCGGGATCGGGACCGGCGGCGGCGGCGGCGGGCGCCGGCACTTATGCGGCGCTGGTGGCGGGCGACGCGCGCGCGCGGCGCGAACGGGCGGCGAGCGAGCGGCGCGTGCGCGCGCTCCTGGCTGGCGAGGCGTTGCCGCCGGCGGCACGGGCCGCCGCGGCGAGGGAGGGGACGCGTGGCGGCGGAGGCGCTGCCGTCGAGACCCTCTGGTGGCGGCGGCCGGCCGAGCGGGCGGGCGGCGACGGCGACGGCGACGAGGACGGCGACAACGGCGACGACGCAGATGACTGGGCGCCGGGCGGACGCTGGGGCCTGGGCACCCGGCGCTCCTTGGACTCGCTGTACGCGCGCTGCGGCGTCGACTTTCGGCGGCTCGAGGTCGGGGCACGGGCGCAGAGGGGGGGGCTGCCGCAGGCGAGCTTTGTTGAGGACGAGGACTAAGGGGGGGGCTAGAGGAAAGGGGAGGAGGGGAAGGAGGAGGAGGAGGCGGGCGGCGTTGGCGGCGTTGGCGGCGTTGGCGGCGGCGGCGGTTGAAGTGCCTCGGTTTGTCCTGCGCTTGTGTAACACTAGGTCGTTTGTTCATCGCGCGCGGTCATAGAGGGACCGCGGCTTGGAGATTGGTCGGGAGTAAGGCTCAGTCGCTGAGGGCGCGTTTGCGCTTCGAGGGTTAGGGGGCGAAGGGCGGGACGGGCGGCCGGCGGCGGCTCAGACGACGCCTCCGCCGCCGCCGCCGCTGCCAACGGCGACCGGCAGGGACAGCTGCTGGCCTCCGCCTCGCACGAGCGCCGAGTGCGCCGCGCGCATGAGCATCTGCCCGCACAAGAGGCCCACGGCCAGCCCGGCGAGCAGGACGACGACTGCAGGCAGCGAGGGCGACGCGCGCCGGGCGGGCGAGGGCGCGCCGCCCGTCGCGCCGACGCCGACGCCGACGCCGACGCCGACGACGACGGCGCCGCTGCCGCCGCTCATTCAGCGGCGAGGGGCCACGCCCCCCAACGTGCCGGTCGTGCGCTTCGTCCCTGACTTCAAGGGCGTGGGACGGTCGCGTGGGGGTTGGGCCTTGGCGTGGGGGGAAAGAGACAGGAGAAGAGCTGTCGGTGTCGTTTGAAGGGGGAAGCACAGGAGGCGGTTTGGAGTTGAGTGCGCGCGTTCAGAGCGAGCAGCAGACACAATCGATCACGCACACTTTGGATGTGAGAAGAGACAAAAGCGAGAGCACGTAGCACTTTGTGACGGATCGACTACGGATCGACGACACACACACACCCGCCCTAAGTGCCCCCCGCCACACGTGAATGACCGCGGCGCGCGCCCTGCTCTCGGCCGCCATGCGCGCCGCCCTCTCGCGCCTGTCGCACCGGGCGGCGTCGTCCTCCTCCTGCTCGTCCGCCGCCGCTGCCGCCGACGCCGCCCAGGCCGCCGCCGCCAGCCTGCCGAGCGAGGCACGGCGCAGCCTCTCCGACCCGTCCTGCCCGCTCGCCCTGGGCGTGGTGACCGACGGCGGGCGCGCCCTCGTCGCGCGCCGCCCCATATCTCAGGGCGAGGTCCTGCTCTCAGAGTGGCCGCTGGCAGCCGCCCCTCGTCCCCAGAGCGGCGGCGGAAGCGGCGGCGGCGGCGACGCCCGGCAGTGCCACCACTGCCTTCGTCTGCTGGCGCCCGGGCAGGGGCTGCCGGCGTCGGCGCCGGCGCGCGAGGCGGCCATCCCGGAGGAGGAGGAGGAGGCGGCGGAGGCCAGGACGCAGGAGTGGGGGGACCGACGGCTAGGGGAGACGGGCGACGCGACGACAGCGACGCCGGCGGCAGCAGCGACGGATGTGGCGGCGGCACCACCACGCGCGCGCGACCCAACCAGAGTTCCGCGACGCGGCGCCCCTCCCGCCGCCGCCGCCTCTGCCTCGCCGGGCCCCCCTGAAACCTCCTTCTGCGGCGACGCGTGCGCCCGGGCCGCCGAGACCTCCTACCACCGCGTGGAGCGCCGCGCCGACTTTTTCGAGCTGCGGGCGCACTGCGCGCGGGCGGCGGAGCGCTTCCCGCTGGTGGCGGCGCGGCTGGCGTGCGCAGCGCTCCAGGCGTGGGAGGCCGGGGGGCGCGAGCAGGAGCTGGCGCGGGCGCGGGCGGCCGCCGGGGACGGCGCGGCGGGCGCGCCGGCGCCGCTGCGGCGGCGGTCGTGGCTCCCCCTGCGGGCGGTGTCGGCGCCGGCGGCAACGACAGCGGCGACGGCGACGGCAGCCCCGCCCGAAGCGGCGACGGCGGGGGCCGGACGACGGGACGACGAGAAGCAGCCGGGGGCAGAGGACGCCGCGTTTGTCGACGCGGTCGCCGCCGACGCCGCCGCGTCCCGGCTGGGTCCCATGGCCTCGGTCTCGCGCCTCTGCCGCGCTTCCCTCCCTTCCCCCGCCGGCGGCGGCGGCGCGGCGCCGGGCTCCAACTCTGCCCTCCTGCTGCCGGCCGCGTGGGCGCGCTCGCACGCGCTGCTGGTGCGCGCGCTCGGCGCCATGCTGGACGCCGAGCCGCCCGGCTCGGCCGCACGCCTGCTGCCCTGCGCGCGCGCGGTCAGCTCCCCGGAGTGGTACGCCGGCGTGCTGTCGCGCCTCCACCTCAACTCGTTCCGCGTCGAGAGCGCGGCGACGGCGCCCCTGCTGGCGGCGGCGGCGGCGGCGGCGCCGGGAGGGGGGGAAGGAGCGGCGGGGGGCGCAGACTTTTCGGCCGCCTTGCTGCGCGCGGCCTCGGCCGGGCCCGCCGGCCCCTCGGCGCTCGGCAGCGCCGTCTACGGCGCGGCGTCGCTCGCCAACCACAGCTGTGACCCGACCGCCGACGCCGCGTGGCCGGCGGGCGACGCGCGCCTGCGGCTGACGGCGCGGAGGGACCTGGCGCAGGGGGAGCAGGTTACCATCGCGTACATCGACTGCGCTCTGGGCGTCGAGGAGCGGCGCGCCTTTCTCGAGCACGCCTACGGGTTCGCGTGCCTGTGCGCGCGGTGCGTCGAGGAGCTGGGGGACCTGCCGCCGGACATGCCGCCGCTGCCCAGGTGATTTGATCGGGCACAAGCGCCTAACGCTTTTTCTTTTGGCGCGCGAGCGAGGCCGACATGCGGCGGCAACAAGAGCGGCGAGCGGCGACCGTTTCTTCCCCCCCATTCCAAACTGCTTCGAGGATCACCTTCATAGCCCCCCTCGAGTCTTAAGCAGCCTGCGGACGTCGACCATGCCGACCACCATGTAGGCCTCGTGACCTCCCGAGAAACTCGCCTTGCTGCACAAGAATCAAACGCCGAGAGGGGTCAAACGCTATGCCTCCCACGGCTGCCCGTGCTCTACACGTCGCCGTGCGGGAGGTGCAATAGCAGTGGCGCCGCGCGCGCGGGTCGCGGCGAAGGGCGCTCTTGAAGTCGTAGGCCAGCACGTTTTTGCTCGCGGTGCGCGCGAGGGCGCTGCCCCCGTGCTGGAGCGTTTGGCTCGTAAAACCGCCTTTCGCCGTGCCCCGCGCGCGCGCGGACGCTCCTTTTCCACCACGCCCTGCAGGACGGGTGTGGCGCTGACGCTGACGGACGCACGGCGGCGTGTACAGCATGGGCGAGGGCGCGACCCGCCGCGCAACCTTGAACGGCAGACCCGTTTTCGGACGAGCGCCCGTTTTCGGACGAGCGCCCGTCCAAAAACGGGTCTGCCCCCCTCCCAAACCAAAAAAAGCGCAACGGCATCCCTCGGGCGGCGGCGCACCTCGCGCTTTTTTCGTCTCTCTTTCGCTCGAGCAGCGCCGGCCGAGCAGCAGCGCGACGGTCGCGCCCGCGCCGAAGTCGGCCGTAAAGACAAGAAAGGGGTGTCTCGCCTCTCAAGCGCAAACCCCGTCTTGTGGGACGGCGAGGCGGAGTTTCAGGACAGTCCTTACGCGCAGCCCCCCTTGGCCCCCTTGCCCGCGCGCGCGAGGACGCCATCGATCCCTTGACCTCGCCGTCTCACAAGACGGGATTCGCGCTAATCGAGCGCGGCCTCTTGCGCTACACGAGTTTGGCGAGGGCGCGACCGTCGCGCAAGCTTGCTCGCGCCGGCGGCAAGACCCCCCCGGACGAGCGCGCGCGGCGCCGTGCCGGGGAGGCCCGAGGGCACGCCAAGAAGCATGGCGCTCGTCGCGCGCGCGTTGCCGGCGGCAAACTGCCGCGCGGCCCCGCGAGGTCAAGCGGGCCTTGATGGCCGTCAAGTCGTCAAACGCAGGCGCCGCGCGGGGCGCAAGGCCGACCGACGCCGACGGCCGCTCGGGCGGACGCGACGGCGACGACGCCGCCGTTGTCCAGGTTCGGCATCGACTGGGCCTTTCCGGGGGGGCCTTCGCCTGTCGAGGCTGCTCGAAGTCTTGCAGTGCCGGCAGCGCCCGTCAAGGACCACGTCCCACTTGCCACGTCAGCTCGCGCTCGACCCGCCGGCAGTGGGGGCGCGTATTCTTGCACGGGCACTGCCGGCACTACGAGCCCTCGAAAAACGCGGGCGCAGGCCACCGGCAAGGCCTCGGTGGTGGACGTCGTCGTCGTCGTCGCCGTCGCCGTCGCGTCCGCCCGAGCGGCCGTCGGCGTCGGTCGGCCTTGCGCCCGCGCGTCCTCTAAACCGCCCCGTTCGTGCGTACAGCGTGTAAACAGAAGCTTTCTCAACACAAGCGCCTTCCCCCGAGCGCCGACGCCGCGCGGCCGGGCGGCGACGCGCGCGCCTGCCAAAGGCGAGGCGAGATCGAGAGGTCGAAAAGAGGACTCCTGTGTGTCTCGCGATCGATGATACACCATGTCTAGTTCTTACTCTGGCGCGAGAGCGCGCGCGTGCGAGCACGAGGCGGCGGGGCCAGGCGGCGGCGGCGGCAACCAGGCGGCCGCGCCTCCCGCTGCCGCTACCGCCCCACGACCGCCCCACGACCGCCGACAAAGGGGACTTTGCGGAGGTACTCCTTGTCCGCCCGCAGCGTCTCGTAAGACGTCAGCAGCACGTGGAACTTGAAGCCGCACTTGCGCCCGGGGCCCGGGCTGCGGGCCGAGGGCCGAGGCCCGCCTCCGACCGCGCCGCCGGGCCCGTCGGGGAAGCCGTCGTCGTGCTCGAAGAAAAACTCGGTGTCGCGGATGACGAGGCGGTCGGGCGCCGAGCCCGAGTAGGGGACCACGTGCAGGTCGCTCCACGTCTCAAACTCGCGCAGCCAGTGGCCCAGGGTGGTCAGGGGCGCCCCGCCTCGAGCACGATGGCCGACGCCCCGCCGCCGCCGTTGCAGATGACGGCGCACCCTATGCGCCCGCCCTCGGTGCGCAGGACGTTGACGAGCCGGCCGACGAGCACCGCGCCGCTTGCGCCGATGGCGTGGCCGATGGCGACGGCGCCGCCGTGCGCGTTGACGCGCGAAAAGGCGGGCGGGGACGGGGGCGCCTGCGCCGCCGCGTCTGCTCCCGCCTCCCCCGCGCCGCCGCCCGATCCCGCTCCCCCTCCCGCGGCGCGCCCCCCTCCTCCCTCCGCCGCCCCCTGCCCCGCCCCGCCGCCCTCCAGCCCCAGCAGCCTGCGGTTGACAAGTTCGACCACCATGAAGGCCTCGTTGACCTCCCAAAAGTCCACGTCCGCGGGCGTCAGGCCGCCCGCCCGCGCGAGCGCGAGCGGCGCGGCTTTCGACGGCGCCGTCGGGAACGCCTCTGCTGGGCCGTTGGCGTCGGCCGACGCGCGCACGGCCGCCAGGACCGCCAGCCCGCGCTCGGCGGCCAGGCGCGCCGAGACCAGGACGACGGCCGCGGCGCCGTCGGTCAGCGGGGAGGCGTTGCCGGCGGTGACGGTGCCCCCCGAGCCGTCGAGCCTCCGGAAGCAGGGGCGCAGGGCGCGCAGCTTTCGCTCGTCAAAGCGGGCGAGCGGCTCGTCCCGGTCGACGAGCGCGACGGCGACGGCGCCGCCGCTCCCGCCGCCGCCGCCGCCGCCGTTTGCGGAGCGCTTTCCCGCCGCACAACCGGCGGACGCTGCTCCCTCGGCCGTCGCCGAGGCCGCCCCCGCCCCGATGTCGCCCTCGAGCGGCACCTCGACCGGCGCGATCTCCCGCGCCGCCGCCCCGGACGCCTCGGCCGCCCTGGCGCGCGCAAACGTCGCGACCGCCGCGTCGTCCTGCTCGGCGCGCGATATTCCAAAGGCCTCGGCCGCCGCCTCGGCGCAGTCGCCCATGTGCCTGTTGCCCTCGGCGCACCACAGCCCGTCGCGCAGCAGGCCGTCGACCAGCCGCGAGCCGCCGTCGGGCGCGCGCCCGAGGCGCGCGGCCCCGGAGCGCAGGTTCGGGAGGTAGTGGGGCACGCGGCTCATGGCCTCCATGCCGCCGGCGACCACGCACGAGGCGGCGCCCGCGCGGATCGCTTGCGCCGCCAGGGCCACGGCTTTCAGGCCAGAGGCGCACGCCTTGTTGATCAGGGTGGCGGGCACGCTGTCGGGCAGGCCCCCCAGGCGGGCGGCCTGGGAGGCCGGGGCCTGGCCGAGGTCGGCGGTGCAGACGCAGCCCATGAGCACCTCGTCGACGTCGGCCGGCGCGAGGCGGAGGGGGAGGAGGGGGAGGGCTTCGTCGTCCGCGCCGGCGTCGGCGTCGGCGTCGGCGTCGTCGGCGGCAGCGTCCCCGGAGGGCGGCGGGCGGGCGCCGCCGCCGCCGTTGGCGCGGGCGAGGGCGGCGCGGATGGCCAGGCCGGCCAATTCGGGCGCGGTCAGGGAGGACAGGCCGCCGAGGAAGCTGCCCATGGGCGTGCGGGCGAATCCGACGATCACGGGCGTCAGCGGGTCGAGCGCGCGCGGGTCGAGCGCGGGCAGGCCGTCGAGTGCTGCTGCTGCTCCGGAGTGGGGTCCCGCTGCGGGCGGTCCCGCTCCCGCCGTCGCCGTCGCCGTCGCCGCCGTCGCCGTCGCCGCCGCCGCCGTCGCAGTTGCGGTCGCCGTCGGCGCCGCCCTCCGCGCCGACGCCATCCACGGCGAGAGCACCTCGCGCCTCCTTCTTTGATGAAAGATGGCAGGGCGCGCCGTCCGATTACAGGCGCGCGGGAGAGAAAGAGGAGGAGGAGGAGGAGGGAGGAGGGGCGACGGATGAAGGTTTGAGGTTCAGGTTTTGGTGCTCTTTTTCCGATGGCCGCGCGCGCGTCAAGATCCGTGTGGTGAAGTATTAAACTGCTGCAGCGGGTTGGGTTATTGTGCGTGCATGTGTGTGTGTGTGCTGCCGACTCGCTCGAATCTGTCTGTGAGTGTGAAAAGAGGCGCCAATGAAAACGAGCAAACGTCGCTTTTTACGGGGTTTTTCAGAAAAGAAAAAAAAAAGCGCCGGCGGGGACCCCAGTCACACCACCGCCGCCTCTGGCCCCTTGAGACCCATCCGCAGCTCCGCCCCCGCCGCGTTCAACAGGCCCACCATCTCGGCCAGCGTGTTCCTCAGGTCCCGCGTCACGCGCGCCCCGTCCTGCAGGACCAGCCCCTCGCGCCAGGCCGGCGGCGGCGCCAAGGGCGGCGGCCGCGCCGCATCGTCGGCAGAGGTGTAGTCCCGCTTGTCAAACCGCCAGACCTCGGGCCCGTCCTTGGTGCCGTCGTGGAAGATGGCGCCCCAGGTGTAGTGGAAGAGGGCGGGCTGGACGGGCGGGGGGGCCGGAGTAGACGCGGAAGAGTCGGCGCCGCCGTTTTGGGCCGCCGCCGCGAACGCGCTCTCGCCGTCGGCCGCCGCGCCCGCCGCCGCCGCCGCCGCCGCCGCCGCCGCCGCCGCCGCCGCCGAGGAAGCAGAGGGCAGCGCATCGTGCGGCGGCTGCGCGGCCAGCGGCGAGCGCGGCGGCGCGGCCGCGTCGAACTGGATGCCCGCGCGCGCGGCGGCCACGCACCACGCGTACATCTCGCGCACCCACCCGAGCGCCTCGCGCGCGTCCGCCCGGCCCTCGATCCACGCCGACAGGCGCACCCAGTCGCCGACGGCGGCGCGCAGCTCCGACGCGCGCAGCATCAGCGGCGCCGGGCCGCTCGCGAGCACCGTCGACGGGTCGCACTTTTCGGCGCACATCTCCCGCACAAAGGGCGCGACCGCCGGGTCCTGCGGCGCCATGTAGTCGAACAGAAAGGCCTGGGAGCGCACGGCCGGGTCGGCCGCGTCGCCGGGCGCGGCGAGCGGGTAGCGCCAGACGTAGTCCGTCTCGAGCATTAGGATCCAGGGGGCGCGCAGCGGCGGCGGCGGCGGGTAGTGGCTGGAGGGCCCCGTCCCGCCCGCGCCGCCGCCGCCGCTCCCCTCTGCAGCAGCGGGCTCGGCCGCGGCGGCGCGGTCGGCGGCGCGCAGCCACTGCGCGACGGCATCGGCCCGGTCCTTGACGGGGAAGGGGCACCAGTCGTCGCACGCGGGCTCCAAGGGGTCGGCGCGGAAGGTGGGGATCTCGCCCACGAGAAAGTCGTCGCTCGTGCGGTGGAGGATGCGGGTGAAGGCTGTGAGCTTGGCCGCCGCCGGGGGGTTTTCGTTGTTTCCGTTTCCGCCGCCGCCGCCGCCGCCGCCGCCGCCGCCGCCAGAGCTGCCGCCGCCGCCGCCGCCCGTGCGCTGCGCGCGCAGGAAGGAGGCGTAGTGCAGCCTGCCCTGGAAGTTGCCGTAGGGCGAGCCGTTGCTGGTGAAGATGACGTGGACGGCGTGGCCCCTCTCGCTCGGGGGGTGGGGCGGGCCGACGACGCGCGCGGCAGCGAGGGCGGTGGCGGCGGTAGAGGCCGCGGCGCCCGACGCAGCAGCGCCGCCCGTTGTCATTTTCGCAAGCAGCGGCTGAGGCTGCCGCTGCGTCCCGTTTGACTGAAACGCCAGCTCCAGCGCCTGCTGCCGCCCGCTGTGCCACGCCCCGCCGGCGAGCACGCCCACGGCCAGGCCCAGCGCCAGCGCCGAAGCGAGCGAGCGGCCGGGCAGGTGCGAGAGCGCCGCTGCCGTTCGCCGCCGCCAGACGCCGTCGCGCCGCTTGCTTCGGCGTGCTTCCGCCGCGGGTGTTGCTGCTCCTGCGGCTTGGGCGGATGTAACTGGCGCCCCTGATGCTTGCTCGCCCGGCGCGCCCGACTCTGGGTCGGCGCCCTCGCGCATGTTTTTGGTTTTGAAAGCTGCTGTGACGATTGCAGCTGTCGATCTTTGTAAGTGCGCGCGCGCGGGAGCCAACGCGGGTGGTGGTGATGGTGGTGGTGATCAGCAACGCGGGGTCGATTGACTGGACATGACCGCTTGGTGCCGGTCTGATGCCGGACGCGCTGTCGCGTCTCGTTTGCGCACCGACAAGCGGCTTTCCAACGCCGCGCCGCCGCCGCCGACGCTGAAACAGGAAACCGCGCCGTCTGCTCCTCTCGCAGGGCACAAACCTATAGGGATATCCCTTTTTCTCACATGACATCATGATCTTGAGGCATCAGACCTTGCGGCACGGCACGCCCGCTCCCCAGCCGCTGCGCGTTCGCGCGACGACGACGACGACAGAGATCAGGAGACCCTCGCTCCTCGCCGCGCGCCCGCCCTCCCTGGTCGGCGGGGTCTCCGCGTCGGCGTCGTCGTCATTGGCGCGGCAGCGTCCACGCGCCCGCCGCAGTACCGCAGTGACAACACAAGCGGCAGCTGCGGCGCAGTCGGAAGGAAGGGGAGGAGCGAGCGCAGCGTCGGCGTCGGCGTCGGCGTCGGCTGCGGCTGCGGGACAAGGCGCGAGCGCGCCTTTGCCGCCATCCGCACCCTCCGCCGCCGCCTCTTGGAGGACACTGCGCGACTACTCGGCGGCCGAGTTCCGCAAGCAGGCGCGCGCGTGGGTCGACACGCCGGAGAAGCGCGCGGACCTGCGGGACGCCCTCATGACCGCGTACCGGCTGCCGGCGCCGCCGGAGAGCGGGTACGGGTGGCTGGGCGCGGGCGGCGGCGGCGGCGGCGGCGACGGGCGCGCGACGGCCGCCGACAGCGCCGCCGCCGACGCAGAGGCAGCAGCAGGAGCGCAACTCAACGCCCCAAAGCAGCCCGACGTCATCGTGGGCATCGTGGCCAGCGACGCGCGCATGGCCGTCCGCGCCCTGCGCGACTGGTGCGCCGCGCTGGGCCTGCCCTACGTGCCGCCGGACGTGCGCCTCGGCGGCCGCGACGCGCCGCCGCCGCCAAACCCTCCCGCCGCCGCCGCCGCCGCCGCCGCCTCCGACGCTGCTGCTGGCGGCGGCGGCGGCGGCGCCAGCACAATGTTGGCGTCCCTGCCCCCGGGCCCCGTCTACGTCAAGTACGCGCCCGTGGGGCGCCTGTGCTTCGCGTCGCCCTACAGCGGGCCCGACCGGGGCGTGCTGCTGCAGCTCGGGCAGGCGCCGCTCCTGGGACACTTCCCTCTCGGGCTGCACGACCGCGTCGGCGCGGCGCCTTCTTGATTTTGTTTTTGTGTCGGACGCGCGGGCGCCGAAGAAAAAAAAAAGGGCTAAAGGTTTGTTTACAATCTCTCGAGTGGACCTCGGAGGGCGGATCTGAGGACACACACGCGGAGGCGTAGCAAACGCAGGGGCGTTGTGGTTGGGGCTATTGGACCCTCACAGATGGCGGGGGGGAGAAAGAGAACGAGAAAGAGAGGCCAGGGGGGAGCGCCGAATAAAGTTTCGAGAGAAAACGCGCTGCAAAGAAAAAAAGGAAACACAAAGGAAACACCAAACGACCGCCTGCTGCTGCTCCTCCCTCCTACACCGACGCTTACGACGGCGCAGACGCCAGCGCCTCGAGCACCTCGCCAAACACGGCCTCCTGCGCGGCCGCGACCGCCGCCAGCCGCGCCGCCAGCGCGGCGACGTCCTCGGCCAGCGCAGACGCGCCGGCGCGCTGCAGCAGCGACGCGAGCGCGGGCGACGACGCCGGGCGCGCGAGCAACGAGTCCGGCCCGTGCAGCAGCGCGCACGCGGCCGCCGCGCACAGGTTGGCGCGCAGGGCGCGGAAGCCGGCGCTCTGCGGGTTGACGAGGGACGTGAAGAGGGCGCGGACGCGCGCCTCGGACACGGGCGGCTGCAAGGCGGCGGCGGCGGCCCGGGACGAGGGCGGCGCGCCTGCCGCGCCCCCCTGCTCGCCGCCGCCGCCCCCAGCGGCCGCCCCCTCTGCCGCCGGCGCCGGCGCCCACCCCTCGTTGGCCAGCGCCGTGAGGTCCGTCACAAGGTCCGCCAGGCGCATGCTCGGGTCCGCGAGCACGACCGCCAGGCGACGGCGCCCGGCGGCCGCCTGCGCGGGTGTCCACGGCGGCAAGGCGACGACTGCCCAGGTACCCGCCGCGCCCGCCGCGCTCCCCGCCGCGCCCGCCGCGTCCGCCGCCGCCGCCCCCTCGGCCGCGCGCAGCTGCGCCGCCACCAGCATGCCCCCCGACAGCACCAGCAGCCGCTGCAGCGCGTTCTGCGCCTCGTGCAGGCGCTCGCGGTCCAGCTGCAGGACCTCCGGGAGGGTGGCCGGGTCGCTGGCGGGCGCGTCGCCCGACACGAGCGCGAGCAGGCCCAGGCGCACCGCCGACCGCCACGAGGGCGGCAGCGCGGGGTAGGCGGCGCGCAGCCGCCACGCGTCGCCGCCGCCGCCGCCGTTGCCGTTGCCGCCGCCGCCGTTGCCGCTGCCGTTGGCGGCGGGGGGCGACGGCGAGGCGCCGGGCATGCGCCTCAGGCCCGCGCGCAAGGTGGCCGGCACCATGGACGCGGCGGCGCTGTCGGGCGAGGGGGAGCGGGAGGCGGCCAGCAGGCCCGCGGACGCCAGCGGCGCGAGCAGGGCGGCGGCGGCGGACGACGGCGGCGGCGGCGCGAGCAGGGCGGCGACGGCGGACGGCGGCGGCGGCGGCGCGAGCAGGGCGGCGACGGCGGACGACGGCGGCGAGAAGGAGGACGCAGAGGGCGACGGCGGGGGGGAGGGGGCCGCCGCCGCCGCCGCCTCGGACGACGCGGCAGAAGCAGAAGCGACGGCGGCCGCGATCACCGCCTCGTGCGCCTCGCGCATCCACCGCGCCGTGCGCGGCAGGCGCGCCGCCGCCACCGCCACCGCCGGCGCCGCCGCCGCCCCCTCGGCCCCCTCGGCCCCCTCTGCCTCTGCCTCTGCAGCCGCGGGGACGACCAGCCCCAATTTCTCAGACAGCCGGCCCGACAGGTACCCCACGGCCCCGCCGCCGCGCATGGCGGACGCCAGGGCGGACAGGCGCGCGTTGGCCGCGTCCAGGCGCTGCAGGCGCGACTGCGCCATCAGCAGGCGCAGCGCGGCCGTGAGCGCCGGCGCCAGCGCGGCAGCGACGGCCGCCTCGGCCTCGGCGGGGCTGCCCCCCGCGCCGGCAGCAGCGGCCGCGGCCGACGCGACGGCGGCGCCGAGGCGGCGCTCGGCGTCGGCGGCCGCGGCCGCGGCCGCCGCGGCGCGCCCGCCCGTGGCCCCCAGCGCGAACGCGCGCGACAGGTCGCCCAGCGCCGACAGCAAGGCCGACGTGCTCGCGCCGCCGAGCTGCTCGACAGAGGCCGGGAGGCCGCCGCCGCCGCCGCCGCCGCCGCCATTGCCGCCGCCGCCCACGGGCGCCGTCGCCAGCGCCGCCGCGGCCCGCTGCTCGCTGGCGCCGTACTTTTCCGTCAAGGCGCGCGCCTGCCGGGCCGCCTCCTCCTGCAGCTGCTGCTGCTGCGCGCCACCCGCCGCGCCCGGCGAAGAGGACAGCAGCAGCGAGGCCGCCTCGCGCGCCAATTCGTGCACCATCGGCGCGAGCTGCGACGCCAGGCCGCCGCCGCGCTGCGCGCCCGTGCGCACGCGCCACTCGACCGAGTCCCAAAAGGCGCGCTCGGCGACGGCGCGCGCGCGGCGCTGCAGGGCGGCCGACAGCTGCTCGGGCGACAGGCGCTCGGCGTCGTCGCGCGTCAGGGGCCGCTCGTCGCCGCCGTCGGCGCCGTCCGCGCCCTCGGCCCCGGCGGCGTCTGCGTCGGGCGGCGGCGGCGGCGGCGGCTCGCCGGCGGCGGCGGCGGCCGCGACCAGGGCGCGGCGCCACGTGCCCTCGGCCTCGGACGTGGGGAGGCTGTAGCCCGAGTTGTAGAGCATCTCCCACACCATGGCCTCGTTGGCCAGGTCGACGGTCGGGGCTGTGGCGGCGGCGGCGTGGTTGTCGTTGTCGGCGGCAGCGGACGAGAACGCGCCGCCGCCGCCGCCGCCGCCGCCGCCGAGCGCGCTGCTGCTGCTGGGCGAGCGCGAGAGGGTGCCGCTGCTGCGCGCAGACCTGGCGTGTTTTGTGTTTGTTTTTGAGTGGTGCGAGAGTGGGTTGTCTTTGGGGATGGCGTGAGTTTGCGCGTCCGCGGGAGGGACAGAGAGGCGCCCGCAAAAGTTCAAAAAGAACAGCTGCCTGCTCTTCTCTTCGCTTCCCGACCTCTTGCTCCGCCACCGCCACCAGCACAAGGCCGCGCCGCCACCGGCCACTAGTGCGGCGCAAGCAGCGAGTGTCGCGGGGCGCCGCATCATTCGGTCGCGGACGGCGATGCGGATCGATCACGGGCGCGCCATCATCATCATCATCCCTTCTCCCCCCCCAAAAAAGAAGGGAGTTTGGAGGCGGTGTGGGGTTTGGGGTGGTGGTCTGGTGGTGGGCTGTGTACTGTTGCGCGCCTCCCTAAGAGAGAGAGATCGCAGTGTGGCGATTGTGACGCGCAAGAGCGCGATGATGAGACGTACCGTGGTTGTCCGGTGCCCGGTGCCGCCGCCGCCGCCGCCTCGGCCTCCATCTCGGCGCCGACCGCCGCGCGCGCCCGCTCGAGCGCGGCGTCCATGCGCGCGACGCCCTCGCGCCCCGAGACGCGCGCGAGGCGGCTCTTGAGCAGCTGGCGGTCGCGCTCCACCTGGCGCGCCAGGGACTGGAGGTCCGGGCTCGCCGCGAGGCGCAGGTCGTAGGCCGAGGGCGCGGCGGAGGGCGGGGCGCCGCCGTCGCCGGCCGTCGCCGCGCCCGCCGCCGCTGCCGCACCCGCCGCACCCGCACCCGCAGGAGCAGCACCAGCAGCACCAGCAGGCGCGGGCAGGGGAGGCCGGACGGCGCCGACCTTGCGCAGCATGGACGCCTCGAGGCGGCACGCCATGTCGATGATGTCGCGCTCCAGCTGCGCGGCGTCGCGGCCGCGCCACGCGCGGAAGCACGCGTGGTACTCGGCCCAGGCGTCGTCGAAGCGCTCGAGCAGCTGGCGCGACGAAAAGGAGGCGGGGGCGGGCGGTGGGGCGGCCGACGCCGCCGCCACCGCCGCCGCCGCCGTTGCCGACGCCGACGCCGACGCCGAGCGCGGCGTCGCAAAGGACGCGCACGCGGCCTCAAAGGCGCTCAGCATCGAGGTGGCGGCCGCCGCGAGGGAGGCCTCCTCGGGCCCGATGGAGCTGAAGACCACCTCGGGGTGGCAGCGCATCATGTGAGCCGACAGGAGCACGCGCACGGGGAAGCGCGAGGGGAGGCCGCGGGCGGCGGCGGCGGCGGCGGCGGCGGCAGGCTGCGCCGCCGTCTTTGCCGCCGCCGCCGCGGGCGTCGACGGCGCCGAGCCGTTGAGGCTGCCGGTGCTGCTGGCGCCCGCGAGCCCAGAGCGGGCGCGGTGGCCCGGCGGCAGGGGCGGGCCAGCGGGGCTGGCGGGCAGGGGCGACACGACGGCGGCCGACGACGAGGCCGGCAGCGGCGCGGCGCCGGCGGCGCCAACCGCGGGCGACGGGGGCGAGGCGGCGTGGTGGAGGTCGCCGCGCAGATGGCGCAGGAGCAGCAACGTCGAGGGCGAAGAGGCCATGGCGCCGCCACCGGGAGAGGGCGAGCCCACGGGCGAGTCGAGCGACAGCGGCAGCGGGCGGCGGGCGGTGTACGAGGCCGGGCGGGAGGGGGCGGCGGCGGGGGGAGTGGTTTCGGGCGCCGCCGCCGCCGCTGCCGCCGCCGCCGTTGCGGCCGCCGCCGCCGTCGTCGTGAGGTCCCGGGCCATCAGCCAGTGCTCGAAGCGCTTGAGCAGCGCCTGCGTGGCCTTGAGCGTCGCGCCCTCCTGTAGCCGCGCGCAGAGGAGCTCAAAGCGGCGGTGGCGCTCGGCGCCCGCGTCGCTGCCGCCGCCCTTGGCGCTGCCCACGCCCCCGACCATCACAAAGCCGCCGGCGGGGCGGCCGCTGCTGCTGTCGTCGTTCTGGGCGCCGTCGTCGTTGTCGTTGTTGCTGTTGTCGTTGTCGTTGTTGTTGTTGCCGCTCTTGCCCGCGGGCGGCTTCTCCTCCTTGGACAGCTCCGACAGCCCCTGCGCCTGGAAGGCCGCCACCAGCTCGGCGGTCGTGCGGCGCTTGCTCGCAAAGTGGCGCCAGGCGCGCTGGACGCGCCGGCAGGCGCCCGAGCGGGGGCCGTGCGGGGCGGCGCGCGGGTGAAGAGGGTCGTCCTCACGCTGCTGCTGCTGCTGGACGCGCCGGCAGGCGCCCGAGCGGGGGCGGCCGCCGGGCGAGGACGGGGCGGTGCGCGGGTCAAGGGGGTCGTCCTCGTGCTGCTCCTGCTCCTGCTGCTGGCGCTGGTGCTGCCCCTGCTGGAGGCCGCGCGTCAGAAGCGAGCGGGGGGGCGACGGCGACGGCGCGCGGCGGCCGCCCCGCTTCGGGCCCGAGGAGCGCAGCAGCAGGTGCGCCGCGCGGCGCCGCTCGGCCGCTGCCAGGCGTCCCTCGAGCCGCGCCGCCGCCAGGTCGGGCGGCGACGGCAGCGGCGACGGCGACGGCGACGCCGTCGCGACCGCGACGGCGGCCTTGTCGGCCTGCTGCGCCAGGAGGGCGTCTACGTCGAGCGCGGTCAGGCGGCGCGATGACTGCTTTGTCGTTGTTGGTGTTTGTTGAGAGGAGGGTCGGCATGTGGGTGTTTTCGGCGTCAGAGAGTGAAAGAGGGGGGGCGAAGAGGAGGCCCGGGAGACAGAAAAAGCCTGAATGAGTGAAGAATCGCCGCACCTTTCCCTGGCGCAGCATCTCCCACTTGTCCTCCGGGCTCAGCTGCCCAAAGGTCGCACCCCACGCCGCAAACTTGGACATGGTGTCGCGGGTGTTGTGTTCTCCTGCTGCGTCCTCTTCTTGCGTTTCTCCGAGAGGGGGTCACTCGACCTGCGGCGATAGAGAACGGAAGGTCTCTCTCCTTCCGTTCTCTCTCTCTGTCTTTCTCTCTGTGGTTCGGGGTCTGCGGGAAGCCTATGTGGATTGTGGGGCAGGAAATTGGAGGAAAGAGAGGAGGGCGTTGCATTAGTAGGGGGGGACGCGGCTGTGGAGGGCACAACAAGCTAGAGCTGCAGCGGCCCGGCGACAAAAAAAAACAGCGCCGGGCGGCGCTCGAACGACGAACGACAAGGACGACGACGAGGACGGCAGCGAGGGAAAGCGAGGGCGGAACGGAGCGTGTTTACATCTCTGTTTCTTTTTGGCGGTAATTCGAGGCACTATGGATAATGTACTCTTGCTCCTAACGCCCAGCAGCGGTTAGCGCGGGCGAGATTGGCGTCGGCGTCGGCGTCGGCGTCGCGGCCTCGGCACCCTGAGGCCCGCACGCGGCCACTGCGCCCGTTGCCTGGGGCGAGCCCGGCGCGGGCGCGGACGCGCACTGGATCGGGCCCGCGTACAGCGGGTAGGCGAGGGTGGGAGCGCACGCCGCCTGGAACGCGCGGGCCACCGAGAGCAAGACCTGCTCCCCGACCTGCGTCGCGTTTGCGGTCGCGTTGGCGCCCAGCGCCGCAGGGGGCGCGGCCGCCGCCGAGCGCGCGCCGGCCGCCCAGTCGGTCAGGAACCCGGCCGCGACCTGCGCGACTGCTGGCGAGCACACGCAACCCTCGTTGTTGAACGCGCACGAGGCGCGGCAGCACTCGACCGACGGAGGCGGGGCCGTCCGCGTATATTCTTCGATTGCGGCCCCAGCCTGCTCGGTGGTGGCGCTGCCCGGCGCGCCCGCCGACGTCAGCCCGAGCGCTGCCTGCGCCTGCTCGATCTCCCAGGCGCAATCGGTCTGGAAGGTGGCCGCGCGAGGGAGGCAGGCCGCGGGAATGGACGTGAAGTCGATGCCGGAGACGTCCTGGGCGCGGGCGCGCATGGGCGGCGCGAAGATCAAAACCAAGGCGGCTAAGAGCAGGGGCGGCGCGAGCGCCGAGGCGGTGCGGCAGCGGCGAGGGGCGGCCATTGTTGGTTTAAACTTCGGTTGGTTTGATTGGCTGATTGGGGCAGACTGAGTGAGATGAAAGAGGTTGTCTTGAGGAGCGATGTGGCGGAATGGCGAGAAGAAAGGGGAAAAGACGAAAGAAAAAGAGAGGCTGCGGAGCGTCGCTCTGGCGGCGGCCCCCTCAAGGTCCCGGCGGCGGCAGAAGGACGAAACCGCCTCGCGGTCTGTCACGGCATAGCGGCGGTGGCGCCTCGCGGTCTGTCACGGCATAGCGGCGGTGGCGCCTCGGCTCAAGAATCGTCGACTCTGCAACCGCGCCCCCCAAACGCGCACACCCGTCTCGTTGCCAGAAGATAACACGTCCAAGGTTTTCTTAAAACACATAGTAGGTAAAACAAAATACAAAGGGGGGGTAAAAAAGGGAAAGAGCCCCTTCATATCATCACACCGCCGTGATGTGCTGCCCGACCCGCGCCGAGACGGGCGGCGGCAGCGGCGGCGGCGCCCCCCCCGGCGGGTAGTACCCGCCCTCGTTGGGCGCCGACGCGCCGTTGTACGTTGCGTGGCCGTCGGCGCCGCCGCCGTTGTGGCCGCCGTAGCCGCCATTGTTGCCGCCGTCGAAACCGCCGCCGCCGCCGCCGCCGCCCGTCCCCGAGTAGTAGTCGACGGCCGCCTTGGCGGTCGCGTCGGCCGCCGCCACCAGCGCCTCCCGCCGCGTCGACGCCACCAGCATCGCGTGCGCCAGGGCCGTCGCGATCAGCGCGCTCAGGAGGATCTGAGCCAGCGGCATCAGCAGCAGGATTGGCGCCGTGAAATTTTTTGGGATGGCGCCGGCGGGCAGATACACGGTCAGCGTCAGCACGCGGATCTCCTCGATGCCGCTCGCGATGGCCTGCAGGCCCGTGCCGAAGCACAGCCACCCCAGGAAATTGTGCAGGGGCAGGACGCGCATGCGCAGGGCCCCAGGGGCGCACGGCAGGAGGAAAGAAGAAAATCCCAAGGCGAAATTCAGTGCGTACAATCCGCAGCTCGCCATGCCGACCCACGAGTGGCCTGTGTAAAAGAGGGGGCGGCCCGCCGCCTTTTGCGACGTGATGACGGCCGCGAGGCCCAGGCCGATGAAAATGCCCGACGCCGCGTGCAAAAACGCGTGCAGGCGCTTGCGCAGCAGCCGATTCGCGGGCGAGGGCGCCTTGCGGCCGCCCAGCCCGGCCTGGAAGGCGAGCGTGGCGCTGCCCATCAGGGCGGCGTAGGCGGCGGTGAAGAGGACCGGGTGCCACGCAAAGACGGGGTTGGTGTTGAGGCCCATGTAGGGCAGGGCGGGCGGGCCGGGGACCTTGAGGTACTGTTTCGTTTTGGTTTTTGAGGTTATGTTTGGAGGCGGGCGGGCGGGTCGGTCGTTGGTCCGGGGTCGGCGGCGGGCGGCGGGGAGCGTCTGGCGCACGCGTTCTTCTCGTGTTCCAAGAGGAGCTCTCCCTCTCGCTCTGTTCCGTCGGTCGTTCTGGCCGGGATCGGCGGCGGCGGCGGCGGCCGGGAGCGTTCGGCGCCGGGATGTTTTCGTGTTTCAAGAATCTCTCTCGCTCTCTTCCTTACCCGGAACCCAAAGGGCGAAAACATGCGCATGAAGGCCGTCACGCAGCCGACCAGCAGCGTCGCGAGCACGACGTAGACGCCCACGAGGACTGACGACAGCGACGCGCTGCCGCAGCAGCCGCCCCCGCGCCGCCGCCGCCCGGCCGGCGCCGCCATCGCCATCGTCGGCTCGACGCCCAGCATCGGTCTTGCCTTTTTGCCTTGCCTGGCTTCTTTTCTTAGCCTTGAGGGCTGTTGGTGCCGATGAAGGGATGTGGGCGCGCGCGCGCCTGTGGCCTCTTGAAGGTCAAAGGGGAGGGGGGCGGACCGCCGGAACGCAGCTCCGAAAAGCTCTCCTCACAACAGAAACCACGAAAGCGCTTTTGAAGGGGGAGCGGCCGCGAGAAAGACACGGCAGAGAGCAAAAAGAGGCAAAGCTGAAGCAGGGGTCAGACTCTGCAATCGCGTCAGTTTGCGGGGTCTGGGGCTGGACGGGCTGCGTGGCATGAGGGGTGGTGACTGAGGAGCCGAGCCGGCGGAAGACGGCGAGTGTGTCCCGACGGCCGGCGCGCTTTTTTCTGGCCGCGACGCCGCTTTGCCCCGTCGAACGGGCCCTGTTTTTGCGTTCAAAAGCTGCAGTCACGTACAGCATTTCGATACAACAGAACGATCGATCTCTCCAAACTAGACCAACAACCACAACAACAACCGACTAGGCCCTGCTCAGGCCCCCACCCAAAGCGTCCACCCCATCACCGCCGCTCCGGCCAGCACGCCCTGCGCCATGCGGCCGTCGCGCTGGCACGCGCGCGCCTCGGGCCACAGCTCGAGCGCGCACACGGCCAGCATGACCCCTCCCACGGCCGCGAGCACGTAGGGCAGCAAGAGCAGCCCCCCCCCTGCGGCCGCCTCGGCCGACCGCAGTAAGGGGCGCGCCACCAGCAGCGCCACGAGCGCCCCGAGCGGCTCGCTCAGGCCGCTCAGCGCGGCGGCGCCGACCGCCTTGAGGCGCGAGCCCGTGGCCGCGTAGATGGGCGCCGCGATGATGACGCCCTCGGGCACGTTGTGCACCGCGATGGCCGCGGCCATCAAGGGGCCCAGGGCCGTGTCTGCGCTGAAGGCGACCGCGAAACCCTCGGGCGCGTTGTGCGCGGCCATGGCCCACATCATGACCGTGCCCAGGCGCATCAGCTGCGCGGGCGAGTGGTGGCGCAGGCGGCGCTTGGCGGACGAGGAGGAGGAGTCGAAGGCGCAGCACCCGCCGGCCCTCGGAATGGGAGCGAAAGTCGCGCCGCCGCCGCCGCCCTTGCGCGCCGCGCCGGCGGCGGCGCCGCCCGCCGTCGCCGGGCGCGACGCGCAGGGGCCGCCGCCGCCGCCGCCCGTCGCTCCCGCTCCCGCTCCGGTTGTCGCCCCTGTTGCTGCTGCTGCTGCTGCTGCTGCTCCGCCGGCGCTCATGTCCTCCAGATGCAGCAGGCGCTCGTGCAGGCGGTCGTCGCTGCCGCCGCCGCCCGACTCGGGGTTGATGCCCGCGAAAGACGCCAAGCCCCGCCCGCCGCCGCCGCCGCCGCCGCCGCCGCCGCCCGCGCCCGTGGCCGGGGCGGCGTCCTCGTCGTCGGGCGGCGGCTCGAGCGCCGCCGCCGACGCGGCCGGGCCCTGAACCGCCGCCGCCCCGCCTGGCCTGACGAACGACGTCATCGCGAGCGAGCCGCCTCCGGCCCCGCCATGGGACCGCGCGGACGACGGAGACGCCAACGCGGCCCCGACGCCGCCGCCGCCGGCGGCGCAGCCCTCCTCGCCGCCCTCGCCCTCGCCCTCGCCCTCGCCCTCGCCGCCCTCCCAGCCGACCGCCGGCGGCCTTGGCAGCAGCGGGTCGAGCAGCGCAAACAGCGCCGCCCCGGCCGCCACCGCCGCCGTGACGCCCCAGAACCCGTGCTCCGCGGCGCTGCGCAGCCACAGCTCGGCGCCGCTGACGGCCGCCATGACGCCGATGGCCGCGCCGAGCAGGAAGGCGAGGCCGCCCTCGTCGGGCCGGCGCAGCACGGCCAGCGCGCCGCCGACGGCGGTCGAGGCGCCGGCCAGCGTCGACAGGAGCAGCGGGTACCAAAAGGTGTCTGTGACGGCGGACAGGCGCGGGACGAGGGTCGGCGCGGTCGCTGCGACGTCCATTGCCGCTGCTGCTGCTGCTGCTGCTGCCAAAGAGAGAGGTTGTCGCTTGCTGCTGCTACTTGCCGACGAGGGGCGGCGGAGGAGGGAGGAGGGGGTGCCGCTACCGGCGCCGGGGCCGGGGCCGCCGGGGCGGCGCGCGCCGCGCGGGGCGCGGCGGCGCTGGCGGTCGATGGGCGGCTTGGCTGGCGGCGATGGAGGAGGCGCGCGCGGGCGGATGGGACAGGATAGGAACTGCGAGAGCGGCGGCCGTCGCGCTGGGGCCGGTGCTTGTCGCCGGTGTGAGCGCGGGCGCGCGCGAGAGCGGAGGGGGGAGAGAGGAGTGTGGGAGCCGGGAGGGGTCGATATCGATGGCGAGGACGTGGGGACGTGCTTGAGCGGTATTTGTGTGCGGCGCAAAGATCTTGATTCGGTGACGGATTAGGGCGTGGTTCGAGGTTTGAGGGCGAGGACTGGAGGTGATGCTGGCGCCGCGCCGATGAAAAGGGTGAAGCGGGGGGGCGAGACGCCCCGCGCGCGGGAAGGAGGAGGCGGCCGCTGCGTCGTCGTCGTCGTCGAGCCGCCGGCGACTTGTGTGTTTGCCAGAAGGCTGCGACACCTGCCACGCCTCGCCCGGTACGCAATCCTCCGCTTGACAACAACGATACCTGCCGTCTCTCCCATCGACAACGGCGGGCCCTCCCCCTGGTCAAGCGCCTGACGCCGCACAGCTTTCTCCCAATCCCCTCCGAGACGGCGAAGCGTCGCCCCTCTTCCCCACGTCTGCTCGCTCGGGCAGCCCAACCAAAGACGACCGACAGACAATCGGCGCACGTCTTCTTTAGACCTTGCTCCCCGCATTACGAGGAGGCCCCGCTCTTCGTCGTGAGAGAGGAAGAAAAGAGGGGTTCCTCTTTTCGGGGGTGGTTGAGTGAAGGTCCGCGTTCGTCGCTCAAAACCAACCCTTGGCGCGGCAGCTGGTGCGCAGCGCGCGCGGTAGGAGCACCCTTTACGACCACACGCAGACATGACGTCGCGCCTCGGCCTGCGCCGGCCCAGCGGCGGCGCGGGGGGCCTGCTGCTACCGGCGCCGGCGTCGCCGTCGTCGTCGCGACCACGGGCTGCTCTTGCTTTCGCCGCCGCCGCCGCAAACGCCCCCCCGCCCGCCCGCTCCCTCCTCCTGCTCCCGGCTTCGGCTGCGAGCCCCCGCGGCGCGAGCGGCGGCGGCCCCTCGGCAGGCGACGGCGACGACGCCGACGGCGGCCGCGGCCGCGGTCGCGCGGTGACGAGGACGGCAGGTTCCGCGCCGTCCCCGTTGTCCTCGTCGCCGCCGTCGTCGTCGTCGTCGTCGTCGTCGTCGCCGCCGCGCCCGCCACCGCCGCCCTCGTCGCCGGGCGACTTGCAGCCGGACCCCGTTCAGCTGGCGCAGCTGCTCGCGCGCCTCGCCCGCCTCCAGGTCCAGCCGCACTCGGGCTGGCTGGCTGAGGCGCTGGACGCCCTGCGCCCGCGCCTGGGCCTGCTGCCGTCCCCGGTCCTGGGAGACGCGCTCGTCGCCCTCGCCGTGTGGGCCGAGACGCCTCGAGGGCCCTTCATGGCGGCGGTGGAGGGCGAGCTGCGCGCGCGCGCGCGCGCCTTGGCGCCGCGGCAGCTGGCCGACGTGCTGTGGGCGCTGGCGCACATGGGCGGCGCGGCGGCGGCGGGGGCCGGTGGCGCGGCGGCGCGGGCGGCCGAGGCCGTTGAGGAAGAGGAGGAGGAGGAAGGGGAGGAAGAGAGCAGCAGCAGGAGCAGGAGCGGGAGCGGGAGCCGCGGCCGCCGGGGCGCGGACGACCGAGCGGCGGCGGCAGGGGCGACGGCGTCCGCGCTGCCGCCCCCGCCGCCGCCCCTCGTGCTCACGCTCGTGGCTGCCGCAGAGGACCGCCTCATCGAAGCGGCCGCCGAGCTCGAGCGCAAGGGGCTGGCGCTCGCGGCCGACGCGGCCGCAATTGCGGCCGCGGACGGCTCGGCGGACGGCGCCGCGGCGATTGGCGGCGCCTCCGCCTCCGCCTCCCGCCCCGCCTCGCCATCGCCCCCGGGCGACGCGGCCTTCTCCCCCGACATCCTCGCCGACCTCATCTGGGCCCTCGCGCGCCACCGCCACCGCCCGAGCGACGCCTTCCTCGCCGCGTTTGCCGGCGTCTCCCGCGCCTCCCTGCCGGACGCCACGCCGCCGCAGCTCGCGCGCACGGCCTGGGGCCTCGCGCGCCTGCCCCACGCGCCGGGCGACGCATGGATGGCGTCATTTTTGGAGCACTCGCGCCCGCGCCTCGCCACCTTTGATAGCAAGGCGCTCTCCCTGACCGCGTGGGCGCTCGCGTCGCTGGGGGCGGCGCCGGGCGAGGAGTGGCTCGCGGCCTTCGAGGGGGGGTGCCGGCGCGCCCTGCCCGGCACGCAGGCCGCCGAGCTCGCGTGCACGCTGTGGGCGCTGTCGCAGATGCGGGCGGCGGCGGCCGAGCGGGCGGCGGCGGAGGAGACCGAGGGCGGCGGGGGGGCGCGCGTGGCGGCCGCCACGCCCTTGACCGCCCGAGAGGCGCGCGACGCCGCCGTGGCGCGCGCGGCCGCGGGCGCCATGTGGCTCGAGCCCGAGCTCAGGGCGCACGGCGGCCGCTTCCTGCCGCTGGACTACCAGCTCTTGGCGTCGCCCAAGCTGCGCAAGGTCGTCGCGCACTTTCTGGTGGCGGCGCGCATCGTGGCGCGGCGGCGGCGGCAGGAGGAGGGGGAGGAGGACAAGGGCGGGCCGTCGGTGGGCGGCGGCGGAGATCAGGATGGCGGGTGACCACCGCCCCCTCCGCTTTCTCTCTCTGTGCCACGTTTTGCACAACAGCTTTTTTTCCTTACTGCGGGCGCCTGTTGCCACCGCCGCCTCTCCCTTTCTTGAACTGGATGCCGCCGCCCTCCGCCCCTCTCGGCCGTTTGCCCGCGCCCTCCTTTGCACACTCTCGAGCCTTCCCGGAAAAAAAATATTGCTCCCCACCCTCGTTTACTGAATGAAGGACCCCCCCGTGCGCGCGGCCTTGTTTTCGCGTCGCCTCATCCGCTCGCTGTCGCCGCCCGTCCTTTTGACGGGGCGTGCCGCTCCTCAGCACAACTACCTCCCTCGAGACAGAGAGACAACAACGCACACAGAGTGAGACTCCTCGATCGTCCAATCAATCCCTCCCCCCCCCCAAGGAGTAAAAACGCAGATCAAAGACTCGGCGTTTGGGAAGCACCCGCTCTCTCTTTCTTGCGCCCGCACCATGGACGAGGAGTACGACGCCATCGTCCTGGGCACGGGCCTGAAGGAGTGCATCATCTCGGGCCTCCTGTCCGTTAGCGGCATGAAGGTGAGCTCAAGGAAGAAAGAGAGAGAGAGGATGGCGTGCAAAAGCGACTTTTTCGTTTCGCGTGAAGGAGTCGTTGAGTTGCCTCCCCCCGCGACTGATGCCTGCTCCTCTCTCCTGATCCCGGCCCCCTCCTCGGTCATCGTCCACACCACAGGTGCTCCACATGGACCGCAACAACTACTACGGCGGGGAGTCGGCCTCCCTCAACCTCAACCAGGTGCGTTCTTTTCACCCCCCGCTCGACCCAGACGCCGCCGCCGACGCGCTTCGCCGCAACCCTCTCTTCGACCGCATCGCCGTCCGCGCCCCCCCGCTCTTCTCGCTCGCTCTCCCCCACGACCATCGCTCACCCCCTAAAACCAAAAACACAACCGAATAAACGCGCAACAAAAACACGGAACCGAAATCGCGCTCTACAGCTCTACGAGCAGCTGCGCCCCGAGGCGCCCGTGCCGCCGCCCGGGCTCGGCGCCTCGCGCGACTACAACGTCGACATGGTGCCCAAGTTCATGATGGCCAACGGCAAGCTGGTCAAGGCGCTGATCTACACGGACGTGACCAAGTACCTGGAGTTCAAGGCGGTGGACGGGAGGTGCGAGAGAGAGAGAGAGGGAGAATCGGGAGAGAGAGATGGGAGTGGGCTGCGAAGCGCGCGCGCTCGCGTTTTTTTGATTTTGTTCCCCCGCTTTCTTCCCCTGCTTTCCTCTCTCGCCCGTCTAACAACCACGCGACCGACACGCGACCACTAAACAATAAAAACCACAACTACAACAGCCACGTCCTGAGCAAGGGCCGCGTGCACAAGGTCCCCTCGAGCGACTACGAGGCGCTCCGGTCGCCGCTTATGGGCCTGTTTGAGAAGCGCCGGGCGCGCTACTTCTTCATGTGCGTTTGCTGGTACACACTGTCATCGTCGTTTCTAGGGGGGGCTTTGGCGAGGATGGGGGGGGGAAGAGGGGCAAGACAGGGGACGCTCGGTCGCTCGCTCGAGTTTGGAATCTCGTTGCTCACCAGAACGACGACGCAAAAACACAACAAAAAACAAAAACGAAAAAAAACACAAAAAAACAAACAAACGCGCAGCTACGTCCAAAACTACAACCACGCCGACCCCTCCACCCACCAGGGGCTCGACCTGAGCCGCCTGCCCATGGCCGCCCTCTACAACCACTTTGGCCTCGACCCGCAGACCATCGACTTTGTCGGGCACGCGCTCGCGCTGCACCGCGACGACGAGTACCTAGTCCACCCGGCCTTGGAAACAGTCCTCCGCATCAGGCTGTACCACGACTCGCTCGCCCGCTACGAGGGGCTCACATCCCCTTACATCTACCCGCGGTACGGCCTGGGCGAGCTGCCGCAGGCGTTCGCGCGGCTGTCGGCGGTCTACGGCGGGACCTACATGCTGGGCAAGAGCGACGCGACGGTGGTCTTTGATCCGGCCACGGGCAAGGCCGTCGGCGTGGCGTCGGCGGGCGAGACGGCGCGCGCCCGGCTGATCGTCGGCGACCCGTCCTATTTCCCCGGCCACACCCGCGCGGTGAGCCGGGTGGTGCGCGCCCTGTGCGTGCTGTCGCACCCGATCCCGGGCACGGACGACAGCCACAGCGCGCAGATCATCTTGCCGCAGAAGCAGATCGGACGGCCGTCGGACACTTACGTGTTCTGCTGCTCCTACGCGCACGCCGTGGCACCCCGGGGCAAGTGGCTCGCGTTCGTCTCGTCCGCCGTGGACCCGCGGCTGCCGCCCGGGGCGCCGGTCGACCCGGAGGCGGAGCTGGCGGCGGGCTTGGCGCTCCTGGGCCCGGTGGACGAGCGGTTCTTCACGGTGTCCGAGGTGAGGGAGCCGGTGCCGGCGGGCGCGACGGCGGGCGGCGGCGGCGCGGCGGGCGAGGGCGGCGCGGCGGTGCCGCCGCCGGACAACGTGCACATTTCGCGCGGGTACGACGCGACGACGCATTTCGAGACCACGGTGGACGACGTGCTGGACATGTACGCGCGGATCACGGGGCGGCAGCTGGACCTGGACGGGCCCAAGCCCGTGAGGACGGCGGGCGGCGGCGGAGGCGGCGGCGGCGGCGAGGACGAGGAGGAGCAGGCGGCCGGGGGCGCGGGCAGCAGCGAGGCGGCGGCGGCGGCGGCGGCGGCGGCGGCGCAAGAGGCAGCACCCCCGCCGCCCCCGCCGCCCCCGCCGCCGCCTCCTCTTGAGGAGGCGCCCGCGCCTGCTCCTCCTGCTCCCTTTGCGGCACCACCTCCGCCGCCGCCTGCGCCTGCTGCGGCACCGGCGCCGCCTCCAGTCGAGGCGGTGCCCCCCGCGCCGCCGCCGCCCCCGCCGCCGCCGCCGCCGCCGCCCGCCCCCGTGGCCGCGATGCCCCCTCCTGCGCCCGCCGCCGAGGCGCCGCCCGCGCCGCCGCTGCCTCCTCTCCCGCCGCCGCCGTCGGCGGATCCTCTGGGGGTCGCCGCGCCCGAGTCGGTGCCGCCGCCGGTCGCTGTCCCCGTGCCCGCGGCAGCGCCCGCCCCCGTGGCCGCTGCGGCGGCGCCCGCTCCGCCGCCGCCGCCGCCGCCGCCGCCGCCGCCGCCGCCGCCGCCGCCGCCGCCGCCATCGGACCCGTTGCTTTGAGGAAGAGGCCGGCGTGTGCAGCCGTCCTTCTTTTGCATCCTACCCCCCGAGTTCACCGACCGATCCCCCCTCGCGGTCGCCCGCTCTTTTTCTGCGACGCCTGCCAAAACGAAATAAAACGAGTCCGATGATTAAAAAAACGCGTTCCAAAAAGTTTTGGACCAAAACTAAAAGAAATGAGAAACTGTCTATTGGGGGGTGTGCGTCGATCGCGCCAGAGCAGCGCGCGCGCGAGATAGTCACCGGGGCTGGGCGGTGGTGGTCGCGTGTTGTGTTGTGTGGGTTGTCGAGTTGTGTGTGGGTGGGTCGCGTGCGTGGCGTTGTCGTTTTCCTTCCTTTGCGCGAACGCACGCGCGCGCTCGAAAAAGACAAAAAACAAGAGCGCCTCCGCTTTCCCCCTCCTCCGTCTTCCAATCAATCAGTCCCGTCCTCCGGACCAATTCTCATCAGTTCTTCAGCACCAGCTCCGCGATCTGCACCGCGTTGAGCGCCGCGCCCTTCTTGATCTGGTCCCCGCAAACGAAGATCTCGAGGCCGCGCTCGTCGTCGCGGCTGACGTCCCGCCGCACGCGCCCGACGTAGACGTCGTCCCGCGTGGTGGCGTCGAGCGGCGTCGGGAAGCGGTTGGCGGCGCGGTCGTCGATCACCGTGACGCCCGGGAACGCCTCGAGGGCCGCGCGCGCGGCCTCCACCGACAGGGGGCCGGCCAGCTCGAGGTTGATCGACTCGGCGTGCGCGCGCATCACGGGCACCCGGACGCACGTGGCGGCGACGCGCACGCTGTCGTCCCCCCAGATCTTCCGCGTCTCTTTCACCAGCTTGAGCTCCTCCTCGTTGTACCCGCTCTCCTGGTCGACCGCGCTGTTGTGCGAGAACAGGTTGAACGCGTAGGGGGTCGGGAAAATGACGGGCACGGCCGGGCGCCCCTCCAGGACGTCGCGCGTCTGCTCGCGCAGCTCGTCCATGGCGGCGGCGCCCGCGCCAGAGGCGGCTTGGTAGGTCGAAACGACCATCCTTTTTAGGCCCCCCGCGGCCGCGCGCAGCGGCGTCACGGCCATCAGCGCGATGATGGTCGAGCAGTTGGGGTTGGCCACGATGGCCCCGCCCGGCATGCCCAGCCGCACGTGCGCCATGGCCGCCGGGTTGACCTCTGGGATGACGAGCGGAACGCCGTCGGCCATCCGGAAGGCCGAGCTGTTGTCGACGACGACGGCGCCGGCGGCGGCGGCCACGGGCCCGAGGCGCTTGCTGATGGACCCGCCCGCGCTGAACAGCGCGATGTCGACGTCGCCGAACGACAGCTCGGTGAGCTCCTCGACGGTGTAGGTGACGCCCTCGAACTCCTGCTTCTGGCCGGCGGAGCTGTTTGTTGGGGGGGGAGAGGTGTTTTTGTGTTTTTGTGTTTTTGTGTTTCCGTGTTTTTGTGTTTTTGTGTTCGTTTGGAGACAGGGCAGAGAGGGGGGGGGGGGGCGGCGGCGGCGGGGGGGGGGGGGGTGGGGGGTGGGGGGGGGGCGGCGGCTCGCGTGTAGGAGATGAGAGATGAGACGGCGGCAGCGGCGGCGCTTGTTCGGGGGGCGTTCCCCGCCCTGCTTTTGCTCGATCCGAACCGACGCAAAACAACGTACCGCGCGCTCGCGAGCATCTTGATGTTGCTGTAGGGGAAGTTGCGCTCCTTGAGGACCTGTCGATGGTTTTTGTCGTCGTATGAGAGCCGGGCGAGTGAGCAAAATGAAAGCCGGCGGGGGCGGGTGACCAGGGCGCGACGACGACGCCAGCGGCGATGAGCGACGAGCGACGAGCGACGACGACGGCGTCGAGGGCGACGATGGCACGCCGGCGCTGCTCTCTGCGCGTGCGTGCGAGCAATCGCGGGCCGGAGATCCAGAGTTCGTGAGGGCACGCTGGCCCAACGGCTGTTGAGCTTGAAGTGCGTCGCCGCAAGTGCGCAGAGACCCCTGCTCGGCCGCCAAAACTGGAGTCAGTTTGATTCGCCCAATGCAAGAAGAAACGCACCGTCAGAAACTCCTGGCCGACCGCGCCCGTCACGCCGACGATAGCAATGCGCGGGCCGTCGGCCGTCTTGGCCGCGCGGACGGCCACGGCGCGCGCGCGCATAGGGCGGCTCGGGCCGGCGGCCAAGGCGCGGGCGCCGGCGCCCGCCGCGGCGGCGCGGCGCTGCTGGGCGGCGAGCATCGTCGTCGTCGTGCTTTATGTTCCCTTGGTCTCGACAGTGGTGGTGTTGGATGTGTCGGTTGTGTTCAAGAACCAAGTGCCAAGTCGTTGGCAATGGAGATGCTTGTGCGGGCGAAATGTGAAGAAGAGGCGGAAGAAGAAATCTCGTCTTTTGGGGGAGAAGGGCAGGAGGGAGCAAAGCCTCCAAAGCAAAGCAATGCACCTCTCTCTCTCATCGATCAACTCTCAAACCGTCGGCTCCGCGAAACAAGGACCAACACAAGCAAAATGGCCGCGCCCGAGCGGGCGCTCCTGCCCGTCGACGGGTTCGACTCCCTCACCGAGGCGTACGCGCTCACGTTCCGCGGCGCAACAACCGACGCCGACGCCGACGCCGACGCCAACGCCGACGCCGACGCCGACGCCGACGCCGCTTTCGACACCACCGTCGTCGTCTTTCCCGGCAACCCGGGCATCGCGGGCGCCTACACGCTCTTGCTGCAGCGGCTGCGCGACGAGTGGGCATCCAGCGGCCCCCTCAGGGCGTCCACCGGGTCGACCCGGTTCGTCGCCGTCAGCTACGCCGGCCACGTCTACGTCGGCCCCGAGGAGCGACGGGAGCAGGCGGCGGCGGCGGCGGCGGCGGCGCAGGCGGCGGGGGGCGACGACCGCGCTCCAAGCAACCACAAAAACAACAACAGCGGCGCTGCCGGCGCGCGCCACTCGCTCGAGCGCCAGGTCGAGCACAAGGTGCAGTTTTTGCGGCAGCACGTGCTCCCCCGCACGCGCCGCGCCCTGGTCCTCGTCGGTCACTCGATCGGCGCGCACATGGCGGTCGAGGCGGCGCTGCGCTTGCGGGCGGCGGGGGAGCAAGCGGGGGGCGGCCGAGGCGACACGCAGCAGCAGCAGCAGCAGCAGCAGCAGCAGCAGCAGGCGCACGATGTGAAGGAGGAGGCACGGGACGTGCCACTGCACCCTTTGCCTTCGCCGCCGCCCCTGCGCATCGCTGCCGTCCTGCTCACCCCCTTTCTGGCGACCAACCCGCCCTGCCCCCGGCAGCGCGCGGTGCGGCGGCTCGCCGGCCGCCACGCCTGGGCCGGCGCGGCCGCGACCCTCGCGGGCCGCCTGCTCGCCGCCCTCCGGCTCCCCGAGGGCGCGCGCCTGCGCCTCGCGGCCTGGGCCTCGGGCGCGGACCACGCCTCCGCGTGCCGGGCCATCGGGGGGCTGCTGCGGCCAGGGGTGATCGACGGCGCCCTGTTTCTGGCAAAGAGCGAGTTTGAGCGGCTGCCCGAGGGGAGCGCCGGCCTGCCTCTGGCCGCGGTCGAGCAAGTCGGCGAAATTCTGCTGGTGGGGGGACCGGACGATATGTGGTGGCCCGAGGCGCACCACCGCGCGTTCGAGGGCCGGTTCGAGGCGGCGGCGGCGCGGCAGCGGCAGCAAGGGCCGGGAGGTGGGGGCGCGGGCGAGGGAGGCGCGGTGGGCGGCGGCGCGGGCGCCAAGGGCGGCGGCGCGCAGCGCGGGCTGTGCGCGGTGTGGGACCCGGCGGTCTCGCACCTGTTTGGCTGCGTGGCGCACGAGACGGTCGCCGTGGCGGCCCACGTCGCACGGTACTGGGCGGCGCGGGTGGGCGGCGGCGGCGGCGGCTGACGACGACGACGACGACGATGCGGGGGGGGCGGGGACGGCGCGCCCGCCCGCCGCGAAGAATATGTTTGTTCTCTTTCCATCTTGATTTTTTATCTTGCTTCTTCCCGGGCGGCGTGCGGACGATTGCTGGCCCTTGGCCGAATTCGACCGTCCGATCGGGGCATGCTAGAGGGGCGAAGCGCGGCTCGCGACCTGCACGCGAGTGCAACGGCGCCGTCGCCGCCGCACGGCGGACAGCCGCTTGACCGACGGCGCCGTCACGAGAGCGGCGACGTGCTCGGTTCGTCCTCTTGACGACGTGAAGCTGCTCGCATTGGGCTCCTCACACAACCTACACACGCTTCTTCCTCCTCTTTTTTCTTTCTGTCCGCACCCCTTTGCCAGACATCAACGTTTGATCAGAAGCGAACATTGTGTCACCCGCCGCTTGAACCGAACAGAAGAACAATGGCGCCGATCATCCACTACTGTGAGTGTTGAAACCACACGTGTCACGACAGGATCGGCCAAGTCGCCCCCCGCGCGCGACTGACCCATCGACAACAGCAACAGCGCTCGATTGAGCGGTCCGCCGTCGTCGCCGGCGCTCAACGCTCTCGCTCTCGCTCTTGCTCTCTCACTCTCCCGCCCCGCCGCGAACCCCCCCGCCCCCAAAACAAAACCACACAAAAGTCCCCATCCGCGGCCGCGCCGAGGTCATGCGCCTCGTCCTCAGCTTCAAGGGCGTCGAGTGGACCGACCGCGCCGACTCGCTCGCCGACAGCGCCGACGCCCGCGGCGCCATGAAGACAAACGGCCACGGCCTGTTCCCTTTCCGGCAGTCGCCCACCTACGAGGATCCCGCCACCCTCCCCCCGCTCTCCCCCACGGTCGCCGCGCTGCCCCAGTCCAACGCCATCCTGCGCCACCTCGCGCGCCAGCACGGCCTCTACGGCGACGGCTCGCTCCGCCAGGCCGCCGACGTCGACGCGCTGCTCGAGGCGGTCGAGTCCCTCAGGCTGCCCTACGCCGGCCTGGTGTACGGGGCCCAGCTGTCCGGGGTTGCGAAGGCGTCCTACTTTTCGGCGCACCTCGACCGCGCGACGGCCGACCTGTCGCGCAACGGCGGCGCCCATTTTGCCTACCTGGAGCAGTATTTGGAGGCGGCGTCGGGCGGCGCCGAGGGCGGCGGGTGGGCCGTCGGTGCGTTTAGTGGATGGTTTTGGTCCAATCGTGTCGTTCCGAGGGTCGAGGGGGGAAGGGGCGGGTCGTGCGCTCGACTGTCGGGGTCCGTCGATCTCACCCTCACACCCTCTTTGCCGATCCTCCCCCCTCCCTTGCCCGAGCCCCAAACAACCCCAAACACCCCACCCAACAACAACAGGCAAGCAGGCCACCGTGGCGGACTTTGCCGTCTACGAGCTCGTCGACCTGCACTCGAGGATTTTTGAGGACCAGGTCGCCAAACACTACAGCCTGCTGGCGGCGCACCACGCCATGGTGGCGGCTTTACCCGGCGTGAAAGAGTACCTGGCGTCGGCCAGGTGCCCGGCGCAGGTGAACAACAACGGCCTGGGGTGATGATGTGACGAGAGAGGGAGAGAGGCGTCGGGGCGGGCGGGGCTGCCGCCGTCGCGTCAGTTTTTTCCGTGAGCGGGGGGAGGGCGCGCGATGCTCGTGTGCTCTGCAAACGCAGCCGTTTGTCGTTGGACGACGCGCATCGCTCGTGTGTGTTGAGAAGAACAGAGCCTGAAAAAAATGCGCAACCGCCACACAACTAGGGTCTCTCAATCAGACCCCTCGTCGCCCGCGCCGCCCGCGCTGCGCCCGCCACCACCACCACCACCACCACCACCGTCAGCCTCGTCGTCCGCGTCCTCCGCAGACGAGGCGCCGCCGCCGGGCGGCGCAGGCGGGCCGGCGGCCGCGGCGTCCGGGCTCGCGCCCGGGGGTTCCTCCTCGCCCTCCGAGCCTGTGAGCGTGGTCGCCTCGCCGCGCCCGCCGCCGCCCCGGCCGCCGCCGCCGCCCCGGCCGCCGCCGCCGCGCGCGCGGCCGCGCCCGCCCCAGCGCCCGCCCCGCGCGCCGGTCGAGCGGGGGCCGGCGGCCGCGGCGTTGGGCGTCGCAAAGGGGCAGGGCGCCGCGCGCAGCGACGCGGCGAGGGCGCGGAGGGGCGCGTCGCGCGCGTCCTCGTCCGGCGCGGTGGGCGGAGGGCTCGGGGGCGGGGCGCCGCCGTCTCCCTTGCCGGAAGAGGCGGCGGCGGCGGCGGCGGCGGCGGCGGCGGCGGCGGCGGCGGCGGCGGCGGCGGCGGCAGGCGGCGCCCTCTTGCCGGCCCCGTCGCCGTCGTCGTCGTCGTCGCTGCCCGCCGCCACCACGCCGCCCTCGCGCCGCGCCGCGTCCCAAAACGCGTCAAACATGGGCGAGCCGTAGACCTTGGCCTCGTTGCGGAACGTCCACATGCCGCTGCACTTCCACATCTGGTCGGGCGCCGAGGCGATGTGGTCGATCAGCCACGCGCGCTCGCGCGGCGTGTAGCCGGCGCCGCGGCCGCCGGCGCCGCCGCCGCCGCCCGCGCCACCGCCCGCGCCGCCGCCGCCGCCGCCGCCGCCGCCGCCCGCGCCGTCGGCGCCGCCGCCGCCGCCCGCGCCCGAGGCGGCGCTCACGCCGTAGCAGCACTCGACGTCCGGCAGCGAGATGGTGCCGCGGCGCTCGGCGCTGAGGGAGGCGGCGGGGTCGTAGACCGTCTGCTTGTACCAGCCGCTGAGCTGCGCCCACGCGAACCAGGCGCCGTAGCGCTTGCGCAGCACGGCCTCGGCGACGAGGCCAGAGGCCGGGGGCGGGGCGGCGGCTGCGACTGCGGCGGCGTCGGCGTCGGCGTCGGCGGCGGCTGCGGCGGCTGCGGCGGCGGCAGCGGCTGCCGCCGACTCGCGGGGGCCGGCCTGCCCCCCGCCGCGGCCGCGGCCTGCGCTGGGCGCCACGCTGCCGACGCGTCTGCCGCCGCCGCGCTCGTCCTCGTCCCCGAGCGCGCCCGGGCGGGCGGGGCGGCGGCGGTCCGGCGACAGCGCAAACGCCGTGGCGAGGGCGTCCTCCGCCGCCGCGAGCGCCGCCCCGGGCGCCGCCGCCGCGCCGGGCGCCGCCTCTGACACGGCGACAGCGGCAGGCTCGTTCCCCTGCTGCTGCTGCTGCTGCTGCTGCTGCTGCTGCTGCTGCTGCTGCTCGGCCTCGCGCTTGGAGGCGGCGCGCGCCGCGGCGGCGACGGCGGCAAAGCCGGGGTCGTCCTCGTCCATGTCCTCGCCGTCGGCGTCGGCAATGAGCGCCGCCACCACGCCGCCGGCCGCGGCCGCCGACGCGCGCGCGCGCTTGCCGCCGCCGCCCTCCTTGCCCGACGGTGACGGCGCGCCCTGCCGACCGCCGTCGTCCGGGGTGGGCCGCTTGAGGGAGGCGAGCGGGCCGGGCGGGTGCGCGCCGCCGTCCTCGGACGCGGCGGCGGCGCCGGTCGTCGCGCCGCCGTCCTCGCCCTCGATATCGCCCTCCTCCTCCTCGCTGCCGCCGCCGCCGCCGCCGCCCTCGCCGCTGCCGGCCGCGCCGCCCTCGCCGTCGCGCTCGCCAGAGCGGCCGCTGCCGCCGCCCTTGCTCCCCCCGCGTTCCTTGCCGCCGCCCCCCCGCTCGCCGCCGCCGCCGCCGCTGCCCCCCCGCTGCCCGTCCCCCCCGGCCCGCTCGAGCCGCGCCTGCATCGACTTGTGCAGCCGCAGCATGTCCTCGTTGAGCTGCACGGGCGGCGACGAGAAGCCCGCGTAGTCGCGCTCGGCCGTGAACCAGACGCGCGTCGACGCGTACAGCCGGAGCACGTCTGCCGCGCACACGTGCTTGCTGGCGCCGTCGCCAGCTCCGCCAGCGCCGCCGGTGCCGCCGACGGGCGCCGCCGCCGGTCCGCCGCCGCCGCCGCCGCCGCGCCGCGCGCCGGCGGGGCCCGCTCCGCCGGCCGCCGCCGCGCTGTCGCCCCCGCCGTCGCCCTCGTCGTCCTTGGCCGCCCAAGCCCCGTTGCCCCCCACGGCCACGCGCCGCAGGAGCACCTCCATCTCGCGCAGCACGCGCCGCGCCTCCCGCCCCGTGGTCGCAGGGCGCAGCGACAGCCGGATCAGCGCCGCGAGCGCCGGGCACGCCTCGGCGAGCCGCGCCGCCTGGGCGGCCATCGCCGCCGCCGTCGCCGCGCCCTGCACGGCCCGCGCGGCCGTCGCGCCCGCAAACGCGCCGGCCGACGCGCGCGCCACGCGGCGCGCCACGGAGCGGTCGCCCGTCAGCAGGTGCTCGGCGCACTCGGCCGGGGTCAGGCGCCGCAGGGCCGGGGCCCGCCGCCTGCCCGCGGACTGCTGCCGCAAGAAGTGCCTGACCTTGTCCAGAGTAATCACTATGGCCTGCACGCGGCCGCTCTCGACGCCCTGGGCCTGCCCCTCGGCCTCGGCGGCCGCGTACGTGAAGGGCGCCGGCAGGGAGGCGAGCTCCTCGGGCAGTAAAGCGCGCTCGAGCTCGACGAACTCGAGCGCGAGCGAGGCCCACTTGTGCAGCCAATCGGGCAGCCGCTCGTTCCCGGCGACGCCGTCGAGCCCGAGCGCCGAGGCGCGCAGGCCGTGGCGGTCGAGCCTGCGCCGGTCGCGCGGATCCAGGGGCTCGCTGGCCGCGCGCAGGAGAGCCACTTGCCGGTGCAGGAAGCCGTGCCGGCGCGACAGGACCTGCGTGAAGGCAGACGAGCCGGCGTAGTACAGGTAGCTGCCGCGGCAGCCGCGCGTGCCGCACAGGCAGATGGCGGCGCGGAACTCTTTTTCTGACTCTGTGACGGACGAGTAGTCGAACGTGAGCTCCTCGCCCAGATCGATGGCGCGCAAGGTGTACAGCGCGACGGTCAGGCGCCCGCCCGCGCTGACGATCGTGGCCTGGCAGTTTGGCGTGCACGAGTGCGACATGCGCGAGGCGAACGAGCCGGCGAAGGCGGCGTCGACGAAGAGCACGTCGTAGCCGTCGGGGTCGTCGCGCGGGCGCTCGAGGGTGATGTTGTAGAAGTCGGGGAGCTCCTCGTTGATGATCTTCTTGATGGCGTCCTGTGGGCGTTTTGTTTTGTTTGTTCGGGGTGGGCGTATTTTGGTTTTTGGCGGGGCGTTTTTGTTTTGCGGGGGCGCGTCGCGTCGTTGTGGGCAGGGATTGTTTTGGTTTGGCCGGGAGAGGGGGTGAGTGTGTCTGCTGTTGCTTGTGCGAAAGAGCGGGACAGGCGCAGCAGGTGCAGGGGGAAGGGAGGCCGCGTCCACGGCGCGCAAGCCAGGGGGGAAGGGGGGGATGGGGTGGCGCCGTGCTTTGTGCCTTGCGTACGCTCGCTCGCTCGCTCGCGCGAGAAAGGCGGAAAACGAAAAGCAAAAAACACGCGCGCACAACCCTCGTGCCTTTTTCATCTCCTCTCACCTGCAGCTCGAACCACCGCCACCCCGTGTGGATGTCCCCCAGGTACTCTTCCACGAACCGGAACGCCGGGATCCCCTCGGGCCGCGCGCACACCGTCCCCCGCCCCTTTGGCAGCAGCCGGAAGTAGGCGTAGCCGCAGCGGGCGGCCCTGGCCTCGACGGCCGCGCACGCGCGCGCCGACGGCAGGTCTCCTCGCGCCAGCGACGACGCCTCGAGCTCGTTTAAGGCGCGCACGACGTCCCACCCGTGCGCGCCCTGGCGGTTGACCACGGGGGCCAGGCAGAAGTCGATCCAGCGGTGCGCGGCGTCGCGCTCGGCGTCGGTCGGGGGCAGGCGCTCGAGCTCGGCCCACGCGCGGGCCACGGCCTGCCGGTGCGCCGCGCGCTGCGCCTGCGTGGAGCCGCGGCCGTGAGCGAGCACCGTCGCCGGCGGCGGCGGCGGCGGCGGCGGCGGCGGCGGAAAGGTGGCCGGGGTCGGCGCCTGCTGCTGCTGCTGCTGCTGCTGCTGCTGGTAGGAGGACAGGGGCTGTCCCGCGCCCGCGCCCGAGTGCGCGTGCGCGGGGCCGGACGCGGCGCCGTTCTCATGCGCCGGCGTTGCCGCCGCCGCCGCCGCCTGCGTCGCCGCCGCCTCGTCGCCCGGCCCCTCCGCCCCCGGCACGCGCGCGCCCGGCCGCCTCAGGTGCGCAAACGCCCCGCTGTCCACCACCGCGTCGAACACGTTGCGCCGCGTGTAGCAGTCCATGCCCCAGATGTCCGCCTCGGCCACGTCCTCCCCCGGCACCAGGCACGCGCGCGTCTCGACCTGGAGCGCCAGCGACGCCTCGCGCTCGGCCAGCGGCGCGTCGCCGCCCAGCGCCGCGCGGTGCGTGTGCCGGAACTCGTCATTGCAGCCGTTGGGGCGGCGGGTCGACAGCTTCCACCGCAGCGCCTCGGCCTCGACGCGGGGGGCGTCGGGGCGAATTTTGTAGGCGGTGAGGGTCTCGTAGTCGCGGGGCGCGTAGGGGGCGCGCCGCCACTCGCCCTGGTGGTAGGGCTCTGCGTTTGCCACCAGCGCGCGCGGCAGCGTCGGCCGCGCCGACGGCGGCGTCTCGGTCAGCCGCGCCCCGAGCAGCAGGCGGCGCGCGCCCTCGCGCGCCAGCGCCACCGCGTCGGACGCCTCGGCCTCGACCCGGCGCCGCCCGACCGCACCGCGGGCGCCGTAGTCGTACGTGGCCAGGCGCGTCTGCACCTCGGCGAGCACGTCGCGGTCCCACTGCTGCAGCGAGTAGTTTGGCGCCCGCAGCTCGAGCACGCGCCGGGCGGCGGCGAACGGCACCTCGAGGCGCCAGTAGGCGCGCAGGCCGGGGCTGGCGCGGGCGGCGGACGCGGCGGAGCGCATCATGGCGCGCAGCTGGGCGAGGGGGAGGGCGCCGCGGGGGAGGTTCTGGCCGCCGACCGAGTTGCCGCCGCCGCCGCCGGCCGCTACGGCTGCGGCAGTTGCCGCTGCCGCTGCTGCTGTTGCTGCTGCTGCTGCTGCTGCTGCTGCTGCTGCTGCTTGTGCGGCGGGGGGCTTGGGGGGCAGGGACGCCGCGGGCGGGAGGGCGCAAGGGTCGGGAGCAGCCGTGCCGCCGACGACGGGGAATTCTGCTGCCGCCGCCGCCGCCGCCGCCGCCGCCGCTTCCCCGCGCGCCGCCGCCGCCGCCGCCGCCGCTGCGCCTGCTGCCTCCTCCTCCTCGCCCCTCCGCCCTTGCTCGCGGGGCGACGTCACCTCGCCCCTGGCCGCCGCCGCCGCCGCGCTCGCGGGCGCCGGCGCCGCGGCCGAGGAGCCCGCGGCCATCGTGCTGCCCGCGGCCGTGCCGCCGCCGCCGCCGCCGCCGCCGCCGCCAGGGGGGCGAGACGCCGCCGCAGTCGCCCCCGTGCCCGCTCCAGCCGCCGCCGCTCCTCCAGCCGCCGCCGCTCCTCCTTCTGTCGCCGCGCCATCGAGAGCCTCCAGCCACTCGCTCAGCAGCGCCTGCGCCGCCAGCCCCAAAAAGTTCTCGAGAAAGGCGGCGGGCTTGCCGCGCGGCTGCATGAGGTCGTCGGGCACCTTGATCTCGGACAGGGCCGCGCCAATCGACGGGCACGACAGCAGCGCAGCGGAATGCGCGGCGGCGACGGCCGCCGCGGCCGCCGCGGCGCCGGCGCCGCTCGCCCCGCCGCCGCCGCCCGCGCCGCCGCCGCCGCCCGCGCCGGCCACCGCGCGCTCCTCCTCGGCGATCAGGTCACTGTCGTCCTCGTCGCTGGCCCAGCGGCTCTTCTTCTTGGCGCGCTTGGCCTTGGCGCGCGCCGGCCGGGCGCTGGACGGCGCCGAGGGGTCGACGCCGCCGGTGCCGCCGCCGCCGCCGCCGTCCTCGTCGGCGCCGCCGGCGCGCCTGCCCTTGCCGCGCATGCCGGCGGGGCCGCGCCCGCCCGACCAGTAGAAGCGGTCGCCCTCGTCGTCGCCGCCGCCCGGACGCACGAAGGCCGAGGCGCGCGGGTCGTACGACTTGCTCTTGCCCGCCCACTTGCTGCTGCCGCCGCCGCCGGCGCCGCCCCAGACGTCGCCGCCGCCGCCGCCGGCCGCCGCCGCCGAGCCCAGGCGCGGCCGGACGCCGCCGCCAAACCCGCCGCCCTCGTCGCCCTCGTCGCCCGACGGCGGCTCGCTGCGCCAGTCGTCGCCCTGGCTGCCGGAGCAGTAGAGGCCCGAGCCGCCACCGCCGCCGCCTCCACCGCCGCGCCCGCCCCGACCGCCGCGGCCGCCGCGACCGCCCCGGCCGCCGCCGCCGCCGCCGCCGCCGCCGCGCCCGCTGCCCCAGCCCGCGCGCCCTCCGGCCCCCGAGTGGCCGCCGAGCGTGCTGCTGTAGGGTCGCACGGCCGCGGGCGCGCCGTCCGGGTCGGCGGAATGGCCGGACGCGCCGCCGTCGGCGCCGCTGTCGGCGAAGTAAACGCCGCATCCGCCGCCGCCGCCGTCGCCGAGGGAACCGCCCTTGCCGCCGCGGCCGCCCTTGCCGCCCTTGCCGCCCTTGCCGCCCTTGCCGCCCTTGCCGCCGCGGCCGCGCCCGCCGCCCGCGCTCGGCAGCGGCTTTGGCAGGGACAGGCGCGCGCTGCTGGGGCCGAGGGACGCGCGGTCAAAGGTCCAGGACAGAAAGGTCTCGAACGGGGTCTCGTTGTGCGCCGCCCCTGCTTCGTCAGTTGCTGCTGCTGCTTGTGTTGGTGCAAGCGGAAACGGGAAAAAGGGCTCGGCCGCCGCCGTGTCGTCGACCGCGCCGCCGCCGCCGCCGCCGCTGCCGACGCCGCCGCCGACGCTCGCGCCGCTGCCGCCGGGCTCGTCCTCCGCGACCACGCCCGCCCCGCTGCCCCACACGCCACCCGGGTCGCCCGCGGGCGCCGGGTGCCGCCCCATTCAGGCGCCCCTGCCTCCTCGCCTGCTTGGCATGCGATTGCTTGTCGAAGCTCTCCTCCCTCCCCCCCCGACAGTCGGCGATGTTTGAATCTGTGCGGGGGCCTATGTCTCTCCCTCTCTGTCACACAAGCGATCGAGCGGTCGAGCGCCAGGCCTGTGTGTGTGTGCTGTGTGCCTCGCTTTCTGTGCCCGAGTGGTTTTGGCGCTCGGCTCAACGGGAAGGAGAGGGGCGAGCGGTTTTCTTGTGGTTTGCCCTCTTGAGTTGCGTCGTTCTTGGAGGTGCTTGTCGGGGCTCGGGCGCGCGTGCGTGTGTGTGTGCAATGTGTCGGTCTGTGCCTGAGAGACGCGCAGGGAGGGCGGCGTTTTTGGGGCGAAAGAGGGAGATTTTTCGCTCTGGGACCGCCGCCGCCGCCGCCCGCCGCCTCCCCCCGCCCCCCCAGCCTCTCCCTGAGCGCCCCGACCCAGTCGTCCTGCGCGTTCATGAGCTGGGCGCGCGCGCAGGATTCGTCGCCCCATTGATTCATAACCCGACTCGACCAAGCAAACAGATCATTCAAGTAACCATCAATCGCAGCAACAGCTTGCAGCGACAGCGGGTCTGGCCGCACGCACCCTGGTGCCCCTCCCTCCGTCCCCGCCGATCGATTCACCCCTTCCCCGGACCCGGGGCAGACGCGCGGCCAGACGCGTGTGCTTGCTCGCTCGCCGACCGTGCAGCTCCTGGCGCTGCAACTCATTCGCAAACGAACGTCGCAGAGAGAAGCATCGCCGTTGCCGCCGACGACGCGCGGCGCGGCGCGCGCGGCAGAGCGCGCGGCGGCCCCTCGCCACGCGCGCGCGCGCCCTGCAATCCCACACAGAAGCAGCCAGAACGCCTGCCCTTACCATATGGAGCGCTACGACCGCGGCGTCGTCCTCGGCCGCGGCACCTTCGGCTCCGTCTTCAAGGCCGTCGACCGCCACACCGGCGCTCCCGTCGCCATCAAGCGCATCGACGCCGGCGCCAGCGGCGCAAGCGCGCAGGGCGGGCGCTCCGGCCTGGACATGACGGCCCTGCGGGAGGTCAAGCTGCTGCGCGAGCTGCGCGGCCACCCAAACGTGGTCCCTCTCCTAGATGTGTTCCTGCACCGCCGCCGCCTCTGCCTGGTGTTTGAGTTCCTGGACTCGGACCTCGAGGCGGTCGTGCGCGCGAAAGGGACGGTGCTGGCACCTGGCGACGTGAAAGCGTATGCGCAGGCCTTGCTGGCGGCGCTGGCCTTTTGCCACGCCAGCTGGGTGCTGCACCGGGACGTCAAGCCGAACAACCTGCTGGTCGGGGCGGACGGTGAGCCTGGAGGGCTCCGTTGTTGTGTCGGGGGCCGTGGGGTTTGTTTTTGGCGGCGGGGCGCGCGCGACGCCCGACAAACGCGCGCTGTCTCTTTCTCTCGAAGCGACGACGGACGCGCAAACGGACGCAAACGCCGCGCTCTCTCGGCAGAGGCAAACGCGCGTGCGCGCCTCGCCCGTCTCAAAACGGCCAGCACGCTCGCTCGGCCCCGCCCGTTCCAACCGCGCGCCTGACCCAAATTACGAAACGCGAGAGACACACAATGAGCCAAACGAACAAAAACAACAAACTAAAAACAGGCTCAGTCAAGCTAGCCGACTTTGGCCTCGCGCGCGTGCACGGCTCGCCCGACCGCCGGCTGTCGCCTAACGTCTTCGCCCGGTGGTACCGCCCGCCCGAGCTCCTGCTCGGCGCGACCCGCTACGGCCCCGCGTGCGACGTGTGGGGCGCGGGCATGGTGCTGGCCGAGCTGCTGCTGCGGCGGCCGTGGATGCCTGCAAACGGCGACGTAGAGCAGCTCTCCATGATCTTCGGCGCCTTGGGTCTGCCCGACGCGGCGCTCGGCGGCGCCAATGCCGGCCCCGGCGGCCCGTGGCCGGGGCTCGCCGACCTGCCCGCCTGGGTGCCCTTCCGCCCCGCCGGCGCCCCCCCGCCGCCCCTAGCGTCTCAGTTTCCGGGCGCGCCGGCGGACGCGCTCGACCTGCTCGCGCGCATGCTATCGCTCGACCCCGCGCGGCGGCCGTCGGCGGCGGCGTGCCTGGCGCACCCCTACTTTTCGAACGCGCCGGCGCCGACGCCCGCGGGGCGGCTGCCGCGGCCGCCCGCGCGGGAGGACAACCCGCTGATGCCGCCGCCGGCGCAGGCCACGGCGGCGGGCGGGGGCGGGGGCGGGGCTCGAGCGTGAGCGTTGGGGGGGGGAAGGGTTGCCGGGCAGCGCAGGGAGAGGGCGGAAAAACAGAAAGCGACGACGGTGTTGCAATTGATATTAATCAATCAATCAATCCATAAACCAATCCATCAATCCATCAATCCATCAATCACGCCCCAGACGCAAGCTTCTGCAGCAGCTCCTCCGCCCTCGCGCGCTCGGCGCTCCCCTCCGGCATCGCCCCGAGCAGCTGCGCGACGAGAGGGTCGCCGCCGCAAGGCACGGCAGACGAACCGTCTGGCGCTGCCACCGTCGCCGCCGCTGCCGCTGCCGCCTCCGCCGCCGCCTCCGCCGCTACCGCTGGCCCCCTCTTCCTGCCCATGGCGGCGGCGGCGGCGGCGACGTCGGCCGAGAGCAGCACGCCCTCCAGCAGCGCGAGCGCGTCGCGCGGCGCCACCGGCGGCGGCGGCGCCCCGCCCGCCGCCCCGCCGCCCAGCGCCAGGCGCGCGGCCGCGCGATACAGCGGCGCGTGCGGGAGGCAGGCGCAGCGCGCGAGCGCGCGGACGGCCGCGGCCAGCTGGGCGCCCGAGGCGGCCGCCGGCAAGCGGCGGTGCAGGAGCGCGGCGGTGTCGGCCGCCAGGGCGCCGTAGGGCGCCCCGAGGGGGTGGGGGGTGGGGGGCCCGCTGCTGCTGCCGCCGCTGCTGCCGCCGCCGCCGCCCACGCTGCTGCTGCTGCTGCTGCTGCCGCCCCCGCACCCGCCACGCTCCGCGTCGGCGGCGTCGGCGGCGGCGCCCAGCAGGTCGATCAAGGCCTGCGGCGGGGCGTCCACGGCGGCCGAGGCAATGCGGCGCAGCAGCGCGTCGGCCTCAGCCGCGCACGCCCGGCTTGCGGCCGCGGCCCCGGCGCCGGCGCCGGCGCCGCTCTCGTCGCCGCGGTCGAGAGAAGAGGAGGCAGCAGACGCGCGCAGGAGCATGGCGAGCTCGCGTAGGCCGTAGCGCCCGAGCTGGTTGGTGGCGGCGAGCAGAAGGCGCGCGAGCAGCGCGGGGCCGACGGCCGGCGGTGAGGAAGACGGAAGAGAGGCGGCGAGGCGGCGGGGCGCGCGGCCGCCGTCGTTCCCGTCTCTGTCGTCTCCGCCGGCATCGTAGGTGCCTCCAGACGCCGCGACGGCCGCCGCCTCGACGAGCTCGGCCAGCCGCGCGGGCGACAGGCCAGCGGAGGGCTGACGCTGCGGCTGCGCGAGCGCCGGCCGAAGACTCACCCCCGCCGCTGCCGCCGCTGCAGCTGCGCCAACGCTGGCCTCGCCCGCAGCGAGGCGGGCGACGAGCCGCCGCCAGGCCTCGCCGCCCTCGCCGAGCAGCAGCTCCTGCCGCGGCAGGAGGACGGCCGCGGCCCACGCCGTCATGGCGAGGTGCTCCTGGCTGAGCGACGGCGACGACGGAGGTGAAGACGGGGAGATATTGTCGGCCAGGCGCGCGGCCGCGCGCGCCACGTCGCGCAGCGACGCGGCCGCCGCCGCGTCACCGACGCCGCCGCCGCAGCGAGCGGCGACGGCCCCCGCCCAGGCAAGCCGGGCGACCTGCCAGGGCGGGAGGCGGCGCGAGGTCGCGGCGGCGGCCGCGGCGGAGAGCAGCGTGAGCTGCGCGGGGACCAGGGGCCAGGGGTGCTGCAGCGAGGACAGGCAGAAGAGCGCCTCGGCCGCGTCGGCCGGGGCGAGAGGGGTGGGGGGAACGGGCGCGTTGCTGTCGCTGCCGCCGCCGCCGCCGCCAGAGGCAGCCGCCGCCGCCGCCGCGCGGGCAAACAGGCGGGCGTCGTACCTTCCGGCGCGCGCGACGGCGCGCAAGGCGCGCAGAGCCGTCTGGGGGGAGCAGGAGGCGCGCCCATGGGCCAGCTGCGCGGCCAGCGCGCGCAGCAGCTCGCGGTACAGGGGGCCGTCGTCGTCGCCGCGGCGGGGCGGCGGCGGGGTTGGCGGGGGCCGGCGCGCCCCGCCCTCCCGGCCGCGGGACGCCGCCGCCTCCCGCCGCCGCCCCTCGCCGCCCTCTTTCGCGAACGCCCGGGTTGACGGGGCGCCGCGGGAGGCGGCCGCGCCCTCTGTCCCCGGAGCACCTAGCTGCTCGACGGCCCTGCGCGCCGCGAGCAGCGACGGCGTCGAGGCGAGCTGCCCCTGCTCCTGCTGCCCGCCGCCGTCGCGCGTGCGCGAGCGCGAGCGAGAGCGCGACTGCTGCCGCCTCCTCCGCCGCTCGCGCCACGCGTCCGCCTCGCGGTCGTCCGCGAGCGCCTCGAGCAGGGTGACCAGGCCCAAGGGCCGGAACTCCTCCAGCACGCGCAGCGACTGCCGCGCGGTCGCGCGCAGGACCTTGCGACGCAGCGCGTGCGGGGGCGGGAGCGGGGCGCCGTCGTTGCCGCTGCGTCCCGCGGCGGCGGCGGCCGTGGCGCCCCCAGCGGCGTACGCGCCGTCGGCGGCGGGCGAGAAGAAGGCCAGCCGCTGCAGGGCCCAGAGCATGTTGGACAGGCCCTGGGCGCGCATGTGCTGCACGTGGCGCCCCGTGAGGGCGGCGGACGCGATCGCGGCCACGCACCCGGCCAGCTGGGGGGACGGGGCCGTGATTGGCAGAGGAGGAGGAGGAGGGGGCGGGGGCGGGGGCGGCGACCGCCGCGGCTGCTGCTGCTCCTGCTGCTGCGGCTGCATTTGCTGCTGCTGGTGCTGCGTCTGCTGCTGCTGCTGCTTTTCCGCGCGGATGTGCGCGGACGCCGCGTCGCGCAGCGTGGCCAGCGACCAAATCAGGTTGGAGATGCCCTGGGCCTTCATGCGGTACGCGACCGCGGCGCCGCGCGTCGCGAGGGCGGCGCCGGCGGCGCCCAGCAGCCGAGGCGGGACGCCAGCCGAGCCGCCGCCGCCGCCCGAGTCGCCGCCCTCGCCGCCGCCCGCCGAAAGCGCGTCCGGCGCCAGGCGGGCCAGGGCCCACGCGGCGTTGGCGACCAGCTGCGGCGACAGGGCGGCGGTGGTCTCGGGTTTGGTCAGGCGCTCGGCCGCCGCGCGCACGAACGAGACGAGCGCGGCCGAGGCGGGGGGAGGGGCGGCTGCTTGCTGCTCCCGTTGTTCCGCCGCCGCCGTCGCCGTCGCCCGCAGCCGCCGTGACTGAGCGAGCGACCAAGCCACGTTGACGAGCTCCTGCGGCTTGAACTCGCCCGCACGCTCGGCGGCGAGCTCTTCCAAAACGCTCCACGACTGCTCAGACCGCCGCGGGTCCAAAAAGGGGCAGGCAGGGAAGGCTTGGTGGGCAGGGGGAGCGACGGCGCCGGCGGCCTCGTCGCCGTCGTCCTCGTCCTCGTCCTCCTCGCTGCCCCATCGTCCCCCTCGCCGCGACTCGGCCGCCGCCGCCAGCTGCAGCCGCGCGAGGGCCCACGCCGCGTTGGCCACGTCCAAGGCGTTGCCCCCGCGCGCCAGCGTGGGGCGGCCGGAGCCTGGCGGCGGCGGCAGCAGCAGCGCGTCCGCCAGCGTGAGCGCCGACGCCAGGGGCGACGGCGGCGGCGCCCCCGCCCCCGCCGGCCAGAGGGCCCGCACGGCCGCGGACGTGGCCGCGCGCTCCAGCGCCTCCTCTTCGGCGCTCGCCGCGTTGGCCGCCTCGTCGACCTGGCTGCGGCGGGCCTGGGAGGCGGGGGAGGAGGCGGGCGGCGGGCCGCCGACGACCACGGCCGCAAATTTGCCCAGCGCCCAGAGGGCGCCGCTGGCCTGTCGGGCGGCGCGCTTGTCGGCGGCGCGCTTGTCGGCGGCGGCGGCGGCGGCGGTGGCGGCGGCGGCGGCGGCGGCGGCGCTGGGTCCGGCGTCGCCTCCGACTGCGAGCCCCGCTCGCCTCTTTCCGGCGGCGTGATTCCGGCGGCCTCTCCCGCCGCCGCCGGGCGCCGCCCCCGGGTCCCGCGCCACGCGCGCGGCCAGCGCCGCCAGCAAAGCGGCCGTGGCCGGGCGCGCGCTCGATGGGCGGCGGCTGGGCGCGCCCTCCTGCGCGTGCGCGAGTCGGTTGAGCGCCGCCGCCGCGTGCAGGGCGTCCAGGGGGCACCCGGCAGACGACGCGGCCGCGAGCACGCCCGCGATGTCGCGCGCGTCGCGGGCGGCCGCCAGCGCAGATGTGACCTCGTGCGGGCGGGGCGCGGGCAGCGGCGGCGGCGGCGGCAGCGGCAGCGGCAGCGGGCAGGGGGGAGACGGAAGAGGCGGCGGCGGCGCCCGCTGCTGCTGCTGCTGCTGCTGGCGCTGCCGCTTGAGCGACGGCGGCGCCGCTGTGGTCGAGTCCGAGCCTGCTCGTGGTGGTTGCCGCAGTGGCTGTTGAGGCCGAGGCGGGACGAGCGGGGATGGCAACGACAGCAGCGGCCACGACGAGGCCGAAGAGGCGGCGGCCGTCGTCGTCGGCGCCGTCGTCGTCGGCAGCGGCGGCGGCGGCAACCTGCGCGGCATCGCCGCGCCGGCCGGCGCGCGCCCTCCCGGCGCGCGCTCTACGAGCCGCATCATGTCAGCCGCTCTTTGGGGCTGCCGCTGCCGCTGCTGCTGCTGCTGCTCGGTGACGCAGGACGCGCGGGAGACGGCGACATCGGGCCCGTGTGTGTCGGAGTCGACGGGAGGCGAAAGCGGGGTCAATTGGGGATGGAAACGTGGCTCGTCAAGTCAGAAAGTAATCTGGCATTGGGCGGAGACACTTGGGGTCTTCAAGGGGAGGCGTTTTGGGGCGGCGTGAAAGTTGGCGGCTGCGCGGCCGACGGCGGGACCTGACGGCGGCGACGCGGGCGTCGCGTCGCGCCAGCCTTCCTCTTCTGCCACGTCGCAGCAGGGCCCAGAAGCAATGTGCCTTGCGCATCTCGACACCAATCGCGACTCGACAAGCTTGTTCATATACTTCGCGCACTTGGCAGACACCAGAACCACCGTCGTCGCCGCGCGAGGCTCCATCGCATCCGGAATCACCGCCGGCACTCGAAGCCTCGCACACGCGCGCCACCCTCACCACGCGAGCGACGCCGCGATGAATCCGGCGCCGTCGTGCGTGGTCAAGCTGCCGGCGCAGCCGATGGTGCGTTCCTCCTTTGCGACGACGCGACGCGATTGTTTTGGTTTTGGTTCGACGCGCGCTCGCGCTCCGCCGTCGTCGCCCGCGCTTTCGTCGCCCGCTCCCCCTCTCTTACTCGCTCTCGCCAAAACCAACAACCAAAACAGGACATCGCCATGCACGAGGGCGCCGAGCCACTGCTGGCGGCCGGACTCGTGGACGGCAGCGCCCAGCTGTACCGGTACCGGCCGCGCGAGGAGGGCGAGAGCAGCACCGACACCGACAGCGACGGCGACGGCGACGGCGACGGCGACGGCGACGGCGAAAGCGACGGCGACGCCAAGAAGAAGAAGCGGCGGCGGAGGAAAAAGCGTGCGGCGGCGGCCGCCGCCGACGCCGCCGCGGCGCGCGGCGAGACCCCCGTCCGCCGCTTCGCATCGGCCCTCGCCTGGACCCGCCCGCCGCCGGCGCCCGCCGCCCCCGGCCAGGAGCCGCCCTCGTGCCGCGCCCTGCGCTTCATGGGCGCCCAGGAGGGGTCGGCGCTTATGCTCGCGTGCGGCTACGGCGACGGATCGCTCGCCCTGCTCGACGCGTCCGCCGGAGGGCGCGAGGCTTGGCGCGCGCCGAACGCGCACGGCGCCGCGGTGAGCCGCGTGCTGCCCGCGCCCGGGGCGGGGGGCGGGGACTCGGCGCACCTCCTGGCCGCCGGGGACGAGGACGGGGTGCTGTGCGTGTGGGACGTGCGGTGCAGGTCGGGCGGGGGCGGCGGCGGCGGCCGGGGCGGCGTCACGGGCGGCGGCGGCACGGGCGGCGGCGGCGCGGGCGGCGGCGGCGGCGGCCGTGGGCGCAGGCCGGCGGGCAGGGCGGCCACAGCGGCGACGGCGGCGACGGCGTCGTCCTCCTCCCCGGCCGTGCGGTGCGCCGAGCACACCGACTTCATCTCGGACCTGTGCGCGGGCGGCCCCCGGCGCCCACACGTGATGCTGGCCACCAGCGGCGACGGCACGCTCAGCGTGCACGACACGCGCGCGGCGTCCTCGTCCGCGTCCACGTCCGCGGCGCCTTCGGCGGCGCCCGCGAAGAAAAAGGGCGGCCGCCGCGCCGACGGCCTCGTCGCGCGCTCCGAGCCCGGCGGCGCCGACGACGAGTTTCTGTCCGTCGCCGTCGCGCGCGGCAAGGTCGTGGCGGGCGGGCAGTCGGGCGTCCTGTCGCTGTTCTCGTGGGGCGAGTGGGAGGACCCCACGGACAGGTTCCCGGGCCACCCGGAGTCGGTGGACGCGCTGGTGGCGCTCCCGCCGGCGGCTGGTGCAGCGGCGGCGGCGACCAGGGGCGGCGGCGGCGGCGGCGCGGGCGGCGGCGGCGGCGGCGCGGGCGGCGGCGGCGGCGGCGGCGGCGGCGGCGGGGACACCCTGCTGACCGGCTCCTCCGACGGCCTGATCCGCGTGATCGGCCTGCTGCCGAACCGGCTCATGGGCGTGCTCGGCGTGCACGGCGACGACGGGGCGCCCGTGGAGCGTCTGGCGGTGGGCGGGTGGGGGGCCGCCGCCGGAGGGGGGGGAGCAGGGGCGGGGCCAGGGGGGGCGCGGGGCGCGGCGGCGCCGCTGCTCGCGAGCAGCGGGCACGGCGAGTGCGTGCGCCTGTGGGATCTGGCGTGCTTTTACGAGGAGGACGACGACGACGAGGAGGAGGAGGAGGAGGAGCAGGCGAAGGAGCGGGCGGCCAAGGACCCGGGCGCCGCGGTGCTGGCGGCGGCGGCACGGGCGGCCGAAAAGCCGAACGGTGCCGGCGGCGGCGGCGGCGGCGGCGGCCCTCGTCCATCGTCGTCCTCCTCCTCCTCTGAATCCGACGCCGGCTCCGACAGCGACTCAGACGACTCGGGGCCCGCCGAGAAGCGGCGCAAGCAGCACGAGCGCACGCGCATGACCAGGCACACGCGCGACGGCGGCCTCGCCGCGCGCAAGGCGACCAACTTTTTCGCCGGGTTGCTTGATTAGAAGAAAGAGAAAAAAAGGGACAACAGGCGGGACACGAAAGGGACGGTTTTTTTTTTTTTCCGCGTTCGAGAGACAATCGGGGGGCCAACCGCGAATCTTTTTCACAAGCGCCTAGGCTATACGTCCCGCTCCTCTCTCTCACAGCTTGACCCTCACCCAAACCTCGTTCCTCCGCTCCATCAGCGAGTGGATCGCCCCGTACTGGCAAGCGCGGTACTCGCCCTCGCCGTCGGCGGCGGTCAAGCCGTCGCGCGCGAGCGCCGCGCGCAGCGCCGCGTGCGCGCGCTCGGCCGCCTCGCGCGTCAGGTTGCCCGCGAACGTGGCGATGGCCACGAGCTCGCCGCCGGACACGTCGAGCGTCAGCCCTGGATCGTCCGGGGCGGGGGGAGCGCCGCCATCGTCGGGCGCGCCGTCCCGCCGGCCGCCGATGAAGAGCTCCATCGTCTTTTTTGTCGTCGCCGCGGTCGAGGCCGCCGCGCCGCCGTTGGCGCCGCCGCCGCCGTTGGCGCCGCCGCCGCCGCCGCCGCTGCCTCCCTGCCTCATGATCGCCGGCTCGGGCCGCATGAAGCGCGTCTTGGTCGCGTTGGCGCCCCCCAAGTATTCGCCCAGCACCAGAAAGGCGGGGGGCCGGGCCTCGTACTCGGTGCGCACGACCGGGTAGGGCTCGTACAGGCGCAGGTCGTAGCCGTCGGCCTTGCTCACGACGGTCGAGGGAGGGAACACGATCCGGGGGGCGGGGGGAGGGGCGGGCGGGGCAGCGGCGGCGTCCGAGGCGTCAGCGGCGGCG
>Ga0335398_10000519_pt1 | contig 67083 bp, 77 predicted proteins | sample BON03_FD_205742 | JGI IMG/M metagenome (GOLD analysis project Ga0335398, IMG submission 205742) | Freshwater microbial communities from Lake Bonney liftoff mats and glacier meltwater in Antarctica - BON-03 (spades assembly) (version 2) | ecosystem: Environmental > Aquatic > Freshwater > Ice >... | reverse complement strand
GGGGGGGGAATCCGGAATGTCTGATATCTTGAGGAAGCGGCTCGTTGTCAGGCGGGTTCGTAAGCCGCGAAGAAATCATCCCGAGAAATATTCGATTGGCGCAAGATGACCCGAAAGTGGATCCTTTAAGACGCGCATGATTGGGTAACGTGAGCGGCGTTTTGCTTCCGTCGGCATTAAGCCGAACCATGGAAATATGCTCGCGTTCGCGCACGATAACAAACCCCAGAATCAGCAATGCCCGCAACACGCGTGTCTTGAATGCGTCGATAGGAAATTTAGGCATGGGCCCGGTAACTTATCAAATCGTCGTTTCCGCGACAAAGGCGTCGAGGGCCGGAGTTTCGGGCTCCAGCACTTCTGCGCCAAATGTTTCCAAATGGAACTGGATCGCGGATTTTACATCCTGTAGCGCGGCCTCGAAAGTATCTCCCTGCCCCACCACCACCCCGGCAACTCCCACCGGATAGGCGACGTAACCATCAGCGTGTTTTTCGACGATGATCTTGAGGGTTTTTTTCATAATGATGTAATTTCAGCCAAGGTGGCCCCACGCGCAAGCAGAAGAAGGCTCGGAGAACAGAAGCGAGCAGAAGACGTCAGCGAGCAGAAGACGTCAGGTCTTGACTCTTGACCAGCTGCTTTGTCGCGAAGTGAGCTTGTGGTTCGAGTTGCCCTAGGGGGCTGAAAACGGGTCGAACTCTAATGTTTGATATTTTGAAGAGAGCGAAGGATTAACGCAAAGGCGCAAGTGAAACCTGAGACTGGAGACTTGATGGAGCACGGGAGTGCGGGGGGGAGCTTAACCCAGCACGCTTAATGCAAGGGCAGCAGTCGAGCCGCTGGCGGTTTGACTCAAGCGAGATCAGGCAACCCGCCAAAAGTTGTGTCCGATGGTTTTCAAGAATTTGGAGCAGGAGAGGCCCCACGAGTTCCGGAACAGGAAAGGGCACGCGAAGTTGGATGACACTGGGCAGGCGTGCCCCTCGTAGTGCGAGCATCCTCGTAAAATCCAAATCCTGCGTGACGATAACCGCCCCCTGCCCGCAGGCGTAGTCAAAGACGGTATTGTCAGCATCCCCGATATTTCCAATATCCCGCCAGTGGCTTGCGGTGATGCCCAACGGGGCGAAATAATCGCACCACCGCGGAGAAAGGTTCTCGTCGATAACAAGCCTCACGATTCGATCAGCTCGTGAGTTTCCGCGGCGGAAACATCGGCTACGAATTCAAGGGCGGCCCGGATCGACTCCACTGTCAGGTAAGGGTAGTCGCGGCAAATGTCGTCAGGAGTGCGGCCCGCCGCGATCTGGCGAACAACATTGGCAACCGTGACGCGGGTGCCCCGGATGCATGGCACACCGGTCATGACTTTGGGATCGGCGACGATGTGGGTATGCTCGTTCATAAGAATGAGTATGATGGCACTCGGTCAGATAGCGAGCCACACGACGCGGTCGGAACCGGCAAAAGAGGTCGCTAAAAGGGATCAAACCTTAATGTTTGATGTTTTTCGGGAGACAGAGGAAGGAGCAGAAGCGGGGAGCGCAACGCAGCCCAGAAAGGTGTTAACGCAGAGGCGCGGAGGCGGGAAGGCGTAGAAGCAAATTTGAAGGCTGAAACGTGGTTACTAATACGGGGTCATGTCGTGAATTGTGAATTTCATGGAGCGCACCGCCGAGGGGCTCGCGCTGCCAGTTGTTAATCCCTAATTCTCTAGTCCACATCCGCAACCCGGGCGTCACTGACGGCCCACCCTCAACGAACCCAAGCTCGGATTTTTTAACCACACGAAGCGCGGGAGCGCGTAGATGGCGCAACGGAACGGTGTGCCCCGCAGGGGGGACGATGGCAGGTGCCCTCTGGGCGACAGAGGAGCAAATTACACGGATGAATACCGGATACCACTCCCCTGCCTTTATCCGGATCGTGTCTGTGATCCGTGGTTAAAAAACCTACAGGCTGACGGCCCACCCCAACGAACCCAATCCCGGAACTTTTTAACCACGGATTACACGGATGAATACAGGATACCAATCCCCAGTCCCCTGCATTTATGCGGTTTGCACCTGCCTTTATCCGGATCGTGTCTGTGATCCGTGGTTAAAAAACCTACAGGCTGACGGCCCACCCCAACGAACCCAATCCCGGAACTTTTTAACCACGGATTTCACAGATAAATACAGGATACCAATCCCCACTCCGCTGCATTTATGCGGATCGTATCTGCCTTTATGCGGATCGTATCTGTGTAATTTGTTCTTCAGCTGCCCAAAGGGCACCCACATCATCACCCCTTCGGGGCACGATCTACGATCGCACCATCTACGCGCTATCGCGCTCCGTGTGGTTAAAAAGATAACAGGCTGAGGGGTTACCCTGCACAAACCTGATCCCGGAGTTTTAACCACGGATTACACGGATGAAGACAGGATACCAATCCCCACTCCCTTGCCTTTATCCGGATCGTATCTGTGTAATCCGTGGTTAAAAAGATAACAGGCTAACGGCCTGCTCTCCGCGGGCTATCTGGATGGGGTCATGTCGTGAATTGTGAATTTCATGGGTCGCGTCCCAAACCAGGCGTCGTCAAGCAACGCCCCTTCTTACAAATGCAGCCATCCACCGCCAAACTGCTTGCTCCCTCCCCGCCCCATGGGCACCCGCGTCAGTCCCCAAACACGATCACCTGTCCTGTGGGTCGGGCTTTACGCCCGACATCCCCGTCCCCTTCGCCAAAAGCACCGCTCCACCGCCGAACCGCCTATCGGAGGCGAAGCCTCCACCGGCACAGCCGCCCATCCCACCGAGAGCGTCCCGGTGAGTCCAAGTGTAATTACGCAAAAAAACCGCGACAAACTCATGTCGCGGCCAGCAGAAAGCTGCTAGGCATCACGGGAAGCGAATTATGAATAGAGCCTTTCAGCGTTCCTCAGTTGGCGACTCCGTCTCCGCCGCTGCCGCACTCTGTGACCGCCCACCGTCCCACCGCTTCACCGCTTCACCGCTTCACCGCTTCACCGGCGGCTCCGCCGCCACCGCCTAACCGTTTAACCGTTTAACCGTGTCACCGTTTAACCGTTTAACCGCCGCCACCGTTTCACCGTTTCACCGTTTCACCGTTTCACCGCTCAGCAACCGCCTCACCGCCCTACCGTCCGTCACCGCCTCACCGGCGACTCCGTCGCCGCCACCGACTCCAATGCTGTCGCCGACTTCAAAGCCGTTCTTCGATAAATCTTAGCCCGCTGTGATTCCGACAACGAGGCACTCATATCCGTCTCCATGAACCCGGGCACGACGCAGTTCGAGCGAATACCCCGTTCGCCCCATTCGCGTGCCGTGTTTTTCGAAAACGCCTCGAGCGCGCCCTTGGTCGAGGCGTACATCGCCAAACCCTGGTAGCCGGTATGCACACTAATCGAAGAAATCTGCACGATCGAGCCACCCTGCCCATGCAACAGCATGTTCCGGATCGCCTGTCGCGTCACCATCATAGGGGCAAAGACATTGACCGCATACATCGCCTGCAATTGTTCCAGATCCAGATTGGTGACCAAGTCATCATAGGCCGCTGCCGCATTGTTGACCAAACCGTGAAGTGACACATCGAGCCCCACGAAAGCTTTGAAGAGTTTCGACTTCACCCCATCTACATCCGCCAGATCAAATGGGAAGAATTTCACCCGATCGGGGTGTTCCTCCTGTAGTGCAGCAAACTCCGGCGACAGGCGCCGACTCACTCCGAAAACCGTCCATCCCGCAGCCAAGACAGCCTCAGCGATCGCGAAGCCCAATCCTCGGGAAACACCGGTAATCAGAATGTTTTTACTCATGGGGATAACTCTATTCGTCCGGCAGATGGCTATTTCCCCAATCCGTCTTCGATAAGTTGAACCAATGAGCCCGTATCAGCCCGCATTGCTTCGTAATTTGAGCCGATACCAGTGATATCGTTGCCCGGGTAATGCTGGGCCCAAAATTGAGCCGTTAAGCTATCGGCCAAATCCTCAAATCGGTCGAACGTCTGGTTATGTTGGATACACTCGGCCAACAGATAACTCAAGTCATGCACTTTGCGTAAACGCCACCCCTTAGAAATCAGATAGGCTTTCAGGAAACGCTCCAAACTTTCGTGCAACAGCTCCACCCCAGTCAAAGTCGCTGCCTCGGCAGCGAACAATACGTCGGCCGCGCGTAATCGTTCCTTCGCCAAATACAGCCAGTCACCAGGATGTCTGAGCCTCACTCGTTTTCAAATCAGTCGATGCCCTCGTTGAACGATTTCATCATAAAACCCCGTAGCCTCCGACAGTCTCTGCGAGTGCCCTTCAGGAGTTTCCAAAATCAACTCGATCGGGAGATGTCGGTCGGATAGTCTGTCTAATCACCCGCCAAGCTCGGCGAATAGCCAACGCTTCCTCCCATGGTGATTTGTCCATCGATTTGACCACGAGCAAATCTACATCGCTGTCCCATGTGGGAGTACCGTAGGCGTAGGAGCCGAAAAGAATAACCCTTTCCGGGGCAAATTGATGCCGCAGAATCTCCAAATAAGGGGCCAATGCACGTTCGATGGATTCGGAGCCGACTCGACTCGAAAACAATACATTACCCGTTGTAACGACACTCATCGTCTGAAGAATGCCACGCGTTGTCTTTGGGTCAATCTCCGGCGAAGCTCAACGAGCCAAACAGTGAGGGCTCAATCCACCCTTCCCAGCAGTAAAGCAAAGGACCACCGTCCGACCGACTCCACCGCTCGCCGGCTCCGCTGCCTCTGGGGTTAATGGTAAATCGTAAGGAGTTAATGGTCCGTCAGCACGCTCCACCGCTCCACCGCCTCCGAATGTGGGTCGGGCTTTATGCCCGACATCCCCGCGTCACTGTCCGTCACCGCCCGCACCGTCCACCGTTTAACCGTTTTACTGGCTGCACCCTCCAACTGCTCATCACGGCTTCACAGTTCGGTCACCGTTTAACCGTCCGACTGCTTCACCGCATCACGGTTTGTCACTGCCTCACGGCTCGTCACCGTCTCCCCATTAACCGTTTCTCACTATCCCGAAACTTCGCCTTACCGCTTCATCTTACCCGTCCGTGTCGTGCCAAGCTGATCTACAAACTTGATGAAGCGGGGCACCTTAACCGGTTGCAAGCGTGCGGCCAGCCAGGCTCGCAAATAAGCCTCGCTCAATTGCAGCGGCTCGTCGGTCAAATGCGACTCGGCCCCTCTTTCTCTGCTTTCCGTTTTCTGCTTTCCACTTTCTGCTTTCCACCTCGCCCCCATTTTCTATTTCCCGAAGCTCCGCTTCGTCACCGCTTCACCTTCCCCGACCGCGTCTGCTCAATCGCGTCCACGAACCGAATCATTCGAGGCACACTATGCGTCGGCAACCGCGCGGCGAGCCAAGCGCGCAGCACCGCCTCAGTCAATTGCAGCGACTCATCAGTCAAACCGTGTGACTGTAAAGCTGTAAAACCGTCAGACTGTTTCACCGTAATTTCCGATTTCTGTTTTCTACTTTCTGTTTTCCTTAAGGCCACCTCCGCGCAAAGCACCTGTCCCAGCACTGAGTTCTTGCGGCCAAACACCCGGGCTTGCGCGACCCCGGGAACGGCTTCAATGACCCGCTCGACGTCGAGCGGATTAACCTTTTCTCCGCCGACATTCACCCAATCGCGGTCACGCGCTACGATCCGAAACGTTCCCGCGGCCTGGTCGACCCAGTCGATTACATCCCCTGTGTTGTACCATTCTGAAAACTGAAAGTTGAAAGCTGATGAAGCGCGTGGAGCGCGGAAATGGTGCGATCGAAGGTCGTGCCCCGGAGCGTCGTGTAGGGGTGACGATGACGGGTGCCCTTGGGCAGACGAGGAACAAACCTGAGAGCATAACACCGCGTCGCTGGTCGACCGTTTCACTTGTCGCGCCATAGTCTGCGAAGGCGGACCGTCCATTTCCGCTTTCGGCTTTCTACTTTTCAGCTTTTCAAGGCCACTTTCCACTTTCCGCGTTGCTCCGTCACTGCCCTCCGACCGCTTCACCGTTCCACCGTCCGTGATCGCCTCTCCATTCCTAATTTTTATTTTCCAATTTCTATTTTCTACTTTGTCACCCACACTTTCCATCCTATTTCCACTTTCTGTTTTTCCGAGCAGGCTCCGATGAACCCACAATCTGCCTTCACGCACGGCAACCCGATCTAACAATTCATCCGGGATCGTAAAGGTGTCACCGTCCGAGATCAATAACGCGCCGACCTCCGTGGAGGCATATACATTGTGGACCTTAGCTTGGGGGAAACTCTGCTTCAGTTTCTCCAGCAATTCATTCGAGGCCGACTCACCACCGAGGGTTGTGGACCGTACCCCCGAGGCTGCCTCAGGTAACGGAAGTAGGAGCCTATAAAAACTCGAGGTCGCCGACAGATGAGAGATACCATACTCCCGAATTCTGGCGGCTACGTCGGCTGGGGACGCTCCCCACAAGTTTACCAATACGTTACTGTTGAAAAACGCTTGGAGGATCACCAGCACACCGGCGATATGGGTCGGATTGTAAGCTAACCCCCACACGTTGGCGCGATGTTGAGGGCTGACCTTCAGCATCCGGATTAGGCTCGGTAGTGTATGGGTGACGGCCGCAGGCATACCGCTGGACCCTGACGTGAACAGCGTCAGTTGGAATCCGGGCCGTTCTAGCGCCTGACTCTGCATCGATTCGACATCGAGCCAAGCGCCTCCGGCCACGGGGTGCCGAGGAGCCTCTTTCCCCTCTGTTGGTTGAGCCAACAACGTCAATGGCTGCCCCAGCACCGCCGCCTTCAACAACGCCCATACGGCCTCTTCCGAGGACCGAGGAAAAAGAGCAACCGGCAGAGAAACCAAATCAGCTGTGACCTCTGCCAACAGATTTTTGTAGGTCACGCTCTTTCCGCTAATCGGATCAATAAAAAGACGATCATTCAATTTCTGTAGATGCTGGCGGCTATGCCGCTAGGGTTAATGGGTGAGTCGTTATTGGGCGGCGAAGCCGCCATGGTGAATGGTAACTCGCGGTCCGACGGCGTCGCCGCCGAGCTTCCCATCAGGCCCATCTGATCACCGTATTTTCCATTTTCAACTTTCTATTTCCAATTTCCCTCCGCCACCTTTTCACTACCTCACTGTCACACGGCTATTAACCGGCTCCGCCTCTTCCCCATTTTAAATCTACCATTATCAGGGGGCAAAGCCCCACTGCCTGACGGCTCGTCACCCTCCGCCTTATTCATTTGAATACGTAAACGTCTCCAAATAACCGGAATGGACCTCAATCAAATCAACTCGCTCAAGTAATTCCAGAATGCGGGGGAATTGCGCGATCAGCAACGACTCAAGTTCTGCCTTGCGCAGATTCCCGGTGCGGACCCAAACGACTTTCGGAGGAGGCCCCATCAGGATGAGATGCTCGAAAAAATCAGCATCTTTGGTCAAAATGACTTCGTTCGCTTGCCTGGCTCTTTCCCAAATCTCCTGATCAGTCAGTTGCTCGCCTAAATCTGTGACATGGTGGCAAGAGATCGCCAACGCCTTGGCCAGCGCAACCGGCAGATTTTCATCCAACAGGAAGCGAAGCATCATGATTTATAGGGCTGCTACGGTGGTGTGGAGCTCACTTAGTCGCCGAGCATAGGCGAGACACGCCATGACATCCTCCCGAGTCAGCGAAGGGTGCGCATCCAGCACGTCTTCCACCCCATCGCCTGCGCTCAAGTAAGAGAGCACCGCCTGAACACTTATTCGAGTACCGCGAATCACGGGTCTGCCGTTGCAGACCATGGGGTTAATTTCGATGCGTTCCATTCAAGAACCCTGCTTCAGGGGCCGCCAAGCCGCAAGTAGAACTTGGGCCACACAACCTCTGTTGCCCGGCGGCTCTGACACCGGAGTTAAAAGTAAATCGTTAGAAGTTAATGGGTTTGGGGTCCAACGCTGGAGGAATAACCGACACCCTATTTTCCGGCGACCTCGTCGCCACCCATTAACCGGACGCGAAGCGTCCTCCCCCATTCTCCATTCTCCAGCGGCGAAGCCGCCCCATTTCCCATTTCCAATTTTTCATTCACCGAGGGCTCCGCTCTCTCCGCCGCCCCCCCTATTTCCACTTTCCACTTTCCATTCTCCTGCGGCGAAGCCGGTACCCCATTCCCCATTCGCCATTTTCCATTTTCTCATTTCCACTCTCCGGCGACTTCGTCGCCTTCTCCCCCATTTCCTATTTCCGAATCTCCACTCTCCGGCGACCCCATCGCCACCATTTTTCAAATCTCCGCCCTCCGCCCTCCGCTCTCCGCTCTCTACGTTTCTCGTTTCCACTTTCCATTTTCAATTTTCCGGCGACTCTGTCGCCACCATTTCCCAACATCCGAAGCTTCGCTTTGCCACCGTCATTCATCCATAGTTTGCAAATAATTGGCCAAGTTCTGGCACAACCGATGCAAGCGATCGGGCGCAACCCGTCCAAGATCACCGGCAATCTGCGTTTGTGCCAGCGAGCCAAGAAAGCCTGGACGAACCAACGAGGCCTGCCGCAAACCGCTCGTCGCATAGTCGCCATCGTTTTGTTCCCTCCCCGCCCGATGGGCACCCGCGTCAGTCACCAAACACGATCACCTGTCCTGTGGGTCGGGCTTTACGCCCGACACCTTCGCCAAAAGCACCGCTCAACCGCTCCACCGCCGAACCGCCTATCGGAGGCGAAGTCTCCACCGGCACAGCCGCCCATCCCACCGAGAGCGTCCCGGTGAGTCCAAGTGTAATTACGCAAAAAAACCGCGACAAACTCATGTCGCAATTCGTATGGGGTCGCAATTCGTAGGGGGTCATGTCGTGAATTGTGAATTTTATGGTTCGCGTCCCAATCCGGGCGCAGTCAAGCAACGCCCCTACATTTGCGCAATTCCCGTGGGGGCATGTCGTGAATTGTGAATTTCATGAAGCGAGCAAGCGAGCAGAAGACGTCAGGTCTTGACTCTTGACCAGCTGCTTTGTTGCGAAGTGAGCTGCGCCCCTTCGCTTCTTTGAAGAAGAAACAACTGCGGCTGATTTGGACTGGACTGAGGTCGACCATGGCTCGAAGGACTGAGAGACTTGAAACTTGAGGGCTGACGGATGAGAAGGAGAAAACCTGAGAGCTGAAACTTGACGAAGCGCGGCAGCGCGAAGATGGCATCGCAGCAGCGATGGCCCAAGGGGCCGACGACACGGGTGCCCTTCAGGGCGGGGGAAGGAGCAAAACCTGAGGATTGAGACCCGCCGCCGCCGAGCCTCCCGCCTCCGCCAAGCCTACGGTGGGCAGGATGGAGGGCGTGTTGGAGGGGCAGGCCGTTACTTGCTACTTTCTTACCCATCGATCTAACTGGGTTGGCTGCGAATTGTGAGGTTTGTTCATCTCTTCCGATTGTTGGAACTCAATCCCCAGTCCCCTGCCTTTATGCGGATTGTATCTAAAAAAACCACCCTGCCTCGCGGCACCTGCCCCTCAGTCCGTATCCGGATCGTATCCATGATGGTATGAGTCCAATCCGTGAATAAAAATTTGTTAAGCAATATCTGCGAGGGGGTCATGTCGTGAATTGTGAATTTTTGAGATCGAGAAACGTTCAATCCCTCAGGAGAAAAAACCGCCGTGAATTCATGCCTTCGCCTCCGCGCCTCGCCGTCCGCCTCGCCCCGTCAACGCTTAATCACGTCCTATTCCCTATTAATAACTATTTATTAACCCGATGCAAAGCGTCCGCCTCCGCGTTAAATTTCCATCCAATCAGACCGTGTCGTCTATCTCTAGGACCATGACCATCTTCGCCGCGTGGTCGATCCAGTAGGTGATCACAAATCCATCGACTAGCAGGTGATCCAAATCACGACCAACTTCGTCCTTAATCCTATAATCACTGACAACACCAGGATCCCACGCGAGTTGCTGCGCGGCGATCATGGCTCGCCGTTGTCGACGAATCGGCAGTGCCAACAACGATTCCGCTGAGTTTTCCTAAAAACTGGCTTGATAGGTGTTAACATCCACGCTTAACGCGAGTTGCCAATTCTTCCATGCTCACGCGTCGTCCGGCTTGCATGGCATCGATTCGCTTGGCTGCGACTCGTTTCCATGCGGGAGTATCGTGTTTCAATCGGGCGAAGTAGGCGTAAACGTCTTGTCGATCTCGTTTACTCAACCGACTGACCTGCTGCTTGATTTCCAATACGCTCATAGCTCTTCATCTAAGTCACCTTTTCCCATCCGCAAGTCAGGAGTGTGGCGCCGCTCAGCGAGTCAGGCTGCTAGTCGTTAATCCTCGAATCTTGGGCACCTCTTCGAACCGGGCGTCACTGACTGACGGCCCACCCCAACGAACCCAAGCTCGGATTTTTTAACCACGGATTTCACAGATAAATACAGGATACCAATCCCCACTCCGCTGCATTTATGCGGTTTGCACCTGCCTTTATCCGGATCGTATCTGTGTAATTTGTTCCTCTGTCGCCCAAAGGGCACCCGCCATCATCACCCCTACGGGGCACGATCTACGATCGTACCATCTACGCGCTCCCGCGCTTCGTGTGGTTAAAAAACCCCCAGGCTGAGGGCCCGCCCAACGAACCCGGAAATTTCACCACGGACGGAGCCGTGAGGCGTAGATGGTGCGGCCGAAGGTCGCGCCCTGGAGTGAAACGAAAGGGTGACTGAGCCGGGTGCCCTTCAGGGCGGAGGAAGGAGCATTTCACAGATAAATACAGGATACCAATCCCCACTCCGCTGCATTTATGCGGATCGTGTCTGTGATCCGTGGTATAAAAACCAGTGGCTGACGGCCCCCGATCCCTCCTGTTTTTGCGACTTCTGCGCCTTTTTGCGGCCAAAAAAACCTGCCTCTCGGTCCAACACCGACTCACCGCTCCATCAACAACTCACCAATATCTATTAACCGGAAGCGTCCCCGCCCCCCACCAACCATTAACCAGCGGCTTCGCCGCCCGGCGTCTCATTCGCCCACGCCTGTTCCGATGTAACAACAATGGGCGTTGCTTGACGACGCCAGCACGTCAGATGACTGGCTTTGCCAAGTAGCGCACCGCTGGTTTTTGACTAAAATGCGCATCCTGCGTCCAAAGCGTTGCAGAATTCTTTTGCGCGATCGTATAAATGATGGAATCCGCCAAAACGAGTTTCTCGTCATCTCCCGTCGCCGCCGCCTCAATCGCTAAGGTTGCATCCAGATCGATGACCCTGCCCTGCTGCATCGCGGCGACTGCGGTAAAAGCGTCCTCTTCCCCTTTTTCCCGCAGGATGACCCTGAATACTTCATACAGGCAGATCACCGGAACGAGGAGCTGACCAATATCCTCAATGGCAGGCGCAAAAAAATCTGCCGTCGGCTCGTCGGCGAAATAGGCCAGCCACGCGGAAGAATCGACGACATTCATCCCCTATCCGGATCGCGGGTGAAAGAGGTGTCGATACCCCGAAGATACCCTCGCAGCGCGCGCATGTTTCGCACTGGGATGACCTCGATGCGATTGCGAAAAGAAATGACGCCAGCCTTTTCGCCTGACTTCAACCCCATGGTCTCACGGACCTTTCGAGGGATCACGATCTGAAACTTTGGCGATATGGTGACGGTTTCCATCCGTATGACGATAGCCTGATCGATCCTCCTCTCAAGTTTCTTTTCTGAATGTCCATTTCTGGCCGCTAGTCATAAATCGCCAGTCCCTCCCCACGACTTCCGTCCACCGTTTCTCGGTCGCCCCCCTCCGCTAACAATTAATCAATATCCAATCCCCGGCGGCAAAGCCGCCTCCCTCACCGCGCGCCCGTAAACACCCACTGACCCCGAATCCAGTTGAAACCTTTGTGCCTCTTTGCGGCCAAATCGCTGGATCAATTCCACCCTACTGCTCCTCACTTCGCGCCCTTGCGTTTAAAAAAACCTATGCTGACGACCCTCCCTCCATACACCCAACCCCGGAATTCTTTACCACACGAAGCGCGGGAGCGGGTGCGTAGGCCGCGAGGCCGGAGGTTGTCGAACTGGAGGTTTGGCCCTGAAACGAAGTGGAAGGGCGATGCGTGAGGGGGCCCACATTTGTGGGCATCATGAATCGCAAATGGCGCAACGGAACGGTGTGCCCCGCAGGGGGGACGATGGCAGGTGCCCTCTGGGCGACAGAGGAGCAAATTACACGGATGAATACAGGATACCAATCCCCAGTCCCCTGCCTTTATGCGGATCGCACCTGTGTAATTTGTTCTTCAACTGCCCAAAGGGCACCCACATCACACCCCTTCGGGGCACGCCGTTCCGGCGCACCATTTGGGCGCTCCCGCGCTCTGGAGACCTGTGAAAACATGAAAGGGTATTTTGAGCCTAAAAGCCCCCTGTATCATGCACCAATTTCCTTGCGCAGCTGGGTAATGATTCGAACCGACCAATGCTGCAGCTCCGCTTGGTCGGTTCCTTCAAGGAGCAACCGCACCTTAGGCTCGGTGCCGGAGTACCGCAGAAACACACGCCCTCCCTGCGCTTTGAGAACTGTCTCCGCTTCCGATACCAGCGACAAAACTTCCGGCAAATCAACCAACGGTGCTTTCACCCGGACTTTGAGGTTGGTGACCAGTTGGGGGAGGCGGGTCCAGCCTTGGCGCAGCGCCGAGAGGGGCTGGCCCCGGTTCTTCATTATACTGAGAATCTGCAACGCGGCCACGAGTCCGTCCCCCGTGCTGGCGTAATCCCGGAAAATCAGATGGCCACTGGCTTCACCACCGAAATTGTGGTTGGAACGAAGCATTTCTTCGATCACGAGCTTGTCGCCCACGCCCGTCCGCACGATTTGTCCGCCAGCCGCTTTGATGGCGATGTCCAAGCCCGCATTGCTCATCACGGTCGCGACCAGAGTGTTTTGGGCGAGTTTCCCCTGGGAGAGGAGATCGAGCGCGGCAATCGCCATGATGTCGTCTCCGTCGAGCAGTTCCCCATATTCATCGCAGAGCATCACGCGGTCGGCATCGCCGTCGTGCGCAATGCCGATGTCTGCGCCGAGTTCCTTCACCCGGGCACAAATCACCTCCGGATACATCGAGCCACAATCCAGATTGATGTTCCGCCCCGTGGGTTGATGACCAAAAACCGTGACCTCCGCTCCCAGTTCCCGCAGGGCGCAGGGCGTCGCTTTGTAAGCAGCCCCGTTACCGCAATCGACCACGATTTTGAGCCCCTCAAGCGTCAACCCGCGAGGGAAGGAAGATTTGGCGTATTCGATGTAGCGTCCCAGCGCATCATCAATCCGGGTCGCCTTGCCGATCGCATCGGCGGTGGGGCGAATGTCATCGATTTCACCGCTGAACACCAGTTCCTCGATTCGCCGTTCGATCGGATCATCCAGCTTATACCCGTCGGCTCGGAAGAACTTAATCCCATTATCCTCGTAGGGATTATGAGAGGCAGTAATGACGATACCCGCGTCGGCCCGCAGGCTGCGGGTGACATAAGCCACGCCGGGAGTGGGCAATGGTCCGACCAACAGCACGTCCACCCCCATGGAAAGCACTCCGGCCGCGATGGCGTTCTCCAACATGTAACCTGAAAGACGAGTATCCTTGCCGATCACAATCTTATGTCGCCCGCCGCCACGCGACTGATCATATTGCGTTTTAAATACGTGCGCCGCCGCCCGCCCCAGCTTCAGGGCAGTTTCGGCGGTCACCGGCTCAATGTTCGCCGTGCCACGCACACCGTCAGTTCCAAAGATTTTATTCATAATTACACTTGGGGCTAAAGAAACCTGAGACTGGAGACCTGAAACCTGAATGTGGAGACAAACCTGAGCGCTGAATCTTGAAGACGGATCCCTTTGGGTTTTCCTTGGCACTTTTCGACTTGGTCACGAAAATTGCGATCAGTTCATCGGACTCGTTCCGAATCGGCTCAATCAGCCCAAGGTCGATTCCGCAGTCATCACGTAATCACTCCAGGCAAAGTTGAAACGTCATCCGCCTCTTGCGAATCCGATCGAATTTTCGCGATTAATTCCGCCGAAGGACGACTACGGAAAACCTCTCGGTAATTGGCGGCCACTGACGTCCCCGGCCGAAGCAACTGTTTCCCCGGAATTTTCAATTCTTCGCGAGTCTTATCCAACCCGCAATAAAAGCGCCCCACTCTGCTCGCGAACGCTTTCGTTCGCTGGCGCATCTGGATCTTTTGCTCGTGGGATGTCATCATGTGGTTTCCTGCTCGTTTTTTTTGTTTCACCTCTGATCTCTTGGCTTTCAATTTCAAAGCTTCAGATCTCAAGGTTCCATTAGGTTCCTCGCGTGCCCGGAGGACCCCGTCGGCGTCATCGATTCGCTCCGCGACTCGCCGACTCCACCCCTCGCTCTTATTCAAGTTTCAGGTTTCCCACTTTTAAGTTTCGGGCTCGCGACTAGCCCTCTACTCCACCGTCACCGCTTTCGCTAAGTTGCGTGGTTTATCAACATCACAGCCTCGAGCGCAGGCGACGTAATAACTAAAGAGTTGCAGTGGGATCGTCGCCAACAGCGGTAATACAATATCGTCGCACTCGGGAATAATTAGGGTGGCATCCGCCAGTCCTGCGGGCAGTTCCGTGCCTTCGTTCGTCAACGCAATGATAGGGCCGCCCCTCGCTTTCACTTCCTGCATCGACGAGATGACTTTGTTCAATAGTTCCCCTCGGGGCGCGATTACCAATGACGGACAATCTTTACTTATCAGTGCGATCGGACCGTGTTTCATCTCGGCGGCAGGGTAGCCCTCCGCATGGATGTAGGAGATTTCTTTGAGTTTCAGTGCCCCTTCTAACGCGATCGGAAATAGATCCATCCGTCCTAGAAACAAAAAATCGGGGTGGTGCGCAAAAGCTTCTGCCACCACCTTTATTTTTTCGGCTTGTTTCAACGTTTGCTCCACCAGTTCAGGCACTCGTTTGAGTGCCTTCACGAGCGCTGACCCTTCCGCATAACTCAGATCCCGTAAGCGACCGAGATGAATCGCGAGCATCGCCGCGATCAAGACCTGCGACGTAAACGCCTTGGTGGAAGCGACCCCGATTTCCGGTCCGGCATGCTGATAGATACCCCCATCTGCTTCGCGGGCAATCGAAGACCCCACCGTGTTACAGATTGCCAAAACATTGAAGCCTTTGCGTTTGGCTTCGCGCATGGCGGACAAGGTATCAATCGTCTCCCCCGACTGCGAGATGACAATAAAAAGGGTCGCCGGATCCAAGGGTACGTTTCGATAACGAAATTCCGAGGCGTAGTCGACTTCGACCGGAATACGGGCGTAGCGTTCGATGAGATGTTCCGCCACCAAGCAGGCATGCCAACCGGTGCCACAGGACAGCAGATGGATGCGTTTGATTCCGCGTAGATCAGCTGGCGAAAGATTGAGTCCGCCGAAGACTGTCGTGCTTTCGTCGGTAGAGAATCGACCCCGCATGGCATTTTTCAGTGCTTCCGGTTGCTCGAAAATTTCCTTCAGCATGAAATGGTCGTAATCCCCCATTTCGGCATCTTCAGCATTCCAAGTGACTTCGTTTACGATCGGTGCGATCACCGCAGCTTCCGCCGAAGTAAGATTCAATTCGTTGGCCCTAACATCCGCGACCTCTCCGTCCTGTAAGTACACCACATTGCGGGTACGCCCGATAAAGGCGGAAACGTCCGATGCCACGACATGCTCATTGTCTCCCACTCCGATGAGGAGCGGTGAGCCTTTGCGCGTTGCTAGGAGGCGGTCGGGAAAGTCTTGGCAGAGGATGACCAATCCATAGGTGCCTTCGACGTGTAGGAGCGTCTTTCGCAGCGCATTCACCAAGCCCAACCAACCTTGAGCCTGATCTTCTTTCGCGTAGTGGTATTCCAGTAAATTGGTCAGAACTTCGGTGTCAGTCTCGGACCGGAAGGTGTAGTCTCGGCTTAGCAGGAAACGTTTGATCGCGTCGTAATTTTCGATGACGCCGTTGTGCACCAGCGCCAGCCGACCGTCGTTGCTGACGTGCGGATGGGTATTCGGTTCGGTAACCCCTCCGTGGGTGGCCCAACGGGTATGGGAAATACCAATATTCCCCTGAGGTTTGAGTAGAGCCGTCGCCTTCGCCAACTCGGCTACCCGCCCGACCCGTTTGATGACACGCAATTCGTTGGACTCAATCGTGGCCAAACCCGCCGAGTCATAACCACGGTACTCAAGGCGTTTTAACCCTTCTACCAAAATAGAGCCCGCTCGATGCGGTCCGATATATCCGACTATGCCGCACATTGGATTTTAAATATTACTGGTTTCATTTTTGAGGGAAAGCCGGATGGAAACCGAAACTTGGGCGTTTGCAATCCCTTGGTTTCCGAACAGTTACATTCCAAGATCTGACCTGTTCGAATCGAAGTTTGATTCCGCCTAAAAAACGCAATTCCCGTGGGGTCATGTCGTGAATTGTGAATTTCATGGTTCGCGTCCCAATCCGGGCGCAGTCAAGCAACGCCCCTACATTTGCGCAATTCACATAGGGTCGCAATTCGTATGGGGTCATGTCGTGAATTGTGAATTTTATGGAGCGGAAATTAAGATCCGTGAGCAGAGCGAATGACATCAGATCTTGATTCTTGATCAGCTGCATTGTCGCCAACCGCGCTTTGCCCGGTCGCGTCTATGATGAAGAGGAGTGAAACCTCACCTTTTGATATTTTGGAAAAGCTGAAATAGGAATTCCGGGAGAAACTCGTGCTTTATCCTTTCAGCTTTTCATCCAGCACGGCAAATCGCCCTGAGCAGGGAATGCCGATTAGCAGGCCGGCATCGTATTCCTGTATTCGCTCCTGTATCTCCACCTCCCACTCATGCTCGACCTGCGCATCAAGCACTGGCCCCACCCTCGCCAAGATACGGTGGGCGAGGGTCAATCGCTGGTTTTGGGAAAGATGCAGGGCCTCCGATGTGATTGCTTCAATAGATGCTTTCATAAAATATACCAGTATATCTCGTTAGTTTGCCCATTGGACTGGAGGGGAATTCTTATGCCGACATCCAAATGAGTGTGCCACCCGTCGCTCTCAGCAAGGCTGAAGCCCTCATAACCGCTACACCTCTGCCTCGGCATTACCAGACCGTTTCGCCGTAAAACCTTTCACCTTGATTACGACCGATCAATCGGCGGCGTTGCCTCCGGATAATCGATAGTGGGTAGAGAACGACGCTGCGGGTCGGGTAAATGGGAAATCAGGAATTAGTCAATGGTGATGCCCAAGCCGCGCGGCGTGCATAGACCGTAAACCAAAGATAAGTATACCGTTTTAATCCCGCCGGTTGGCAGGGGATAGCCAGTGAACTCACGAAGAACGCCCCCTGGGAACGCGGAGCCCCCGCTCGGCATACCAGGCGTCCAGAGACACTTCACCTCGCTACGCCTCTCGGCCTCATCGGTCTCCGCCTTGCTTGGGTGCGTCATTGGCTATGAAGCGGTCGAGCGATGATCCCTTCGGCCAGTGGATACACGCGAGTTCCCGGATAGATAACCCATAGCTCGTCAAGTCCAAGGTCCTGCTGGGCGATCTTCATCGAGCGCGTCAATCGGGGGGCGTCGGCACGTTTGATTTCCACTCCGACCCGACGATCTCCCCACCGCATCAGCAGATCCAGCTCGCTGCCACTGTGAACGGCATAAAAATTCACTTCATCCGGTTGCTGTGTTCGAATGATTTCCTCGATCACAAACCCCTCCCAGGAGGCACCTAGTTTCGGATGGGTGAGCAGCTCCATTTTATCGCGGATCCCCAACAGAGTGTGCAGTAGGCCGCAGTCGCGAAAATAAAGTTTGGGGGACTTAACCAGGCGTTTCCCCAGATTGCCATGCCACGGGAGTAAACGCCTCACCATATACGTCTGCTCCAAAGCATCGAGATAGGATCTCGCCGTGTGGTGGGATACTCCCAGCGATGCCGCCACTTCACTGCTGTTCCAAATCTGACCATGATAGTGGGCCAGCATTCTCCAGAATCTGCCCATCAAAGCCGGCGATTGGCCAAATCCCAGCGCCGCCAAATCGCGCTCCAAAAAAGTGGACGCAAACTGCCGCCGCCAGACATCGCTATCCGCTTCGTTGGCCGCCAGAAAAGATCGGGGGAACCCACCCCGAAGCCAAAGTTGATCCGCGTGATCCTGCCCCACTTCCGAGGTGTCGAATCCACGCATTTCGATAATTTCAACCCGCCCGGCCAAAGACTCCGACGCTTGCCGAGCCAACGCTGGCGAGGCACTGCCCAAGATCAAGAATTGCCCCGGCTGATTCTCCCGATCCGCGAGCACACGCAGCACCGGAAACAATGCCGGACACCGCTGCGCCTCATCGATCACCACCAGCCCCCGTAACGAGGACAAGGCTTGCAGCGGGTTTTCCATCAACTGAGCCACCAAAGGGTCTTCCAAATCAAAGTAAGTGGGAGACACGACCGGGAGAAACTCCCGCGCAAGCGTCGTCTTACCGCACTGGCGCGGCCCGAGCAGCGCCACGATCGGCGCGCGACTCAAAGCCAGATGGATCAATTTACGGTATTGAGCACGATCTATCATGGATGATATTTGGAAGTCGTACTTCCATTTTTCAACCCTTAAATTCATGTTCCACTGGTGCCTAGACGGAGCGGTAAGCGCCTGCGGCGCGGTCGCAAATGGAAGGTAGGAAAGTGGGAAGTTGGCTGAGCGCAGTTCAGTCCCGCGACTGCGGGATAGGAAAGCACGAAGGTCAGGGAGGGGGCAATCCGCATGGGGTCATGTCGTGAATAGTGAATTTTTTGGGGTAAAATAATTCTATACTGTGGTTGAAGAAACCGCCGTGGATTCATGTCTCCCGCCTCGGCACCTCTCCGTCTGAGTTTCAGACTGACGGATCACCGCCTCTTCCACTTTTTGTGATCTTTGCGCTTTTTTGAGGCCTTAAACTTTCATCCCCTGCCACCCGCCCCAATCTGCTGCCCACGGCTGCATCACTTAACCTGAACTACTTTTCGCCAAATTCCGGCTAGTCCCAGAACTTGGGTGGATTCCGCTAGAAATTTTTGGTCAAAGGTCTCCCCACTCACTGACCGCATGCCGGCGATATCGCGCAGATGCTTGTCGCCTCCTCCTTCCCGCCAAAATTCCAATTTCCAGAGAATAACGTACTCAGGCGGTGCAAACCAAACGTCCCCACCGTCCATCGTTTCGCTTCGCCGGTTTTTCCACGCCCATTCCCAATACGGATGAGATCTCGATGGGTAACAATCTGCCTTCATGCCGGTCTCATGGTGAATCACGTTGAAATGGCCGCGACTGGGCCGTCGCTGCTCCAACACCAAGACGTCCTCTGGTGGCAGATAATACGACTCTGCCGGAAACACCTTTGAAAGCTTGGCAACATCTGCTGCTTCCAAATGCAGCACGAGATCAACATCCAAAGTGAGCCGAGGCTCTCCAAAATACATGGAGGCAACCGAACCAGAAATCATGTAATCAATCCCGATCGCATGCAGCGGGCGGACAAATAACTGAATGAGATCAAGCATGACCGCGCAGGAAGTAACGCGCCAACGCTTCGGCTACCTCAACTTCATTCCAATCAGGGTTTTTGCCCATCAATGAGTCGCGTTTGACAGCAGCCGTCTGCTCTCGCAGGCGCGTCGCCAATTCCGTGCGTCTAACACCTCCCATTCGGCGCCATGCCGCGATCTGCTGCGGATCCGGCCGGTCGGTTTCGGAGTAAAGGGACATCAAACCTTACCTAGGCGCGCAAGACCGAGGCTTTCAAGTCTCCGCTACTGAAACGGGAAATATTTGAGCATGCGACCCAGTCGTGGGATCTAGGAGCTTGTCGGACTTAACCCCTCGAAGCGATCTATAGGCTCAAGGATGACTTCAAAGTTCGCCGCGAAGTGATTGGATTGAGACTGAGGCACCTTCGAGGCCGTCTTATTGAGATTCGTTTCTAAGTCCGACAGGCTGCTAGGGAGCGCCGGTCTGGTCGTCTGATCCGGTTGGCTCCAATTCACTTCTAGCGCCGATCCCGTGCGGTCACCCCGACTTTATGGAATCAGAACTCCGCCGCCAAAGGCCATTCGTTGCTTCGCGCCCCTCCTCCCCTTACCGACTTTGCGTAAAATTCCGGCCGGCTCGATTCTGGCAGCCACGACCTCGATCCGGGCTTCGCGACTTCGCGTTAAGAACTCCGTCACCTCTCCCCTTCACTTCGTTGCGGGCAAATCGGCAGAAACCAATTTACCATCTACGCGCTGTCGCGCTTCGTCGTTGCACTCGACGGTATCAGCGGATCATGCCCGCTGCTACCGTTTGCTGAACGATCTGCCCATGGGGCACCCGATCGCTCAGGCCCTGCGGGCCAAATTGATGCTCAATTTACCATCTTCGGCCTTTCGGCCTTCGTCGTTGCACTCGACGGTATCAGCGGATCATGCCCGCTGCTACCGTCTGCTGAACGATCTGCCCATGGGGCACCCGATCGCTCAGGCCCTGTGGGCCAAATTGATGCTCAATTTACCATCTTCGGCCTTTCGGCCTTCGTCGTTGCACTCGACGGTATCAGCGGATCATGCCCGCTGCTACCGTTTGCTGAACGATCTGCCCATGGGGCACCCGATCGCTCAGGCCCTGCGGGCCAAATTGATGCTCAATTTACCATCTTCGGCCTTTCGGCCTTCGTCGTTGCACTCGACGGTATCAGCGGATCATGCCCGCTGCTACCGTCTGCTGAACGATCTGCCCATGGGGCACCCGATCGCTCAGGCCCTGTGGGCCAAATTGATGCTCAATTTACCATCTTCGGCCTTTCGGCCTTCGTCGTTGCACTCGACGGTATCAGCGGATCATGCCCGCTGCTACCGTCTCGTTAGAAAACTCATCCACTAGGATCACCGATCCAGTAATCCGGTTTTTCTTGTAAGAATCGTAGAACAACGGGGACGAGGTGCGCAAAGTCACTCTCGCAATATCATTCAAGCCCACCGACTTATCATCTTCGATTTTGTGCAGTGAATTGACGTCAACTTTGTAGTGCACTTCTCGCACCACGGCCCGGCATTCTTTGCTGGTATGCCTGATTATGAATTTACCTCTGACTCCCAAGGACTTCTTTTCTGAGAACCAACACAACATCAGGTCAATGTCCTGCCCTACCGTAGGTTGATTCTGCGGTTTGACTAACATATCACCCCGACTGAGGTCGATTTCACGATCCAACGTGATCGCCACCGAGTGGGGACTGAAGGCCTCGTCCATTTCGCCGTCATGGCTGTGAATCGCCTTCACCTTGGCACTAAATCCACTGGGCAACGCTGTGACTTCATCGCCGGGCTTGAACACCCCACTCGCCACGCGTCCGGCAAATCCGCGAAAATCATGCCACTCATCCGAGTGGGGACGAATCACATACTGCACTGGAAACCGCGGATCCACGTGATTCATATCGGTGCCAATATACACCGTCTCCAAGTGATAAAGCAGGGGCGCTCCCTGATACCACGCCATATTTTTTGACTTGTTGACCACATTATCCCCGTGCAACGCAGAGATCGGGATAAAGGTAATCTCCGGAATCTCCAGCCGGCTAGCAAAGGCTTTGTAGGAGGCCACGATTTCATCGAACCGCTCCTGAGACCAGTCCACCAAATCCATCTTATTGACCGCCACGGTCACGTGTTTGATTCCGAGTAAACTGGAAATGAACGAATGCCGACAGGTCTGTTCGATGACTCCCTTGCGCGCATCGATTAAGATGATGGCGAGGTTGGCGGTCGAGGCCCCCGTCACCATGTTGCGCGTGTATTGGATATGACCGGGAGTATCCGCAATAATGAACTTCCGCCGGGGCGTGGCGAAATAGCGATAGGCCACATCGATCGTGATCCCTTGTTCGCGCTCGGCCCGGAGTCCATCCGTCAACAACGCGAGATCGAGATGCACGTCGCCGCGTTGTTTCGAGGTCTTCTCGATCGACTCGAGCTGATCCTCAAAGATCGTCTTCGTGTCATACATGAGCCGCCCAATCAGAGTGCTCTTACCGTCATCAACGGAACCTGCAGTAGTAAAGCGTAAGAGCTCCATGTCTTCGTAATTCGTGTTACTCATTTTGGTGGGAAGGTCTGATGGTCGGAAGGTCTGGAGGTCGATGGTCGGAAGGTCTGGAGGTCGATGGTCGGAAGGTCTGGAGGTCGGAAGGTCTATGGTCTGAAGGTCTGGAGGTCGGAAGGTCTATGGTCTGGAGGTCGGATGGTCTATGGTCGGATGGTCTGGAGGTCTGGAGGTCGGAAGGTCGGATGGTCTATGGTCTGAAGGTCGGATGGTCTATGGTCTGAAGGTCGGATGGTCTATGGTCGGAAGGTCTATGGTCTGAAGGTCGGAAGGTCTGGAGGTCGGATGGTCTGGAGGTCTATGGTCTGAAGGTCTGAAGGTCTATGGTCTGAAGGTCTATGGTCTGAAGGTCTAAAGGTCGAATGATCGGATGGTCTGAAGGTCGATGGTCTATGGTCTGAAGGTCTATGGTCTGGAGGTCTATGGTCTGGAGGTCTAAAGGTCTGGAGGTCTAAAGGTCGAATGGTCTGGAGGTCTGATGGTCGCAAGGTCGATGGTCTGGAGGTCGGAAGGTCTGGAGGTCTAAAGGTCGAATGGTCGGAAGGTCTATGGTCTGGAGGTCGGTGGTGGGATGGTCTGGAGGTCTGGAGGTCTGATGGTCGGAAGGTCTGGAGGTCTGAGGCCTAAAGGTCGAATGGTCGGAAGGTCTGAAGGTCTATGGTCTGGAGGTCTAAAGGTCGAATGGTCGGAAGGTCTGGAGGTCTGGAGGTCGCAAGGTCGATGGTCTGGAGGTCGGAAGGTCGGAAGGTCGGAAGGTCTAAAGGTCGATGGTCGGAAGGTCGGATGGTCTGGAGGTCTGGAGGTCTGGAGGTCGCAAGGTCGGGAGGTCGATGGTCTGAGTGCGCGTCGCGGCGCTTACTTATTTGTATTCTTACGTAGGTAATTCGAAAACGATCCAAGCCCGGCACCGAGCTCCTCAGACAGTTTTCGCAGCTCTAGTGCGGAGTCCGGCTCAAGATAATTCAAGTCCTCCGCAGCATAGGTCATACTTCGCACCTCACCGGCCGAGCCTTTGGCAATGACAATAAAATGAGCGAAATCAGCATCCGTTCTCCGCTCAAAACCCTCCGCGATATTGTTCATGGTGGATAGAGCCGCGCGACGCATTTGGTCCACGAACGGGTAGTCTTTCAAGGACATGGTCACTCTATAAGCCATGCGGTTCAATTCACGAGCTTGTTGCCAAACACGGAGTTCCTCGAATTTTTCAATAGTTGCCACTGATGACTCTTAGACTGGGGATGTTGAGACGTTAAGACTGAAGAAAGCGGATATTAAAAATATCCGGCTTTCTTCCGGTCTTCCATTGCCGTTTCACTGCGTTTGTCGTCCGCCCGAGTCCCACGCTCCGTTTGCCGCGCCGCCGCGACTTCCGCAATAACGTCGTCCAAGTCGGCCGCCGGTGAATCCACCGCTCCCGTGCAGGTGGCATCGCCCACGGTCCGAAACCGCACTTGGCGTTTTTCAACCACTTCGCCGGCCAGCGGCGCTATGAAATCAGTCACCGCTAAAAGCGTTCCATTTCGGTTAATGATTTCGCGTTCGTGCGTGAAATACAGTCCCGGTAGTTCGATCTTCTCCTGCTTGATGTATTGCCACACATCCATCTCCGTCCAATTCGATAACGGGAATACTCGAAAGTGCTCCCCTTGCCCTTTGCGACCGTTGAAGAGATTCCAGAGTTCTGGGCGTTGGTTCTTCGGATCCCACTGCCCAAATTCGTCGCGATGAGAGAAAAACCGCTCCTTGGCGCGCGCTTTTTCTTCGTCCCGCCGAGCCCCCCCAATGGCAGCATCGTATTCATGCTCTTCAATGGCATCCAGCAAAGTCACCGTCTGCAAACCGTTCCGCGACGCATTAACCCCTTTTTCTTCTTCAACCCGTCCGTCGTCGATCGACTTCTGAACACTGGCGATTTCCAAACGCGCACCGATTTCAGCGACATATTTGTCTCGGTAGGCAATTGTCTCCGGGAAATTATGCCCCGTATCAATGTGCATCAGCGGAAAAGGCATCCTTCCCGGCCAAAACGCCTTTTTTGCCAAATGCGCAACCACGATGGAATCCTTCCCTCCCGAAAATAACAGAACCGGTTTTTGAAACTGGGCTGCAGTCTCCCGCAGGATAAAAATGGCCTCGGACTCGAGATGCTGAAGGTGGTTAACTGTATATGAAGACATGCGGAAAATTTAAATTAGGACTAAACAGGCTCACCCAGCACGGCGGCCAACAAAAACCCGACTCGCATTGGTCATCTATTCGAATTCACGGGTCAAGATTCTTTCTTTAGCTTGTTACCTAATTTAGGTAACTTAAACTCACGAAGCGTAGAATACTGATTTCCACCGGAAGATTTTAATCCCTCACTCTCTGATTTTTATCAAACTATTGGCCCGCGAAACCGAAGCGGCCAGATCCAGTAATTCCGTATCGATCACCACATCGGAAGCCCCTGCGGAGGGCTCCTCAAATCCAGAATCTTTGCCCGTAAACTGCTTCACCTCTCCTGCCGCAACCTTGGCATAAAGTCCCTTGGGGTCTCTTTGCTGACACGCGGCAAACGACGCTTTGGTGTAGATCAAGGTGAGATCCCCTCCCCCGATAATTTGCTTAGCCTGTTCTCTCAACGCTTCCGACGGGGTGATGAAGCTCGCGAGGGTAATGAACCCCGCTTCGGCAAATAGCTTGGCCGTTTCGGCCACTCTCCGAATGTTTTCCGCCCGATCTTCATCTGAAAACCCCAGATTCCCGTTGAGCCCGGCGCGCAAATTATCGCCATCGAGAACCTTGGTTAAAAATCCCGCTTCATGCAGTTCCCGATCCAGCGCCTGCGCGATGGTCGACTTACCTGAGCCGCTCAAACCGTAAAACCAGAGCACCTGCCCCCGTTGCTTCAGCCGGGCCTCTTTCTCGGTCCGGGAGACCACCTTATCGTGGGTTGGATATAGATTGGACATAAGGGGAGTTAAAGATGCGATTCGCGCACGGGTGAGGAAGGTGTTTAAAGGGGGGGAGAGAAAAGCCCCCTAACCTAGGGAGGAACTGGGTAACTGAAGACCTTGGGCTAAGTCCACTTTTTACTCTGACGCCCGCATCACTTTTCGACGAAGAGTCGGGACAGAATATCCCCATCGCCAATCGTCAGCAGTGAACCATTTCTGTAGTCTGGTTTTCCATACGCTAACGATTGATGTTCCGGATGCGTGAGCACCTGCCCTCCCGCACGGGTCACAATCGCCTGAGCTGCCGCCGTGTCCCACTCCATCGTCGGCACATCGCGCAGATAAACATCCGCCGCGCCTTCCGCCACCAGACAGAACTTCAACGAGCTGCCGATGCTTAAACACTCCGCGTCAGGGAACTTTGCCAACAGCGCTTTCACCTCCGGTCCGGCATGATCCCGACTAGCCACAATCCGCAATTTTTCCGGAGCCGCCGTCGTCGCTATCGCCGTCCTCTCGCCGGCCGCTTCAGCTCGCCAGGCCCCCGTAGTCGGACAAGCCCCGTAGGTCAGACCTGAAACCGGCACATGCACCACGCCCAGCACCGGCACGCCGTCTTCCACCAGACCGATATTCACGGTAAACGAGCCCGTCTGCTTAATGAACTCCTTCGTGCCATCCATGGGGTCGACTACCCAATGCCGAGCCGAAGCCGCCAATGCCTCCTCATCCCGTTCCCCATCCTCCTCCGATATGATCGGAATATCAGGAAACTCCACTGCCAATCGCGCCACGATCAAACGATGGGACGCTAAATCCGCCTGAGTAAGGGGAGAGTCATCCGCCTTCGCATCGACCGTCAGTTGGGTGCCATAGAAGCGCAGGGTTTCTCGTCCGGCCGCTTCCGCGATTTCTCGTATTTTTTCAATCACAGTAAAATTAGATCACAATTTTCCTCAACCAATCCCGATTCGCCGAGTACCAATCCACCGTCCGCCCAAACCCGTCAACCGCATCCACCTGCGACGCCCACCCCAATAGCCGGGCGGCTTTGCCCACATCGGCCTGCGTCGAGTGCATGTCCCCGTTGTGAAACTCCTGGTGCTCCACCAATGCGGTTTTCCTCAACCGGTCTTCGATCACTCGAATCATCGCATTGATCGTCATCGGTTCCCGACCTCCGCCCAAATTAATCACTTCGTAGCCCACCGGCTTCAGCGCCAAGATCGTGCCCGCCGCAATGTCGTCGACAAAGGTAAAATCCCGCGCCTGCGTCCCATCCCCGAAAAGCTCGATCGGGGTACCTTCATCGATCCACTTGATAAACCTCAACGGACTCATGTCCGGACGCCCCGCCGGTCCAAAAACCGTGAAATAACGCAGCACACTCACATCGATGCCATGCATGTTGTGAAACGCCGAGGCCATCGCTTCCGCCCCCAATTTCGAGGCCGCATAAGGAGACAATGGTCGCGTCACATCTGCGGTCTCTTTAAACGGCGCGGCGGCACCGGCATAGAGTGAAGACGAAGAGGCGAGCACATACTTGGGCGTGCCATGTCGTGCCATCGCCTGCAACAGATTCACCGCCCCCGACACGTTGGTGGACGCATAGACTTCCGGATGTTCTACCGAGTAGCGCACCCCCGCTCTGGCCGCGAGATTGATCACCGCATCGAACCGCCAACGCTCAAACAGTCGCGCCACCGCGCCGCCGTCCTCGATATCTAGATACAGAAAGGTAAACTCTCCGTGCTTCCAATCAGACTCCTGCTCAAAAAACGAACTCCCCCGATCGGCGCCCATCCGCGTGCCATCTCCACCCAGCAGGAGATCGAGGCGATGATCCTTCAAGCGCACATCGTAGTAATCGTTCAGGTTATCCACTCCGACGACTGCGTGGCCCTGCTCCAATAACATGCGGCAGGTTCGAGCCCCGATAAACCCCGCTGCCCCGGTCACCAATATTCGCTGACCGCCCACCGACTCATCCCCACCGGCGCTCATTCGCGCTCGCCCTTCCTTAATGCCCGATCCGCTGCCACCATCATTTGAGCCAACTGAGTCGCATGAGTCTCGGCCACCCAGCCCAGTCGCTCCTTGGCCTTGCTCGCATCACCGCGTAAATTACCCGAATCAACCGGCCGATAGAACCGAGGCGAAACTTTAACGACCACCTCACCGTTATCGTGTCGCCTGCCGATCTCGTCAGTTTCACTGCCCGAAAATTCGATCGGAATTCCCCCCGCCGCAAACGCCGCCGCCGTGAACTCACGTGCCGTGGTCGCCTTGCCCGTCGCGAGTAAAAAATCATCCGCATCCTCGGCCTGCAACATCCGCCACATTCCCTCCACATATTCCGGAGCATAACCCCAGTCCCGTCGCCCATCCAAATTCCCCAACTCAATCGGCCTGGGATCCCCCGTCGTAATCCGCGCCACCCCCGCCGTAATTTTTCGCGTCACAAAATTCTCCCCCCGACGTGGCGATTCATGGTTATACAAAATCCCGTTCGCCACAAACAGGCCATGTGACTCGCGGTAAATGCGACCCATATTGAGGGCAAACGCCTTCGCTGCACCATAAGGATTACGTGGCATAATCGGAGACTTCTCTGTTTGTGGTCCGACGTCCGGGGCCCCGAAAATCTCCGAACTGATCGCCAAATAGAGCCGCGTATTCCCACCCAGCTCCCTGATTGCTTCCAATAAATGCAACGTCGCCATCGCGTTCTCCTGACACGTCACTTCCGGTATCTCAAAGCTCAACCCCACGTGACTCTGCCCCGCCAGATGATACACTTCATCGGGTTCGATTTTGTGCAGCAAACGATGAAATGACGTCACGTCGCTTAATTCCCCGTAGTGCAAGGTAAGTCTTCCCTCCGCCAGACTCTCATCCGTTCGCAAATGGTCGATCCGACTTCGATTAAATGCGCTCGCCCGTCGCACCAAGCCATGCACCGCATAACCCTTGACCAACAGCAGTTCGGCTAAGTACGAACCATCCTGTCCCGTGATGCCGGTGATTAGTGCCTTTTTCATCCTCGCAGAGCTATCGATGCTCAATCCTCTCCTGTCAGCTAGAATCTCTTCCCCGCGCTAACCGCGCCCGAACTTCCGCCAAACTACGCGTATTTAAAACATGCGTCGCTTGCAGGCCTCCCTTGCGCGCCGCATTCACCCCGGCCGCAATATGTTTCAATCCTCCCGTTTCGTGCGCATCCGGATTGATCGAACACTCCAACCCCCGATCGACCGCCTTGCGCCACCAACGCCAATCTAGATCGAGCCGCCACGGACTCGCGTTCAACTCGATGATCGTATCGTTCGCAATCGCCGCATCAATCACCTTGGCCAGATCGACTTTATAAGGCTCCCGCCGCAATAAAATCCGCCCCGTTGGATGCCCCAACATCGTGACCAACGGATTCTCAATCGCGCGAATCAACCGCTTCGTCATGTCCTCCTCGCTCTGCGAAAACGCATTATGCACCGACGCCACCACGTAGTCTAACTTCGCCAACACCGCATCCTCAAAATCGAGCCGTCCATCGGGCAAAATATCCACCTCATTTCCGGCGAACACGTGCGTCGTAAACCGCCCCGACGCATTCAAATCCCGGATTAACTCGATCTGCCGCAACAGTCGCGTTTCATCCAAACCGTTGGCCTGAAAACTCGATTTCGAGTGATCCGCCACGCCCCAATACTCCCAGCCCAGCGCCTCGGCGGCCGCCGTCATTTCCACCAACGTATTTTTACCGTCACTCGCGTCCGTGTGGTTATGAAATGCCCCCCGCAAATCACCGACTTCGATCAACCGCGGAATCTCGCCGGACTCCGCCACTTCGATCTCACCCATGCCTTCCCGCCAGGCCGGTGGCACGAACGTCATCCCCAGCGCCGCAAATAACCCCGCCTCATCCGCCACCGTCACACTTTCGCCTCTCTCCGCCTTCTCTTTCGCCGTCCCCTCGCCCTTGGCCGGCACCAACCCCCATTCCGACAAACTCAATCCTCGCTCCAAAGCCCGCTGCCGCATGGCCACATTATGGTCTTTGGAGCCCGTGAAATGATGCAGCGCAAAGACGAACTGGGCCACCGGCACGATCCGCAAATCCGCCTGCAACCCACTCTCAAATCGCACACTTGATTTCGTTTCCCCCTGCGCCGTGACTTCTTTCACTTCCGGCAATTCACAGAACCATTTCATGACGGGTTCGGGCGTCGATGAACCCACGATAAAATCCAAATCGCCCACCGTCTCCATCCCTCGCCGTAAACTTCCCGCCGCCTCCACTCGATCCACTTCCGCCAGCGCTTTCAGTCCTGCCACAATGGGCTCTGCCACGGCATTCGCCAGCCACCACAAATGGCGTTTTCCATAGGCCTCCCGATTCCGAATCCCCTCCGCAATCTTGTCCTGCGACTTTACCCCGAATCCAGCCAATTCCGCGACCTTCCCCGCTGCGCACGCCTTGGCCAAGCCTTCGATCGTATCCACCCCCAGTTTGTCGTGAATCGCCTTGATCTTCTTCGCCCCCAGTCCCGGCACTTCCAACATCTCCACCAACCCGGGCGCGATCGAGGCCTTCAGTTTCTCAAAGAACTCCAACTTCCCCGTCGTGTGCAATTCACCGATCTTCTGCGCCAACGCCACGCCGATCCCCTTGATACTGTCGAGATTCTCCTCCGCGACGAGCCGATCCACCTCCTCCTGCTCCATCGACTCCAGCACCCGTGCCCCCCCTCCGTAAGCCCGAATTTTGAAAGGGTTTTCCCCCTTCAATTCCATCAAAACTCCAATCTCCTCCAAAACCTCAGCTATTTCGTTCTTCGTCATCGCTTCACGCTATCAGATCAATCCCCCTCACCGTCAGCTCAAAAGTATTTATCGTGAAAATAGCTTTTGCCTCCGCTCGTCCCCCCTAAGATTTCCTTCACTTTCCTATGGCCGCCTTCACCTACCTCCGCACGATCCATTTTCCCGATACCGACGCCGCCGGCGTCGTCTTCTTCGCCCGCTACCTTTCCATCGCCCACGAAGCCTACGAAGAAGCCCTCGGGAGCATCAATCTCCCTCTGAACCGGTTTTTTGCCGATCACGGCGTCATCGTGCCCATTACCAAAAGCGAAGCGTCCTATCTCCGCTCCCTCACCTGCGGCGAAAAAATCCACGTTAATCTCGCCCCGACTCGCCTCTCGGAAAACTCCTTCGCCATTGACTACCAAATCTTTAAACTCGGTCCCCCCGAGAAACGCGCCGCGGTAATCCGCACCGAGCACACGTGTATTTCTTCGGCCGACCGCCGCCGCCTTCCGCTACCCGCTCCGCTCGCCCGGTGGGTCGATGCGTCGGCGTAATTCACCGCTGCCCGCGGCGAGTTGACGCAATCGCTCTCGGTTCAATTTCCCCATCGCATTAACGGGCCATGCCTTTACGGCGACATACGCCTTGGGCCATTTGAATTTTGCCAACGTGCCCGCCAATGCCGTCTCGATCGCACCGACGTCAATCCGCTGCCTTCCATCACGGTAACAAACGACGACCCGCTGCCCCCACTTGGCATCGGGCACGCCCACGACGGCAAACTCCTCCGCCGGCATGAGTTCCGCCAGCACTCGCTCGACTTCCGTCGCACTCACTTTTTCCCCGCCTGAAATCAGGACATCATCGACGCGTCCCCAGATCCGCACCCGCCCGTCCGCCTCGATCGCGCCCCGGTCAGCCGTCACCCAATCTCCGTCCGCGCGCCTATCGGGCCAGTATCCACGAAACAGTGATAATCCGCCGAGGCAAATTCGCTCATCCGCTCCCACCGAAATTTGGGCATGAGACAACGTCTCCCCCCCTCTCACCCCTCCCGACAAAAACTCCGCCGGACGCTGCGCCACCACCATCGCCATCGTCTCGGTCATGCCATACCCCGGAGCACAACGTACGCCCGCCGCCCGCGCCTCCGTCGCTACCGTCTCATTTAGCGCACTCCCGCCCGTCAAAACGCGGCCAAATCCTCGCAACCACGCTCGCCCCGCTTCCGTGCTCAACAGCTGCTTCAACTGCGTCTCCACCAACGACACACTCCAGTCCCCCGCTGCCGGCTCCCCCAACGGCCCCGTCCGGAGCACCTTCCAATCGCCGTCGCGATAAACCCCGCCCGTCAGCGCGCACCGTAACCATCCCATCAAACCGCCCACGTGATGCAGCGGCAACAAGCCCATCGCATTCACGCTTTCCACCCCAAAGAAGCGGCAATACCCGTCCACCGCCGCCGCAATCGTCGCTTGATCGTGCCGCGCCAACTTAACTCGCCCACTCGATCCTCCGGTCGGAATCATCAGCCAGCCTCGCTCCGAATCCCAATTCCGCGCCTCTTCCCCAACCAACGCCTCAAATTCATCCCGCTCTGCGGCACCCCAATCCGGATTCGCCAAAAAAACCGCCCCGTCGCCAACCGCCGCATCCGCAAACGCGCGCCGGAAAGCAACCGGATCACGCTCCTCAATCACCACCACTTGGCTCCCGCCCCTGCGCTCCCGTCCTCCGCCCAAACACTGTGCAAACTCCGCGCGCGTCACGCCCCGGCCTCCCACGCGCCCACCGCATCCAATCCCCGCAAGTCCCGCTGACGCACAAAGGGCATCGCCGTCGGGCCATTTGCCCAGGGCTCATGAAACAACGGCCAGACTCCCGTCCCCAACGCCCGAGCACTATCGCCCAGCGCGAACCCGGCCTTCAACACCGATCGAGCCCCGACCACCGTTTCCAACGCCGTCGAAATCACCACGTCAAGTTTGTCCTTTCGCACCAACTCCAGCAACCGCGCCACATCGCCCCATAAAGCCGGTTTGATCACATAAACGCCCGGCCACCCCATTCCTACCCAGCGTTCCATATCCGCCTCGCCGACCACCGATTCGTCCAATGCGATCTTCGTCGGATAATCCCCCGCCAACCCCATCAACCAATCCGCGACCCCCCGCAGGGTCGGCGCCAAGGGTTGCTCCACGTATTCGATCATCTCTCGATCCGCGCACACCGCGAGCCACCGTTCCGCCTCCCGTGGCTCCCACGCCCCGTTGGCATCCAAGCGCAGTAGACTCCCGTCCGGCAATTCACTCAACAAATCGTCCAGCAGTGCCCGTTCATCCGCCGGATCCCCCACCCCCACTTTCCACTTAAACGTTCTAAAACCCAATTCGCATCGCCCCCGAATCGCGCGTAAGCAGTCGACTCCCGCCGGCAACAACGCCGCCACCGACAGGTAGTCCGGCCCCACCCCGTCATCCTGCCCCCGCATCTCCGCCCGGGCCGCCCCCACCGCAAACCCAACGCACCCTCCCCCCGAAACCAGTTCATCCAACTCCGCCTCCGTCGCATCCGGGCCCAACTTCGTCAACGTCTCCCCCACCCTCGCCAGGGTATCGGTCCCAAACCCGACCACCGGCGCCGCCTCCCCCCACCCGACTCGCCCCCCTTCGTCCTCCAGTCGCAGCCAAAATCCTTGCCGCTCCGACCACACTCCATGGGCCGTTCGCAAGGCCTGCCGAAACGCCAGCCGATAAGGTTTTACTGCGACACAAATTTTCATCGCTCCCAATCAGCCCTCACTCCGCCCAAACCTCAAACTGCAAAATTTTCTCAAATTCCATCCCCATAAAAATCCCCGCCCTCCTCGAATTTGTAACGACGCGGGTGCCCCCCCCGCGCGCCCCGACGAGGCCCAGCCCTTCAGTCGCTTCGCCTTCCACCGACCGCGCGCAGTCCCCCGATTTTACTTCAATCTGCTTTCTCCCTTGCCCCCGCGTCCCCGTAGCCTACTACGTTCCCGGCAACTCATGACTCAGGTTGCACTCTCCTCCGCCGCCGCGTTCGACGCCGAATTTTATCAAACGGCCAACGCATTTTTTGCCGCAAATCGCCCCGTCGGGCTCACGTTCGACGACGTCTCGCTCGCCACGCTCTACTCGGAAATCCTGCCCAAAGACGCCGACACTTCCACCGTCCTGTCGGAACAAATCAGCCTCTCCATTCCCGTGTTGTCTTCCGACATGGACACCGTCACCGAGTCGCGCATGGCCATCGCCATGGCTCTCAACGGCGGACTCGGGCTCATCCACTACAACATGCCCGCCCGCGAGCAGGTCAAAGAGGTCGCCCGCGTCAAACGCCACATCCACGGCCTCATTCAAGATCCGATCACCGTCTCCCCCGAACAGAAAATCGGCGACGTTCTCGATATGATCGAAGCCAAGAGCTACGATTTTCGCACCTTCCCCGTCGTCGATCGGCATGGAATACTCGTTGGTCTCCTTTCCGGTAGCACCGTCCGGGAACGCTATCGCAGCAAATCTGTCGCCGAGGCCATGTCGCCCCGCGCGGGAATCCATACCGTCTCCGAATCCGCCCTCAAATCCGATCCCATCAAGGCCGCCGACGCCTTCTTTACCCAACACATGGGCATTCACAAGATGCTCGTGGTCGACGGCGAAGATCACCTCCGCGGCCTCGCCACGTTTTCTGATGTCGAGCGCATCACCTCCGAAACCGCCACCCGCCGCCGCGCCGCCCGCGATTCTAAATTCCGCCTCATCGTGGGCGCCGCCCTTTCTCCCGTGCGCCGTCCCGACGGCTCCCTCGATCGCGACCACATCATCGATCACGTCGCTCAACTTGTGCACGAATCCATCGACTGTGTGGCCATCTCCGTCGCCCACGGCCACAGCGCCGGGATCGGCGAAATGGTCAAACTCGTCCGCGGCGCTTTCCCCGACCTCACCATCATCGCCGGCAACGTCACCAGCGCCGCCGGCGTCGAATACCTCGCCGACTGCGGTGCCAGTGCCATCAAAGTCGGGCAAGGCCCCGGCTCCATCTGCACCACCCGCATCGTCGCCGGGGTCGGCATCCCGCAGCTCACGGCCCTCCACGTCGCCGCCCACGGCGCGAAGAACCGCAACGTGAAAATCATCGCGGACGGCGGTATCGCCAAGAGCGGCGACATCGTGAAAGCGCTCACCCTCAGCGATGCCGTGATTCTCGGCGGACTCCTCGCCGGCTGCGGTGAAGCCCCCGGTGAGATCATGGAGATCAATGGGAAGGTTTATAAACAATATCGCGGCATGGGCTCACTTGCCGCCATGAAAGACGGCTCCGCGGCCCGTTACGGTCACAGTAAAGAAGACCCGACCCGCAAAGCCACCGCGGAGGGCATTGAAGCCCTCAAGGAGGTCAGCGGTTCGGTCGACGACGTGCTCGCCAACCTCGTCGGCGGTCTGCGCAGCGGCATGGGCTACCTCGGGGCCCCCGATCTCACCACGCTCCGCCAAAACGCCCGCTACATTCGCGTGAGCCCCGCCGGCCAAAAGGAATCCACGCCACACGATGTCATCGAAATCAAAGCCGGCGTAAAATCCTAATCGGACCACCCGGCCGCAGTGCTGCCATCGGCCAAACTCTTCGCCGAACGATTCCGCACTTGCCCATCCGGCACGAGTGCGCTTTTCCCTTGCGGGCAACGGGGGTGGTTTCAATCCGCTCGACTCCGGGTTGCTCCCTAATTTTGCAATCATGTCCCTCATCCCCTTTTCCAGCCAACTTATCGCCGATGTCGGCATTTCACTCGGTGACGAAGGCAAAGGTCGCCTCGTTCCTGAGGTCTGCGAAGAACTCGCTGGCACGCCCCGCGCCGTTTCCACGGTGCTCAAGGTTAACGGTGGCGCCAATTCCGGCCACACCGCCGCCGGCGTAAAACTCAACCTCTTGCCTTCCGGCGTCGTCGAAAAAGACATCACCTACCTCGCCATCGGCTGCGGCGTCGTCGCCGATCCCTGCAAAATCTGGTGGGAAGCCGCCCCCCTCGAGGCCAAAGGCTACGCGGTGATCAGTCGTCTCGCCATCGACGAGCGCACCATGGTCTCCGACCTCATTCACCGCCTCCTCGATCTCTCCTGGGAACACTACCGCGCCAACGTCCTGCACGAAGAACCGCGGGGCTCCACCGGGCGCGGCATCACCCCCGCCTACGCCGATGAGGTCGGCCAATGGCAGATTACCTACTCCGACTTTCTGGCCGGCCCCAATTTCTACGCCCGCAAAGTCACTCAGCGCGCCGACCGCGCCTTGCGCACCATCCAACATGTCTGCCAAGTCGATGCCGCGACTTTCGCCGGATTCTTCGACAAACTCACCACCGCCGAAACCCGCGCCAATCAGGCGGCCATCGATGCCGGCGTCCTCCCCGCCGCTGACTTCGACTTCACCCGCTTCCGCGGCGACGGCCCTTTCAGCCTCAACCTCGAAGCGCTGATCAAAACCTACTGGGACGCCGGCACCAAGCTGGGGCCCCAAATCTGCGAGGTTCGCGAGCTCATCCGCCGCGAGTTAGCCGCCGGTCGCACCATCCTCGGCGAATTCGGCCAAGCCTACTGGCTCGATAAACGTCACGGCTTCTCGCCCAACGTCACCGCCTCCCACACCTACACCCCCGAGTTTTTCGAAAGCGCCGGTATCCCCGTGCAACGCGTGCACACCTTCGGCGTCGCCAAAGCCTACGATACCAAGGTGGGCACCCACACCTTCATCACGCAGATGGATGAAGCCCACCCGCTCACGCCGCTGCTCAAAAAACTCGAATTCGGTTCCACCACCGGCCGCCAACGCATGGTCGGCTGGTTCGACGCCGTGGAAAAAGGCGACGCGTTGCGCTACGGTGGTTTCCAAGACTTGATGATTAACAAAACCGATGCCCTCACCCACCATGGGGACTGGCAAGGCGATCTCCTCATCTGCACCGCCTATGCCGACGCCAGCGGCCGGCGCTACGCTCACGTGCCCCGCAACGAGGCCGTGCGCAAAACCCTGAAACCCGTCTACTCCACCCACCCCGGTTGGACCGAAGACATCACCGGCGTTCGTCATTTCACCGACCTGCCCACCAACGCCCGACGCTACATCGCCGCCATGTTGCGCAGCACTCTGGACGTTGCCTACGAGGGAGGTGCCTGGCCCTCCGATGCCGACCTCCCCAACCTCCGCTACCTCGGCGTCGGCCCCGAACCTTCCCAAATCATCAAAGACGTCCCCCCCACCGCCGCGCTCATCAAACTCTAACTTCCGCGCGCCCCCAACCGACTCCGGTCAACTACCTAACCAGTCTTTGTCACTTCATACATGACAAAGCGCAGGGCCCTTGTCGACGTGGCGGAAGCTCCCGTTTAGAATGTGGCCGCTGCGATTGCACTCCCCGCCCCGCCAATATTACTTCACCGCCATGTCCGCCGACCAATACCCGATCAGTGCCTACACCGAAACTCTCGGCTTAGTTTACTTCCCGCGCATGCTCAGCAAAATCCGCTTCCATGCGACCCAATCGCTGCACGCCGATTTCATAGAGAACATGGGCGAAGGGCTCGACAAACGCCTCTGCGAATACCTGCGCGTCAGCTACGACGACCTCCACGCCAAGACCCTCGCAATGAAATCGGACGAAGACGTGCTCCGGGCGGCCTTCTCCACCGGACGCGAACTCAACGACACCGATAAACTGATCTGGAATCACTACGTGACCAAACTCGGCTGGCGCGACCAGGTGACTGAGTCACTCGCCAACCGCAAACAAAGCAGTGGACTCCAGGATCGCGATGACATCGTCACCATGATTGAATACTTCGAATACGACGAGGGTCGTAAATCCTAGATCAGGCCGATCGATACCCAATCACCCTGGGTCGTCCGCACTTTCGCCGCTGGTCGCGCCGCATTAAAAGCGCCGAGAATCCGCTCGGCTTCCGCCGGTTCGCTGACACTCAACGCCGTCGAAAGTGCGTCCGCGACCATGGCGCTATCCGCCATCACGCTCACGCTTTCCCACCCCGTGCGGCTGCGTCCACTTCTCGCGTCCAACAGGTGGTGAAATCCCGCCTTTGCATACCGTTGCCCGTAACCTCCCGATGTCGCGATTGCCCGGTTCGCTCCGAGTTCAAACACCCCCGCCAGGTCCGAACTCCCCGTCACCGCTGAACGCACGCCAACGCGCCACGGTCGATTTTCGGGATGCGCGCCCAACGCCCGCTTTTCCCCCATATCCACTAACGCGGCAGTGTAGCCCGCCTCGCCGAGCACCGACGTAATGCGGTCGGTGATAAAACCCTGCGCAATCCCATTGAGCGTGACCGCCATGTTCTTTCGATTCAATCGCACCCGGCGCCCCTCAATCTCCAACGCGCGGTAATCGACCAGCGCTCGCACCGCCGACAAACGATCCTGATCCGTCTCTCCCGCGGCCAGCATCTCACTCAGCGGATGCACCGTCACATCAAACGCCCCGGCGGTCGCAACACTCATATCGAGTCCCACTTGGATCACCTCACGCAACTCATCCGAGGCCTCGCCCAACTGCCCCGTTCGATTCAACTGACTCAATTCCGAATCATCGCGATAGAGGCTGAAAATCTGTTCCAAACGCAGCATCTCACTCCGGCACTTTTCAAAGATTTTCGATTGCGAATCTCCGCCAAAGAGATCGATGCCGACCTCGCCCCCCAACGCAATCCCGCGCCAACGCCGCGGAACAATCCGATCCGCCGCGCGAGCCGGAGTCGCTCCCCACGCGACCAAAGCGGCCGTCTGCACGGCGACAATGCTCAGGAAACGTCTGCGGGTGGGGCGGTGACTCATGATCGGCGCTTAATTCTTAATGCATACCAAGTGCCGCTAATCGTCAAAAACGCCAACGCGAGAGCCGATGCGTCGACGATCCAAACCCCGGCTCGCCCAAAAAATCGTCCCGAATGTAGGTCCAACATTATTCGATAGAGAGTGAGATCCTCCCCTCGGAGCACTCTCCGCATTCGCGCCAAAGTTCGTTCCGGAGCCACTCCGGCTTCTGACCAAACCAGCGCGGAGCGCTCTGCTACCGGCGACCATTTCAACAAATCCGCCCCACTGACGAAGATCCCTTCCGTCGTTTCGATCACGATCGGATTGTCCTCACTTCGTGCCGCCAGCCGCAGCGGTTCTCCGGCGGGCAGCGCCGCAGAATTAAGCCGTTCCACGACTTCGCCATCGATCGTCAAAACCCAAAGTTCGTCGGTCAGGACCAGTACTTGTTCATCACCAATTCGAACCGCTCCGCGCAGCGTGGAAGCTTCGCCCAGCAATCGATCATTCCACGCGAGGCGCCCGTCCCAGGCCACGACCCAATCGTTCGCCACCGTGAACGAAATCGGCTCGCCCGCGACTTTGATCCCATACCAATCATACAGCCAATCTGCGCGGATGCCCCTTTGATCCAATCGCAGGCCGCCCGTATGATTTAGCGCGATCCCCGTAAATATCACGACCAGAAAAACCACCGCAAACGAGATCCCCATGCGCTGATGCCAAGGCCACCATCGCGGGCGGCGCGGAACAGAAGCTGATCGATTTTCAGGCGCGGGGGAGTTCATGCGTCCTGAGACGCTTGCACAGTTTTATCCAAATACAACGCCAAGCGACCGAGTTTGCGCAGCGCATTAACCGAGAGCGTCGCCCCCGTGATTCCGTCGATCGGCTCACTTAACTTTGTCCCATCCGTCAGTGTCACCCCCTGGAATTGATCCGTAAAAAACGGGTGCCTCACCTCCCAACCATGACTCTCGCGGTAAACGAGCACCTGGAGTCGTTTGATTTCACCGTGCTCCACCACGATTCCCGTCGTGATTGGTTTTACTTTACCAATTTCTTCGAGGATCCACACCGTCCGACTTCCCCGCGCCCAATAACGTAACCGCAATCCCGGATAGTCGTGTTGAAGGATTTTCTTAATCTCCGGCTGCACGGTCTTAGTGAGCCAAAACATCTGCGGACTTCCCGCCTCGCCATCCGCAAAAGCAGATTCCACAAAGTCAGCCGGCTGCAAATAAACCTCTTCATCCGCTGCCGCATACCCGGTGCAGACCAACGCCAGCGCCAGCAAGTAGCGGACGCCAGCCCTTAAACGGGGTTCCAAATTTCCCATTGATCGAAGTGGTCTACGTCGCCGCGAAGTTAAAATTGATACCCGACGCCAAGACTTACCGTCTCGTCGTTAACCCCATTCGCGGGTCGCGCAAATTGCACATCAGCCTTCAAAACGACCGGCGCAATCGGCCAGTAGTTGACCCCAAAATCGAAGTAGTCGTTGGCCGAATCAGCCCGGTTACCGGCTTCCAAATCGTAGCGGCTGTAGCGACCGAAGAACCCGACCTCGCCGCGTTCGGTTTCAAATCGGTAGGACGGCTCGACGTAATACCCATTTTGCTCATCGCGTCCCAACAGCTCCGGCGCGGCTCCCCCCAGATTCCACTGGGCATACAAAGCCCGCAGCCCGAAGCCACCGCTCCGCCAATCAGCATGAGCCGTCACCAAAGTCGCATTGATCGACTGGGTCAGCGTCCCCTGGGCCAGGTCCTGCTGGTACTGCGCGGTCACCGCGAGATCCAAGCCCGGAATACCACTATAACGTGCCCTCATCGTCGCCGCGCCGCTTTCAAACGAAGCCTCTGCGACCTTCTGCCGGCCACTTCGAATATTGAAGGCCTTACTGCCCGACACCGGTGTGCTGAGACCCGAATGCAATGCCCCGTCAAAACTCCAGCCGCTTGACCTAATGTGGGTGAGCCCCACGCCGCCTTCCCACCAGGTGGTCGGAATTATGTTCTTTTCCACGTTGTTGCGCTCCACCCCGTAAAACGTGGCCGGCTCATGCGTCTCGTTAAGCAGACCCACCGGTAAGAGGAACAAACCAGCCTTGGCCCGGTTCGTTTCATCCAGATCAAACTCAACATAAGCCTGCTCCAGTTCGACCTCACCGGGCTTACCCTCACCCGCGAGAGAGTGCTCAAGCTCCAGCTCCGAAAACATCCGCACCGAATCGGTAAAATCGTGCCCGATGAACAAAACCCAGCGGTGAAAATCAATCTCCCCGTCACTCCCGAGTTGCATGTGCATTTCGCCATAACCGCCTATGGACGTTCGATCATACCAGGCATTGCCTCCACTCGGTCCCGCTTGATCGGCAAGAGTCTCCACAAATGCGGTGGTCGTTTCAATCTTCGCATTCGTCTCCCTAATCCGGTTGGCGGTCACCGCCAATTGAGTCTCAGCCGTGGCATAACGCGCTTCTGCCGCTTCAACCCGATCAGATAATTGCGCGATCTGTTCCTGCTGCTTTTCAATTACCGCCCACATCTCCTCGGGCGAAGGCAGCTCTTTGGCCATCACCCCAATCGGAACAATCAAGAGCCCTAAGCACACGATCTTTGCACAGGTGTTGGTAACTAGTTTGAGAGGAAATGTCGGTGCATTCATATTGATATTGATACTCAGTCTTAAAAAGGAAGTCAGACTGGAATCAACCGGACGCCAAATCGTCAATCTCTTTTTGATCCTAGGTCTCATTCTCAACTTGGTCTCATTCTAAACCGAGGCTTTCCCCACAAAAACACCGCCGGATCAAAAATCCTGTAAGTGTGGCTCCGCTAAACCCGCGCTCTGACCCAGCTCAGCCATCACTTCTCCCGCGAGGTAAATCGAACCAGTCACGACCACCGTCCTGCCCGACTGAAACCCGACTGGATTCTCGACCCCGAACAACGTCACCACCGAAGTGTGATGGACTTTACCTTCAAACCGCGAGCCCAACAAACCCGCCAACTCCTCGTAAGAACAGGCTCTCTTCTGACGCGGAACCACGAGATGAATCTCATGCGCAAAACGGGCCACGACTGCCATCAAGGTCTCCGCCCGAGCCAAACCCAACACCCCCACCACTATGATCGGTTTCTGTCCGTCATCCTCCACCAACTTGGTCAAATTATAGGCCAACGACAGCGCCCCTTCCGGATTGTGGGAGGCATCTAGAATCAACGCCCCCTCCCCCCTTTCCATTCTTTGCCAGCGCGCTGGCCAAGTCGTCGCGGCTAAGCCGCGACTAATCACCGATGTCCCCAAATTCCATTTCGGTGCCAGTTGCCTGGCAATCAGCGTCGCCGTGGCCGCATTCCACTGCTGGAAATCGCCCTCCAAACCGCTCTCGGGATACGCCCTCAAATCTTCCCCAAACTCTGCCCGCACTGAAATCACCGGGCAACCCAACTGTTTCGCCCTGAGTCGCACCACCGCCTCCGCTTCCGGAGGCAACCGCCCCAGCACCACGGGAATATTAGGCTTCAAGATGCCCGCCTTCGCCGCCGCGATCTCGCCGAAAGAATACCCCAACATCTCGCAGTGATCCAATCCTATCGAGGTGATCGCCGTGATCATGGGAGCCACAATATTGGTCGCATCCAGTTCGCCCCCCAATCCAACCTCCACCACGCCCACGTCGCAATTTCCCCGTTTGAATTGTAGAAAAGCCATGGCCGTCATGAATTCGAAAAAGCTCGGATGGTTGTCCGCGCCCGTTTCGCCCAATCTCTCCGCGATTCCCCGGAGCTCCCGCGTGTAACCCAGAATATCAGACTCGCTCAAAGGCTCCCGATTCACCTGCACGCGCTCGCCTAGTCTCACCAAATGCGGGGAAGTGTAGAGCCCGACCCTCAATCCCGCGGTACGCAAAATCGACTCGATCATCGCCGCGGTGGAGCCTTTCCCATTCGTTCCCGCAATGTGGATTATCGGAACCGCCCGTTCCGGATGTCCGATCTCCGCCGCCAAAAGACGCATGCGATCGATACCGAATTTCACCCCCTTGGTCTTGAGACCAAAGAGGTAATCCTGCACCGCAGAATAATCAGAAAGCTCCATTGTGAAGTGAACAGCGCCAACCGGGAAATTGCAAAACGACTCCCGACTAGCTGATCGTCCTTATTCCTCCGACTCAGCTGAATTCCGCGCAACCGTCTTCACGAACAACGCCGACAATAAGTCCCGTAAGCGATCGCGCATTTCCAATCGCGGGACGATCTGGTCGATCAGTCCTTTTTTAATCAAGAACTCGGCCGTCTGGAATCCCGGCGGCAGCGTCTGCTTGGTCGTCTCTTTAATCACCCGTGCCCCCGCAAAACAGATCATCGCTCCGGGCTCGGCCAAATTAATATCACCTAGCGTCGCGTAACTTGCCGTGACCCCTCCCGTCGTGGGATGAGTCAGGATTGAGATGTACGGCAATTTTGCTTCATGCAAACGCCCGAGCACGGCACTAATTTTGGCCATCTGCATCAGGGAAAAAATCCCTTCCTGCATCCGGGCTCCACCTGACGCGCTCACAATGATCAGGGGACACTTGTGCGCCAAAGCCCGCTCGGCCGCCCGGGCAATTTTTTCTCCCGTGGCTGAGCCCAAACTCCCGGCCAGAAATCGGAAATCCATCACGGCCAAAGAGACCGGGATATTATGAATTTTCCCCATGCCGCTGACCACCGCTTCGTTCAGTCCGCTGCCCTCTTCGGACAGTTTTATTCGGTCCGGATAGGACTTGGTATCCACAAACCCCAGCGGATCACCCGCTCTGACGCCGACGTCGAACTCTTCAAAACTGTTAGCATCGAGCATGGCGGCGAGCCGCGCCCGAGCTCCGATGGCGAAGTGGTAACCACTTCGAGGCACCACCATCTGGTTGGCCTCGAGTTCTTTGTTGAAAACGATTTCCCCCGAGATCGGACACTTGGTCCAAAGCCCCTTGGGGATATCTTTTTTCTTTACGACAACGGTCGAGTATTTCGGCTTGCTGAAAAGCGACATAGGAGCGCGGGAGGTAACGAGTCAGTCTATCCGTGAGCGAACGTGATAACGTCCAGATTCATGCATCCCGCTCGGCGAAGAGCGAGGGCACAGGCGTTGAGGGTGGATCCAGTGGTAAATACATCATCGACTAAGATATAACGTGCTTGGGCGGTTATGGCGGTCCCACTTCGGTGTGCAAAGGCATTTTTCATCCGTTGGCGACGTGTTTTTCTATCGTAAGCCGTTTGCGATTCGCTATCTATCGACCGTTTCAGCAATTCCACCACTTTTGTGTCGCCTGCCAGCAGCTCCACAAAGATGTCCGCCAGCAGTCTACTTTGGTTATATTCCCGCTCCCGTTCTTTCCGTGGGTGGAGCGGCACCGGCACGAGTTTTGCCCCGCTCACGAAATCGAGCACCTCTTGGTTTTCCGCCACGAGTGCTTTAATATCCTCCAGGACAAATGTCCCTCGGCGATATTTCAGCTCCAATAACAACGCTCGAGCCGCCCCCTTGAATAAGGTGATTGTTTTTGCGCGATGATAGGCTGGAGCCAGACCCTCACAGTGCGGACAAATTCGCTCGCCTTCCACTACGCCAAAAAACGGATGGCCGCAGGAATCACAATGCGGTTCCCGAACTCTCACGATCAGGGGTTCACAACGTTCACAAACATGTCGCAGCTTGCTCGCCGCCTCGCACACTTTACCGCAGGTCAAACAAACCGGAGGAAACAATAAATTCCTCGTCGATCTCATCCAGCTGTTCTTCGGCATCAGTTTAGTTTCCCCGTCAATCAGTTCCACGGCTAATCTAATAATACACTCGCCGCAGAAACAATCCCTGCGGAGGGGCCGTCGGCACTGCTTCCTTTCGCACCCCTCCGGCCAATAGTCGCGACAATTCTTCCGGCTTCAACCGCCCCTCTCCCACCCGCACCAACGCACCGGTGAGACTTCGCACCATCTTATACAAGAACCCGTTGGCGACAAATTTCAGTTCCAACTTCCGACCTCGTTGCACGATGTCCAATCCCGTGAGGTTTCGCACGGGATCAAGAATCTCGCCCCCGTTATCCGCCGCAAACGCCGTGAAATCGTGCGAGCCCCGCAACCGGGCCGCCCCCTCCACCATCGCGGCATAGTCGAGCCGCTTCGCCCGCTCGATCCGCCACCTAAATGGCCGGTTAAAGGGATCCGTATCCCCTTCCACAATTCGATAAACGTAGCATTTTTGTTTGGCACTGAACCTCGCGTGAAAGTCCGGTCGCGCCACTCCCAATTTCTTAATTTGAATGGCCGGTGGCAGTCCCACGCCGAGGGCCCGCTGCAGCTTATCGGGACCGTGCGACCACGTCGCGTCGAAATGAAATACCTGCCCGTGGGCATGCACGCCCGCATCGGTCCGGCCACTGCCGTGAATCCGAACGGGACGCTTTAAAACCTCCGCCAGTCGAGCCTCGATTACATCCTGAATCCCCTTCCCGTTCAACTGGCTCTGCCAGCCCGAAAAACCCGAGCCATCATAAGCACAAACCGCTTTCCAGCGCGGCATTGAATCGCCCGCACTCATATCTCAATTTCCGGCATTTCCGGCGGAAACCGCTGATCCAAATAGTCCTGCAAGATCAACGCCGCCGCGCGCGAATCCACAATCCCGCTTCCCCGCAATCCGCGCAACTTGTGCTTTGGCAACGTGGCCTCCGCCTCGTGCGAAGTCAGCCGCTCATCGACGAGATGAACCTTGAGTCCCGTGTCGTCGCGGAGCTTCTGCGCGAGGACCTCCGCCTCCTTGGCCTTAGGACCAACGGAGTCATCCATATTCAACGGATAACCCACCACCAATTCGTCAATTCTCTGTCGACTGATGGTCGCGAGCAAAGCACTCCACCGAGTCGAATCGCTCGACTCGCAAAGTGCCGGGATCGGCGACGCCAGCCCCAAGTCGTCGCCGGTCGCGAGACCGATACGCTTGGAACCAGGATCTATACCGAGAAATCGCATGCCCCGAAAGTGACCCTAGAGGTATTTCGCCGCATCCGGCAGCGCGTTGATTTGCTTTAATAGCGCCTTGATCTCCTGCACTTTGTCTTTGGGACAAACCAAAGTCGCATCGGCGGTATGCACCACGATCAAATTGTCAGCTCCCACGATCGAAACAAGATGATCACCTTCGCTGAAAATGATATTCCCGGCACCTTGTTCCACCAGCGTCTTGCCCCGCGAAACATTGCCCGCTTTATCCGGCGTGAAGTGCCGAGCAACCGCCGGCCAAGCTCCGACATCATCCCAGTCAAAAGTCGATTGCAGCATCACGACGTTCGTCGACTTCTCGAGGAGCGCATAGTCCACCGAGATCTTTTCTAACGACGGATAAACTTTCTTCAAAACCGGCGCCAACTTCTTCCCCTTCGCCAATGCCTCCCGAATCGGAACTAAGCCGGCATCAAGCTTCGGTGCAAACGCGGCAATCGCCGCTTCAACCACTGCAACGCTCCAAACAAACATCCCTGCATTCCAGAAGTAATCGCCCGATTTCAGATATCTCTTCGCCGTCTTCAGATCCGGTTTTTCGACGAAACGTTTTACGTGATGAACCTCGCGACGGCGGAAACTTCTCCACTTATCGCCTCTCTGCACATAGCCGAACCCTATCGCTGGTTCGTTGGGTGTAATGCCAATCGTGACCATGACCGGTTCCGCTGCCGCCGCCGCAAAAGCTGCGTTCAGGTCAGCCTGATATTTTTTACCATTATGGATCACATGATCGGCCGGTAAGACCGCAAATACGCCGTTCGGATCACGGGCCCCCACAATCGCCGCCGCCAACCCCACCGCCGCCGCGGTATCACGGCCCACGGGCTCCGCGATCACGTTCTCCTTGGGCAACGCTTCACAAACCGCCCTCACCCCTTTTTCCTGCACCTTGCTGGTGATCACAAAAATGTTTTCGACCGGAACAATCGGCAACACCCGGTCGATTGTTTGGGTCAGTAGAGGTCGATCCCCCACCACCGGCAAAAGATGTTTGGGGCGCACGGCTCGGCTCTGTGGCCAAAAACGCTCTCCTTTTCCTCCGGCAATAATCACGATATAAGGTTTAGCCATATGGCCGGATCTCACCGCGATTTGTAAGCCGCCGCAAATAATCATTTGCGAACCGAGCCCGACGACCGTCTGTTTTCGCCTGCCATGCAGCCCCTATCGACCGCCGAACTCGCTCGCTACAGTCGCCACGTCCTCCTACCGGAAATTGGCGTTGCCGGCCAAACGAAGCTAAAAAATGCCAAAGTTCTGGTCATCGGCGCGGGCGGTTTGGGCAGTCCCGCCGCCCTCTATCTCGCCGCCGCGGGAGTCGGCACCATCGGCTTAGCTGACTTCGATCGGGTCGAGGCTCACAATCTACACCGGCAACTCCTTCATAGTGACTCATCTATCGGCCAACTGAAGGTCGATTCCGGCTCGGATCGGCTCACCGAGATCAATCCCTTCCTCGCGGTCAATACCCATCATGAGGGGGTCACGGCCGCCAACGCCGTTGACCTGTTTTCAGGCTATGATGTAATCGTTGATGGCACGGATAACTTTGGCTCTCGCTATCTCAACAACGACGCTGCCGTCCGGGCCCGAAAACCGCTCGTCTTCGGTAGCGTGTATCGATTCGAAGGCCAATTATCAGTCTTCGCGCCGCATCTCGGTGGTCCCTGTTACCGCTGCCTATTCCCGGCCCCCCCGCCAGCCGGGAGTGTCCCCGGATGTGGTGAGGTCGGAGTTCTCGGCGCCCTCTGCGGCGTGATTGGCAGCTGGCAAGCCCTCGAAGTCATCAAGTTCATCACTCAATGCGCGCCGCCCCTAATCGGTCGGCTACTCACCTACGACGCCTTGTCCCAAACCGTCGAAACTCTCAATTTCAGCGCCACCACCACCTGCTCAACCTGTGGCCGGCACGCCACGCACTCCCCTTTAGACGCCGCCGAATACTCGGCGATCACTTGCGCACCCGATAACACCTCCACCTTCGTAATGTCCTCCTCTGCATTCCCTCTAGAAATCTCTGTCGCCGACACCAAAGCACTCCTCGAAACCCCGGGTGGCAACGCCCTGCTAGTCGATGTGCGAGAACCGCACGAACTCCTGATCTGCCAAATCGCGAAGGCGACCCATATTCCCATGCGGCAGATACCCGAAAACGTCGATTTGTTGCCTCGAGATAAGCACCTCCTGATTCACTGCCATCACGGCAGTCGTAGCCTCCGTGTAACCGAGTATTTAAGAGCTAAGGGTTTTACGGCCGTGAGTAACGTCGCTGGCGGTATAGACGCTTGGGCTCAGCAGTTCGCGCCTGATATGCAGCGCTACTGATACCGCCCCCCCCTAGACCGCGAACTCAGGATGCGTTCGGGCACTCTTCGCGGCGTAATCAGCAAACGCATTTTTCAGTTGTCGAGTCAGCGTTCCTGTTCCTGTGGGAAACTGCCGAGCATCGATTCGACCCACCGGTTGAACGTCTTTCGTCGAGGAAAGTAACATGCACTCCTCCATCGAGCCCAGCATCTCAACCGTCAACTCGCTCGTGACAATTTCCAACCCGAGCGATGCGGCCAATCCTTCGATCAATATCCCTCGCGTTATTCCTTCCAATATTCCCACCGACAGGGCGGGCGTGATGAAACAACCTTCCCGGATAAATCCGATATTACTCGTCGAAGACTCCGTGATATGTCCGGCATGGTTGAGGATCAACGTATCATCTGCCCCTCGCTTTTTTGCTTCTCGTAAACACAACAAATTATTCAGGTAGTTGCCCGACTTCCATCTCGGGCTCAGCGAATCAATCGGGTTCCTTTTTAGTTCCCGGCTAATACTCAAGGTCAGCCCGTGATCCAACGCACTTGCCGACAGCAACGGAACGGGTTGCACCAGAATAATATATCCAGGCGCCTCCGCCAAGTTCGGGTCCAATCCAATCACCCCCTCGCCCCGGTAAACCTGCAATCGGATATAAACATCACCGTTATACGTCACTCGTTGTCGAAACTCGCGCACGGTAAGCCTAATCTCGGCGAACATATCGTCGCTCCCGAACGGTATGTCGATACCCAGCGCTCCCGCCGATCCTTCCAACCGCGCCCAATGTTCCGCCCAAGCGAATACTACCCCGCCGTAGGTCCGCCAGACCTCATAAATTGCATCACCATAGAGAAATCCTCGATTGATCGGCGCGAGCGAAGGCTCCCGAGCATCGTGGAGCACTCCATTGGTATTCGCTTGAATGTAATCCATCATATTATTCAACCCGGAATCGACGTCCTCACAATTCGCTCAAAGCCCCAAGAACAAAAAAACCCTGAAGCTCCAGCTTCAGGGTAATAAATGTTTGAGAAACCGTGAGGTTTACTCCGCCGGAGCCGGGTCTGGGGCAGACTCCGGAGCAGAAGCTGGTACCGGAGGCGGCGTAGCATCGCTACCCCGTAGTTTAACCAGACCAAATTCCTTTTTAATGTTCTGAACACTTGGCAAAGAAATCCCGAACTCAGAAGCAATCACGGCTCCAGTCTTTCCCGCTTCCACGGCTGACTTCACCGCGGCCTTCAGCTCGGGCGTAATTTTGGTGCGAGTCCGTTTGCCCGATTTGCCCAATGGAGCTGGTTTAACGGAAGCTTTGCGACCGCGCTTTTTTCCTGAACTGGAGGCAGTGCGCACCGCCTTGATAAAGGACTCCACGGAATCAAAACCATATTGAGCAGGCAGACCCAGTAACTCACGGGTGCACTCTGTTTCAATTGAAAGTTGTAATTCGGCCGCCTGAGCTTGCAGGACCTTTAGTTGGGCAATTTTTTCAGTAACCATAGAAAAACACAAAGTCCTCAATACTTAGATACAGCAAGCAATAAATGAGTCACCCATCGGCTTCTATTGCAAATAATACACATCTGCCTGCGCTCCGAAAACTCGGCAAGCGTCGGGCTAATTATCCTACTTACCCACCCCACTGGTCGTGAATCCGATCGCATTCAATTTTTCTAAATCAAGTAGATTTCGACCATCAAAGAGAAACGCCGGTTTGGGCATTGATGCAAAAATTTGATTAAAATCGAGCTCCTTAAACTCATCCCACTCGGTTAATACCGCAATGGCATGAGCCCCCGCCGCCGCCGCTTCCGCCGTATCAACCACGACCAAACGGTCATGAGTCACTCCATCACCCAAGACTTCAGCGCGAATTTTACTCGCGGGCACTTTAGGATCGTAGACCACGACCTCCGCCATTTCGGCTAGGAGATCCTTACACACCGATATAGCCGCGGATTCCCGCGTATCATTGGTATCCTTTTTAAAAGCGAAGCCCCAGATTGCGATCCGTTTACCCGCTACGGTATTGAAAAGCGTCTTGACGATCCGAGTGGCAAATCGAGATTTCTGCCAATCATTCATCGCGACCACGGCGTTCCAGTATGCGGCAACCTCCGGGAGTCCAAAACTCTCACAGAGGTAAACCAAATTCAGTATATCTTTCTGGAAACACGATCCACCGAAGCCGACCGAAGCCTTTAAAAACTTAGGTCCGATCCGACTGTCATACCCGATTGCACGAGCGACTTCGTCCACATCCGCATCCGTCGCTTCACAGAGCGCTGAAATGGAATTGATCGACGATATTCGCTGGGCGAGGAACGCATTCGCCACGAGCTTGGAAAGCTCCGACGACCACAAGTTGGTGGTAATAATACGATCTCGGGGCACCCAATGTGCGTAAACATCAACGAGCGTTTGCATGGCTTTTTCGCCTGCGGGATTTCGCTCTCCACCAATGAGCACTCGGTCAGGGTGGTGCAAATCCGCGACGGCCGTCCCTTCCGCCAAAAACTCCGGATTCGATAACACTTGGAAATTCAACCCCCGGGTATTCGCGGCGAGAATCTTCTTAATTGTTTCGGCCGTTTTCACGGGAATAGTCGATTTCTCGACAATGATTTTATCGGAGGTCGCCACCTCCGCAATTGTCCGCGCGACCGATTCTATAAATCGCAAATCAGCCGCTTTTCCCGCGCCCACCCCGTATGTCTTGGTCGGTGTATTAACCGCGACAAAGACGATGTCCGCCGCGATAATCTCCTCCACGACATTCGTGGAAAAGAAAAGATTCCGGCCGCGACCTTCCTTGACGACCGCGTCCATTCCCGGTTCGTAAATCGGCAGCGTCTCCGAATTCCAAGCGTCGATCCGATCTTGATTCAGATCCACCACCGTCACCCGGATGTCAGGCGCTTTTTGCGCAATTACGGCCATGGTCGGGCCCCCAACATAACCAGCTCCAATACAACAGATTTTCATAAATAGGTCTCAGACCTTGAATTTTTGAATTCAGTTATCCAAGAACGGATTAAACTAATTCCTATTTTTATTTTTGGGTAAACTCCCGGGCAACTAACGCAAATCTTCGCCCCGCTTCTCTAAGTTCAGATTCAGCTAATACCCCGAAACTCAAACGTATGCAATCAACCGGCGCATCGTCCCCAAAACACAGCTCACCCGGCACGTAGAGCACGCCCTCCTGCACGCACCGTTCGCAAAACGAAGAATCGAGCCCCGTATTAAGTCCCCCGGGAGCCGTAAGCCATAAGTAGAGTCCGCCCGTCGGTTGGGCCCAACTCCACCCCATCTCCCCTAGACCTTCCCCTCGCAACGCCGTATCCAGGGCGATCATCTTCGCTTCATAGATCGTTCGAATTCGGCTCAGTTGTTTATGAAAGCCTCCGTTACTTAGCACTCTCTCGAATACCGCCTGATTGAAATTAGCCGTCCCGAAATCATGATGGGCTTTCACATGTAACATCTTGGCTCTCCAATCCATATCATTGCAGGTCGCAAAACCTACCTTCAACCCCGTCGCGTAAGGCTTTGTCAGCGTCGACGTGTACAAACGCGGGAAGCCGTCCCACTCCGGGATCGTCAGAATACTCGGCGAAGGCCAGGGATTCCGGTAGTAGAGATCTCGGTAAGCAGCATCCTCAATCGCCGGAATGACCAGATTATGACGGCGGAGAGTCGAACCGATCAGAGCCTTTTCTTCGCGCGTGAGCGACCGACCGGACGGATTGGAAAAATAACTGACGAAATAGACCGCCTTAATCCGCTCCGCCTCCCCGTTCGCCTTCATCCCGTCCAGCAAACCTGTAAACGCTTTACCATCCACGAGCCCATCCTCGCCCACCGGAATTGATCGAGCTTCTACCCCCAAGCCTTTCAGCATTTCAAGAAACACGAAATAGCTCGGACGATCGACCAATACGATATCTCCGGGATTACAAAGCACCTGCATCGCAAGATACAGCGCCTGCTGCGATCCATTGGTCACAAAAAAGCCTCGCTGCGCTTGGTCGTGATCTAACTCCGGTTCCAGTTCACACAGATGATCCATTAGGACTTTTCTCAGCCCTGGCCGTCCATGATTACTGCCATACTGCAGATATTCGGGCGTGCTTTGATCCTGCGCCAATTCCACAACTGCTGTCCGCACTCCTTCCACGGGTAAACTGGCGGTATCAGTAAAGCCCGCGGCAATCGACAGTAGGTTCGGATTTTCCAAAGCCATTGCCATCAATCGGGCAATCGTCGGTGGATGTGCGCGCTGGCCTAATTCAGAAAATTTTATAGCGGACTCTTCGTTCATGATTTCGATAGCCAAAGACTGTTTCGGTAATTGTTCAGTGGCGAAGCCAAAAAAAAGGTGCCCGAATCAAGAGACTCGGGCACCTTTTCTAAAGACAATCGAATGGGGGGGCCTAGGCCGGACTCGGCGACGGATTACCGGTCGCGCCCAAATCAGATTCAGGCTCGGATTTATCTGACTTTGCCTCGTCCGCAGGTTTAACTTCAGCGGGAATCTCTGGAATCGTCGAAATGACTTTGGAGCGAATTTCCCCGTACTTCACGATTTCCATGATATGCTTACCCTCAAGCGTTTCGTATTCGAGTAACCCCTCGGCAATCGCATTCAACGCTTCCCGACGCTCGATCAGAATCTTGGTCGCCCGCTCGTATTGCTCCGTGATAATTTTCTTCACTTCAGTATCAATCAACCGAGCAGTCTCTTGACTGAAACTTTCATGGCGTTGGATCTCGCGCCCCAGAAATACGGTATCTTGATTCTCTCCGTAGGCGACCGGACCCATGGGACTCATTCCCCAATCGCAAACCATGTGACGGGCCGTTCGCGTGATCTGTTTAATATCACTTGCCGCACCGTTAGAGATGTCATCAAACACAATTTCCTCGGCAATTCGACCGGCCAGTCCCGAAGCAATCGTGTTCAACAGTCGTTTCTTATGGTAAGTCAGCATCTCCTTACGAGGCACATACATTGCCATCCCGAGCGCCTGTCCACGCGGAAGAATCGTCACTTTGTGGATCGGTAACCAATCGTCGTTCAACAACGCACCCACGAGCGCATGGCCCGCTTCATGGTAAGCCGTCATGCTCTTTTCACCGTCATCCATGACTCGACGGCGCTCCCGACCAAACAAGACTTTCTCACGAGAGTCCTCCATGTCGATCGCCTCGACTTTCTTCTTGTTACGACGCGCCGCCAGCAGGGCTCCTTCGTTTAAAAGATTTGCGAGATCAGCCCCCGACATACCGGCGGTTGCGCGCGCAATCGCCGTCAAATCAACGTCATCCGAAAGCGAAATCTTCCGGGCGTGCACGCGCAGAATCTGCTCCCGGCCCACCATATCAGGAACATCCACGTGGATCTGACGGTCAAATCTCCCCGGTCTCAGCAAGGCGTTATCCAATACGTCGGCCCGGTTGGTCGCCGCCACAATGATCACGCCTTCAGCCGTGTCAAAGCCGTCCATTTCCACCAACAGTGAATTCAGGGTCTGCTCGCGCTCATCGTTGCCGCCGCCGACTCCGGCGCCCCTTTGACGACCCACCGCATCGATTTCATCAATGAAGATAATACAGGGGGCATTCTTGCGGCCTTGTTCAAACATATCGCGAACTCGGCTAGCCCCGACGCCAACGAACATTTCCACAAAATCAGAGCCCGAAACGCTAAAGAACGGCACATCGGCCTCTCCTGCAACTGCTTTGGCGAGCAGCGTTTTGCCCGTGCCCGGAGGACCCACCAGTAAAACTCCCTTGGGAATCTTTCCGCCCATTTTTTGGAATTTCTTCGGATCTTTAAGAAATTCAACGACTTCAGCAATTTCCTCTTTGGCCTCATCGCAGCCGGCTACTTCCTTGAAGCTCACTCGCTCTCTTTCCCGCTGCAACATCTTCGCTTTGCTTTTCCCGAAGCTCATCGCCCCTTTACCCGCATTACGGAGCTGTCTGACGAAGAGGAAGTAAAGCAGCCCGATGATAATAACGAAGGGGATGATTTGCCCTGCCATCTGCGACCACATCGTCGTCGCCGGACGCTCTTCAAAAAGACCTGTTTCCTGAAGCCGCTCAAGATTTGTGTCGGTTAGACGACCCGCGCCTCGAAATGCGGCCGTGTCTTCGTCTTTCTCATTTTTAAATATCGGGTTGTGAGTTCGACCCGTGATCACGGCCCAATCTCTCCCTCCAGAAAGGTCAGGCTGAATGACTCCGGACGAAATCTGGTTGTCATTAGCCAATTTGACCAATTCCACGATCTTCACCTTGGCGGGCGGGGAGGTGTTGTTCGGGCTGAGATACCACAGCGCGGAGACCGCTCCTATAATAATGATCCATACCAGAAAGACTTTCGGCATCTGGAAACGGTCAGGAGGAGATGGACGCAGTGGTTTGCGCTTATTGTCTGGTTTAGGATCGGACATCAATATCTAGGGACTAAAGGAAAAACGTGGAGTGACCCTCGCCAGAAGTCAACGGGAGCTCACGTTGAGAATTAGGATTATCTCTATTAAATACCCGCATTTACTGGGAAAGTTTCTCAAAAAACAGTCGTCCTCGTCGAATCCGGACAAACCCTTCCGAACCGAGGCTAAATCGGGATGTTTCGCCCGCTTGCGCCAATTTCAACAACTGCTCGAATCCTCGCCGCGATAAATCTCCGCGGAAAGCAGCGTAACCCCGCAGCCAACGCTGCAACGCTCGCCGCCAAACGCCCACCGGACGACTCTTGAGCACGTTTAGGTTGAGACTCCCGTCGCAATCAACCGGCGCCAGTTCATCCAACCATGCCTCCAACGCGGCGTCATCCTCCGCCAATAATCTCCTCGACCACGCCGCCCCTTGCACCGCGTCCCGGCCGGCCGCTTCCACCCAAGCGGGAACCACCGCTCGACGCACTCGATTGCGGAAATACTCCCCTTGAACATTCGAACCATCCTCTCGCCAACGCCCTTTTGCCTCCGTAAGTGCCTCGCGCAACTCCTCCCGCGAAACCCCGAGCAAGGGACGCAATCGCCGACCTTCGCGCCCCCAATCCTGCACCGGCCTCGGGGCGGAGAGTCCGGTCGTGCCCGCTCCTCGCGACAGTCGCATCAGCATCGTCTCCGCCACGTCATCCTGCTGATGCCCCGTCCAAATCGAGGCCGAGAGATATTTCCGTCGCACTTGGCTGAGGAACCGATTGCGCGCCGCCCGGGCGTCCGCCTCGCTCACGCTTTCTGGCCGATCCGTCCACGCCGCAGTCTCAAAAACAATGTCGAGTCCCTTTGCCACCATCGCGCAAAAACGCGCGTCTCCCGCCGAAGCCGCGCCCCGGAGTCGATGGTTGAAATGCGCCGCCACGAGCTTCCCCCTTTGTTTGGGCCAATGAGCCCAGACCAAGAGGATCAGGGCGACTGAGTCCGCCCCACCGGAAACGGCCACCACCCATCGAGCCGGCCGGCCGGCCGCGGCCGCTTGTACCACCTCAGGCTCCAACCGGTCAATCGGCACCAATTTTGCCAATCGCTCAGCGACCCGGGGCCAAGAAGAAACTCGCTTGGCTGCCATCATGCTTAAACCGCCCGCCGCCTACGTAAAACTCACCGTTTCACGACCGAAATACGGCACCAACACTGCCGGCAATTTCACCGTTCCATCGGCCTGTAGATTGTTTTCTAGCAAAGCGGCGAGCACGCGAGGCACTGCCAGCGCCGAACCATTGAGCGTATGCACCAGTTCAGGCTTACCTTCCATCGGTCGGAAACGAATTTTTGCCCGCCGCGCCTGGAATGATTCAAAATTCGAACAACTCGACACCTCGAGCCAACGCTCCTGCCCCGCGGACCACACTTCGATGTCGTATTTTTTCGCCTGAGCAAACCCGAGATCGCCTCCGCACATGAGCAACACGCGATAGGGCAAGCCCAACTTCTGCAGCAGACGTTCCGCGTCATCCCGCAACGCATCCAACTCGAGATAACTCTGGGTCGGATGGACCCATTTCAAAAGCTCCACTTTATCGAATTGGTGCAACCGATTGAGCCCGCGAACATCTTTACCGTAACTTCCTGCTTCCCGCCGAAAACACGGCGTGTAGGCACAACGCTTAATCGGTAAATCCGCCTCCGCTAAAATCTCATCGCGGAAAAAATTAGTGAGCGGCACTTCCGCCGTGGGCACCGCATAAAGCTGGTCCACCACCGTTTCATACATCTGGCCCTCTTTGTCCGGCAACTGGCCCGTCGCTATGGCACTGGCTTCATTGACGAAAATCGGCGGATTAACTTCCGTGTATCCAGCCGCTCCCGCCTCATCCAGGAAAAAGTGCAACAGCGCCCGCACCAAACGCGCACCGTCTCCGATGTAAAACGGGAATCCCGCGCCCGTCACCTTCGCGCCTCGGGCGAAATCAAACAGATTCTCAAACCCCGCGATTTCCCAGTGCGCCTGCGCATCCGGCGACACCGCCGTCACGTCACCGTGGGTCGAGAAAACTACATTGTCTTGGTCGGCGCGCCCTTCCGGGACTGACTCGTGCGGCACGTTGGGCAACGACAACATCGCCTCCTGCCACGCCGCTTCCGTCTCCTTCAACGCAGCCTCTTTTTCCTTCAACGGCGCCTTGAGTGCCTTCATCTCGGTGACTTTCGCAAAAAATTCTGGCGTCCCCTTGGGCAACGACGCCATTTCGCCATTCACCGCTTTTTGCAACGCCCGCAGTTTTTCGACCTCAGCCAATTCACTCCTCCATCGTCCATCGAGGACCAATACGGCGTCGAGATCGACATCGAGATGTTTCTTAGCCACGGCGGCACGGAGAGTGTCGGGAGCTTCACGGAGGAGTTTCGGATCGATCATGGCGTAGGGGAAAGAGTTCAGCAAAAAGTAGTCTACGGATCGATGCCAATCCGAATCCACCGCCATCCGGCCTGGAATCGAAGCTGGCCCTCGTCCGCCCCACTGACCAATTTCGGCCAACTTCGACTCATTCGCGTGCCCGCCGACTCCTCCAACGCCGTTTCCGCCGTTCCGCCTTCCGCTTGGACGGTATTCCGACGCCCCCACTTCAGTCCTTATAAGTGCTACATTCGTCGCGACCTGAAACTCGCCGTTTTACTTAACCCCAAAGTCGGATCGTCCGCCTTTCGGGCAATTCTCGTCGAGGGCCTCCGGGACCGTGGCTCCCCGCCCCTGCTGGGGCCACTCTGGCCCGTCAGTAGCAAGCGGCGCTACACCACCGCTCCGCCCTTGGACTATTTCCACGCCTTCAATCATCGCTCAGACTACGACTTCCGCTGTTTTGTTCGAAACCCCTACTCCCGGGTGCTCTCAGCTTGGAACGACAAGCTCGTCAAAGGCTTTCATGCGCCGCAGTATCCCCGCAGCATGATCAAGTTCGTCCCGAAGCTCCGTCGCTTCGCCGCCGGCCGGGGAATTCCCGGAGCGACCGATGACGCGCCTTTCCCCTTCGACTCCTTCATCACCTTCATCGAATCTCAAGCCGAGGGCCAGCGTAACCAACACTGGGATACACAACAGGCGGTTCTGCTCGCGGACCACATCACCTACCGGCACATTTATCCAATGGAGACCCACTTCATCACCGGCATGACCGCAACGCTCGCCCTCGCCGGACTCCCGGCCGCGTGGGTTCGCGAACAACTCGCTCGTCCCACCAATGCCAGCGGCAAAATCACCACGCCCGTCTACACGCCCGCCCTCGCCGAACGAGTCTACCAACTCTACGCCTGCGATTTTGAGCGCTTCGGTTATGACCGGGATTCTTGGCAAACCCTTTAAGCTCCGTCCTGATATTCTTAGCTTGTGAATCGTCGTAGCGAATCCTCCCGTCTCTCTCACCCCCGACACTGGCCCATGTGGGCGAGTATGGGATTATTATGGATGCTCAACCTATTGCCTTGGGCGGTAAAACGAGTCCTGGCCGTCACCCTCGGACTCATCATCTACTACCTCATTCCGATTCGCCGCCGCGTCGTGGCGACAAACCTCCGCCTCGCCTTTCCCGAACTGTCTTCCCCTGAACGCCGTCGCCTCGCCCTCGCGCACTACCAGTCGCTTGCCCTGGGGGTGTTTGAAACCTGCACCGCCTGGTGGTCTCCGACTCATCGCCTGCCGCCCCATCGGATAATCGGCATCGAACATCTTCGCGCCGCCATCGCAACCGGCCGGGGAGCTCTCGTTGTGACCGCCCACGTCACCTTGCTCGAACTCGGGGCCCGCATCATCAACGAACAAATTCCTTTCGCGGCGCTCTACCGCGATGCCAACAATCCCGTCGTCGCCTCGATCATGCGGCGTATTCGAGAGCAACATCTCGAGGTCGCGATCCATTTCGACGACCTCCGCAGCCTCCTGCGCACCCTCAAGAAAGGCTACCTCGTCTGGTATGCCCCCGACCAGGCCAAGCGCACCAAGATGTCGGAGGTGCTTCCCTTCTTCGGCGAACCTGCCATCACCAACGTCGCGACCAGCCGCATCGCTCAGATGAGTGGTTGTCAGGTTATTCCCTACTTCGCCCGTCGCCTGAACGATGGCAGCTACGAGCTCCAAACCTTCGCACCGTGGGAGAATTTCCCTTCCGGCGACCACACCGCGGATGCGATTCGCGTCAACGAATTCATCGCATCCCAGGTTCGCCTCGCGCCGGAACAGTATTTTTGGGTACATAAACGCTATAAACGTCGCGGTCCCGGTTACCCCGATGTCTACCCCCCTCGCCCCTAACTCAGCCCGGGGGAGCGCCACTCTCCGCTTGCGCCATTCGTTGAAATCTCGGTAGCTCAAGCCGCGCCTACTCGCAATCTGACCCCATTTGATTGATGCCACTCCTTTCCGTTAAAGACCTCCGCACCTACTTTCACACTCGCAGCGGAGTTTATCGCGCTGTCGACGGCGTCAGTTTCGACCTCGAACGGGGTGAAACTCTTGGAATTGTCGGCGAATCCGGCTCTGGTAAATCCGTTACCTGCTACTCCCTTATGGGCCTCATCCCCACGCCCCCCGGCCGGATCGAAAGCGGGACCGCCGTGTTCGATGGAGTGGATCTACTTCACTGCACGCCCGCTCAATCACGCAAAATTCGCGGCAAGCGCGTCAGTATGATTTTCCAAGACCCGATGACCTCGCTCAATCCTTACCTCCGGGTCAGTGAGCAGATTATCGAGCCTTTGATGATCCACGAAGACATCTCCAAAGCCAACGCTCTCAAACGGGCGCTGGAAATGCTCGAAGCCGTCGGAATCAACGACGCGGCCAGTCGCATCCATTACTACCCCCACGAGTTTTCCGGCGGCATGCGGCAACGCGTCATGATTGCGATGGCCCTGATCACCAAACCCGAATTGCTCATCGCCGACGAGCCCACCACCGCGCTCGACGTCACCGTGCAGGCTCAAATTCTGGAGCTCATCAAAAAAATGCAGCAGGATATCGGCATGGCCGTCGTTTTCATTACCCATGACCTCGGCGTCGTTTCAGGACTCTGCGACCGCGTGCAAGTGATGTATGCCGGCAAAATCGTCGAAACCGCCGACACTCGCACCCTCTTTTACGAACCGAAGCATCCTTACACCCGCGCCCTCCAGCGCTCCATTCCCTCGATGCAGCCTAAAGGCACGGAACTCTACACCATCAAGGGGCTACCGCCTGATCTTTCAAAGCCGCTGCCTGGCTGTAGCTTTGCCGCGCGTTGCGAATTCGCCACCGGCCACTGCCAATCAGAGGCCCCCGTCCTCTTTACCGCCAAACCCGGCCATCAACACGCCTGTCTGCGGGTCAGAGACAGCCAACTTTAATCCTCCCGGCGCACCTCCACGCGCTCCTCTTTGCCTTCCGCTGCTCGCCATGTCCGACACGATTCTCGAACTCCAAAATCTTCAAACCCACTTCCCCATCCAAAAGGGTTTTCTGATCAAGCGAGACGCCGGCACCGTCAAAGCCGTCGATGGCGTCAACTTGAAGGTTAAACGCGGCGAGGTTCTAGGCCTCGTCGGGGAATCGGGGTGCGGCAAATCAACGCTCGCCCGCGCCGTAATGCAACTGGTGCCCACCACCGGTGGAGCCGTGATTTTGGAAGGACGTAATCTCACTTCGAGTTCAACCGGCGACGTGCTCTCCATCCGCCGCGACCTGCAGATGGTGTTTCAAGATCCCTACGCATCCCTCAACCCCCGCATGACCGTCTACGCGACGCTCGCCGAGCCTCTGTTGGTCCACAAAATTTGCAAGCCTTCCGCCGTGCTCGAACACGTCACCGAGCTCATGAAAACCGTCGGCCTCGCGCCCCGATTCATGCAGAAATATCCGCACGAGTTTTCCGGCGGCCAACGTCAACGCATCGCCATCGCGCGGGCCCTCGCCCTGCGACCCAAAGTCGTGATCGCCGATGAACCCGTCTCCGCCCTCGACGTCTCCATCCAAGCGCAAATCCTCAACTTGCTCGCCGAGCTCGTGAAGAAGATGGGACTCAGTTTGATCTTCATCGCCCATGACCTTTCCGTGGTGAAGCACATTTCCGACCGGGTCGCCGTGATGTATCTCGGTAAAATTGTCGAACTCGGCCCGGCCAACGACATCATCGAGAAACCGATGCACCCCTACACGCGTGCCTTGGTTAGCGCGATTCCCACGCCTAATCCCGACGAAGAACGCAGCCGCAAACGGATCGTTTTACCGGGCGACCCTCCCTCCCCCATCAATCCTCCCGCGGGATGCACTTTCCATCCTCGTTGCCCTCACGCGATTGAAGCCTGTAAAGTTGCCATGCCCTCGCTCGATCAACACGGCGACCGCGAAGTTGCCTGTATTCGAATCGGAGAAATCTAGCGCCTCCCTCCCACTATTCGGGGTAACGCCTGGCAAAGCGCATTCAGGGCTTCCGCCATCGCCCCCCAAAATTCGGCCCCTCGTCGCCGACCAAACAACTGCGCGTTCGAATCTCCGCTCGCGAGCGACGAGTCGAACAAAATACCCGGCCCGCCCTCATGGCCAAGTAGTCCGTCCGACCACATCGAACGTCTGCCGGCCAATTGATGAGCGACACATAAAAATTCACCCAGCTTGCGCATAATGTGTCCGGGAAACCTGTCGAATCTGCCACCCTTGCCAAAAAATGACTCATATAGTGTCCTCAGAAAACCAAATGACGCATAAATTGTCCCTAGAACTGGTCTGACCTACAGGTCTCGTCGAAACTGGAGTGAAATTGAAATACTGCCACTCAAGCGCATGTATTTCAATCGCTTACAAATTTATGATTCATTTTTAGTAATTTCGCGCGAAGCTGAAATCACCCAAAACTGGATGAACGATTCCCATGCTTGCTGGAGTCCATGAAGTTTAAGGTTCGAGTTTATCCAAAAAAACGAAGCGTTGCGACTACCTCCTGCCTAATTCGTCGCATCCTCGGTCCAGATACATGACCCAGAAGCGACGTGATTTTCACTTTGGCAACTACGTGAATAAAAGAGCACGTAACTTTAGTAGCATGTTCGCAACCATCGGCTTCATCGATCAGCACAATTCCTGGGCGTGTGGTATCGCCGGGTCTTTTCGTTGAACCATAAAGAACGTTGATTCGTTTAAAGCCGGGATTATCCAACATCTCTTGAGGTGACAGAATAATTGCAGGGTGTTCGTCACGATCGTTCGGATTGATCCGGACTTTCACGACATCCCATTGGCGCAGACCTGTCATAATCGGTCCAATGGAACATCCTCACCTTCCGAGATGGACTCATCGCTGAAAGGGAACTCATTGGGATCGAAAACGAGCGAGCCTACCGGATAAACGGGAATAGCCTCTGGCATTACGGCCTGAACAATTTGAACATAAGACTTCCCACGCCGAATTGTGATGGGTTCGCCCCCTGAAATCACTCGATCAACCAAGCTCCCCAATCGGGGCTTAACATCGGAAATAGTCAGAGGTATCATGGTTCATAAAATGGACCGAATAACAGACCGACACAAGCTGAAACCCTAGGTTAAGCAAAATTTGGCAGGAAAGGCAGTGGTATCGAACGTAAGTGCTGAGTGACCGATAACTTTGCGCTAAGTTTGCGCAGGAACTGCTCGAGGACGCTCACCCGGATTCGTTGCCAAGGTGCATTGACGACCGCATAGGCCGCAGAGATCGCTTCCAGTTCATTTTGGGGTTCTTCGACCAAGACCGAACAAAAATTCCAATATTTTGAAAGCGCAAAACATTAGGTCCGTAGTTCCTATACTGATGTTCAGCAATGCTTTAAATGCTAATTAAGCATAAAGCGTCCTCAGCAAAATGAAGCATAAAGTGTCCCAGTGACCATTTTATGAGTCACTCACCACCAATACGTGTTCCCAAACCGCGCCTTGGCCGAGTTCACTCAACGACCTCATCACGTCGCCCCGCGCCGATCCACCCAGACCCTACGCGAACGAGCCGCGCCACGCGGGTGACCAATCGGCTAACCGGATTTGATGCGAGGCAGTCCAATGAGTCCCCCTTGCTGGAGCCGGATCGAAAGCACTCTGCTCCGTTGCACAAGGAGAGCTCCGCGCCGGCAGACCCGATCGCCAAAGCCCTGGGTCAGCGTTCTCGTCGAGGAGCCCATTCCATTCTTTTTCTCCCTGATGAGTTGAACCCGCATTCAACCGCACCGCGCCAACTCGGTTCACCGGGGGAAGAAAATCCACCGGATTGAAGAAGAGCTTTTTTAATGGAAAGTTGAAGAAAACCCTCCGAAGAACAGGCGAGTTTCAAACCGCCCGAAGAAGAGGAGTTTCATCCCGCCCCTGACAAACTCGTGACCGCTCCAACTTCGAATTCCGATTAAACGCCGCGATCAAAGATCGAGCCCCCCCGATCGAAACCGTAACCGGAGCCCCCTCTGCCCTCACTACCGCTCAGATTAACTCAACCGCGCCCCTCGATCCCTCCTCTCGCCCCTCAGGCGCCGTTAGGGAGATCCCGAGCCCCGGGCCACCGGGATTGCCCCGCCCGTCACCGCCGCAGCCTGCCCCACAATCGTATCGCCCGGGTCGCGCGGGATGCCCCAACCGTTCGGCCCCGCCTTCAAGAATTCCTCCATCGTATCCAAAACGACCCCAAGCAAACCGAGTTGAGGCAGCGCCCAGATCGTGCCGAGGTCGAACGGGTCATCCCGATCCTCAGGTCGATGGCATAAGCCGGTGATAGGGCCCGAAAAGAACGGGCGACGACCGCGTATCATCATTTACCATCACCGGAAATCCCGCGCGGCCAAATCTGACTACATCCCAATCTGGCGGAGCGCCTCATAAGTCGCAATGCCCACCGCCGTGCTTAAATTCAGTGAACGCATTTCCGCATTCTTGTGCGGGATCTTCAGCCGCCCCTTCAGCCCGATCTCATCATGCAACCAATCCGGCGCGCCGTGCCCTTCGTTGCCAAAAACCAGTCCATCATCCTCCTCGTAGGCAACATCCCAAAACGAAGAGGCACTCTTGGTCGTGAACAACCACAACCGCCGGGGAGCCACCGCACTCGCCCGAAATGATCGCCAATCTTCGTGGTGATGCACGTCGAGGGAATGCCAATAATCCATTCCGGCTCGCTTCAAATTTCGGTCCGAAACCTCAAATCCTAAGGGGTGAATCAGATGAAGCCTACTCTTGGTGATCGCACACATTCTACCTATGCTACCCGTGTTCTGAGGAATCTCTGGTTGAAACAAAATGATATGTAACATGATCGCAGCGAGTCGTAGGGGATTTAATTCTTTCGCGAAAGCTCGGAATTATTTGTGCGCATATCTTAATCCGCCCGCCTCAATTTCCCCCACCCCATCTTCCAAGTGAGGTCCACCGCGCCCCTCCAATCTTTGATCCTTGATGACGAAAAGTCTTACGTGGATCTGATGTCTGTCGTGCTGGGTGACTTTCTGAAATGTCCCGTGGCGACCTTTACCAGCGCGGAGAGGGCACTGGCTGCGCTGCCCGCTCCGAATCTGGGTATTATTGTGACCGACTTTTACATGCCCGGCATGGATGGGATCACGTTTCTCCGTTTGGCCACCCAGATAAAGCCCGACGTCCCCTGCGTGATGATTACCGGTCACCGCAAAGCGCTGGCCGCCATGGATTAGAGCGATATTTCTCAGCTCAGAACCGTTCTCGCCCAGCCGTTCGGAGGCCAAGTCTTAGCTGAGACCATTACTCCGTATTGGCCCGAGGCCGGGTTTCTGCCGTAATCCAAGGCTCTCGGTCGCGTGCGACCATCAAGCTTCAATCCGCAAGCCACGGTTATCCGCCGCCAATACCCGCGACTCAGTTTGCACCCCGATTCCCCTAAACGTCGCCTGCATCGCCTCGGCAACCTGATCGGCCACGGCTTCTTCTGCCACGCAAAGCACACTCGATCCACTTCCACTGAGCCAGCCCGTCAACGCCCCCGCATCGATGCCCGCGTCAATCGACTCCCGCGCGCCTTTGATTCCGGGCATTCGATAAGGTTCATGCAAAAAATCACTCACCGAATTTCTCAATTTCGAGTAGTCGCCCGCCACAAATACCGCCGTGAGGTAGGCCGCACTGTTGACACTGCGCACCGCATCGGGATGGGTAATCTGCGACGGTAGAACGCCTCGGGAAGATTTGGTCGAAATTTCGAACGCAGGAGAGACGACGACAAATTTGAGCGATGCGGGAATCTCCACGCGGACCGCATCGATATACTCGGCCGCCGATTCACCACACCGTCCCACACAGAAGCCGCCCAACACTCCCGCCATCGCATTGTCCGGATGCCCCTCCAGCTTCGTAACCAAGCGCACCATATCATGCCTCGAGAGGACGTCGTCCGACCAACGATTCAATCCCGCGACCACGCCCGCTAAAATAGTCACACTCGAACCTAGGCCTCTCGCCGGGGGCACGTCCGCGTCAATTTGGAATTCGACCCCCTGCGGCTCGGTCTTTGTCCAGATCGCAAACTCATTCACTGCCGCAGTCACCAATGACTCGGCTCGAACATCACTTTCACGACTTCCCCTGACGGTTCCCGTTTCCCGCGGCGTCAGCGAGATCGAGTTATACACCTGCAACGCCAAACCCAGCGTATCAAACCCAGCTCCGCAGTTCGACGTGCTCCCGGGCACGCGCACGGTTACCGGCTTCATAACGAAGAGGCCTGCGCTTGTTGGTTTCGTTGCGCCTTGATCGCCCGATCCAACTCCCGATCTACGATTTTCTTTTTCAAATCATCTCGCTTATCGAAAAGCTTCTTTCCGGAGCAGATCGCCACCTCCACTTTCACCAACGCTTCCTTCATATACATCCTCAACGGGACCAATGATCGCCCCCCCATGTTGAGGGCTTGGTAAATCTTGCGGAGTTCAGATTTTCGCAGCAGCAACTTCCGCGTCCGCTTCGGTTCGTGATTCGCTAAATTACCAAACGCATACTCATCGATATGCGCGTTCACGAGCCACAGCTCGCCGTCTTTTAACCGGCCAAAGGCATCATTAATCTGCGCTCGTCCCGCTCGAATCGATTTCACTTCCGTCCCTTTCAGCACGATACCCGCCTCGAAACGGGTCTCCACGGTGTAGTCGCGCAATGCCTTCGAACTACGGATCTCCGTAAATCGTTTAGCGCCTTTTTTGGACTTTGTGGCCATCGGTAGAGAGAACGGTTGGAACGAGACTAAAAAAGAGGCGGCACCGCTAAAACGGAACCGCCCGAGAGATTCAAATGAGCGCGAGAATGATCGGGCAGACTAAGCCGCCACCGCCTCGACGGTGATCTTTGCTTCGATGATCTCACGCAACGCGACGTCTTCCGGCGCGAGTTTCTCGAAAGATTCGACCAAGGGACGGTTGCCGCGCTTGAGCTGCTTTACCCGACGCGAAACCACGTTGATCAGCAAATTAGGATCAGGCAGCACGTTCAGTGCTTCTTTAATGTAATCGTCACGCATGGGAAATCAGTTCGCGAATCGTCGGGAACCCGCTACAGGACGCCGCCCCGTTTCCTCCGTCAAGGGCAATCTTGCTCGCTTGCTCCCGCCTCACCGTATCTTTCAGTGTCCCGTCCCTTGGTTATTGGGACGGACTCCCGTAGAAACCCGCGCCCAAGCCGAAATGCGGTCTCGCGGTTTAATTTTTAATCCCGCCGTTTGCGCTCAAATCGAGGGGCCGATCCCTTCCCTCTACCGCGTGGTCGGGCAGGTCGGAACCAGCACCGCAACCGCCTTGCTTCGCGCCCCGACCACCGCAGCGGAGGCATGCCTCCTCCCCTGATATCCTGGCAACTCCCCAGCGCGGATCGTGGCTTCTTCCGAACCCGGTACGGAAAAATACTTGTCATGGGCCGAAGCGACCTCTAGCCACCTCACCCTTTAACGCGTCACTAGAACCACTTTAACCGATAATACCATGTCCCAACACAAGAGTCTCCAAGGTCCTAGCGGCCTCGTCGTAAAACGTAATGTCCTCAAGCGCTTCGAGCGCGTAGAGTTGCTCAAGAAGCGTGGCATCTGGAAAGAAGGCGACCGCGTAGTCGGCCTCCAAAAGACTCTCCCCGACATCTAGGAGGTTTTCCGTCAACTCTTTAAAGGCAGGCTCGATTTGATCGACCTGCCTTTTTTTGTGGCCGGATTCCGCCCTTCCCTTCCCCCCATTTTATCTTCCTATTTCTTTCCATGCATCATCTTCGAGTCGCTCTGATCGGATTTCTTATGGGCTGTGCCGACGTCGTTCCCGGAGTCTCTGGCGGCACCATTGCGTTCATTTGTGGCATCTACGAACGACTCCTAAATGGGATAAAATCCTTCGATATCACGACGCTCCGTTTGGCACTGAAGGGAGACTTTGCCGGAGTTTGGGCCCGCGTTCCGTTTGTTTTTTTCATCTCCTTAGGGCTTGGTTTAGTCGCCGCGATCGTGAGCTTGGCCAAAGTCCTCTCGCACTTGATGACCGAACATCCGGTTGCACTATGGTCCTTTTTCTTTGGACTCGTGCTGGGGTCGATCATTCTCCTCGGTCGTCAAACGTGGAGCTGGAAGCCCATTGATTGGGTCGTCTTTGTGGCTTTCGCTTTTGGCACTTTCACGCTGGTTGGCCTGAGTGTGCTCAAAACACCTCCCGGGCTCACGTTCACGTTTATCGCCGGCGCCATCGCGATTTGCGCCATGATTCTTCCCGGTATATCCGGCTCCTACTTACTGGTTATTATGGGAAAGTATCAAGTCGTGCTCGACGCGGTGAATGATCGCGACTTTGTGACCTTGGGCGTATTTTGCCTCGGTATCGCCACCGGAATTCTATCGTTCGTGCGCGTCGTAAGCTGGCTTTTGCGGCACTATCGCCACACCACCCTTATCGCCCTCACCGGGGTCATGGCCGGTGCGCTGCGCACCTTGTGGCCATGGAAGGAAACGCTGACGACCCGCCTCAATAGTCATGGTGAGGTCGTGCCCGTCGCCCAAGCGAATATCATGCCGGGGATGGAATCTAATTTAGTCTTGGCTATCGGCCTTGCGATCGCCGGAGGGATCGCCGTGATCCTCATCGAGCGCCTCGCCCGGGCCGAACCATCCCGCGAGGCGTGATCCTCAAATTCGATCGATATCAGCTTAGAAACCGCTCGACAGCCCCCTCGCTCGGCCGCCAATTTCACGTCGGTTGTGACAAACGCTCCTGTAGCACAATGGATAGTGCATTGGTCTCCGAAGCCAGTGATGTGAGTTCGATTCTCGCCGGGAGCACCATCGCCAACCAAAGAAATGATCCCCAGAGGATCGAACTCATCTGAGTTCGACGGAGGTCCCCCCTCAACGGACCGGAGATGGGACAACCCACCGGGTTGGTCTCGCTTCGCGAGATTCCGCCCCAGCGGAACCATTCTCGCCGGGAGCACCATCGC
>Ga0335398_10000518_pt1 | contig 67132 bp, 61 predicted proteins | sample BON03_FD_205742 | JGI IMG/M metagenome (GOLD analysis project Ga0335398, IMG submission 205742) | Freshwater microbial communities from Lake Bonney liftoff mats and glacier meltwater in Antarctica - BON-03 (spades assembly) (version 2) | ecosystem: Environmental > Aquatic > Freshwater > Ice >... | reverse complement strand
TTTTTAGCAGCCTCTACTCTATCTATTATAGAAGGTGGAGCAAGTTTATTACCGGTTTCAAAAAAATGTTTAATTTCGTTAAAAATCCAAGGATAACCAATTGCTGCACGGCCAATCATCATGCCATCAAGTCCAAATTTATTTTTATATTCTAGTGCTTTTTCAGGCGAATCAATATCTCCATTTCCAAAAATAGGCATGGTAATTCTAGGATTGTTTTTTACACGAGCAACATGTGACCAGTCTGAATGCCCTTTATACATTTGGGCTCTAGTTCTTGCATGCACTGTTAAAGCTTGCACACCAATGTCTTGCAAACGCTCGGCAACCTCATCTATATTAATAGAAGCATCGTCCCAACCTAAACGTGTTTTAACCGTAACAGGAAGATTAGTCCCTTTAATAACTGCTTTTGTTAAGCGAATCATTAAATCTACATCTTTTAAAACACCTGCTCCAGCTCCTTTACAAACAACTTTTTTTACGGGGCAACCAAAATTAATATCTACTAAATCTGGTTGAACGGCATCTACTATTTTAGCCGACATTTCCATTGCTTCTTCATCGCCACCAAATATTTGAATACCAACAGGTCGTTCATAATCAAAAATATCTAATTTCTTCTTGCTTTTCATTGCATCTCTAATTAACCCTTCTGAAGAAATAAATTCAGAATACATTAAATCAGCACCATGCATTTTACAAAGGCGTCTAAAAGGCGGATCACTCACGTCTTCCATAGGCGCTAATAAAAGAGGGAAATCAGGTAATATTATGTTGCCAATTTTGGGCATAACTCTAAATGTTTTTACAAAGATAAAGAATTTAGAATTTAGAAAAAAAACCTGTTAGAATATTAAGAAACTTTACGTTGCAATTTTTCTAAATGCCTTAGTACTTTAAAAAGAATAATTTAAAATGTTTTAGCTTATCTTTGCAGATTATATGTTACCATATAGAAAGCGTTACGGATTGAAGCGACATCCTTTTGTGTATTGAAATGAAGCAAAAGATATAGCGAAAAGCAGGACCGTAACGAAGTGGAGGTAACGCCCAAAAAATAAAAGAAATGAAGAACATAAGAAACTTTTGTATTATTGCGCATATTGATCACGGTAAAAGCACATTAGCGGATCGTTTACTTGGGGCTACTCAAACTGTAACGGCTCGTGAAGAAAAAGCACAGTTACTGGACAGTATGGATCTTGAGCGCGAACGTGGTATTACCATTAAAAGCCACGCTATACAAATGGAATATACATACAAAGGGGAAGAATATATTTTAAATCTTATTGACACTCCTGGTCACGTAGATTTTTCTTATGAGGTTTCTCGTTCTATTGCTGCTTGTGAAGGCGCTTTACTAATTGTAGATGCTGCACAAAGTATACAGGCACAAACTATTTCTAACTTATATCTTGCTCTAGATAATGATTTAGAAATTATTCCGGTTTTAAACAAGGTAGATTTACCAAGTGCCAACCCAGAAGAGGTTAGTGATGATATTATTGACTTATTAGGCTGTAAGCTAGAAGACATTATACATGCATCTGGTAAAACAGGTTTTGGTGTCGAAAATATATTAGCAGCAATTATTGAAAAAATTCCGCCTCCAAAAGGAAATATTGACGAACCTTTACAGGCTTTAATTTTTGACTCTCACTACAATCCTTTTAGAGGAATTGAAGTAATTTTTCGTATTAAAAACGGGGAAATTAAAAAAGGACAGAAAATTAAATTCATGGCAACGGGAAATGAATATTTTGCCGATGAAGTAGGGACCTTAAAATTAAATCAGGTTCCAAAAGATAAAATATCAACTGGTGATGTTGGGTATTTGATTTCGGGGATTAAAGAAGCTAAAGAAGTAAAAGTTGGAGATACGGTTACAGATGCCAAAACACCAACTACCAATATGATTAAAGGTTTTGAAGATGTAAAACCAATGGTATTTGCAGGAATTTACCCAGTAGATAACGATGATTTTGAAGATCTGCGTTCTTCTATGGAAAAACTGCAATTAAACGATGCTTCTTTAGTGTTTGCTCCAGAAAGCTCGGCTGCATTAGGTTTTGGTTTTCGTTGTGGTTTTCTAGGAATGTTGCACATGGAAATTATACAAGAACGTTTAGAGCGGGAGTTTGACATGACTGTTATTACAACTGTTCCCAATGTTTCTTACCATGCTTATACTAAAAAAGAACCAGACACAATATTAATTGTAAACAATCCTACAGATTTACCGGAACCTTCAAAATTAGACAGAGTTGAAGAACCGTACATAAAAGCAACTATTATTACAAAATCTGATTTTGTAGGTAACGTAATGAGTTTGTGTATTGAAAAACGTGGCGTAATTACTAATCAAACTTACTTAACAACGGAACGTGTTGAATTAAATTTTGACATGCCCTTAGCCGAAATAGTTTTTGATTTTTATGATAGATTAAAAACGGTATCTAAAGGTTATGCTTCTTTTGATTATCATCCAATAGGAATGAGAGCGTCTAAATTAGTAAAACTAGATGTGTTACTAAATGCTGCTTCAGTTGATGCACTTTCTGCATTAATTCACGAAAGTAGCGCTTACCACATTGGTAAAAAAATGTGTGAAAAACTAAAAGAACTTATTCCAAGACAACAATTTGATATTCCTATTCAAGCGGCTATTGGCGCAAAAGTAATTGCGCGCGAAACTATTAAAGCACTTAGAAAAGATGTAACTGCTAAATGTTATGGTGGAGATATTTCGCGTAAACGTAAATTATTAGAAAAGCAGAAAAAAGGAAAGAAACGCATGCGTTTAGTAGGTAATGTGGAAATTCCGCAAGAAGCATTTATGGCTGTTTTAAAGCTAAACGATTAAATTATTATTGAATAATAGACTAAAGTTTAAGAATTTAAAAATTCTTAAACTTTTTTGTGTTATAATCGTTTTATATTTAATTTAATTTCTTATTTTTAGTGCAATTGATTGCTTTCCCCAAAGATATTGCCATGAAAAATACTTTATATTTTATATTTTTATTATCCTCAACTGTATTCTCTCAGACAATAACAGTAGACAATACTAGAACGGCAGATAATCTGGTTAATCTATTAATAAACGATCCTTGCGTAGAAACATCTAGTTCTGTGTTCTCATCAGGTCAATCTGTTGCTTATTTTAATCAAAATAGTTCTTCATTTCCTATTACAGAAGGTATCCTAATTAGAAATGGTATAGCTACAAATACACAAGGAACTTATAATGGAACAAACCTAGGAACTGTTGCTACAGGAGGCGGATCAGATTCCTTTTTACAAAACTTAAGTAATACAAATAGTGGCTCAACAAGTCCACTAGTCGATTTAGCTTTTTTGGAATTTGAATTCATAACATATGCAGACTCCTTTAATTTTGATTTTATATTTGCATCCAACGAATATGGTGAATTTCAGTGTTTATCAAGAGACATAGTAGCATTTGAGCTAAAAAATTTAAACACAGGAGTAATAACCAATATAGCTTTAGTACCTACTACTACAAACCCCATCTCAACGGCAACAATTAAAAACGATGCACATAACGCTTCTTGTAGTGCAACTAATCCAGCCTATTTTGGTGTTTATAATGTAGATAATCCGGCAGCATCGACCTTAAATATGAGAGGACATTCTGTTTCAATGAATGCGAGCGCAAACATTATTCCGCTTACGCCATACAGTTTAAAATTAGTTATTGCAGATTATATTAGTACAAACTACGATTCTGCAATATTTATAAGCGCATTCCATTTTATAACAAATTTTTCTCTTGGAAATGATGCCACTATTTGTACTGGAGATACTTTTCAATTAGACGCAACTATAGACAATACATACAGCTATCAGTGGTTTTTAAACAGTGCACTAATAGCAGGTGAAACCAACCCTACTTATGATGTAACTCAACCTGGAAGTTACTCTGTAGAAGTAACAAAAGGTGGCTGCGTTATTGCAGATGAAATCATTTTTAACTCTTTAATAGTAAATAGTCCAAATAATTTATCAACTTGTGATTCTGGCGGAGTTACAAACATCTATAACCTTACTATTAATGATGAAATTGCTCTAGGAATTGACAATGCAATTTATACTGTTTTTTATTTTGAAACACCTGCAGACATTACCACAAATAATTTTATTCCTTCAACAAACGCAACTAATTATTCTGGAACGGACGGACAAACTATTTATATCAAAATTTTAAACACAAATACTGGTAATTATTGTGATGCTGTGTATACCTTTAATTTAACCGAAATTGCAAATATTGTCGCTGGAACAAATATTAATGGTAGCGCTTGCGAAAATGCAGGAAGTTACGACCTATCTTTAAATGATGTTGCTGTCATTAACGGCCAAATTGGTTCCTATAACATAACTTATTATGGCAATCAAGCAGATGCAACTTCTGGAAATAATGCCATTGGTAACATTGCTTTTATTCCTACAGGACCAACAACTGTTTCTTATTGGTTCCGAATCGAAGATGCTTCAAACGGATCTTGTTTTGATGTAACGAGCATTAACATCACCATTCATCCGTTACCAGTAGTAGATACAATTCCTAATGCACAAGATTGTAGTTCATTTACATTACCCGTTATAGCTAATGGTACCTATTATTTACTTTCTGGCGGACCAACAACGCCTGGACAAATTCAATATAATGCTGGAGATATAATTAATAACGGTGGCTTCTACTTTATTTTTGCAGGGCCAGATGCAAATGGTTGTACAAATGAAAGTGATTTTGAGTTGTATTTTGTAGATGAATACGTTCCAAGTCTTGATAATTGCAGAGATTTTACAATTCCTACTACACCATTTAGTGTTGGAGCATTTTATACTGACTTTGACGGCCCAAATGGCACAGGAACTTTAATACCTCCAGGAACTACTTATATAAATACCACACAAACATCTATTGTTCAAACTGTTTATTTCTATGCAGAAGTTCCTCTAGGTACTGTTTGTAGAAATGCCCGTTTTGATATTAACATACACCCAGTACCGTTAGTAGACAATCCAATGGATGAAACCCGTTGTAATACCTATACCTTACCTGCCTTAACAAATGGAATGTATTATTCTGGTTCTGAGGGAACAGGAACAAACTATCCATTTGGACATATTATAACTTCGTCCGAAACAGTATTTATTTACAATACTTTCCCTTACTTGGATGTAACAGGAAATCCAAGAAATTGTTGGGAAGAAAATGCCCTTGTAATAAATATAATTGATCCAAATATTTTTGGAAATGTATTTTCTTGCGAAACATATACCTTACCTCCTTTAGCATTTGGAGGCTATTTTGATGCGCCAAATGGATCAGGTAGTCCTATTAATCCAATAATTCCAATAACAAATTCTCAAACCGTTTATTTTTATGCAAACGTAACTGATGCTTCAAATTGTGCGGGTTTTTTAAACTACAATATTAGAATTTACTCTAAAACTCCTGTAGACATAATAGACGACGAAAACTACTGTGGCGAATATATTTTACCAACACTAACTAACGGTAATTACTACACGCTTTCTGGCGGACCTTCTACTTCTGGACAAGCCATATTAAATGCAGGAGACATCATAGATTTAACTGGTGGGATTTCACCTGGTACTTTTTTTATATATAATGAAATTGTTCATACTAATGGTAATGGAACAACTACTACTTGTTTTAGCGAAGATGCCTTTAACATAACTATCAGCCCATTTCCAGATTTATATCAATATGCTTCTAGCAGACCTGAATGTAACCCTTATAGTTTAGCTACACCAGTAATTGGTGCATATTATAATGCACCTGATGGACCAAATGGAACTGGAGTAAATATTAATCCAAATACTATTTATACCTCAACTGAAACTTTTTATTTCTTTTATGAAGACCCTGTAAGTGGTTGCAGAGTTGATAAAAGATTTCAACGTCTTTTCAACGGTGTTAATTTGCCTGAAATTAATGATATCGTTTCTTGTAATTCTGCCACTTTAAATGCAACTCTATTAAACCATTTGCCTCCAGAAGGAGCCGAATCTTTATACCATATAGAATATCGCTTTGACAATCCTAATGGTGCAATAATTAACCCAAATACTTATGTATTTAACTCCACAAATACACCAACACCACAAACAATTTGTTTATATGCAGTAAATGACGATGGCTTTTTAATTAACTGTCCTGACGAGCAATACTTTACCGTTTCAATATTAGAAACTCCTGTATTGCCAAGTTATGCAGCTTTAAATAATCAAAACTATTGTGGTTCCTACACATTACCTTCACTACCTGCTACTCCTGCTGTCACCACTGGAACATATACGGTAAATTATTATAGCCAGCCAGGAGGTAATGCTGCGAATTTAATTGATCCAACAGATTATACACATGTTAATAACGGCTCTACCACGGAAACATATAATATTTGGGTTTATGCTCAAACTACAATAGACGACGTTTTTATTTGTTCTGATGAAGAAACTTTTCAATTTAGAGTTTTTCCCTTATTAGACTTAAACATTCAAGGCGGAATAATTTGTGTAAATGCACTAACAGGAGTTACAGAACAAAGTTTCTTATTAAATTCTGGCTTAAGCCCAATTAGCTTTAGAGTAGATTGGTATCTAAACAGCAGTATAGTGGGAACTGGCTCAACTTTTTTAGCAACGCAGGACGGAACCTATACTGTAATTGTAACTAAATTAGGACCCGACAATCCACCAAATTGTAACTACAAAACAACTACCGTAATTGTTGAAAAATCTAGCCCTGCAATAGCTACAATTAGAGTTAGCGAACCTTTTGATAATAACCCAACTATAACGGTTAATGTTGATAGCGGTTTTGGCACTTATATATTTCAATTAGACGGAGGCGCATTTCAAACTAGCAATCAATTTTTCAATGTAAGTTCTGGCTTCCACACTATTGTAGTAAGAGATGTTAGAGCATATTGCGGCGATTTTATTCTAACGGCAAGTGTTATAAAATATCCAAATTTCTTTACGCCAAATTTTGATGGTTATAACGAAACTTGGAATATTACAGATTTAATTAGCGACTATCCCGAGTCCGTAATCTCTATATTTGATAGATATGGTAAATTAATCAAACAAATTTCACCAGCTGGGAATGGCTGGGACGGAACATATAATAACGAAGATCTTCCTTCTTCCGATTATTGGTTTACCGTAAATTTCATTCACGAAGGAGAAGAAAAAATATTTAGGTCGCATTTTACTTTAAAAAGATAAACACAAAAAAAGCCGAGCGTTGCTCGGCTTTTTTTAGCTATTTTTAAGATTAATAACTTCTTGTTCTGTCAAAAATCTCCAATTTCCTCTCGGCAAATTCTTTTTGGTTAAACCCGCAAAAGTAACTCTGTCTAACTTAATGACATTATATTTTAAATGTTCAAATATTTTACGAACGATTTTAACATTTGCAGTTTTCATTTTTATACCAATCTCACTTTTAGGTTGGTCTTCAATATAAGTAACCTCTTCTACATAAACTCTAAAATCATCAATTGTTAAACCATTTGATATTTTCTCTAAATCATCATACTTTAAATTTTTGTCTAAAGTAACTTGGTATAATTTAGAAGATCTCTGGTTTGCAGATGTAAATTTTGTAATAATATCGGTGTCATTAGTAAACAACAATAAACCAGTTGTTGTTTTATCCATTCTACCTACTGGTTGAATTTTTGCTTTTGTAGCACCGCGAAGCAAATCTAAAACATTTGTATCACTTCTATCTTCATCGTTTACCGTAGAGAAATTTTTCGGTTTATTCAACAAAAGATATTCTTTTCTTTCTGGCATTACCGTAGAACCATCAAATTGAACTATATCGTTAATCAAAACTTTATGTCCCATTTCAGTAACTACTACTCCATTAACTTTTACGTTACCACTTTGAATATAAATATCAGCATCTCTTCTACTGCACATTCCAGAATTAGAAATATATTTATTTAATCTAATTTCATCAGGATTTTTAGGCGCTTTTGGTGCCTTTGGTGCTTTTGATTCAGCCGGTTTTACCGGGAACTTTGATGGCGATTTTCTAATGGGCGCATTCCCAGAAGCAGTACTTGGTTTTTTAGTACCACCTTTTCTTGCAGAAGTAACTTTCTTCTTGCTATTGTCTCCTTGGTGACGAGTCATCTTCTAAAATATTTATTGCAAAGATATAACTAATAAGTGGATATCAATTTTTTTCCGTGTAACAAAACTTCAGGCTCAATTAAAACAATACAAAAAACTCCGGCAACAATGATTAATTTAATTAGAAAGTGAAGCTTTAAAAACTCTTTTTTTGTTTTAGATTTCCATAATTTAAAAAGAAAAAGTAGGAGAACGAAATAACTTGCATAAAAGTAAATATCCATATATCCTACATCAAAAAATTCAACTAAAAAGTAGACCGGAATGATGGTCAAAAGTGTTAAAAATGTAATAGTATATTTTGCTACTTCTTCTCCAAATAAAACAGGAATCGTCTTGTAATTTGCTACTAAATCACCTTCAATATTTTCTAAATCTTTAATAAATTCTCTAATCAAAATAAGAAGAAATAAAAAAGATGCATGCACAAAAATGACACTATAAAAATTTTTATAATACAATAAGACCCCAAAAAAAGGAATAGTAGCTAAAAGAGCCGCAACCAAATTGCCTATGAAAGGAAATTTTTTTAGTTTATGAGAATAATACCAAATAATAAATATATAAACCCAGAAAAATAAAACTGCCCTCCAAGAAATAAAACTTGATAAAAACACAACAAATAAGTTGATAGCAAAATATACTTTTAATTTAGTTCCTTGGCTTACTAATCGATCCAAAATTGCTTTTTTTGGTCTATTAATTAAATCTTTTTTTGCGTCGTAAAAATTATTTATAATATAGCCCGATGCAATTGTTAAGGAAGAAGACAGCACAATCAAAAATAATTCACCGTCTAACAAAATATCTAATGCTCTTTTATCTTTTGCTAAAATAAATATAGCCGATAAATATTGTGCAAGTGCAACAACCCAAATATTATAACCTCTTACAACAGAAAAAAGACTGAATATTTTAGTTAAAATTAATTTGGCTTTTTTTTTCAGCATGGAATTTAAAAATACCTTTTGGGTTAATTAAAACTGATAAACAATTTCTAATTTATATTCTTTAAGAGATTCTTTTGCTTTGTCTATATCTTGGGTAAATCCTAAAATATAGCCACCACCTCCAGAACCACAAAGTTTTAAATAATAATCATTTGTATCAATTCCTTTTTGCCAAATTTTATGAAATTGCTCTGGAATCATTGGCTTAAAATGATTTAAAACAACTTTAGATAATTTTTTTGTGTTTGCAAAAAGAGACTTAACATCTCCATGTAAAAAATTATCTACACAATTATCTGTATATTTAATAAATTGTGATTTTAACATGGTACGAAAACCTTGATCTTTCAAATTTTCCATAAAAATAGAAACCATTGGAGCAGTTTCTCCAACAATACCAGAATCTATCAAGAAAACAGCACCTTTCCCATCTAAAATTTGACTAGGAATACCTGTTGGCTCAATATTATCTTTTGAATTTATTAATATTGGTAAACTTAAATAACTATTTAATGGGTCTAAACCTGAACTTTTTCCGTGGAAAAAAGATTCCATATTTGAAAAAACGTTTTTTAATTTCAACAACTTTTCTCTCGTTAAGTTTTCAAGAATTGTAATTTTATCTGTAGCATATTTATCGTAAATAGCAGCTACTAAAGCACCACTACTACCTACTCCGTAACCTTGCGGAATACTAGAGTCAAAATACATGCCGTTGGTTAAATCTTCTTTAAAAGAAACTAAATCAAAAGAAACTAGTTCAGGCATGTCTATTTGCATCTGGCTTAAATAAGATGCAAAACGCAATAAACTTTTGTTAGACTTTATAGCTTCATTTGAAGGATTTTCAGAAACTTTTAAAGTTCCTTTGTAAAAATTATAAGGTATAGATAACCCTTTAGAATCTTCTATAATTCCATATTCACCAAAAAGTAAAATTTTAGAGTAAAACAAAGGTCCTTTCATATCTTTCAATTGATAATTATTTTTTGTTGCGCAATATTTACATAAAGATAAACAAAATCTTTAGCAAACTCAAATGTTTTGATTTAAAAAAACGATTTCTGACTTACATTATCAATTGTTAATAATCAATTGACTTCCACTTCCAATATAATCGCAAATGTACTGCTCGTTTTCACAATAGCCAACTAATTCATTGTTAATAAATTGCAAAACTATCTCTTTAACATTTTCTGGATACAAAACGTGCACATTTGCACCAGCATCTAAGGTAAAACAAACCGGTGTTTTTGTTTCATTCCTAAAACGCCATATTTTATTAATAATTTCTAAAGTATTGGGTTTCATTAGAATAAAATAAGGATTAGAAGCCATCATCATCGCGTGCAACGTTAAAGCTTCACTTTCAACAATTAGGATAAACTCTTCAATATTTCCAGAAGATAAAATTGCTTTTACTTTTGACAAATTTGCATGTGCCTGTGCAAATCTTTGTTGTGCAAATGGATGTCCATTCATTAAATTGTGCCCAACAGTACTTGAAACTTGTTTTTCGCCTTTATCTACCAATAAAATGGTGTCTTGATAATTTTTGAAATTTTCATGTAAATCTTCAAAAGGAATTCCAAACAAATCAGAAGAATTTGCAGTTTCATCATGATTTCCCCAAATAACAACTTCTCCTTTTATACTTCTACAGGCGCTTCCAGAACCTAATCTTGCTAAAAAAGAGGCTTTTTGGTAAAAATAAACCTCTGTTATGGCTGGATTAATCTCTTTTTCCAAACTCATCATATTCATTGCTATTGCTGCCATTCCGGATGCTGAAGATGCAATACCAGAACTATGTGGAAAAGTGTTTTTCGTATCAATAACAAAATGGTATTCTTTTATATAAGGGCAATATATTTCTATTCGTTGCAAGAATTTTAAAATTTTAGGCTTAAAATCTTCTTTTGGTTTGCCTTCAAATAACAAATCGAAAGATATTTCAGAAACATTTTCTTTCTTTATAACTTCTAATGATGTTATTGTTTTACAATTATTTAAAGTAAAACTTATAGATGGATTTGCTGGTATTTGATTTTCCTTTTTTCCCCAGTATTTAACCAATGCAATATTACTTGGAGCACTCCATTTAAAATTAGCTTTTTCTATTGTACCGTAATTTGTTGCAATAAAATCCTTTTCAGAAACCATAATTTGATAATTTAGACAAAAATAACCTTTTTGTTTTATTTGTTTATTGGATTAGTTGTTAATTTGCATAAATTATGAATTGATGAATAAGTATTTAAAAATAGCATCTTTTGTTGCAATTTGTTTAGCGGTAGGATATCTTTCAAGTATGGTTACACAAACGTCTATTAACACTTGGTATCCAACTTTAAAAAAACCAATTTTTAATCCGCCAAACTGGGTTTTTGCTCCTGTTTGGACTATTTTATTTATATTAATGGGAGTTTCTGCTGGTTTAGTTTGGGATAAATTAGAAACAAACACAGCTTTGGTAAAAAAAGGATTATTATTTTTTTCTATCCAATTAGTACTTAATGCTCTTTGGTCCTATTTATTTTTCGGATTATCTAATTTATTATTAGCATCCATTGAAATTCTTTTATTGTTGCTGATAATTTTTGAAACTTATTTGATTTTTAAAAAAATAGACAAAAATGCTGGCTTACTTTTTATTCCATATATAATTTGGGTTGCCTTTGCTTCTCTTTTAACAATAACTATTTTTATACTTAATTATTAAAAAACTCAATTATTACTTTCTTTTTAGTTGAAAAAATTTTTTTTGATGCTTTTTTGGTGTTTTTATGGTAATTAAACCATAAAACATGTCTAAAAAAGTACTCTACCTTTTGGGAATTTTAGCGACAGTACTTTTAGGAACTTGGAAATACACCACTTATTGCTGAAACTGTACTTCAGAAGAAACTTTAAATACAGTGTTAAAAACAAACGCTGAATTAAAAGCAAAACCCGAAATTAAAAGAATAAATTCTTATTTTAATTTTAAAAAATCAGATTTTAATGTAATCCCTCCAATTTCAGATTCGATAGCTATTCTTATTGCAAAATTAAAATCTGACTTAGATAATTCTCCTGATGATCAATTTAAATTGCTGGCATTTATTCAACTAAAGAAGAAAATAATTCTATTTTCCAAGACTTGGGAGTGACTCGTGCAAATAATGTAAAGAATTATTTGACAGACAAAGGCGTTTCAGAAAAAAATAATGGTTTCAAGTGCGCTTAAAGAAAATATATCTATTCCAAACAATACAGTTTTTGAGTGGATTGTATTTGGTGCTTTAATTCAAAATGAAGATTTAAAGAACAAAACATATTGGACTTCTTTAAAAGCTAGCGCAAATGCTAAACCACTAACTTTATATTTTTAGAAAAACGAAGCTGGTATTACTTTATCAGATGCGGATAGAGGCGAAATAGCCAATCTATTATCTTATTTAGAAAATGTAGCTTTAAAACTAAGTCTATACATTCTAATTAAATACATAATCGTACTTAAAATAAAAAAACCCAAATAGTGTTTAACTTCTTTGGGGTTATCTATGTTAAATAATTTTATCAAATAAATTATCTGTTTTTCAATTCATCCATTTCTTTGTAAAATGTATCTTTAAACTTTTCGTAATTATAATCTACTTTCAAACGGTCATCTGCAGAAATTCTATCATTTAACGTTTTTAATAAAGCTGCATTATTTAATTCAATTGCAATATACGTTTTGTATTTTCCAGTTGAAGTTTTTGTTAACTCTTCACAAATAGTTTTAGTCCCCGATATAGATTGACTAATTACCTCTCTACTTAAACCTTCATATTTTGCAATATACTCTTGTTTTCCACCTGAGTTTACATCATTATAATAATTATCAATTACTGCCTTTAAAGTAACTTCAATTTGCCCGGCTAACTCCAAACGCGAATTACTCAATGCCATTCTCTTTGAGTTTGCTTGATTTGGGCTTTCTCCAACACTATTTGCTCTGAAAAAATCTTTGTCTGTGAAATACTTAGGACCACTGCATAATACTTCCACTTTAACCTCTCCTTTTGGAGCGTCTACTGGAGCATCAACTTTTTTACTTTTACAAGAAGCCACTCCTAGAGCAACTAATCCAACTAAAACCGATTTTCTTAAAATTGCAATTTTTTTCATAAGATGAAATTAATGTTTAACTGATTATTTTTTGGTGTACTATTTGAAACGTTTGTCAATATTAACAAAAAAAACAACTAAAAAAAAACGTTTGTTTGTTATTTTTGTTTAAAATTGCTTGATGAACGCAAAAAGTTTTACAAAATGTATGCCAAAGAAATTACAAAAATAAAAAAACACTTATTCTTTATCTCTTTCTTTTTTTTAATTGCGAGTTGTAGCGTAAAAAACAGCACCTTAAAAAAAGGTGCGGAATTTGAAAAAAATGGAAATTTTAAACAAGCTTCTGAACTTTATATGAATGTATTATTTCGTAAAAATAACATTCCTGAGGTTCAAAATGCATTAAGAAAAAGTACACAATTGCATATTTCTGAAACTGCTTTTAGCATTTCTAATAAAAACGAAAAAAATGATGAAGAAGGTGTTGTTGAAGAATATTATAATCTTTCTGAATTTGTAAGAAGAGTAAATACTTTTACAAAAAACTTAGATATTGACATACAAACAAAAGCTGTCTACCAAAAGAATTTAGATGTTTATTTATATAAACAATATGATTTAGCAAATAAATATCTATCCGAAGATAAATTTTCAGAAGCCGAAAACTCTCTGAAAAACATTTTAAAATTTGATACAGATTATAAAGACACTTCCAAAAAATTAGTTGTAGCAGAAAACGAACCTTTATACTTAAGGGGAATTGAAGAGTTTTCTAACAAAAATTATATTGCCTCATACCAAACATGGAATAAAATAGCTGCAAAAGAACCCAACTACAAAGAGGTTAAAAACAAACTCCAGCAAGCTTTAAATGAACGCTACAAAGAGGGAAGTTATTTCTTAATGCAAGAAAATTTTAAAGAAGCAGAACAGGCTTTTTATGATGTTTCTCAAATTAATAGTTCTTATTTAGATGTTAAAAATCTTTACAGAGAAGCGCATAGCGAGCCTGTTTATAGAAAAGCAATAAAAGATTTAAAAATTGGAAAATGTAGAACAGCTTATTTAAGCCTGGAAGTTATTATAAACGAATTCAATAACTATAAAAACGCCGAAGAACTAAAAAACACTTCTTTAAAATGTGCTGAATATCCTATTATTATTGAATCTTATGGAACTTCTTTTTCAAACGGATTTGAAAACGAATTACAAAATGCTGTAATAGAAGATATATTAAGCAGCAAAAATCCTTTTGTTAAAGTAATTAAAGGCGCAAACAATAATAACTCCCCTTTTCATAATATTAATTCATATAAAACAAGTAATGCTCAACTAACAAGTTATATTGGGAATTCATATGGGAAAACTAACGCTAAAGCAATTTTAACAATTCATATTAATGAATACAAACTACAACAAAATGAACCAAGAGCGTTTAACAAAAATGGTATTGAAGTAAGACGTGTTAAAACTGAAAATGGGAAAGATTCATTAGTTGAAAAAATAGTAACTTATAAAGAATATGAAAGAAGAAATAGTTTATCTTCAAACTTAACTTATAGTTTAATTGAAATTAAAACTGGAAAAATTTTGACTCAAAAAACTATACATAAAAACAACGAAAAACAAGTTCGCTATGCGCGATATACCAATAGTAACTTAAATTCAATCTACCCAACTAGAATGATTGGTTCTACTTTTAAAATAGACGAAAGCAACTACAAATTATTACAAAATTTATTTCAAACCTCAGAAAATATTGATAACAATCAATTAATTACTAATATATTACATGATTTTAGGACAAGAATCATAAACGACATATTAGTTTATAATCCAGAAGAATAATGCAAAAAGCAATACTTTTTATTTGTTTTATTTTATTAAGTTGTGGCAGCACCAAAAACAGCTCTACAGTTCCAACTAACGCACCGGATTGGGTTCAAAAAACACCATTAAGTTCATTTAATTATGTAGGTATTGGAATGGCTCAAAAAAATGCTACTGATTATCGAGAAAAAGCTCAAAAAATGGCTTTAACCGAGATCTCAAACAGTATTTCTGTTACAGTTTCTAGCAACAATTCTCTAAACGTTTTTCAATATGACAATACCTTTAATGAATTCTATAGAATGAATAGCATGGTTTCAAGTGCTTCTTTCATAGAAGGGTTTGAAGTAGTTGATAATTTCGAGGATAAGAATTCTTATTATGTTTATCTAAGTCTATCCAAACAAAAACACGAAAGTTTAAAAATAGCTCGCATTAGAAAAGCCTTAGAAAGCTCTCTTTTTAAATTTGATTACGCAAAGAAAATGTTAATAGAAAAAAACTTTTCTGAAAGCATCAAACAACAAATTTATGCTTTAGAAGATATAAGCGAAGTACTTAATGAAGATTTGCGTTTTACCGAAGGTGGCATTGAAAAACCTTACGTTAGTGTTTTAATGAATAGTATTCTCACTACTCTTGATCAAATTGAAATTAATTTTCCTTACAGCGAATTAAAAATCAATCATGCAAAAGATAAAATGGATATTACTATTGATCCTATTTTGGTAAAATTGCAAGGTAAAGCGCTTGGATATTTTCCATTAATATCAAATTATTCTTGGCTTCCCGGGCAGTCTCAGTATTGGAAAACTGGAAACAGCGGTGTATTTAGCATTAACTTAATGAGAAATTTTAATAAAAATACTAGAGAAAGAATTACAATATCTGTTGATGTTGCAAACTATATAAAAAGTATTAACCAGAATAACGTAGTGCATAAAATATTTGAAAACTACCAACCTAAAAAGTTTGAATTACAAATAAATAAAACCTTACCTACTTTTGAAGTGAATTTTTATGGAATTGACCGATTGAAAAAAAGAATAACCAATTTAGAAGAACAATTAAACGGCTTTTTAGAAAGAGATTTTTTCACTAGTGCAACAAGAATAAATAAACCAGAACTAAAAATTGCCATTGAAAATAAAAAAGTAGAAAGCCTTACCGTAAATGGAAAAACATCTATAAAGTTAGAATCTAAAATAATGATTACTAATAATAACAGGCAAATTATTTATCAAGAAACCATTCACAACATAATTGGAATTGGTAATACTTTAGAATTGGCGGAGCAAGATGCTTTAAACTCATTATTAGATAAAATTAAAATTGTCTATTACGATTCAATTATTCAGTCTATGTTATAGCATCTGCTATTATAAAACCGTTTGTCCAAGCATTTTGAAAATTAAATCCGCCAGTGATGGCGTCTATATTTAAAACTTCGCCAGCTAAAAAAACATTTGGAGCTATTTTACTTTCCATGGTTTTGAAGTTAATTTCTTTCAAATCGACTCCGCCAGCGGTTACAAACTCTTCTTTAAAAGTACTTTTACCATTTACTTGAAAAGAGCCATTTGTAAGTTGTTCTGCTAATGCATGTATCTGTTTTTTAGTTAAATCGGCCCATTTTGTTTCTTCTGTTATATCAGCTGCAAGCACCAAACTTTCCCATAAACGGTTTGGAAAATCAAAAGGCGATTTCTTTGCAATCATTTTCTTAGAATGTTCGTTTTTTAAATGCTTTATCGTTTCAATTGCTTCCTCAAAATCCACATCATTTAACCAGTTTACTGAGATTGTAAACTGATAGTTTTTGTCTGACAATGCACGAGCTCCCCAAGCAGAAAGTCTTAATATACCTGGTCCACTCATTCCCCAATGGGTAATTAACAAAGGACCAGTAGCACTTAATTTAGTTCCTTTTACTGTAACGGTAGCTATTGCAGACAAACCCATTAAATCTTTAATTCTATTATCTTTAATATTAAAAGTAAACAACGAAGGAACAGGCGGAACTATGCTATGTCCTAAACCTGTGAGCATTTCCCAAACTTTAGGATTGCTTCCTGCTGCAATTATTAACTTTTGGCAAGCAAATGTATCTTTATTAGTTTCTACTTTCCAAAACTCTTCCGTTTGAAATAAAGATTGTACACTTTGCCCTGTTAGTACTTGAATACCTAATTTATTTGTGCTTTCTATAAAACAATCGATAATTGTTTGAGAAGAATTAGAAACCGGAAACATTCTGCCGTCTTCTTCAATTTTCAATTCTACGCCGTGATTTTCAAACCATTCTATAGTATCGCCAGAACAAAATTGATGAAAAGGTCCGCGCAGTTCTTTTTCTCCTCTTGGATAAAATTTCACTAAATCATTTGGAACAAAACAAGCATGCGTAACATTGCATCTTCCGCCACCAGAAATACGAACTTTTGTTAAAACTTCTTTCCCTCTTTCTAAAATTGCAATTTTTAAATGTTTATTTTTCTCTGCAATATTAATTGCCGTAAAAAAACCTGCTGCACCGCCACCTACAATTATTATGTCAAAATTTGAATTCATATTCTATCTGGAAAGTCGGAAATAATTCCGTTTATTTTATATTTTTTTAGCCGTTCTATATCTATAACATCATTAACCGTCCAAGTATTAATTTTAAACCCTTTTTGGGTTGCTTTAAAACAATTATCTTCGGTTAATAAAGAAAAATGTGGGTGAATGTACTTTGCCTTAAATTCTTCCGCCCATTCTACTGCTTGTTCTACACTAGCTTGCGTTAAAACCGCTAATGGTATTTTTGAATTGGATTGACTAACTTTTAAAAGCTCTTCTCTTTGGAAACTAGAAACAATAAAATCTTCCATTTTCCAATTGTATTCCTTTACATACTTTTCAATTATTTGCACTGTCGGTTTTGCGGTATCGTGTCCTTTTAATTCGATATTAAGCTGGCATTTTTTGTCTATAAAATTTAAAACTTCTTCTAATGTTGAAATTTCAAACACTTGGTTTACAGTTAATTTTTTTAACTCATCTAAAGAAAAATTATGAATTTCACCACTTCTGTTAGTCATTCTATCTAACGTAAAATCATGAAAAACAATCAACTCACCTGTGGCGCATACATGCACATCAAGCTCTATTCCATCGACATTTAAATCCAATGCTTTTTTAAAAGAACTTAAAGTATTTTCAGTACAATAGCCTTTTGCTCCTCTATGTCCTATTTTTTGAATCATGAAACAAAATTAATGCTACAAAGATATAATAGATTAACTTTTAATGCGTTTAAATATAAGAACTCTTAATAAAAAGACATGAAAAAGATTACTTTAATACTATTTTGTAATTTATTTATATTGTGTAGCCCAATAAAAACCGTAGTAAGGGACGATTTTAGAAGTGCTTCTACTGTTGAAAAAGAGATGTTCTTGAAAAAATTAAATGCTACAAACTCTGATAAAAGTGTTCTAATTTTAACACAAGGTTATAAAGGTGAAAAAATAATTGCTACACAGGGAAACAAAACGGTTTTCTCTGAATATCCAATTTCAAATTTAAAAACAGAACTAGCAGATTATTTTAGCTTTGAATCTACAAAACCGCTTTTAATTCAGGATAATTTTAGCAAATTAGAGGTAAACATAGAATCCAAAAAGGCTTCTAAATATAAATTTATTTATTTGAGAAAAGAATATAAAAAAAGTGTTGCTACTTATCAAGTAAATTATAGCAACACCTTGCGACCTATTAATTAAATTTTGTTTTACTTAACTCTAATTACATAATAATTTTTCTTTCCTTTTTGTAAAAGCAAAAACTGTTTATTTATTAAATCTTCATTTGTTATAACCCTATCTTCGGTTACTTTTTCTTTATTTAAGGAAATAGAATTTTGTTTTAATTCGCGACGCGCTTCGCCATTGGATGCTAAAAAGTTTGTTTTTGCAGCCATTGCAGCAATCATATCTAAACCTTCGTCAATAACTGACTTAGAAACTTCCGCAAAAGGAATTCCTTCAAAAACATCTTCTAACTCTTTAATAGATAACATTTTTAGGTTTGCCATGTCTTTACTAAAAAATGCAGCCGATGAAAAGATAGCTCTATCCAAATCTTCTTGAGAATGAGCCAATAACATTAGCTCTTCTGCCAAGCGTTTCTGTAAAGTTTTAGCACCTTTATCTTCATTGTGTTCTGCAATTAAAGCATCAATTGTTGCTTTATCTAAAAACGTAAATATTTTAATGTATTTCTCTGCATCTACATCAGAAGTATTGATCCAAAATTGGTAAAACTTATAGGGCGACGTTTTATCGGCACTAAGCCACACATTTCCACCTTCCGATTTTCCAAACTTAGAACCATCTGCTTTTGTAATTAAAGGACAAGTCATGGCATAAGCTTTTGAGCGCGCTTCATTATCTACATTCATTCTACGAACTAATTCTGTACCTGTTGTAATGTTTCCCCATTGGTCGCTCCCTCCCATTTGTAGCAAACAGTTGTATTCTTTATTTAAATGGTAAAAATCATAACCCTGAATTAATTGGTAAGTAAACTCGGTAAAACTCATTCCTTCTCCACCTTCTTCACCACTCAAACGCTTCTTTACAGAATCTTTTGCCATCATGTAGTTAACGGTTATTCTTTTACCAACTTCTCGGGCAAAATCAATGAATGAAAAGTTTTTCATCCAATCGTAATTATTTACTAAAACAGGAGCAGTAGCATCTTTAGCATCAAAATCTAAAAATTTAGAAAGTACACTTTTAATTCCATCTACATTAAAGTTGAGAGTAGCTTCATCTAGTAAATTTCTTTCATTAGATTTTCCAGAAGGATCTCCTATCATACCTGTTGCGCCACCAACTAAAGCAATAGGTCTATGGCCATAATTTCTAATATGTTTTAATAATATAATTGGCACTAAACTACCAATATGTAATGAATCTGAAGTTGGATCAAAACCTATATAAACAGCAGTTGGCTCTTTTAGTAATTGTTCTTCTGTTCCTGGCATAATATCATGCACAAGACCTCTCCATTGTAATTCTTCAATTAAATTTTTCATTTTATTATTAAATTTTGACAAAGATAAGAAATACAATAGCAATGGCAATAAGCAAATTCAATGTCAATTTTAAAAAATAAGTAAAAGATTATTTATCTTTACAAAATGATATTAGTAACAGGCGCAACAGGTTTAGTAGGATCCCATTTGCTTATTAACTTACTTCAAGAAGCAAAGGAAGTTAAGGCATTATACAGAAATGAAAAAAAAATTGAAGCTGTAAAAAATGTTTTCAAGTATAAAAATGCAAGTCATTTATTTGAAAAAATTATTTGGATAAAAGGAGATGTTACAGATATTCCTTCTTTAAACGATGCTTTCAAAAACATTACGCAGGTATATCATTGTGCTGGTTTAATTTCTTTTGACCCAAAAGACGAAGAAATTTTACGAAAAACAAATATTGAAGGCACTGCCAATATTGTAAATTGTTGTATAGATTTTAAGGTAAAAAAACTTTGTCACGTAAGTTCTATTGCTGCTTTAGGCGATGCAAAAGAAAACGAAACCATTATTACGGAAGAAACGCAATGGAATCCTGAAAAATTTCATAGTGATTATGCTATTTCAAAATATGGCGCTGAGATGGAAGTTTGGAGAGGCTTTCAAGAAGGTTTAGAAATTGTTATTGTAAATCCTGGTGTAATTTTTGGCTATGGATTTCCAAATCAAGGCAGCGGAATTCTAATTAACAAAATAAAAAATGGCCTGTTATTTTACACTAAAGGTAAAACAGGAGTTATTGCTGTTGAGGACGTTACAAATTGTATGAAGCAATTAATGAACAGTTCTATAAATGGAAAGAAATTTTGTTTAGTAGCCGAAAACAAGAGTTTAAATGACCTTTTATTTGTTATAGCAGAAGGTTTAAACGTTAAAAAGCCTACGCTTTATGCATCTGAACATTTAACTAATTTGGCATGGCGATTAGATTGGTTTTTTTCTAAAATTACATCCAAAAAAAGAAGTTTTACAAAAGCTACAGCTAAATCTTCGCATAGTACTGATTTTTACGATAACACAACTATAAAAAAGGAATTGCAATATGAATTTTTAGAAATAGACTCTTATCTTATTGATCTAACACTTCTGGGTTAAATTCAGTCTCAAACTTAATGCGTTTCCCTTCCACTTTAGTAGGTCCATTTGCTTTAAGTAATGAATCTAGTTTAATTTGTGAATTCTCTAACCTTGCCACTACTTTTCTATACATTTTTTTGTACTTACTGAGATTTGCAGCATAATATTTGTGATTTTGGTAGTATGTTGCACTGTCAATTTTATATTTATTGAATATAAAAGTATTTACTATAATATTGCCTTCTGTTAATTTTTGAGGCACATATCCTTCAGCAGCTTGAAGTAAAGCGGTATCATACAAAATATCCAACATTACCTCTTCACTTAATAAATTATTTGGTTTCTCTACTGGATTTTCAGTGCATGAAAAAAATAACAACCCAATTAAAATAGTAAATACTTTTATATATCTCATATAATTATTCTCGATCAAATAACAATCTACTTCCCGCTTTTATGTCTTTCACTCTTCCGTTTTCGTAAACTAATCTTCCATTTACAAAAGTATGTGTAACTCTAGATTTAAAATTAGTTCCTTCAAAAGGCGACCAACCGCATTTATATAAAATATTATCTTTACTTACAACCCAGGGCTTATGTGTATTTACAATTGCAATATCTGCAAAATAGCCTTCTTTTAAAAACCCTCGTTTCTCAATTTTAAATATTTTTGCTGGATTATGACACATTTTTTCTACAATCTTTTCAACAGAAATTTTTTCTTTTAAATGTGCTTCAAACATAGCAACAAGGGCATGTTGCACTAATGGTCCGCCAGATGGACAAGAAGTGTAAAGATTTGATTTTTCTTCAAATGTATGTGGAGCATGATCTGTTGCAATAACATCAATTCGATCGTCTAATAAAGCAATCCACAATGCATCCTTATCTGCTTGAGATTTGACAGCAGGATTCCATTTGATTAAAGAACCTTTTGTCTCATAATCAGCGTCTGTGAACCATAAATGATGAATACAAACTTCTGCTGTAATTTGCTTCTTTTCTAAAGGAATTTTATTGGTAAATAAATCTAATTCTTTGGCAGTAGAAATATGAAAAACATGCAAACGAGCTCCTGTTCTCTTTGCTAAATCAATAATTCTTTTTGTAGATTCATAACAAGCTTCGACACTTCTTATTTCTGGATGCTTACTTACAGGAATATCTTCGCCATAAATCTCTGTGTATTTCGCTAAATTATTTTTAACGATTGTTTCATCTTCGCTATGAACAGCAATTAACAATTTAGTATTCGAAAATATTTTTTCAAGTGAAGCAGAACTATCCACTAACATATCTCCTGTTGAAGAGCCTAAAAAAAGCTTTAAACCCGCAACATTTCTAGGATTTGTTTTCAGAATTTCTTCTAAATTGTCATTTGTTCCTCCCATCATGAAAGAATAATTAACGTAAGAAGTTTTACTAGCAATAACATATTTATCTTCTAAAAGCTCTTGAGTTATTGCATTTGGAAACGTGTTAGGCTGTTCAATAAAACTTGTAATTCCGCCAGCAGCAGCAGCTCTACTTTCTGTTTCAATAGTTCCTTTGTGCGTTAACCCTGGTTCTCTAAAATGTACTTGATCATCAATAACGCCAGGTATAACGTAGTTCCCTTCCGCATCAACAACAACAACATCAGACGATTTTAAGCTAATTGATTCCGCAATTTCTTTTATAATGTCGTTTTTAATTAATATATCTCCTTCAAAAATTACTCCTTCGTTAACAATCTTCGCATTCTTTATTAGAAACTTTCCCATTACAATGTTTTAAATATATTTTTTATTCTTAATAATATTACTCCAAAAACCGCTTCTCTTATAATTGATCCACTCATTTTGGATTCTCCTTTTGTTCTATCTGTAAAAATAATTGGCACCTCTTCGATTTTAAAATTTTTTACAAAAGACCTATATTTCATTTCTATTTGAAAAGCGTAACCTATAAATTTGATTCTATCTAAATGAATAGACTCTAAAACTGATCTTCTATAGCACACAAAACCTGCCGTTGCGTCATGAATTTTCATTCCGGTAATAATTTTTACATAAACAGATGCAAAATAGGAAAGCAACACTCTACTTAAAGGCCAATTAACTACATTAACACCTGTTGAATACCTCGAGCCTATGGCAACATCTGTGCCATTTTTACATGCAATATATAGTTTTTCTAAATCCTTTGGGTTGTGCGAAAAATCAGCATCCATTTCAAATATATAATCATAATCTCTTTCTAGAGCCCATTTAAAACCATGCACATAAGCGGTTCCAAGGCCTGCTTTTTTTGCTCTAACTTCTAAAAATAATTTGTTTCCAAATTTATTTTGTAAACCTGTAACACAATCAGCGGTTCCGTCAGGAGAATTGTCATCTACAACAAGAACGTGAAAACTTGTTTCTAGTGAGAAAACAGCTGCAATAATACTTTCAATGTTTTCTATTTCGTTGTAAGTTGGAATTACAACAATGCTTTTTGACATGTTCCATAATTTTATCGGCACAAAAATAAACTATTTATGAATTTTTAAATCATAATAATGTTATAATAATATTAAGTATGTCCTTTTTTTGTAATTTTGGCGCATTATGATGGATATTAGTTATCAAGATAGAATATTTAATTTAACAGATTGGGCTACAATATTGTTTTTTTTAAGCTTTTTAATTATTGCTTTTAATAAAACTGCATTTGAGGTTAAGTTTGTTGAATTTATGCGCCTTGGTATTTCAGATAAATATACTAAAATATATAAAGATAGTAGTAACATGAAAAGTAGTTTTACTATTTCAATGTTTATAGTTCAACTAATTTCATTTTCTTTTTTTATTTTACTCTTACTTAGTAAATATAATTATTCTCAAAAAACCAATTACATAACATTTATTCAAATTTTTGTGTTTTTTGCTGTTTTTGTACTAATTAAGTATTTAATAGAAAAAATAATAGCAATAACCTTTAATATGGAAGGCTTTGTAGAGCAGTTTAATTTTTTAAAAGTGAGTTATAGAACTTATTTTGCAGTTCTAATATTGCCTATAAATTTAATTTTATATTATAATGATTATAACAAAAACTGGCCCTATTTATTAGTAATATTAATTCTATTGCTATTTAATGGAATATCATACCTATTATCCTTAAAAATATATCAAAATATTGTTATAGGCAAAATGTCTTATTTTATTTTATATCTTTGCACTTTTGAAATAGCACCGTACTATTTCATATATAAATGGATTACAAAAAACTAGAGGAAGAATATGTCAAATTTGAAAGTAAAAACCATTTTAGTATCACAACCAGAACCTAAAGTAGAAAATTCTCCTTATTTTGAGCTTCAAAATAAATTAAAAGTTAAAGTAGACTTCAGAACGTTTATTCATGTTGAAGGTATACCTGCTAAGGAATTAAGAGCGCAAAAAATTGACCTGAGCAAATTTTCAGCTATTATATTAACTAGTAGAAATTCTGTAGATCATTTCTTTAGAGTTGCAGAAGAAATGCGTTATAAAATACCAGAAAATTTAAAATATTTTTGTCAATCTGAGGCTGTTGCTTTTTATCTACAGCGATATGTTGTTTACAGAAAAAGAAAAATATATGTGGGCCAAAAAGATTTTATTGATCTAGCGCCACTTATTAAAAAATATAAAGAAGAAGCATTTTTATTAGTTGCATCAGATCAATTAAATGCAGATGTACCACAAGCTTTAAATGAACTTAAAATTAACTGGTCAGAAGGGGTATTCTATAAAACAGTTGTTAGCGATTTATCTGACCTAAAAGATGTTTATTACGATATTTTAGCATTTTTTAGTCCTTCTGGAATTAAATCTTTATTGCAAAATTTTCCAGAATTTAAGCAAAACGATACAAGAATAGCAGTTTTTGGATCTACTACTCAAAAAGAAGCCTTAGATAACGGATTAAGAGTGGACATCATGGCTCCAGCACCGGGAACACCTTCTATGACAGGCGCCTTAGAAAAATACATTACAGAAGCAAATAAAGGAAAGTAATTTGAATAATTATTAAACAAAAAAAATACTCTGCATTGCAGAGTATTTTTTTTGTTTAATAAAAAGTTAGATTATAAACTTGGCCCAGCTTTCACTAAGTTTTTACCTTCTTCATTAACTGTATATTGCTCAAAATTTGCAACGAAACGATTTGCTAAATCTTTTGCTTTAACTTCCCATTCGTTTGCATCAGCATAAGTATCTCTTGGGTCTAAAATTTGAGCATTAACTTCCTCTAAAGAAGTAGGTACTTCAAAATTAAACACTGGAATTATTTTAGTTTCTGCATTTTCAATAGAACCATCTAGGATTCTATCAATAATTGCTCTGGTGTCTTTTATAGAAATACGTTTTCCAGTACCATTCCAACCTGTATTTACCATATAAGCTGTAGCATTATTTTGCTCCATTTTCTTAACTAATTCTTCTCCATATTTAGTTGGATGAAGAGACAAGAAAGCTTTTCCAAAACAAGCTGAAAAAGTTGGTTGTGGTTCTGTAACACCTCTTTCAGTTCCTGCTAATTTTGCAGTAAAACCAGATAAGAAATAATATTTAGTTTGCTCTGGTGTTAACTTAGAAACTGGAGGCATTACACCAAAAGCATCTGCAGTTAAGAATATTACTTTTGTTGCATGACCTGCTTTAGATACTGGTCTTACAATATTTTGGATATGATTAATTGGGTAAGAAACTCTCGTGTTTTGAGTTGCAGAACCATCCGTAAAATCAATTTTACCATTTGCATCTACAGAAACATTTTCTAGTAAAGCGTCTTTTTTGATTGCTGCAAAAATATCTGGCTCATTTTCTTTACTTAAATCAATTGTTTTAGCATAACAACCGCCTTCAAAATTAAAAACACCATCGTTATCCCAACCGTGCTCATCATCTCCAATTAATTCCCGTTTTGGATCTGTTGATAAAGTAGTTTTTCCTGTTCCGGACAAACCAAAGAAAACAGCAACATCTCCATCTTTACCTTTATTTGCAGAACAATGCATTGAAGCAATACCCTGTAATGGTAAATAGTAGTTCATCATTGAAAACAAACCTTTTTTCATTTCACCACCATACCAAGTACCACCTATTAACTGCATTTTTTCAGTTAAATTAAAAGCAACATATACTTCAGAGTTTAAATTGTGCTTCTCAAAATCTTTAAAAGATGTTTTAGAACCATTCATAACTACGAAATCTGGCTCACCAAAATTTTCTAATTCAGCAGCAGTTGGCTGAATAAACATATTTTTTACAAAATGAGCTTGCCAAGCAACCTCCATTATAAAACGTACTTTTAACCTTGTGTTTTCATTTGCTCCGCAAAACGCATCCACCACAAATAATTTTTTCCCAGATAATTGCGCAACAGTAGTTACTTTCAAAGCATCCCACGTTGCCGGAGAAATAGGCTTATTATCATTTACTGCTTTATCCGAAGTCCACCAAATGGTATCTTTAGTAACTGCATCTTCCACAATATACTTGTCTTTTGGCGAACGACCAGTATATATTCCAGTCATAACATTAACAGCTCCTAGCTCTGTAAGTTGTCCTTTTTCAAAGCCTTTTAAATCAGAACTTAATTCTTCGTTATAAAGATAATCGTAAGATGGATTATAAATAATTTCTGCTACATCCTTAATACCATACTTCTCTAATGATATAGTGCTCGTTTTTTGAGTGTGATTATTCATTTTGTTTTTAGTTATGTTGTTTGTTTTTAATAATGGTCAAAATTATAAATTAAATTTCAGAAAGTCTTGATAATTATATTTTTTTTACAAATACCACGCAAAACAAATAAATCCAAGAAGCAATTAAAAATAATCCGCCTATTGGGGTCAATGGTCCTAAAAAGGTAGTTTTCAATTTAGTAATGACACTAGTTGAAAGTAAATAAATAGAACCCGAAAACAAGAAAATACCTATAATTACTAAATACATAATTACAGTTTTATCCTTCAACGTTAAAAAATTTAGATTTGCAATTAACATTAAGAATAAAGCATGATACATTTGATATCTAATACCAACTTCAAACGTGTTTAATTGTGATTCTGACAATACTTTTTTTAATGCATGCGCTCCAAAAGCGCCTAAAACAATTGCAATTGCTCCCATTATTGCTGCAACAAGAATTATTTTTTTGTCCATTTTTCATTTTATATGCAACAAATATAACAATTTCTTTAGTCTCAGATAAAAACATTAGTGAATAAATTGCTTTTATAAATACAACATTTCACTACCTTCGTGTTATATTTACAACTAACAAAATGAGAAACATATTAGTAATTGGAGCTGGTAGATCTGCTTCCTCTTTAATAAAATATTTACTTGACAAATCGTCAGAAGAAAATCTAAAAATAGTTATAGCTGATTTATCTGTGGAATTAGCACAAAAAAAAACAAATAATCACCCTAACGCTTCTGCAATAGCGTTTGATATTTTTAATGCAGAACAACGCAAAGAAAAAATTCAAAAAGCAGATGTTGTTATTTCAATGCTTCCTGCACATTTACACATAGAAGTTGCAAAAGATTGTATTGTTTATAAAAAACACATGGTTACGGCATCTTACATTAGTGAAGCCATGCAAGAATTAGATGAAGCTGCAAAAGAAAATGGCTTGGTATTTATGAATGAAATTGGTCTTGACCCAGGAATTGACCACATGAGCGCAATGAAAGTTATTGATGAAATTCGTGAAAAAGGTGGCGAAATGATTTTATTTGAATCTTTTTGTGGCGGGCTAGTAGCTCCAGAAAGCGATAACAACTTATGGAACTACAAATTCACTTGGAATCCTAGAAATGTAGTACTTGCAGGACAGGGTGGCGCTGCAAAATTTATACAAGAAGGAACTTACAAATATATTCCTTACAATAAACTTTTTAGAAGAACTGAATTTTTAGACGTAGAAGGTTATGGGAGATTTGAGGCTTATGCCAATAGAGATTCTTTAAAATATAGAAGTGTTTATGGTTTAGATAAAGCACTAACCGTTTATAGAGGAACCATTAGAAAAGTTGGTTTTTCTAGGGCTTGGGATATTTTAGTGCAATTAGGCATGACAGATGATTCTTATACTATTGACGATTCTGAAAACATGTCTTACCGAGATTTTACAAACTCCTTTTTACCTTATCATCCAACGGATATTGTAGAAATTAAATTACGTCAAGCCCAAAAAATTGATCAAGATGATGTTATTTGGGACAAATTAGTAGAATTAGACTTATTTAATCCTAACAAAAAAGTAGCGCTTAAAAGAGCAACTCCAGCGCAAATTTTAGAAAAAATATTGTCAGAAAAATGGGTCTTGAAAGAAGAAGATAAAGACATGATTGTTATGTATCATAAATTTGGATACACTTTAAATGGCAAAAACCAACAAATTGACGCTACGATGGTTTGCAAAGGAGACGACCAAACCTATACTTCAATGGCAAAAACAGTTGGTTTGCCAGTTGCAATTGCTACTTTAAAAATATTAAATGGCGAAATTAAAACTCCTGGTGTTCAAATTCCTATTACTAAAGAAGTTTACATTCCTATATTAAAAGAATTAGAAGATTATGGTGTAATTTTTAACGAATATAAAACTCCTTATTTAGGTTATAATCCGGATAATATAAGTTATTAGAATTATTGAGAAGCAAACTTTTTAATCTGTCATGAAGATTTTAAAGGAAACAAACGGACAAATTTTAAAAAAAAATCCAAACTCCTAAATTAGGAATTTGGATTTTTACTTTTTCTGAAATTATTGTTTCTAATCTCTCCCTAAAATTCTATAAGCCCAGTATAATAGCGATGCTAAAGCACCTAATGCAGCAACTACATAAGTTCTAGCAGCCCATTTTAGAGCATCTTCTGCACCAGCATATTCTTCCTGACTTAACATGTTTTTATTTTTCAACCAAGCCAAAGCTCTGTTACTTGCATCGTACTCAACAGGTAAAGTAATAAAACTAAAGGCAGTTGCAATAGCCATTAAACCCAAACCTGCAACAGCTATATAAAAACCTATTCCATTTGTGCCGTTTCTTGTTGCAATCCCTAAAATTAAACCTCCCATTATCAACCATTGTGACATAGAAGAAGAAATATTTACCATTGGCACCATTTTAGAACGCATTGTCAACCAACTATATGCTTGTGCATGTTGGACTGCATGCCCACATTCATGAGCTGCAACTGCAGCTGATGCAGCGTTTCTTTGGTTATAAACAGACTCACTTAAATTAACGGTTTTATCTGCCGGATTATAATGATCTGTTAATTGACCTGGAGTAGAAATAACTCTAACGTCTCTAATTCCGTTATCTGCTAGCATTTTTTCAGCAATTTCAGCACCAGACATTCCGTTTCGCAAATGCACTTTTGAATATTGTGCAAATTTACTTTTCAATCTATTACTTACCAACCAACTAAATAATGCAATAGCCCCAATTAATATCAAATAGGAAAAATCCATAGTTTTTGTTTTAAAAATTTAAAGTTATTAAGAAATATCAAATTGTATTCCAAATTTTTAAAATGACAATTTGACATTTGAGTTCACTGTTCTACGCAAAATCAAAAAAAAGGTATAAAACCCGAAATCTTATGAATTTGGGTTTTTTAAATTATTATAGAATATTTACAAAAGAGAAATTCCAAATACAAACCTATTGTTCCCGTTTTCTTTTACAGTATTTTGCACTTCTGTAAAATCAGATTTCCATTTACCGTTTGTAAATGCAAGTTCATATCCTAAATTTATTCTAATTTGGTTCTTTTTATGCTTTAAAAAGTACAACGAAAAAGATGGACCAGCAAAATACATTTGATTTCTTAATGAAACATGACTAATGTTAGAAGGACTAAAATTATTTAGGTCAATTATATTGTTTTTTGCGTAAACATCTACTTGATTGTTATTTACAGCAACATTTAATCCACCAGTTAAAGCAATTTTTTCTTGACTTACAAAATTATAATGAAATCGTAGTCTCGAATTTAGAGCTACATTCCTGTTTTTAACGTTTGCATTGTCATTTTGGGTTGATCCAAAACCAAATTCTGCATCTCCAGAAAACTTTTCACCAAAAAAATTCAGACCAAAAATAAGTTCGGGCATTGTTTCTTTGAGTTCTGGTAAAGTTCCATTTTTTAAATTAGTGTTTAAATTAAATTGACTCTGTACTGTTGCTCCAAAACCAATGTAGAAATCAGTTTTAACTCTACTTTTTGATGAATCCTCTGGTGATTGTGCAAGAAGTAAACTACTTGATGCTAAAAAGAAAACGGTAAGCACTTTTTTCATAAAAATATAAATTTAAATTGATATAAAAATAGTCAAAAAACTATTCTCTTTATTAAATTAATGAAATTTAACAATGTTTACCCAACCAAATTAATAATCTTCCCTGGAACAATAATTATTTTTTTAGGAATATTTCCTGCTAATTGCGCAATTGTTCTTTCGTCTGCCATTACAATTTCTTCCATTTGCTCTTTAGACAAATCTAAAGGCAAATTCATTGTAAAACGCATTTTTCCGTTGAAAGAAACTGGATATTCTTTTTCAGATTCTACTAAATATTTTGGATCAAATATAGGAAATGGTTGTTCTGAAATCCCTTTATAATCTTTCAATCCTTCAATTTTGGAATCTTGTAACCTTAACCATAATTCTTCTGCAATGTGAGGTGCGTAAGGCGATATTACAATTGCCAATGGTTCTAAAATTGCTCTATGATGGCATTTTAACTGTTGTAATTCATTGACGCAAATCATAAATTGAGAAACAGAAGTATTGAAAGAGAAATTCTCGATGTCTTCTGTTACTTTTTTGATGGTTTTATGTAACGATTTGTACATTTCTGGTGTTGGTTCGTCATTGGAAACAATTAAACCATTATCATCAAAATATAAACGCCATAATTTTTTTAAGAAACCAAAAACTCCTGTAATTCCTACAGTATTCCAAGGCTTTGCTTGTTCTAATGGTCCTAAAAACATTTCATACAAACGCAAAGTATCTGCTCCATATTCAACACAAATTTCATCTGGATTTACTACGTTGTATTTTGATTTAGACATTTTTTCTACTTCGCGACCCACGGTGTATTTTCCGTCTTCTGAAATGAACTCTGCATTTTTATAATCTGTGTATAAAGGATGGTTTTTAAACTTTTCGATATCTAATTCATTAGTAATATCGTTAATTACAGCTAAATCAACATGTATAGGATATTTAAAAATATTTACATTTGAATCTACTTTATTATTTTTCAACTGATTATTCAAAAAGTCAAAATCCTTATCAACTTTAATCAACTCTAATAATCTCAATTTTATTTCATCATCTGAAATGTTTTTAGACACAAAAATTGATTTAAAATATTCAGAAGAATTTGGATTATCTTCTATAACTTTTTCATTTGAATTGAAACTAAAAGTCAATCTATAAGCCAAAGCACTCATGCCCAAAATCATTCCTTGGTTTATCAATTTTTTGAAAGGCTCTTCAGTTGGTGCAAAACCTATATCTTTTAAAAATTTGTTCCAAAAACGAGCGTATAATAAGTGTCCAGTTGCGTGTTCACTTCCACCTATATATAAATCTACATTTTGCCAATAGTCTAATGCTTCCTTACTTGCAAAATCTTCTTCATTGTGCGCATCCATATAACGCATCCAATACCAAGAAGAACCCGCCCAACCAGGCATTGTGTTTAGTTCTAATGGATGAATAGTAACATTATCAATTAATTCGCAATTCGTAATTTTTAATTCTTTTGTGTCCCATGCCCATACGTTTGCATTTCCTAAGGGTGGTTGTCCGTCTTCTGTTGGTAAATACTTTTCTACTTCTGGCAAAGCAATTGGCAAATACTTTTTATCAATCATTTGTGGCAAACCGTTTACATAATAAACAGGAAAAGGTTCTCCCCAATATCTTTGTCTCGAAAAAACAGCATCCCGCAAACGGTAATTTATTTTTCCGTTACCTTGTTTTATCTTTTCTAAAGCTTCAATCGCTTTTATTGTTCCTAATTTATACCCTAAACCATTTAAAAAATCGGAATCTACTAATTGGAAAGCTTCTTTTGCTCCAAAAGCTTCTTCTGAAATATCTTGGTCAAAAATATTTTTGATTACCGGCATTCCGTTTGTTTCTTTAAAGAAATTTGCGAAAGCATAATCCCGTTCATCTCCACAAGGAACTGCCATAACAGCACCAGTTCCATAACCAGCTAATACGTAATCGCCTATCCAAACTGGCACTGGTTCTTTCGTAAAAGGATGTTCTGCGTAAGCACCTGTGAAAATTCCAGAAATGGTTTTTACATCGGCCATTCTTTCCCTTTCACTACGTTTAGCTGTTGCTTCAACATATGCTTCAACTGCTTCTTTTTGTTCAGGAGTTGTGATTTTTGCAACCAAATCGTGTTCTGGTGCCAAAGTCATAAAGGTTACTCCAAAAATAGTATCTGGTCTTGTAGTAAAGACTGAAATACTACTTTCTGAATTTTGCAATCTGAAATCCACCATTGCTCCAACTGATTTTCCGATCCAATTTCTTTGAGACTCTTTTAAAGAATCAGTCCAGTCAATTTCGTTCAAACCTTGCAATAAACGTTCTGCATACGCTGAAATTCGCATAGACCATTGTGTCATTTTTTTACGAATAACAGAATGACCGCCACGTTCTGAAACACCATTGATAATTTCGTCATTGGCTAAAACCGTTCCTAAACCTGCGCACCAATTTACTTCCGTTTCGGCTAAATACGTTAGTCTATAACTTAACAGTCTTTTTTGTTGTTCATCTGCTGAAAATGTGTTCCATTCATTTGCTGAAAAAGAAGCAAAATTATCATCGCAAACTGCATTTACATTGGCATTTCCATCTTTTGCAAAAATTTGTATTAAAGTGCAAATACTTTCTGCTTTGTTTGAATTGATATTGTACCAAGATTCAAATAATTGGATAAAAATCCATTGTGTGTGTTTATAATAATCGGCATTTGAAGTACGAACTTCTCTGCTCCAATCAAATGAAAATCCTATTTTATCTAATTGTTCTCTATAACGGGTAATATTCTCCTTCGTAGTTTTATCTGGATGCTGTCCTGTTTGAATTGCATATTGTTCCGCAGGAAGACCAAAGGAATCGTAACCTTGTGGATGCAATACATTAAATCCTTTGTGCCGTTTGTAACGTGCCACAATATCTGAAGCGATATAACCTAATGGATGCCCAACGTGTAATCCTGCACCTGATGGATAAGGAAACATATCTAGCACATAATATTTAGGCTTTTCTGAATTATTTGTAGCAGCAAATGTTTGGTTTTTGGACCAATATTTTTGCCAATTGGCTTCAATTTCGTTTGGATTATATTTCATTGTATTGGGTTAAAAGTTTAAAGGGTTTAGAGGTTAGAAGATAGTATTCAAACATATTAATCCTTAAAAATCAGCAACAAATTTACGTTTATTGTACGAAAGTCAAAACTTTAGACGTTATATTCTATATTTACGGAATTTCTTTTTTATTTTTACCACTTAATTTAAACAGTATTATGGCATCATCATTTGAAAATTACAACAAGAGAAGGCTTATTTCTTCTTATTTTTCTGTAGTTTTAAGTATTTTCTTGGTTTTATTTTTGTTAGGAACTTTAGGATTATTTGTAATTAATTCCAAAAAAATAACGAATGATTTTAAAGAGAATATTCCCATGACTGTTTTCTTTAAAAACGAAGCGAAAGACAGTGCTTTAAATGTTTTTGATACAGAATTAAAGAATTCTCGTTTCATCAAAGAATATGTTTTTGTACATAAAGACAGTGCTGCCAAAAAAAATGTAGATATTGTAGGTAAAGATTTTATGGAATTTTTAGGGTTCAACCCTTTACAAAACTCCTTTGATATTAACTTAAAAGGGGACTATGTTGTTGCAGATAGTATTAAAAAAATTGAAGCAGATATCAAAAAAAACGAAATGGTTTCGGAAATCATATACGATAAGCAACTAGTTGATTTAGTAAATGATAATATTAAAAAAATAAGTTTTTGGATTTTAGTAATTAGTACTTTTTTTGCAATTATTGCAATGCTTTTGATTAATAGTTCATTGCGTTTATCTATTTATTCGCACCGTTTTACAATTAAGACCATGCAAATGGTTGGTGCTACAAAATCATTTATTAGAAAACCATTTATTTGGAGAAGTATTAAACTTGGCCTTTTAGGTTCTGGGCTTGCAGTTATTGCAATTTTAGGCGTTGTTTTTTATATAGATGGACTTTTTCCTAGTATAGGAATTGCAAAAGATTATGTTTCCACAGGTATTGTAATAATTGGAGTATTAGTTGTAGGAATCGTAATTACTTGGGTAAGTACTTTTTTTGCAACCCAGCGTTTCTTAAACTTAAAAACAGACGACCTTTATTAATGTTTATTTGTTGATTCGTTTATTTGTCAAACAGAATCTAAAAAATTACAAAACACATGAAAAACGAAAATAACAAACCTGAATTTTTATTTGAAAAAACTAACTATAAAGTACTTTTAATAGGGCTTGCAGTTATTGCGATAGGATTTATATTAATGAGTGGTGGCGGTAGTGAAGATCCAACTGTTTTTAATGAAGATGTTTTTAGTTTTAGACGCATTCGTATAGCACCAACAGTAGTGTTGATTGGTTTTGGAATTACTATTTATTCTATTTTTAAGAAAGATAAAAAATAAACCATGAGTACGTTACAAGCCATTATTCTTGCCATTATTGAAGGAATTACAGAATTTTTACCTGTTTCTTCAACTGGACACATGATTATTGCTTCTTCCTTTTTTGGAATTGCAGGTGATGATTTTACCAAACTTTTTACCATTGTAATTCAACTTGGAACTATACTTTCTGTAGTTGTTTTGTATTTCAAACGTTTTTTTCAAAGTCTAGATTTTTATTTCAAATTATTTGTAGCGTTTATTCCTGCAGTAGTTTTTGGTTTGCTTTTAAACGACTTTATTGATAGTTTATTAGAAAGTCCTATTGTAGTTGCTATTTCACTTATAATAGGTGGAATTTTGTTATTAAAAGTGGACGATTGGTTTGGAAATTCTGAAAATACTGAAATATCTTACTTAACTGCCTTCAAAATTGGTTTATTCCAATGTTTAGCCATGATTCCAGGAGTTTCTAGAAGTGGTGCAAGTATTGTGGGTGGTATGAGCCAGAAATTATCTAGAACATCTGCTGCTGAATTTTCATTTTTCTTAGCCATTCCTACTATGTTAGGCGCAACAGTTAAAAAATTATACGATTATTATAAAGCTGGCTTCAAAATATCAGACGACCAAATAAATTTATTAATTATTGGAAATGTTGTTGGTTTTTTAGTAGCGCTTATTGCTATAAAATCGTTCATTGGTTACTTAACCAAACACGGTTTTAAAATGTTTGGCTATTATAGAATTGTAGCTGGAGTTGCTATTTTATTAATTCACTTTTTTGTGCAAAGACTAACCATTATTTAATGACTGCCGAAGATCTTTTAAACGGACAAACACTTTTAATTGACAAACCATTAACTTGGTCTTCTTTTCAAGCGGTCAATAAATTGAAATACAGCTTAAAAAATAAATATGGTTTACCAAAGAAATTCAAAATAGGACACGCCGGAACTTTAGATCCATTAGCAACAGGCTTGTTAATAGTTTGTACTGGAAAATCTACTAAAACCATTTCAGATATTCAAGGCCAAGAAAAAGAATATACAGGTACAATTACCATAGGCGCAACAACTCCTTCTTACGATTTAGAAACAGCAGTAGATGCTACTTTTCCAACAGAACACATTACGGATGCTTTAATTAAAGAAACTACTTTACAATTTCTTGGCGAAATCGACCAGAAGCCACCTATTTTTTCGGCAATTAAAAAAGACGGAAAACGTTTGTATGAACATGCACGTGCTGGGGAAGAAGTAGAGATAAAATCAAGAAAAGTAAGCATGCATGAATTTGAAATAACTCGAATTGCATTACCTGAAATAGATTTTAGAATTAAATGCAGTAAAGGAACTTACATTCGTTCAATTGCTTATGATTTTGGACTAGCACTGCAATCTGGCGGACATTTAACTGCTTTACGCAGAACTAAAATTGGAGATTATTCGGTTGAAAATGCGGTTTTTCCAACACATTTTGAAGAGAAGACAACAAATGAAAAATAAACTTTTACTTGTTTTTTTAATGGTTTATGCTATAGCATTTTCGCAAAATGTAGCACTAAAAACTGGTGATATTATCTTTCAATCTATGAATTGTGGCCCTCTATGCGATGCCATTAATCAGGTTACGGAAGGTTATAAAGGAAACGATTTTAGTCATCTTGGATTAGTTTACATACAAAATGATTCTATTTATATAATTGAAGCTGCAGGAAACGCTGTTCAATTAACTTCTCTTGAAAAATTCAAATCGTATACAAATGAAGCCATGTTTGTAGGAAGGTTAAAGGCAAAGTTTAGAAAACATATTCCAGACGCAATTGCATTTTCACTAAAACAAATTGGCATTCCATATGACGAAGCTTATTTATACAATAATGGAAGTTATTATTGTTCTGAATTAATTTACGATGCCTTTTTAGATGCATACAATAAGCCTTTTTTCGAATTGCAACCTATGACTTTTAAAGCGCCAAATTCAAACGAGTATTTTGAAGTTTGGCAAGAATACTATGCTAAATTAAATATAAAAATTCCAGAAGGAGAACTTGGTTGTAATCCTGGTGGAATTTCTTTATCTAAAAAATTAAGAATTATAGGGACTTTAAACTAACTTTTAAATATTTTCTTTTCCAAAATTTCAATGCGTTTGAGCATGTTTTCTAAAACACCTTCTGGAACGTTGTTGTTTATTGTAGCATTATCTCCAACAGCTATATTTTTATTTTTTTTAATATTATACACTTTTTTTTCCTCTAGAAAATATTCCAAACCAACATCAAACACTTCGCATACTTTTTGCATTACAAAAAAATCGGGTAAACTTTTATTCGCTTCAAAATTAGAAATGGAAGTTTGTGCTACATTAAGTTTATAAGCTAGTTCTTCTTGGCTCATTTTATTTTGCAATCGCAATTTTCTTATTTTAGCACCTACATTCATCTTTTTAGCAGTTTATTGCTCAAAAATAGCAAATATTTATTTAACTTTAGCAGAATTATAATTGTTTTCATTTTGTAAGAAAAGTATTTTTGATAAATAAATTATTAACAAATAAATTTTTAAATTATGAAAAAATTAGAATTAAATCAGATGGAAAATCTGGACGGTGGAAGAAGATTTTGGGGATGGAGCCGTGACGAAGATATTACTTATGGTAATTGTGGGCCAGATGGATTACAATATGGTTCATCAGCATATTACGTTCTCGGTTTTTTGTTGACACTAAGGCCGTTACAAGAGCTTGCTAATGTAAACAGTATGGTCGTTACAAAATTAACGGCCATAATTTTAACTAATTATGATGAGAATAATTATTTTTTTGCTTTTAATTAACTTAAATAGTTTAGGGCAAACAAAAAAAAGTATTTACATTTATGAACAAGATTCTAAAAGTCCAGTTCAATTTGCAACTATTTTATTTTTTGAAAGTGAGAATAAACAAAATGGTGTTTATTCAGATGAAAATGGATTAGCGCAAATAAAATTGGGGCAAAATTCTTTTATGGAAATTTCTTGTATTGGCTATGAAAATAAAAGAGTATTATATAACAATGAGCTTAAGGATACAATTTACTTAAAGCCAAATGTTGTTGTTTTAAATGAAGTTATTGTTAGTAATAGAAAAGCAGTTAGATATTTTGGCTTTGAAAATCAAAAAACAAGTAATAGTTTAAATACTTTTAAAGGAAATGAAATCCTGGTTTACATAAAAAACACCTATAGTACAGAAGCAAAAATTAAGTCTGTACTATTACATATTGAAAAAAGAAAAGACTTCAAGGTTGCATTGAAAATCAAGTTTTATAAAAAAAACATTGACGACAAACCCGCGGATTTGTTAAATACTCAAGAAATTATTTACTATATAACAAAACGCAAAAAAGGAGTTCTAGAAATAGATATTAATAATTTTAATATTGATTTTCCCAAAGAAGGTGCTTTTGTTGGAGTTGAATGTTTAGGTTTTGTTGATAAAAACGGAAACTTTATATATAATAACAATTTATGGAATGATTTTAGGTTTTTGCTGGTCGATAATGAAGAAAACTTAACTTTCGTAAGAAATAATTTAAAGTCAAACATTTGGTATAATAATTTAAAATTCCGATTAGAAGAAGTCGGTGAAAGGTTTGAAAATTATCCAAATGTAGCATTTGGAATAAATGTTTATACTGATGAAAAATAAAAAAATTTTAATTTTATTTCTTGTTTTAATTTCACTAAATTTTATTCTTTCTTATTTACATTATTCTTTCTTAAATTTAGATTTTCTTCAGAATAAAGAAGCTTTGGATGGATTAACAGATGATAAAATCAACAAATTACAAAGTAAAAACTCTGAAAGTCAGTATGTTAATTTAATTATCATTGCATTGTCAATTTTAGTTAAAGTTTTAATAGTTTCTTTAGTATTGTTTATTATGTCTTTTATTTTTAATCTAAAAACTTCTTATTTAAGACTTATAAACATTGTAATAAAATTAGAATTTATTTTTCTTCTCTCCATTATTTACGAAATTATTTATTTTAAGTTTGTAAACACAACTGCTACGATTGATGATATTCAATATTTTTATCCATTATCAGCTTTAAATTTAATCGGTTACAAAGGTTTAGAATCTTATTTTATCTACCCTTTTCAGGTTTTAAATTTGTTTGAGTTGGCTTATATTTTACTTTTAGGGTATTATGTAGGTAAACTGGCATATACACCTAAAAACAAAGGCTTGCCTATGGATTTTGGTTTAAAAATTGTGGTTAGTAGTTATGTGCCTGCCTTGTTTTTGTGGGTGGCTATTGTTATGTTTTTTACGTTGAATTATAGTTAAAAATTAAATAAAACAACTCCGACAGAGTTTGAAACTCTGTCGGAGTTGTTTTCAATAAAATAAAATGAAAAAAATTCTCAAAATAACAATTCCTATTCTGTTTTTGTCTGTTTTAGGTTATGTTGGTTATAAAATAGTAACTCAAATAAACCACAAAAAAGATGTCGCAGAAAACATAAAAACAATTCCTGTTTTTAGTTATGAAACTATTGATGGTTTACCTTTTACCAATGAAAATTTAGATTGCTTCGTGCCTCGCAATGACGTAGCGACTCTTTTTATTTACTATAATAGTGAATGTGATTTTTGTAATGAAGAAGCAAAAATGATTAAAGAAAATATAGCTAAATTTAAAAACAGTCAAATTTTGTTTGTGTCTTTTGAAGACAAAACAAAAATAACCCTTTTTGCAGCCCAACATAAACTTTTAGAGTATGATAACGTTACTTTTTTATGTGATACACGAGCTACTTTCGCTACTACTTTTGATGTTAAATCATTGCCTTGTTTAGTCTTGTATGACAAAAACCAACAACTTATAGAAAAAATAAAAGGACAGGTAAAAGCGGAAACCTTAATAAATAAATTAGGAATTACAAATTAATAATTACGATTTTGGCTGCATTATTAGATGCTGAAACAAGTTCAGCATGACAAAAAGAGATAAAATGAATAAAAAGCATATTGAAAAAACACATACGCTACAATTAGATCAATCAGATTGTGGCGTTGCTTGTTTAATGAGCATCATAAAACTTAATGATGGTATCAACTCAATAGAGAAACTTCGTGAATTGAGTGGAACTACGAAGCAAGGCACAACAATGCTTGGCTTGTATCAAGCCGCTAACAAAATTGGCTTTACAGCTGAAGGCTGTGAGGCTGACTTGAATGCTTTAATTGAACACAAACAGCCTGTTATTTTACACGTTGTAATTGAAAATCAATTGCAACATTATGTGGTTTGTTATCTATATGATGATCAAAAAGGTTTTTTAATAGGCAATCCTGCAAATGGAGTTTATTATGTAACAGCAACTGAATTAGAAAGTATTTGGGTTTCAAAAACATGTTTAACACTAGAACCAAATGAGTATTTCATAAAAGCCAAAACAGAGAAAAACACTAAAAGAGATTGGTTTTTAGGTTTGTTAAAAGAAGATTATAAACTGCTTTGGATTTCGGTTTTACTAGGTGTTTTTGTAGCGTTTTTAGGTTTGGCGATGTCATTATTTTCTCAAAAATTAATTGATGATATTTTGCCATCTGAGAATATAACAAAATTAATTTCGGGTATTGCTTTATTAGCAGTTTTACTTTTTGCTCGTGTAGGAATTGCTGTTTTAAGAGAATTCTTTTTATTAGAACAATCCAAAGATTTTAATAACAGAATTAACAATCAGTTTTTCGCCAATTTATTGCGTTTACCAAAACCATTTTTTGACACTCGAAAAATAGGAGAATTAGTCGCACGTTTAAATGACACACAACGAGTACAACGTGTTATTAAAATGCTAGCAAGTAGTTTAGTTATTGATGTTTTAGTATCTATAATTTCGTTAGTTTTCTTGTTTATGTATTCGTGGAAAATTGGTCTTATTGCTTTGTTGAGTGTTCCAATTTATTTTTATATAATTTATAGAAGCAACAAGAAAATAATAGATTCGCAAAAAGAAGTGATGCAAAGCTATGCTTTTAACGAGAGTAACTACATAAACACTATGCAAGGAATTGCAACCATAAAAAACGACAACAAACAAGTTATATTTAACAAAACTAATGAAGTAATATTTGCTAATTTTCAGGAAAAAATATTTAATTTAGGTAAAATAAATATTACTTTATCTTGGCAATCTGGTTTGGCAAGTGTTTGTTTTTTAATTGGCGTTTTGATATATACTTCTATTGAAGTTTTTAATAAACAAATGAAATTAGGAGAATTAATGGCTGTTTTAGGAATTGTTGGTTCGTTGATGCCATCTATTGCAAATTTAGCATTGATTTCAATACCAATTAATGAGGCTAAAATTGCTTTTAATAGAATGTTTGAATTTGCTTCCATAGAAAAAGAGAAAGAAGAAGGAAAACCAATAAATGAAATAAATGCTATTTCAATTCAAAATTTATCTTTTCGTTTTGCAGGAAGAAGTGAATTATTTAAAAACATAAATATCGAAATTGAGAAAGGAAAGTTAACTGCAATTGTTGGAGAAAGTGGAAGTGGAAAAAGTACGATTGGGCAAGTTTTGCAACGTTTTTATAGTTTTGAAAGTGGTTCAATTATAGTAAATAAAGAATTTAATTTGTCTGATGTAGAATTAAATGGCTATAGGAATTTAATTGGAGTTATTCCACAAGAAATAACCATTTTTAACGGAAATGTTTTAGATAACATTCTACTTGGATCAACAGATACACAAGAAAATATAATTCAGTTTATCAACGAATTTGGTTTTGAAACTTATTTTAATCAATTACCACAAGGAATGGCGACAATTGTTGGTGAAGAAGGAGTTAATTTAAGTGGCGGACAAAAACAAATTATTGCCTTAGCAAGAGTTTTGTATAAAAAGCCACAATTCCTAATTCTTGACGAAGCAACTTCTGCAATGGATAGAAATACTGAAAACTTTAGTATGCAATTATTACAAAAGATAAAAAACAATTGTGCCATTTTCTTTATTTCTCACAGATTAAATACTTTAAAAAATATTGCTGACACAATCTATGTTTTAGACAACAAGACTATAACACACTTTGGAAGTCATACTGATTTGATGCAAAGTGATAATTTTTATAGTGACTATTGGAAAAACGATTAAAACCCTAAGTATCATCCGCAAAAGTGTGTAAGCAAAAAAGGTTGAATTTTAAACTCACACACTTTTAGGACAGTACTTTAAACTAAAACTTCCTTTGGCATCAAAGCCATTATTTCGTTTTGAGTGGTAATTCCTTTATCTTGTAAATACCATTTTTGCAATTCAATTTTAGCAGTTTCATCCACTACTCCATTTGCAGCTTTATAATCAATAATTAATTTTTTTGCTCCTTCTGGTCTTGGTCCCCAATCCGCTATTACTTCATTGGTTTCAGTATCTAAAATAATTAATTTTGGAATTGCTTTACCTCCATTTGTTAAAAACAAATTCATTAACGCTTCATTGTCATCTCTAAGCACAATTTTTAAATCAATATTTTCAGAAAGCTCTGCCATTTTATTAATAATAGGCAAAATTTGAGCTGCATCACCACACCAACCTTCTGAAAGAACCAACCAAGTGTATTTATTAGACAAATTGCTTAGTTGCGTTTCAATTTCAGGAAGTATTTTAATGGTTTTATCCAAACGCTTTAATCTAGATTCGTTTAATTCAGAATAATGCAATAAATCTGCCGTTTGGGTATGCCCTGTTGATATACCTTCTTTTATTAACTCAGAGACATGATTTCTGTAATTTAAATACGAAAAACTGTTTTGTAATGCTTTTTCAATTATATTTTCCATGCTAATCTATTTACAACACAAAATTAATCTTAATTTTGAATTTTAAAGGTAAGATTTGTTACATAAAAGTTATAAAATGAATTTAAATTCCAAAAATATTGGTTTAGTTTTATCGGGTGGTGGCTCAAAAGGAATAGCGCATGCTGGAGCTATTCAGTTTTTGGAAGAACGAGACATCAAACCTTCTGCAATTAGCGGCACAAGTGCCGGAGCAATTATAGCGGCATTATATGCTTTTGGAAAAACGCCTGAAGAAATTCTAACTTTTTTTAAATCTATTTATCTCTTCCATTGGAAACATTTTACTTTAAAAAAGCCAGGTATAATTGATTCTGATTCCTTCAAAGAATATTTTGATAAGATTTTTGGCGACACTAAAATTGGCGATTTACCAATTCCCATTTATATCACCGCAACAGATTTAGTGAAAGGAAAATTAAAAATATTTCGTCCAGATATAAAAATAACAGATGCCGTTTTAGCATCTTCTTCATTTCCAGGAATGCTTTCTCCCTATAAAGTAGAGAATTGTATTTACAGCGATGGAGGCATTTTAAATCATTTTCCAACTAATTTATTGCAAGGTAGATGCGATTTGCTAATAGGGGTTTACGTAAGTCCTATTCAAAACATACTAGCTAAAGACTTAAACTCTATTAAAGCGGTTACCGCAAGAGCATTTGATTTGCTTTCTGCACAAGGAAATTATGAGAAATTTAGTTTTTGCGATTGGTTAATTGAGCCTAAAGAATTGTCAAAATTTAGTACTTTTGAAACAAATAAAACAAAAATGGATGCTATTTTTAAAATTGGTTATGACGAAGCAAAAAGATCTTTTGAAAATTTAAGTGCTTAAATAAAACAACATTTTTTTTGAAATAGAATATAACTATATTTGCAGCATAATTTTGAATCTGAAATTAAATAAATAGAGTTTGCAACAGCACTACTCCGTTAAAATAAAAACCAAAATGAAATACAAAAGAATCCTTCTTAAACTAAGTGGCGAAGCATTAATGGGAGATAGACAATATGGTATAGATCCCATACGTTTAGCAGAATACGCACAAGAGATAAAAATCATTCACGATAAAGGAATAGAAATTGCAATTGTTATAGGTGGCGGAAATATTTTTAGAGGTGTTGCTGGCGCTAGTAATGGAATGGACAGAGTGCAAGGAGATTATATGGGAATGCTTGCAACAGTAATAAATGGAATGGCTTTACAAGGCGCACTTGAAGAAGCAGGAATGCAAACAAGATTACAAACTGCTTTAAAAATCGAAGCAATTGCAGAACCTTATATTAAAAGAAAAGCAACTCGCCATTTAGAAAAAGGTAGAATTGTTATATTTGGAGCTGGCACAGGAAATCCATATTTTACCACAGATACTGCTGCAGTTTTAAGAGGAATTGAAGTTGGTGCAGATGTTATTTTAAAAGGAACTCGCGTAGACGGTGTTTATAATGCAGATCCTGAAAAAGACAAAAATGCTGTGAAATATGATACTATTTCATTTGAAGATGTTTTAGCCAAAGGATTAAATGTAATGGATACTACTGCTTTTACATTGAGCCAAGAAAATAAATTGCCCATAATTATTTTTGATATGAATAAAATGGGTAACTTATTAAAAGTATGCGAAGGACAAACAATAGGAACAACAGTAACAGTAACAATATAAATTTAGATTAAATTAGACATTTTAGATAACTTAGCTTTTTAGATAAAAAAATCTAAAAATTTAATAATCTAATAAAGTCTAAAAATCTAACAATCTAAAAAAAATGACGGAAGAAATTAACTTTATTATAGAAACCGCAACAGAATCTATGAATGGTTCTATTGCTCATTTGGAAAAAGAATTTTTAAATATTAGAGCTGGTAAAGCATCTCCACAAATGTTAGGAAGTGTATTTGTAGATTATTATGGCTCCCAAACGGCTCTCTCTCAAGTTGCAAATGTAAATGTGCCGGATGCAAGAACAATAACCGTAACACCTTGGGAAAAAAATATGTTGCAGCCTATTGAAAAAGCAATAATGATCGCTAATTTAGGTTTAAACCCAATGAATAACGGAGACAATATTATTATTAATGTTCCTGCTTTAACAGAAGAAAGAAGACGTGATTTAGCGAAACAAGCGAAAGCGGAATCTGAAGACGCAAAAATTGGTATTAGAAATGCACGAAAAGATGCAAATACCGACATCAAAAAAGAGGAAAAAAATGGAACTTCAGAAGATCTTTGCAAAGATGCGGAAGAAACAATTCAAAAACTTACGGATTCTTTTATAAGAAAATCAGAAGAACTCTTAGCATTAAAAGAAGCAGAAATAATGAAAGTATAAGTTTTAAATCCCGAATATCTTCGGGATTTTTTAAACCATAAAAACACTATTTTACAAAACAATTGAATGAAACAAGTTTTTCTTTTTGTAGTTATTCTTATAAATAGTTTTCTATTTGCCCAAAACAAAATAAAAGGGCAAGTAATAGACTATGATACAACAATACCAATTGCTTTTGCAAAAATAACTTACGAAAGCAAAACTTTTATTACAGATTGGGAAGGCAAATTTACTATTGCAGTAAGTGATTATAAAAAACCAGTTTATGTTTTTTATAAAGGGTATTACGATAAATCTGCTTACCCAAATAAAGACAATATGTTGTTTATTGTAAAGCTTATAACTAATATTAATCTTGTACAAAACGAAGTTTACTCAGACAATAAAGTAAATAAAATAATTAAAAAAGTCTATGAAAATAGATTTCAAAACGACCCAGAAAAAGCACTTTCTACTTTTGAATATAAAAACTACGAATATGTTCAAATAAGTGCTAATCCAGACAGTATTTCTAGTAAAATAGATACTATTTACAAAAAAAATATTTTTGGAAGACAAAAAATCAAATTAGATTCTACTAACTATAAATTTAAACGTTTAGTCACAGAAAATCATATTTATCAAACCGAAAAAGTAAATTTAATTCAGCACAACAATAAAGATAATAAAGAGACAATTATCGCCACAAGAATGGCTGGCTTTAAAGAACCTATTTATGAATATTTGGGTTTAAAATTAATATCGTATTCTGTATATGAAAATCCTTTTAAAATTTTAGAAATTCCGCTTCAAAATCCAATTTCGAATATCGGAAGAAGATTATATGTCTATAATTTAATTGACAGCACTACGATTCAAGGAAGAAAAACATATAGAATTTACTTTCAACCAAAAAAAATTAGATCCAACAGGTTAAGAGGACTGCTCTATATTGATGCCGAAACCTTTGCTATTGCAAAAGCACACTATAGAATATATGGAATTGCAAATATTGATGCAACGTATACTTTTGATTATTTAAAAGAACACAAAGTATGGTTTGCAAAAAAAAGAACCTTTTTTATAAAAAAAGGCAGTAATAATCAAGATATTAAAATTCTTGGCGGCACAATTGAATTCAACTCAAGTTTAGAAGAAAAAATAAGCGAAAATGCAAGTGATAGGGCTTATATAAATATTGAATCTACTCCTTTTGACATAGAAATTGGAAAACCAGTTAGCATTAAAAAACCACAAGTAAAAATTGAATTACCTAGAAGTAGTTTTAATAAGTCTGAAGAATACTGGAAAGGATTTGCAAAAGACACTATAGACCCAAGAAAATTAAATACTTATATTTCTCTAGATAGTTTGTCTACTTCTGAAAGAATTGAGCACAAAGTATTTCTAGGAAAAAAAATAATTAATGGCTACTTCCCAGTCAGTGTTGTGGATATAGATTTGAAAACATTAGTTAAATATAATAATTTTGAAGGGTTTAGATTTGGATTTGGAGGAATTACTAATTCAAAATTGTCTGAAAAATACAGAATAGGTGGCTATGTTGCATATGGATTAAAGGACGAGAAATTTAAATATGGCATTGAACCTGCTTACTTATTAAATAAAAAAACAGAGACTTGGATTAGCGCTTCGTATTCCGATGATTTAAGTGAATTAGCAGAAACAAAATTTGTTACCGATTCTAGAAAGTTTAGACTCTACGATCCAAGGCCAATTAATATTTCTACCTTTTACAATATAAAAACTTCTGCTATTATTCTAGAAAGTAAAGTTTTTACAAAATTAACCTCTTATTTTTCATTATCACACAATCAAATACAACCGTTATTTGATTATACTTTCGTTAATAAAGATACAAATTACACAAACTATAACATAACAACTGCTTTACTAGGTTTGCAATGGAGTCCGTTTAGTAATTATATGGACACACCTTTAGGAGTTCTCGAAATTGAAAAACGACATCCAATCTTTTCTTTCCAATTTACACAAACACTTCCAGAGATAGCGGGAAGCGATTTTGTTTTTACAAAATTAGACTTTAAAACACTCTATGAAATTCCATTTCTTTCAGGACAAAGAAGTATGTTTGTTTTTCAAGGAGGTTTTGCTTTTGGAGACATTCCTTTAACCCATTTATACAGTGTTGCTCCAAATAATATTAACAGAGATGCTGTTTTAAATAGAATAACGTTTGCAGGTAAAAACAGTTTTGAAACAATGTATTATAATGAGTTCTTTTCAAATAAATACGCTTCCTTACAATTAAAACATACCTTTAATAAAATAAACTTAGGCTACAAAATAACACCCGAAATATCCATAGTAACTAAAATGGCTTGGGGACAAATGAATAATAAAAGCGAACATATAGGATTGCCTTTTAAAACATTAGAAAAAGGCTTTTTTGAGAGTGGTTTAGAAATAAATAAAATATTTAAAGGATTAGGCTTAACCACCTTTTTCAGGTATGGGCCAAATCAACTTCCACAGTTTAACGACAACTTATCTATAAAAATATCCTACTACGTAGATTTGGGAATATAAATTTTTTATTCTTATCCTTCTAATTTAGCTATTCAAGCAATAATACTTACATTTGTAAACTAATTTTTTAAGGATGTTAAAGTGGCTTAACACTAGTTTTTGGGATTATTCAGCACGATTAATATTAAGAAACCGTGTTGGTTTTTTAATTATGCTTTTGATTTTTACTGTTTTTATGTCTTTGCAATGGAAAAACATTCGTTTATCTTTTAGCGAAGCTAACTTACTACCAGACAATCATATTGTAAACCAAGAATATAATTCTTTCCTAGAAAAATTTGGAGAAGAAGGCAATCTTATTGTAATTGGTTTTAAAGACTCTACCTTTTTTACTAAAAAAAACGTTCTACTTTGGGAAGAATTTATTGGTGAAATTAAAAAAGATAAAGCGGTAGATTTAACTATTTCTATCGAAGATTTAAGGGTTTTGAAAAAAGACACCCTAAATCAAAAATTTCAACTTGTACCTTTTATAAATAATAAGTCTATAACTGACGCTTACTTAAAGGAAAAGAAAGCGGAACTTTTTAATAATTTGCCTTTTTACGAAGGAGTTTTGTTTAATAAGGAATCTGGAGCGGTACGTTTTGGTACTTATTTGGATAAAAAAATTGTAAATACTGTTGCAAGAAAAGAATTTATAATCAAATACCTTAACAAAGAACGCATTGCAGAATTTGAAGAAAAAAGTGGTATCGACTTAAAAATTTCTGGTATGCCTTATATTAGAAGTCTAAATTCGCAAAGCATAATTGACGAAATTGGCCTTTTTATAGGAGCCGCATTATTTATAACTTCTTTATTATTTTTCTTTTTCTTTAGAAGTTTTAGAGCAACATTCATATCCATGACCATCGTAATTATAGGTGTAATGTGGTCTTTTGGAACTTTGGGATTATTTAATTATGAAATAACTGTTTTAACTGCCATTATTCCTCCATTAATTATTGTAATAGGAATACCAAATTGCATTTTCTTAATTAATAAATACCAACAAGAAATAAAAAAACATGGCAATAAAGCAAAATCATTACAGCGCGTAATTTCAAAAGTTGGAAATGCTACTTTAATGACAAACTTAACTACTGCTGCGGGTTTTGCAACTTTTATTGCCACAGACAGTCAATTACTAAGCGAATTTGGTATTGTTGCTTCTTTAAACATAATTTTCTTATTCATTTTATGTTTAGTTATTATCCCTATTGCATATAGTTACATGCCTTTACCAAAGGAAAAACATTTAGCACATTTAAGAAAAAATTATATAAAAACATTTATAAACTGGACAGAAAATGTTGTAAAAAACCACTCAATAGCGGTTTATTGTTTTGCCTTATTTTTTCTAGTTTCTGGAATTGTTGGAATTTATCAAATTAAAATATCTGGAAGTATTATAGAAGACATGCCTAAAAACACAGAGTTTTATGCTGATATTTTATTTTACGAAAACGAATTTGATGGGGTAATGCCGTTAGAAATAATGATAGATACTAAGCGCAAAAAAGGCGCTTTAAAAGCAGCCACTTTAAAGAGAATCGATGAATTACAAGAAACTATTGAAGAAATTCCAGAACTTTCTAAACCGGTTTCCATTGTAAATCTTTTTAAATATTCTAAGCAAGCTTACTATAACAATAACCCTAAATATTATGAATTACCAACAAAACAAGAGGAGGCTTTCATTTTATCTTACCTGAAAAACTCTTCTCAAAAAGGGAAAGACAATATTTTGAAAAGTTATGTAGATAGCACAGGTCAGTATGCACGTGTTACTACTTTTATGAGAGATATTGGCACCGATAAAATGAAAAAAATTGAAGAGCGTTTAGAAGAAAAAATCAAAACGCTTTTTCCTGAAGAACGCTATACTGTAACACTTACCGGTAAAGCACTTGTTTTTGAAAAAGGAACACATTATTTAGTGAAAAATCTAGTGCTGTCTTTATTGTTTGCCATACTTCTTATTTCATTTTTAATGGCCTATTTATTTAGATCTTTTAAAATGATTTTAATTTCATTATTACCTAATTTATTGCCTTTAATAATCACAGCAGGAATGATGGGCTTTTTAGGAGTTCCCATAAAACCATCTACTATATTAGTGTTTAGTATTGCATTTGGTATTTCGGTAGACGATACCATTCACTTTTTAGCAAAATACCGTCAAGAATTAATGGCAAACAATTGGAAAATTAAGCGTTCTGTTTTTAGTACTATGAGAGAAGCTGGTGTAAGTATGTTTTATACTTCTGTAGTATTGTTTTTTGGCTTTTCAGTATTTACACTTTCTAGTTTTGGAGGAACTGTTGCTTTAGGTGGTTTAGTTGCAGCTACTTTATTATTTGCGATGCTTTCTAATCTGATTTTGTTGCCAACTCTTTTACTTTCTTTAGAAAAAACAATAGCCAATAAAGAAGAGTTCTTAGAGCCTACTATAGATATTTTAGCAGAAGATTCAGATGATGATAGCGTAAACAAAGAATAATTTTATATTTGCACTTTAAATAAACATAAAAATGAAACATACAAAAGTTATAGACTTACTAAACAGTACAACAACCTTAGTCGTAGTTAATGCAAAAGGATGGGTAAGAACTTTTAGAAATAATCAATTTATTGCTTTAAATGATGGCTCTACTATAAACAACATTCAATGTGTTGTTGACTTTGAAAACACTGCAGACGAAACATTAAAGAGAATTACAACAGGAGCAGCAATTTCTGTTACTGGAACTCTTGTGGAAAGCAAAGGTGCTGGACAAAAATTTGAAATTCAAGTACAAAAATTGGAGATTTTAGGAGATTCAGATGCTGAAAAATTTCCAATACAACCAAAAAACAAACCAAGTTTAGATTTCTTACGCGAAAATGCACATTTACGTGTTAGAACAAATATGTTTGGCGCAATTATGCGTGTTCGTTCTGTATTATCTTATGCTGTACATAGTTATTTTCAAGAAAAAGGATTTGTTTATGTAAATACACCTATTGTTACTGGAAGTGATGCAGAAGGTGCTGGAGAAATGTTTAAAGTAACCGCATTACCTTTTGACGAAACTCCTAGAACGAAAGACGGAAAAGTAGATTATAAAGAAGACTTTTTTGGAAAAGAAACAAACCTTACTGTTTCTGGACAATTAGAAGCAGAAACTTATGCAATGGCACTTGGCCAAGTGTATACTTTTGGACCAACTTTTAGAGCTGAAAATTCTAATACTTCTCGCCATTTAGCAGAATTTTGGATGATTGAACCAGAAGTTGCTTTTAATGATTTGAATGACAATATGGATTTAGCAGAAGATTTCATCCAATATGTTATTAAATATACAATGGACAAATGTTCGGATGATTTAAAATTCTTAGAAGGAAGATTATTAGATGAAGAGAAATCTAAACCACAAGCAGAAAGAAGTGAAATGCCTTTATTAGAAAAGTTAAATTTTGTTTTAGAAAACAACTTTAAACGCGTTTCTTATACAGAAGCAATTGACATTTTAAGAGATTGTACACCAAATAAAAAGAAAAAATTCAATTATATCATTAACGAATGGGGAGCTGATTTACAATCAGAACACGAACGTTATTTGGTAGAAAAACACTTTAAATGTCCGGTAATTTTATTTGATTATCCAGCAAACATTAAGGCATTTTACATGCGTTTAAACGAAGATGGTAAAACGGTTCGTGCAATGGATATTTTATTTCCCGGAATTGGAGAAATTGTTGGTGGTTCGCAAAGAGAAGAGCGTTTTGATGTTTTAGTGGAGAAAATGAAAGCACTTGGAATCGACGAAGAAGAATTATGGTGGTACTTAGACACTAGACGTTTTGGATCTGCAGTGCATTCAGGATTTGGTTTAGGGTTTGAAAGGTTAGTTCTTTTTGTAACTGGAATGACAAATATTAGAGATGTAATTCCTTTTCCAAGAACGCCACAAAATGCAGAGTTTTAAAAATTTGGCTAAAAATAAATTGGGTTAAAAAGTTATGAATTAAGTATGGTACTATTTTTCGTAAATTAGTATGCTAATAAAATTATGTATAGGTTTACTTGTTTCTATTATAAATTATCTTAAACACATAACCTTTTAAACTTCTAACCTAAAAGTTATCCAAATAAATACAAATGTTAAGACATAGTCTACAGTTTAAATTATCGCAAAAATTATCTCCACAACAAATCCAGTTGATGAAGCTAATCCAATTGCCTACGCAAGCATTTGAGCAAAGGCTGCAAGAAGAATTAGTCGAAAATCCTGCTTTAGAAAGCGGCAAAGAAGAAACGGAAGAAGCAGATGAATATGATGTTAACGATGATTTTAAAGAAGATTATGACGATAACGACAGCATCAATACAGAAGATATAAATATAGACGAGTATTTAAGTAACGATGAAACACCCGATTATAAATACCAAGCAAATAACTATAGCGAGGACGATGAAGACAAAAGCATTCCATATGTTGCTTCTATAAGTTTTCATCAAGACTTACTAAATCAATTAAATACATTCATATTATCGGAAGAGGAAGCAAATATTGCCGAATTTCTAGTTGGTAGTATAGACGATATGGGATACATAAGAAGGTCTATTCAAGATATTGTAGATGACTTAGCTTTTACACAAGGCGCTTATACAGATCTTGATACAGTTGAAAAAATACTTTCCGTCGTGCAAGAATTAGAACCTGCTGGCGTAGGTGCTCGAAACCTACAAGAATGTTTGTTATTACAATTAAAACATAAAACACCAACAGAATCTATAGATTTAGCAATTGAAATTATAAATACGCAATTTGATGCCTTCATAAAGAAGCATTATGAAAAATTACTTCAAAAGTTTAATGTTTCAAAAGAACAGCTTCGAAAAGGAATAGAGGAGATTGAAAAATTAAATCCTAAACCAGGTGGAGCATATGATGGTAATATTAGGCCAACAGAACATGTTGTTCCTGATTTTACTATTAAAATAACAGAAGACGAACTCGAACTACTTTTAAATGGAAGAAATGCTCCAGAGTTGCATATATCAAAAGATTATCAAGAGATGTTGCGCAGCTACAAAGATACCAGCGAAAAAAGCAATTCTCAAAAAGACGCAGTACAATTTATTAAGCAGAAATTAGATGCTGCAAAATGGTTTATTGATGCCATAAGACAACGACAAGAAACCTTATTTGTTACCATGAATGCAATTATGCATTATCAAGAGGAATATTTTTTAGATGGAGATGAAGTAAAGTTAAAACCAATGATCCTCAAAGATATTGCAGATATGGTAGGATTAGATATTTCTACAATATCTCGCGTTGCAAACAGTAAATATGTAGAAACACCGTATGGCACTAAATTAATTAAAGAATTTTTTAGTGAATCCATGAAAAATGATCAAGGAGAGGATGTTTCAACGATTGAAATTAAGAACATTTTGCAAAAAATAATAGCTTCAGAAGATAAGAAAAAACCTTATCCAGATGACAAACTTGCTGAAAAATTAAAAGAAAAAGGGTATCCAATAGCTAGAAGAACAATAGCTAAATATAGAGAACAATTAGATATTCCAGTGGCTAGATTGCGTAAAAAAATATAATTTTATATAAAAAAGTCTATGATTCGTTTGGCAAAACTTTTACCTATATTTTCATATATTTTTCATCCCATATTTATATCTATATACGGTGCTTGTTTTTATTTTTTAATTTCTCCAAACGCACAATATTTGGTAAAAACACAAATATATTTAATATTATTTCAAATAATTCTATTAACCATATTATTGCCTCTATCGCTATATTTTTTATTGGTTTCACTAGGTATAATTTCTTCGTTTACAGAAGCCTCATTGAAAGAAAGAAGATTGCCTATTACAATACAAGCTGTATTATTGTTTTTTTTAATACGTTTCAATCAACACCTAACAGATTTGCCAGAATTATATTATTTCTTTTTAGGTGCTTTTTTTAGTAGTATTATCGCTTTTGCAGGTGTTTTGGCAAAATTTAAAGCAAGTCTGCATATGATGGGCATAGGCTCTTTAGCGACCTTTATTTATGGATTAACACTTTTTTACAACTTACCCTTAATTAATAGTGTTGCATTTTCTATAATTTGCGTTGGCTTTGTAGCTTCTTCAAGACTTTATCTAAAATCACACACAAATTTTGAACTTTTTATAGGGTTATTAATTGGACTAATTCCACAAATAAGTTTGTGGAATTTTTATCTATAAAATGTAAAACATAAAACCAATATTGAATATTTTTAAATCTACATTTTCTCCAGAAACCATGCTTACGTCTTTGAAAAGCGGATTTAAAGCATAATAAGCATAAAAATTAATTGTGTTGTACCCAAAAGTTACATAAGGTCCATATTGCAATTTGTTTAAATTGCTATTATTTTTAATTGTAAAATTTTCAAAATTAGATTCAAAAATCGTTCTATTAGAAAAAACATAACTTGCTTTAAAACCAGTATAAATTCTCCAAAAACGATGACTTTCTTGCGTAGAATTTCTCCATCTTATTTCTAGAGGAACTTCTAAATAATGTAAAACCAATTTATTATTAGTAAAATTATCATCAATAGAATAAATATTCTGATCACCTACATTTTTTACTGCAAAATTATGCTTTATATTATTATATGCATAACCAAGACCTGAAGCAATAGACCAATGCCTGTTTTTAGAAATTGGCATATCTCTCAAAAAACCAATAGACAATCCTGTTGAAAAGGAATTCTGAGTATATCCAAAAGGCTTTCCTTGTGGTAAATTATAAGTTAAAGAGATATAAAATTGGTCTTCTCTATATAATGAATCCAAAGTTATTTCATCTACGTTTTCGGTTTGAGAAAATATAAAACCGTTTACAAAAATAAAGAAATATATAAAAAACGTTTTCATTTTTAAATTTTTATAAAAATAATAAAAAAAGAGGTACACATTTTGTTTGTGTACCTCTTTATATTTATTAAAAAACTATTTTACTTTAAAGGATCTCCTTGTGTAGTAGTATAGTTAACTTTTAATTGTTCTACTTTTCTTAATTCTTGTTTAATGTCTTGAACTAATCCCATTTTAACATTCTTGTCAATTTTAAGAGAAGCTGTAAGATATTTTTCATCTTCAGAATTACGAGAAGCTCTTTCTGTAATAATGAAATTTCTAATCTCCGATACTTGTGCAATTTTATCACCCATTTGAATACGATCAGAAGCACCTAAAGTGTTTCTATATCTTTCACTTGGTTTACCAGCATATATATACATAATATATTGCTTCTTGTGCAATTTTGCAGTTTGATTCGCTTTTGGTAAAACATTGTCAATCTTTAAATCACTATCTTTCATTGTAGTAGCCGTCATAAAGAAGAACAAAAGCATGAATACAATATCTGGTAATGATGCTGTAGAAATTCCAGGAGTTCCTCCTGATTTTTTCTTTTTAAACTTAGACATATTTTTCTAATATTTAAAGGTTAAAAGTTCTTTTTTGGTTCTGCTTCAGAAAGTCTCATAGGAAACATATTTTGAATCAGTTTTACTTTAGGCTCAAGATCTTCAACTAAACCTTCCGTTGCCTTAGATGCAGGATCGTTATAAATATATTCCATTTCTGAAAACGTAACTCCATATCTTTTCTTGCACTCTCTATTTCTTAAAAAAGCATATGCAGCAACTAATTCGTTTTGCACAGCTATATAAGTTCCGTAGGTTGTTTGTCCATCATTCATTAAAGAAATAATAGCATCGTCTGGACTATCAGATGATTTTGGGTCTTTCTTACCAGAACAATAATTACAACTTCCATCACCATTATTTTCTAAGAAATCAATGGCTACTTGTCGTAAATCCTTAATTTCCATCAATTGTTCGTTAACTAACAGTTGATTGTCTTTGTTAACTAAAACTGGTAAAATATTTCTTTCATTAATAGGTGGAACGGGAGGATTCTCCTCGTACCTAGGCAAAAGTCTATTGATTCCCTGATCTACTCCAATGGTAGTAGTAACCAAAAAGAAGATCAAAAGCAGGAACGCAATATCTGCCATTGAACCGGCATTTACTTCTGGTGCTGCATCTCTTTTTGCCATAATTATTTTTTAAATTTAGTTAATCCTGTCCAAGCCATTGTTCCAATAGAAATAAAAGCTAAAAAGTAAAAAGCATTTAAACCAGTACTTACTAGTTTAGATGTTAAACCTGTAGCCACTTCATCACCAGCTTTCATATCTGAACCATCAGCAAAAATAAAAGATAAAAGCATAACTCCTAAAAACAAACCAATAGAAATTAATGTCTTTTTTAAATTCTCTTTATCAGAAAATAAATTTTTAAACACATATACTAATACTATTGCAATACAAGCAAAAAGTACAAAGTACGACATGTATATAAGTGGTGAAATCCAGCTATTGTTTTCATTATCACTAGTAGCCATAAGTCCTGCTAAAAACAAAATACTTATTACTGAAATGACAATAGCTGCTATTTTTGTTACCTTATGTAAGTTCATAATAGTTACTATTATTTATGAGTTATTATTTTTTGTAATCTGACAATACATCAATTAAGCTAATTGAAGCATCTTCCATATCATTCACGATTGAATCGATTTTTGCAATGATATAGTTATAAAAAATTTGTAAGATAATTGCAACGATAAGTCCAAATACAGTTGTTAATAAGGCAACTTTAATACCTCCAGCAACTAAAGATGGCTCCATAGATCCTGCTGATTGAATTTGGTCAAACGCTTCAATCATACCAATTACCGTACCCATGAATCCTAACATTGGTGCTAAAGCAATAAATAATGAAATCCAAGAAACATTTTTCTCTAATTGTCCCATTTGAACACCACCGTAAGCAACAACTGCTTTCTCAGCAGATTCAATTCCATGTACGTGTCTATCTAAACCTTGGTAAAAAATAGAAGCAACTGGACCAGCTGTATTTCTACACACTTCTTTAGCAGCATCAATACCACCAGATTTTAATGCTCCCTCAACATCGGAAATTAATTTTTTTGTGTTTGTTGTAGAAAGATTTAAATAAATAATTCTTTCAATAGCAATTGCTAATCCTAAAATTAAACAGATTAATACAATTCCCATAAATGCTGGGCCTCCTTCAATAAAACGTTGTTTCATTTTTTGAGTAAATGTTGCTTCAGCTGCAGGAGCATCTTCAACAGTTTCTGATACTGCAACAGTTTCTGCAACTACTTCAGTTGCTAAGGAGTCAGCTGATGTTTCTTGTGCCTGAACACTTCCGAAAGTCATAAGACCAGTGATTGCTAAAATAGAAAATAATCTTTTCATCGCTTTTGTTCTTAAAATTTTAATTTGTTAATTTGGTTAAAGGTATAAAAATATTCATAATAATTAAAAATAATATTAAAAATGCGGAGAGGAAGGGATTCGAACCCTCGATATCCTTTTGAGATATACAAGCTTTCCAGGCATGCTCCTTCGGCCGCTCGGACACCTCTCCAATATAAAAAAATACTTATTTAATTCAAGCGGCTAAATAACACAAAATATTTGATGTATAAAAATATTTATCTTACTATTTAATTCATTTCTCCTCTAATGGCTGTTTCATACATAGTTTTAAAAACTGTACTCGAAACATTTTGCCCTAAAAAATACATTAATTTGGTTATTGCAGCTTCTGTTGTGATATCAAAACCTGAAATTACACCAATATCCTTTAGTTTTGTACTCGTTTCATATTTACCCATATTCACTTCACCAGTTGTACATTGCGTAACATTAACGACATGTATATTATTAATTATAGCTGTTTTTAACTCCTCTATAAACCATTCTTCATTTGGTGCGTTGCCCGAACCGTAAGTTTCTAAAACAACACCTTTCAAATTTGGTATTCCTAAAATTGCAGACAAAATAGATTGGCTAATTCCTGGAAAAAGCTTTAAAACAAGTACATTTTCCTCAAAGTTCTTATTAAAGCTGACCTTTTTTCTGTTATTATTCTTGAGTAAAACTCCTTTATTTACTTTTAAATGTACTCCAGACTCCGCTAAATCTGGAAAATTTGGGGAAGAAAATGCATTAAAATGTTCTGCAGAAATTTTAGTGGTTCTATTTCCCCTATATAGTTTATATTCGAAATACAAACAAACCTCTTGAATAGATGGCTTGCCCTTTTCTTGTAAAGATGCAATTTGGATGGCCGTAATTAAATTTTCTTTTGCATCTGTTCGTAAATCCCCAATAGGCAACTGTGAGCCAGTAAAAATTACAGGTTTACTTATATTTTCAAGCATAAAACTTAAGGCTGAAGCGCTGTAAGACATTGTATCTGAACCGTGAAGCACTACAAATCCATCGTATTTTATATAATTCTCTTCAATTAATGAAGCAATATTTTGCCAATGTTGAATATTCATGTTGGAAGAATCTATTGGTTCTTTTAAAGAAACAGTAGCTATCTCACAATCTAACAAATGTAGTTCTGGAATGTTATCTAATAATTTTTTAAAATCAAATGCTTTTAAGGCTCCCGTCAAAGAATCTTTAACCATACCAATTGTACCTCCTGTATACAAGAGCAATATAATTGGTTTAGCAATCTTCATTACTATACTTTAGTCTATTTGCAACTGGGTTTGCATACATTGCTAAAAATCCATCTTTGAGAGTAGCATTATCTGCATTAATACGTAATTCTAGTCTTCTTTCGAAAATTTGTTTTTCTTTTTCCGTATAATAATTTGCAAACTGATTGGTACTATTTAAAATATCATATGCAATATAATTTGTAGGCCATAAATGATACGATTGTAATATAGAATCGTCAATTAATTGAGCTACTGCTTGAATTTGTTTATTGGTATTATTGTTTTCCTCTATTATTGTGTCTAATTCTTTGTCAAGAATCTCCCCTACATGTATGTGAATACGTTTCTTTTGCCCTATGATACCGCTTAAAAGTGTCATAAAATCTTCGTTCTTTTCTTTTATATATACCTCATCTTTAGTTTGTGCTAATAGTTGCGGCATTTTCAAAGCATCTGTTGGGTCATATTCATAAGCAATAGAAACAGGAACAATTTTAATTTTTCTTAAATATTCAATACAATTTTTCTCGTTTGATGCCATTGCTAACATCTTTAAAACACCTGGATGTGTTGCATCATTACCATCCTTAGTTCTACCTTCTCGTTGTGCTATCCAAACGGAACGGTTTTCTTCTGAAAGAAGGTAATAAATGTATTCCGCCATTAATTTTGAACTTTGCAATAACTCTCTAGGTGATAAATCTCTTTGCACTAAAAAGTTTCTATTCAATTTTGATAAATTTAATAAAAATTCTTTTTTAACTAAGTTATCGCCAATTGCTGAAGCAGTCATTACAAGTTTATGGTCAAACAATGAAACATTTAACAAACAAGTATCTAAGATTATATCTCTATGGTTAGAAATAAATAAATAAGAAGTATTAGGTTCTAATTTTTCAAAACCAGAGGTAGTTAGTCCATCAGAACTTTTTTCTAAAACTTTTTGAACTGATTTATAAATAAAATCACATTGAAAATCTCGTATAGAATGTGTTTGTAATAATTTTTCTTTCCACACATCTTCTTCAGTATTTGGGAAAGTAAAATCCATTAATGCTTTCATCATTGGGTGATTCAGTGATGAAATAAGTGCTTTATTTACCTCTAAATCAGTAAAAGGACGGATGTTATCGAATTTTGGCATATTTATTTTGAAATCAATCCACAAATGAACAAAAATTTAATGAAAAGAATGTTTTTTGAACGTTAAATTCCAAAAATTTGTTTAGAATTTTCTGTTGTTATTTTTGCAACTTCTTCTACGGGCAAGTTATGTATTTCTGAAAGTTTCTGCGCTATCAAAAGCGTATAGCTACTTTCGTTTCGTTTTCCACGATATGGAACTGGTGCTAAATAAGGAGAATCTGTTTCTAAAACAATATGTTTCAAGTCAATTTTATTTAAAAATTGATCAATTTTTCCATTTTTAAAAGTTGCAACGCCACCAATACCAAGTTTCATTCCTAAGAAAATTGCTTGTTGTGCTTGTTCTAAATTTCCTGTAAAACAATGAAAAATTCCAAATAAATTAGCAGCTCTTTCCTTTTCTAAAACTTCAAAAACTTCGTCAAAAGCATCACGGCAATGAATATTAATACCTAAATTATATTTCTTAGCTAATTGAATTTGATATTGAAAAGCGTGTTGTTGTTCCTTTAAGAAAGTTTTATCCCAAAATAAATCAATTCCTATTTCGCCAATCGCATAAAATTTACCTCTTTTTAACTCCTTTTCAACGTGTGCTAATTCCTCTAAATAATTTTCTTTTACATAAGTAGGATGCAAACCCATCATTAAAAAAACATTTTCAGGAAATTGCTTCTCCAATGCATACATCTTTTGTGTAGAAGAAGAATCTATTGAAGGAATAAAAAAGCGAGTAACACCGTTTTGAATTGCACGTTGCATCATTTCATCTCTATCTGCGTCAAATTCTTCCGAATATAAATGAGTGTGCGTATCTGTTAATATCATTTTTAGTTTTTAGATTGTGCAAATTTACGAAGATTAAATTACTTTTGGTTTATGGAAGACTTACAAGACTTTTTAAAGGATAAAAAATACAAGAAAATTAAGTTTACCATTTTAAAAACCCAACATTTACTCATCAAATGCAGAGTAAACGGCGTTTATGGAAATTTTATTTTAGACACTGGCGCAAGTAATAGTTGCGTAGGTTTTAATGAGATCGAAAAGTTTTATTTAACTGCCGAGGATTCTGACACTAAGGCAGCCGGCGCTGGAGCAACTGGAATAATTACTCAAATTTCTAAGAATAATGCTTTACAACTTTCTCGATGGAAAAAAACTGCTTTTACCTTTGTGGTTTTTGACATGAGTCACGTTAACGAAGCGCTGCAAAGCTATAAAACAAAACCTATTAACGGCATTATTGGCGCAGATATTTTGCTCCAAGCAAAAGCAATTATAGATTACCATAATCATTATTTATATTTGAAATAGAATTTGGGCAATTGCTAAAGCACCACGCTATCCACTATAGTTTTACAAAACCATTTGTCAAAGTTTTGCAAAAGCTACCGTTCCTATCGTTATTGCAATAAAGTGCTAAAAACAAAAACCCAAACTCAATGAATTTGGGATTTTTGTTTCTTTATATGTGTATTCATTATTTTTGAAAATATACCATTGCGGCATCTAAAATTGTTTTTTTCATCGTAACTACACTTTCTATTCCTTTTACCTCGTGTTTTATTCCATTTATTTCAAGATAATAATTATTTCGAGAATTTAATATTTTACAAATAATTTTTTTGTTGTTATCATCAACTAAAATATTAAAACTATTTTTTTGATCTCTATAAGAAATTCTATCTGCATCAATTTCTTTTTTATGAATTAGAATTGTCTTAATTGTATGGTATATTTTTAATTCTTCTGCGGTAGTTATTATCAAACTTCCGTTTTTAGACTCTTGCTCTATTACTTTCTTAAGAGCTGTTTGAATAGTGTTAGAATTAATTTGTTCTCGTATTTTCAATTTTATTGGATCTGTCATCCTTTTGCCATTCATTCTGTTAAAAATAGCTTTTATAAAATCATCGGATGGTTCATATAATTCTAAAGCAAAAGCAGTTGAAAAACCTTGAAGAAAATAAAAATCAGTAGCTTCTTCCAACAACTCTTTTACATCAATATTGTTTTTGTGTAACTTAGTTAAGTTATCTATCAAAGTGTCGTTTATTTCGTTAAAGTCAAATGTTAAAAATGGATTTACGTTTAAGCTGGTTTCTTTATTTGATTCATCTGCGCTATAAATTCTCCATTCAATCCCATTTGTTAAGATTCCAAGTTTACAACTTTGAGTATTAATAAAATATCCATTTAACTGCCAAGCTTCTTTATCTGTTAATGTTTTGCCATATTTTTTACATTCAACAATAATTTCAGGGGTTTTGCCTTTTATTAATAAACCAATATCAGCTTTGTCATTTTTTTGTCCCCAGCCAGCATTGATTTCAGTTAACATATCGTCCATTCGGCTATAGCCTAAAATTTCTATTATTGGCTCAATTAAATATTGTCTTGTTTGAGCTTCGTTAGTGCATTTTTCTTCAAGTTTACTAAAGTCAATTTTAGAAAGAGATTTTTTGATAACGTTAGCAATTTGTTTATTTATTGGCATATTTGAAGTAAATTAATTTGAATTATTATTAAAGATAAAAACAAAATCCCAAACTCAATTAAGAATTTGGGATTTATATATTTAGATTCTGAAATAAATTCAGAAGGACAATTCTATAATTCTAAAGCTTTCTTAGGATTGTTGTCTAATAACAATTCCATAGGATTTTCTAATGCTTCTTTAACAGCAACTAAGAACCCAACTGACTCACGACCGTCAATAATTCTATGGTCATAAGATAATGCCACATACATCATTGGGTGAATTTCAACTTTGCCATTCACAGCAATAGGACGCTCAATAATATTGTGCATTCCTAAAATTCCAGATTGTGGAGGATTGATAATTGGCGTAGATAACATACTTCCAAAAACACCACCATTAGTAATAGTAAACGTTCCACCAGTCATATCATCAACCGTAATTTGACCATCACGCGCTCTAATAGCTAATCTTTTAATTTCTGCTTCAACACCTCTAAATGTTAAGTTTTCTGCATTACGAACTACAGGAACCATAAGTCCTTTAGGTCCAGAAACTGCAATGGAAATATCTGCAAAATCATACGCTATTTTATAATCTCCATCCATCATTGAATTCACATCAGGATATAATTGTAATGCTCTTGTAACTGCTTTTGTAAAGAAAGACATGTATCCTAAACCAACACCGTTGTGCTTTGCTTTGAACTCTTCTTTATATTGGTTTCTAATAATATTTATAGGTGTCATGTTAACTTCGTTAAAAGTAGTTAACATCGCAGTTTCATTTTTTGCAGTAACTAAACGTTCTGCTACTTTTCTACGCAACATAGAAAGCTTAGATCTTTCAGAACTACGAGAACCTCCAGTAGGAGTTCCCATAGACGGCACTGCATTTACAGCATCGTCTTTAGTTATTCTACCATCTTTCCCGGTTCCAAGAATATCGGTAGGATTAATGCTTTTTTCGTCTAGTATTTTACGTGCTGCTGGCGAAGGAGTTTGTGCAGCATACGTTTTTTCTGCAACCGGTGCAGCTTTTGGCGCTTCTACTTTCTTCTCTTCTACTTTCGTTTCTTCTACTTTATCTTCTGTTTTTGCTGGAGCATCACCTGACGGTTTTGCTGCACTTGTGTCAATTAAACAAACAACCGCTCCTACAGCTACTGCATCTCCTTCTTCCGCTTTAAGTGTAATAATTCCACTTGCTTCAGCAGGTAATTCTAGTGTAGCTTTGTCTGAATCTACTTCAGCAATAGCTTGATCTTTTTCAACATAATCTCCATCTTGAACTAACCAAGTTGCGATTTCTACTTCTGTAATTGACTCTCCCGGTGAAGGGACTTTCATTTCTAAAATCATATCTTAATAATTTTAATCTTTTAAGGACTTTTCTATTTGTGTTGCTACTATAAAGGTAGTTATTTTATTGAAATAATGTTTTATCAAAAATCATTGCTATTGCATTAGCTTGGCGTCTTTTTGAGCGTTCATAACTTCCTGAAGCTGGAGCACTGTAGGCTTTTGGAGATGCTAAACGTAATTTTACTAAATCAAAATTCATTAACATAAAACTATATGCACCCATGTTTTTAGGTTCTTCTTGTGCCCAAACGTAATCATTTACATTAGGATAACTTGCTATAACTTCTTTTATTTGTTCTATTGCTAACGGAAATATTTGCTCTAGACGAACAACAGCTACATCGTTTCTACCCAATACTTCTCTTTCTGCAATAATATCGTAATATACTTTTCCAGAACAAAAGACTAAAGTTTTAACATCCTTTCTATCTTTTACATTTGGATCGTCTAATATTTCTTGGAATTCACCATTTGTTAAATCTTCAATTTTTGAAGTTGCTTTTGGATGACGCAATAAACTTTTCGGTGTAAACACAATTAGTGGCTTACGAAAAGTTGCTTTCATTTGTCTTCTCAACAAGTGAAAAAAGTTGGCTGGATTAGTACAATTAGCAATATACATATTGTGTTTTGCACACATCTGTAAAAAACGCTCCATACGGGCAGATGAATGTTCTGCTCCTTGGTTTTCATACCCGTGAGGCAACAAGAATACTAGTCCGTTTTGATTATTCCATTTGTCTTCACCTGCAGAAATATATTGGTCAATCATAATTTGAGCTCCATTAGAGAAATCTCCAAATTGTGCTTCCCAAATGGTAAGTGTGTTTGGCGATGCCAATGCATAACCATACTCAAAACCAACTACTCCATATTCTGATAAGTGTGAGTTATAAATATAAAAGTTTCCTTTTTTGTCTTTAATATCGTTCAATAATACTAATTCCTCTTCCGATTCTTCTACTTTTATTACTGCATGTCTATGCGAGAATGTTCCTCGCTCTACATCTTGTCCTGAAACACGAACATCATATCCTTCTTTTAATAAAGAACCATATGCTAATAGTTCACCCATTGCCCAGTCTAAACTATCACTTTCGAAATACATGTTATTTCTATCCTTGATAATTTTAACAATTTTATTAATAAACTTTTTATCTGAAGGCAATTCGCAAATTGTAGTTGCAATTGCATTTAATTCGTTTTTATCAAAAGTTGTATCGATTTTTTTAAGCATTCCGTCTTCAGAAACTTGCTCAAAATCTTTCCAAACATTTTTCATGAAAGGTGTAATAACCGTTAAATCTTTTTTACGAGACTCTTCTAGGCTCTCATCTAGTTTAGCTTTGTATTTAGTTTCTAATTCTTTTACAAAACCTGCATCGATAACCCCACTTTGCTTTAACTTTTCAGCATAAATATCTCTAGAATTTTTATGTTTTGAAATTGCTTTGTATAAAATAGGTTGTGTAAATTTAGGCTCATCCCCTTCGTTATGTCCGTATTTTCTATAACCTAATAAATCAATAAAAACATCTCCACCAAATTCCATTCTATAGTCTAAAGCAAATAACATTGCATGAACTACTGCTTCTGGGTCATCCGCATTTACGTGTAATACTGGCGACAAAGTTACTTTAGCAATATCTGTACAATAAGTAGAGGAACGTGCATCTAAATAATTAGTTGTAAAACCTACCTGATTGTTAATTACTAAGTGAATTGTTCCACCTGTTTTATAACCATCTAAATTTGCCATTTGAATAATTTCATAAACTATACCTTGACCAGCAATAGCGGCGTCTCCATGAACAGCTATTGGTAAGACTTTAGAAAAATCATTTGGATAGTTTTTATCTTGTTTTGCTCTTGCAATTCCTTCAATAACAGCGCCTACTGTTTCAAGATGCGAAGGATTTGGAGCTAAATTTAAATTTATTTTTTTACCTGAAGCTGTAACTCTATCGGATGTTAAACCTAAATGGTATTTTACGTCTCCGTCAAAATGCATGTCTTCAGCGTAATCTTTACCGTCAAACTCAGAGAATATATTTTGTGTGTTTTTACCAAAAATATTTGCCAAAACATTTAAGCGACCACGGTGCGCCATTCCCATTACAAACTGCTCTACTCCTTTTTCTGCTGCTGCTTCAATTAAAGCATCTAATGCAGGAATTGCAGATTCGCAACCTTCTAATGAAAAACGCTTTTGGCCAACATATTTTGCATGCAAAAAAGTTTCAAAAGAAACTGCTTCATTTAATTTTCTAAGTATATTTTTCTTTTGATCTGCATTAAAATTTGGTTGGTTTTCATTTACGTCCAATCTGTTTTTAATCCAATCTAGTACTTTAGGTTCTCTAATATACATATACTCTACACCAATAGAATCACAATACACATTTTCTAAATGTTTGATAATATTGGTTAAAGTACTCGGCTTCATGTTAATCATCTTGGCCGCTTCAAAAACAGTATTTAAATCGGCTTCAAAAAGGTTAAAATCAGCTAGTGTTAGTGTTGGCGAATAAGTTCTTCTTTCTCTGACTGGGTTAGTTTTGGTAAATAAATGACCTCTAGTTCTGTACCCTTCAATTAATCGAAGAACGTTAAATTCTTTTTGTGTTTTTTCTGAGACCTGGCCATTTGTAGCATTTCCAGACGCAACATTTGCAACCTGTTGCCCCATCTCATCTGAACCATAATTGGCCAGACCAAAATCAAATCCTTGAAAAAAACTTCTCCAACTTGGCTCTACGCTATCTGGGTTTTGTAAATATTGTTCGTATAAATCGGCAAAGAAAGCCGTATGTGCAGCATTTAAAAAGGAAAACCTATCCATATTATAGTCTAAATAGACGTTTTGATTAAACAATCCCACAAAAGTAAAACATTTATGACGATCTTTTAAAAATTTTTGTATTTTTATAACATATATTTTTTAGAAAAGGTTTTATGAAAAAGAATTTCGCAATCAATTTAACACTTTTATTAACTATTGTGTTTTTATTTGGATTTAATTCTAAAATTTCTGCGCAACAAAATATAGAAAATAAAACAAAAAGTGATTTTTGGAGACACGTACAATTTGGTGGCGGATTAGGATTAGGTTTTGGCAATGGCTTTGCAGATGTTATGGTAGCACCAAGTGCAATTTACAATTTCAATCAATACATATCAGCGGGTGCTGGCATACAATATAACTATGTTAAGCAACGAGATTTTTATAGTGCTAACATGTATGGAGGTAGTTTAATTGCCTTATTAAATCCTATAAACGAGTTACAAATTTCTGCTGAATTAGAACAACTGCGTGTAAATAGAAGTTTTGAAAATGCACTAGTAACAGATAAGCAGGATTTCTGGAACACAGCTCTATTTGTGGGCGTAGGGTATCGGAGTGAAAATGTAACTTTTGGTGTACGGTACAATGTTTTGCACCGCGAAAGAGCTAATATTTATGCGGAAGCATTTATGCCATTTGTGAGAATTTTTTTTTAAGCTTCACGAAAGTTTAACTAAAGCTGTAAAGCGACTTTAACTTATAACGTCCAATATTTTGCTCACGAAATCGTTTGTGGGGGTTTTTCAACAGAAAGTAATTGTGCTAACGCAGCGGCAAAATTATTAAAAAGAAACCCAATAGCTAAGAAAGAGCTGTATGCAAATTAATTAACGTGTCCCGTCCTAAATAATCGATACAGATTATTTGGTAAAAATAATTAATTAAACACTTGCAAAAACGTTTTTGCAAGTGTTTTTTCTTTTATAGGTTCTCATTTTAATTTCATCTTGTTG
>Ga0335398_10000515_pt1 | contig 67317 bp, 56 predicted proteins | sample BON03_FD_205742 | JGI IMG/M metagenome (GOLD analysis project Ga0335398, IMG submission 205742) | Freshwater microbial communities from Lake Bonney liftoff mats and glacier meltwater in Antarctica - BON-03 (spades assembly) (version 2) | ecosystem: Environmental > Aquatic > Freshwater > Ice >... | reverse complement strand
CCGGCACCTTCGACGGTGCTCAGCGGACACAACGACGTTGAAACAATCACGCTGACGGCTGACGACGGCAATGGCAATACAGAATCCTGCTCCTTTACGCTGACTTTGAAGGATGTGACCAAGCCTGTTATAATTTGTCCAGCAAACATGACGGTTGCTGCCGATGCCACGTGCAGCGGCGTTGTTGGTGCGCATGCACCAATTTCAGTCAGCGACAATTGCACATCAAGCCCAACAGTGACCCAAAGCCCCGCCCCATCTACCGTTTTGAGTGGACACAACGATTTTGAAACGGTCACGCTCACAACAGACGATGGCCATGGCAACACGGAATTTTGCACCTTCACGGTGACCTTGAAAGATGTAACCAAGCCGACCATCACTTGTCCGGCAAATATGACCGTGGCTGCAGATGCCAATTGTAATGGTGTTGTGGGCGCACATTCAGCAGTTTCAGTAGCTGATAATTGCAACCCCAATCCGACAGTGACGCAAAGTCCGGCACCTTCGACGGTGCTCAGCGGACACAACGATGTGGAAACCGTCACGCTTACCGCCAATGATGGTAATGGCAACACGGAATTCTGCACATTCACGGTTACGCTAAAGGACATCACGAAGCCGACCATCACTTGCCCGGCCAACACGACGCTTTCCGCTGGCCCCACTTGCACCAGTCTCTTGGGAGCCTATACTGCGGTATCCGTTGCCGATAACTGCACGGCAAATCCGGTGGTGACCCAAAGTCCGCCCGCCACTACCCTGCTCAGCGGCCACAATGATTTCAGGACGGTGACCCTTACGGCAGACGACGGCAACGGGAATACACAAACCTGCAATTTTACGGTGACTTTAAAAGACATCACAGCACCTACAGTTCTTTGCAAGGCCCATACCGCCCTCCTGGATGCGAACGGCAATACCAGTATAACCACAGCAAATGTGTACCTGAGCGGTGCTGACAATTGCGGCACCGTGAACCAGGTTTCCGTGATACCCAATATGTTCAATTGCGGTAACCTGGGAGCGAATATTGTCACCCTGACCGTAAATGACGGCAATGGCAACACGGCCAGCTGCACCGCAACGGTTACCGTGGTGGACAATATCCCGCCCATGGTGGTTTGCAAGGTCAAAGTAGATGCTGTACTGAATGCTGGTGGGCTGGTGACAATTATACCGGCAGACGCCTTCCTGAGTGGTTCGGACAATTGCGGAACGGTGAACTTGGTCTCCATTGTTCCTAGCGTGTACAACTGCACCAATTTAGGCAACAATACGGCAACCTTAACGGTGAATGACGGCAACGGCAACACGGCCACCTGTACGACGAATGTGATCGTTGTGGACTTGATACCGCCTACCATGATCTGCCGGAATGCGACCTTGAACCTGAATGCCAGCGGGCAAGCCACGCTTACCGTAGCGGCCATCAACAACGGAAGTTTCGACAACTGCACGATCACCACTTTTGTGTTGAGTCAAACGCTGTATACCTGTGCCAACCTTGGAACCAGCACGGTCACGTTGACGGGTACTGACCAAAGCGGCAATTCCAGCACTTGTTCGGCGAGCGTAACCGTCCGGGATTTGATTGCACCCGTGGCGCGCTGCAAGAACATAACGGCAAACCTCGGGGCAAACGGCAACGTTGTCGTGCCGCCAGCTTCTGTAGACAATATCAGTACCGACAATTGCAGCTTTACACTCACGCTCACACCCAATACATTTTCGTGCGCCAATATTGGCATCAACACCGTCACCTTGCGGGCGACCGACGGCAGCAATAATTCGTCTACCTGCTTGGCTATTGTAACGGTGAGGGATATAACCCCACCCATCTTGAGCTGTAACAACCCCACTGTTTTCTTGAACAATGTAGGGCAGGGAACCCTTACGCTCGCGCAAGTGGACAATGGCAGTACCGACAACTGTGGCATAAGTACCCGCACGCTCAGTAAAACCCTGTTCAATTGCAGTGACATCGGCGCGGCCCAAAATGTATTCATGACTGCTACGGACGGCTCGGGCAATACATCTATCTGCACCGCATCGGTCACCATACGCGACAACATTGCACCGACGGCAGTATGCCAGAATGTAACGGTTCAGCTTGGAGCCAATGGCACGGTAGCCGTGTATTCCGCCACTTTGGCGGCCAACAGCGTCGATAACTGTGCAGTTTGGACCTACAGCCCAGCCGTGCGGGTGTACACGACAGCCAATCTGGGACAGAACAACCTGACCATCACTGTAAGGGACTACAGCAACAATGCCGCTTCCTGCGTATCAGTGGTGACAGTAATGCCGCATACCATTATCCAGGACAAGCCGCTGCAGCATGACAACCCGCCAGACAGCAGGGCAAATGATGTCGTCAGCAGCGAAGTCAATCCGGAGGAACTAGACATGTTACTGTTCCCAAACCCCAGTGCTGGTGATGCCAACCTTCAATTCCAATTACCAACAGAACAGGAGTTTCTGGTAAGGGTGTTCGATATGGCTGGGCGGCAGGTGTACCGCCATGGCGCGATGGGCTTCAAGGGGGAGAACATCGTTTTTCTTCGGATGGAGGCGATGCCAAAAGGCTTGTATGTGGTAGAGCTTAAGTCGGGACAGTGGCAGGCAACAAAGCAGCTGGTACTACTGGAGTAAAAAAATGTTAAAAGTTTGGATTTAATTGAACTATTTACAATATTTGTTGGAATAATTAACTAAAAACGCGCAATAATTCCGTTATTTTGTTTTTTGATGCCAATTGCGCGAACTTAACTTGGGGTTGAGTTCGCGCAATTGGTGTTTTTGGGACGTGGGCATCCCTCAAAATTGTGTTAATTGTGTAATTTATTCCCCAAATTATGTAACGCCAGTGATATTATTCTGCTGACCATCGTGGAATAATTTTTTTCGGCGAAATATAAATACCTACTATGAGAAAGATAACAGACCAACAAATTATCACCTTGCTTGAAGCTAATAATATATTGGCGTGGAAGAAGTAAAACTCATTCATCTGCTTTGCACTCAATGTAATTCTCTACAAGAAGTTGCATCCTTTCTCAATTTGACGGGAGGAGAAACAAAAAAGAAACTTCGCGCTGAATTATTAAATCTACGCAACCACTTTACATCGGCTGTAACTCCAGACAATTAAAATTCAAATGAGATGACAACTACAATTGAACAGAAATCAGCAGGTTTAGACAACAAATCTGAACAATTAAAAAGTGGTGCTGATGAAAAACAAAACGGAAGCGGCAAACATAAAAAAGCTTCTATCAAAACAGTAAATCCCGCCACCAACGAAGTGGTAAAGTCATTTGAAGAAATGACAGCGCAGGAAATTGAATCTGCGAGGTGATTTGTTAGCAGATAACCGCATTAGAGGAGCTTCTTTCACGGGGAGCGAAAAAGCCGGAGCCACCCTTGCTGAAGCTGCAGGAAAAAATCTTAAAAAATCTGTTCTAGAATTGGGCGGCAGCGACGCGTTTATTGTTTTGGAAGATGCTGATATAAATAAAACAGTAGAATGGGCAGTGGTTGGCAGAATGAGCAATACAGGTCAATCCTGTGTGGCCGCCAAACGCTTTATTGTAGTGGAAGCCGTGGCTGATGAATTTCTGAAAAAATTTATAGAAAAATTAAGTGCTTTAAAAGTTGGCGACCCGATGGACAAAGATACGCAACTTGGACCTTTATCAAGCGAGGAAGCGGCAGTGCATTTAGATGATCAGGTTAAACGTTCTGTTGCATCAGGAGCAAAAATTTTACTGGGCGGAAAACGCATCGCCCGCAAAGGTGCTTATATGGAAGCCACCATTCTTACAGACATAAAACCAGGTGTGCCGGCTACTATGAGGAATTGTTTGGACCGGTTGCTTCTTTTTATCGTGTAAAAGATGAAGCAGCAGCAATTGAACTTGCAAACGATTCACCATTTGGATTAGGTGGTTCCGTATTCACCAATGACATTGAACGTGGAAAGAAAGTGGCCGATCAGATAGATACTGGAATGGTATTTATCAATCACCCTACCACTAGGCTTGCCCCCCGCTCGTTCGAGACTACATCCCCCGATGATACCAAGTGTTCAATATTCTTGATTGCACCACTGCAAAAGGCATCGCCTGCCAATGCAGCGTCGGCGCAAAGCTTCGGCTTTGTGCCTTTTTATCCGCGTCAGCTGCGTCGACAACGTGAGCAGGTTTTGCATCAAGTGACAAAAGTGCAACAAAAAAGCACTCCATTTGACACTACCCAGGAACCCAAAAAAATATAATCCCTCCTATTGCAAATCCCAAAAACTCCCTATACCTTTAATAACGAACAATTAAAACAACCTTCAACATGAAAAACAACCTTGACCAGCTCAGCCCGAAAGAAAACATCCAGGCTGACAATGCACTCAAAGCCCTGAACCTCGAACTGAACTATGGCGCGATGCACACCTTTATCAGTGACGACTGCCCCCCGGAATTCGCGAGTCAATGGCTCGACAACGTGACAGCCTATGAGGCGCAATATGCCCAGGCAGACATGATTTCTGTCCATGAATTCATCGGCGCCCCCGCGATTCTGCCTGTAGGAACCTTTCCAAAGCAAAAAATAGAGTCAGAAATTGAACGCCTCACGGCATTATTAGAGCAGCATTGTATCATGACCGACCGACCGGAGCATCGAAGCCCGGCAGCTTATTACCGTTTTCTCAGCGAAGAATTTATGCAGCACCAGATGCCCAATATTACCGTACCGGGCATGATGCACATGTTTCCCTACATAGACTTTTACCGCGATGCGCCCGAATACCTCGAGGGCAATGTTGGGGATTTTATCCAGGATCTAATGGGCCTTGACAGGCCATATTCCGGGATTTGGCTCAGTGAAAACCTGCGCGACGACCTACACATGATCACCAAAGCCCAGGCGTTGGACCGCATCCAAAATTTTCGAGCATCCTATCAGAACATTGAATTGGGTGCCTTTTCTCCCATAAAATTGGAGCGGTCCGAATATGGGCATCACTTCCTTTTTCATGCCGAATGGTTCGGAACACCCGTTCAGAAAGGCCGTGCAAAGGAGCACCATGAAGGATTGAGCGTGATTCAGGTAGCGCTGGAGGACGGCGATTGGCTCATTCAAGGGGTTATGATGCCTGGGTTTAAATTTTAAAGACTAAAAAAGCCCCGTAGGTTAAAAAACCTACGGGGCTTCTAGCAAGCCGAAAAAAAGCACTTACTTCCGCAAAGCACCCGTCGCCAACTCCATTTGCTCCCGCTTGTCTTCTACTATTTCCGATTTGTACATCCGGCGGATATCCGGAATGCCCTTCAAAGGCGGAGTGATTACTTTCTTGGCCATGCTCATGCCTTTTTTAGAGATTATTAATTGTTGATTTCTTTTTCGCAGCGCCATTGCTGGATGGAAGCGCGATCAGGTTGCTTGCCTTCCGGTTTACCACCGCATCAGTGAATACCCGCAGCCCAAGGTCGGCGCGGAAACCGTGAATTTCAGACACGTCGAGCGCGATCATAAAGTCCAGAATTTCTTTGCTAACCACCTGACCCGGCACTAATACCGGGAACCCTGGTGGATAGGGGATGACAAAGGAGGAGGCGACAAATTCGCGGCCGGCTTCAATGGCAGCCCTGCAAGCCTCCAGGGAAATGTATTCGTAGTTGCTATCGTCGTAAGCCATGAAATAGGCTTCGCGCAAGTCGCCGCCCGGTACGCCAGGCACTCCCTGGAAGGAAGTATGGAAGCAACTGAAATCGGGCAACGGCGGAACATTCCGGGTCAGTGAGTGAATTCTTGCGGTCACGATCTCGCTTTCCCTGGAATTGAGAGACAAAAACTGCTCATCCAACTGTTTGCTAATTTTCAACAGCGCATTCGTCAGATAGGCAATGCTGCCCCTGGTGGTGCCGATATTGGTCATCAGCAACACGGTATTGCGGGAAGTTTTGTTGATCTGGATGTTGAATTGATCCATCAAGTACTTGTTCTTGAAGGTATCACCGTCAACGCCGGTACGTCCAATGAACAGGGTGATTTTGGTGGGATCGAGGATGAACTCATCGTGTTCCCAGCCTTCTTCCATTCTGTTCCAACCTGTTTCCTGGTCGTAATACTGATCCAGCCCAGTTTCCCGGTATTTGTCGGGAATAAAGTCTTTCATGGTGAGCACATCGAAATATTTGCTCAATTGTGGATTGCTGGTCACTTTGGCGCGCAGCACCATGGCCAATTCAACACTTTTTTCCACCATTTCATAGCCTTCAAACTGTACCTGTCGGCGGCCTGCGTCCAAAGAAGCCAACACTTGGTAGTTTGGCGAAGTGGAGGTATGCGTCATGTAAGCCTCCAAAAAAGTGTTCTCCGATTTTTTCCGATAGTCCTCGTCCCAAATATGGATCATGGAACCTTGGCGGAAGCTGCTAAGAGTCTTGTGGGTACTTTGGGTGGAATATACCCGAATACGCACCTTATCTGGATCGGGCATCTGGGGCAGTTCGCCTTTCCCAAGGCTGTTCAAGTGGGCCTGATGCTCTTTCCGATAAGCATCGCTGGTGTATTTATCGTGAAGTTTTTGGGCTGCGTACATACCGGTGCGTTGCTTGAATGTGTGCGTGAAGCTGGCAAAAGCAAACCATGCTTCATCCCACAGGAATATCATATCGGGTTTGATGGCGAGTATTTCTTCCATCACCCGCTGCACATTGTACACAATACCATCAAAGGTACAATTGGTCAAGAGCAGCATTTTTACGGTATCCAGGCGGCCGGCAGCCTTCAATTCGAACAGTTTTTCTTTGATTTCTGACAGCGGTACCGCGCCATACATGGAATATTTTTCAATGGGATAGGAATCGAGGTAAACCGGATAAGCGCCCGATAGCACCATTCCATAGTGGTGCGACTTGTGGCAATCGCGGTCGATCAGCACCACGTCCTGCGGTTTTATCAATGCTTGCAAAACAATCTTGTTGGCGGTAGAAGTACCATTGGTTACGAAGAAAGTCCGCTGTGCGCCATAGGCTGTGGCAGCCATTTCCTGTGCCCTTTTAAGTGGGCCTGTTGGTTGCAGCAGCGAATCGAGGCCGCCCGTCGTGGAAGAAGTTTCTGCGAGAAACATGTTTCTGCCATAAAAATCGCCGAAGTCGCGGATCCAGCGCGATTTAAACACGGAGTTGCCGCGTGAAATGGGCATTGCGTGAAAAACGCCCGTTGGTTTTTGACTGTATTCTTTTAATGCGCTGAAAAACGGCGTGTCATAGCGCTCGCGGATGCCTTGGATGATGCCCAGGTGCAATTCCTGCAAATCTTCCCGACGGTAGTATATCCGGTTGAACATCTGCAAGGTGCTGTCGGTCAGGTTGGTCAGCGAGGTATCTGTCACGTAATAAGTATCCAGTTCCGGCCTGAATTGTTTGATAATTTTACCCAATAGCGGTCCTAATTCAGGTTCTGCCCGCGATTCCAGGTCGATTTTCAGTACGTTCTGGATAAAAGGCGATATCAGATCCGAGATGTTTTCGGAACGGAAATGCGGCGCATATCGAATCACAACAGCCTGGATGCTGTGGTTGAACAACAAAGCGATCAAGGCATCCTGGAAAGAACGCTGCACCGTCACATCGTAGGAAAACTGTTCGTTAGGATCGTGCAATTCGCGCAATTTTTCCTGCAAGGCCGATTCTTCCATGGGGGGAAGATCTTCCACAAACAACACCTCAAAATGGTTCTTTTGGTGGCCTTTATGCGTCTCGCGCACATCCTCCGTCACCCCAAATTCTGCATCATCGTCCAGCAACATTTGCGGATTTCTGCGGTAAGAATCGCTCACCAATTGGCGGGTGGTATTGGAAACGTTGTTGGCCAAGGCCATGTATTCTTTTCTGCCCAGAGAGCTGGCTAGTTTCGCCACATGTAGTTTTCCAGGGAAAGCAAAATATTGCTCTACAATTTTCAGGTCTTGCAACAGCGCAGCCACTTTTTCCTTGTGCTGCGCTTCATGCGCTGAATATTTGTGCGCCTGTGACAACTTCTTACACTCGTTTTTGAGTTCGTTCCACAGGTTGAGGCGCAATTGGCCGATGCTGTAGTAGGGAGAGCTTATTATTTTTTTTGAAGACCTCATGGTTTCATTGTTTACTTTTTGGTTGCATTTTGTATTTCAGACTCCAGAATATCCAGGCCCTGGTTTAATTGTTCGTCTGTGATCACCAATGGTGCCAGGACGCGAATAATGTTTTTAAAAGTACCGGCACTGAGCAGTATCAGCCCGCGTTCGGCACAACCTGCAATCACGGCATGGCACAATTCGCCATTGGGTTTTCTTGGGTCGCTGTTGTGTACGAATTCAATGCCCTGCATGGCACCTACGCCGCGCACGTCACCGATTTCCGGGTATTCCCGAAGAAGCTTCAAGAACCGCAAGGCCAGAATTTCGCCAATGCGAATGGCGCGTTCGTGGAGCTTTTCGTCCTCCATGAATTTTATGGTAGCCAGTGCAGCCACGCAGCACAAAGGATTGCCGATGTAAGTCCCGCCAATGGTGCCAACTGCAGCTGCATCCATAATGTCGGCCCGGCCAACGACGGCTGCGATGGGCATTCCTGAACCTAGGGATTTGGCATACACGCTAATGTCAGGTTGTACGTGGTAGTTCTGCCAGGAAGCCCAGCTGCCTGTCCGGCCAAAACCGCTTTGCACTTCGTCCATGATGAGCATGATGCCGTGCTGGGTGCAGAAATCACGAAGACCTTCCAAGTATCTGGGTGGCACCGGGTTAAATCCGCCTTCGCCTTGAATCGGTTCAATAATAATGGCGGCCAGGTTGTTGAGGTCGATCAAGTTGTGCACGCTTTCCCGCAGTCGCTTCAATTCCAAATCCACAAACTCTTCAATGTTGCCATTGCCGCGGTAACGGTAGTAGTTTGGGAAGGGCAATCGGTACACTTCCGGGGCAAAAGGGCCACAATTCAACTTATAGTCAATTTTGCTGGTCAGCGTCATGGCCATCATGGTACGGCCGTGGTAAGCATCGGTGTAGCAAAGCACTGCGGGGCGTTTAGTGGCCTGTCGTGCAATTTTGATAGCGTTTTCAACTGCTTCCGCACCGGTACAAACCAGCATAACCTTAGTCTTATCGCCATGGGGCAAAATTTCCGCCAGCTTTTCACACAGTGCAATATAAGGCTCATAAGTCACCACGTTAAAACTGGTGTGGATGTATTTTCCGGCTTGTTCCCGGATGGCCGCTACCACCGGCTCGGGACAGTGCCCAGCATTGACAACGCCAATGCCGCCTGCGAAGTCGATCAATTCACGTCCATCTAAATCGGTAATGATGGCCCCTTTTGCATCTTTAACGGTAGCGGTGTTGAAAACCCCTACCCCATTGGGGACAACGTTTTTTCTTCTTTCAAAGAGCTGTTGAGACTTGGTCAATTCTTTAAACATGTAATTCAATGAGTGATGAGATATGAGATATGCGTTATGAGCGACGAGTGAGTGATGAGTGAGGCTAGAAAAAGAAGGTTTACTGCAAGCGATGCGCTTTACAGTAACTATGCGTAAAATGATCAGCCTGATTTTGTGTGGGTGCTTTTTGGGGCCAACCTTTTAAAGTGGCCTGAGCAGCTTAAAAAGACGATAATCGCTAAGATAAGGAAAAAACGGGATGTTTTGGTAAAACGAAGTATAAAAAAACAAAAAATAATGCCCTTTTTTAGATTTAACAACCTAATATCCAAAAAATACTATCTTCGGCCAAGCGCACCTATTTAACAACAAATCATACTTTCATGGTTAAAAAAGGAGACAAATCAACACAAGATTCGGCTACCTCCGCAGAAGCAATCGTTGAGCAACTCACCTCGATCGGCGATATCACCTCCAAAAAAATGTTCGGCGGACAGGGCATTTTCCACGCCGGCAAAATGTTCGGCATCTTCTATCCAAAAGGTGTTATTTTTATGAAATCTGTTGTGTCAAACGTCCAAACTTGTACTTTGTCGACAGTATTGACTTAAACCCAGCCATAAAATTGAAATTATGAGCACTCCAATATTAGATGAGAACCTTGAAGCCCCGAAAACGTCATCTGGCAATAGGTTCCAAGCAGTAGGTTATGGTATCGCAATATTTTTAAGTGGTTTTATAACAGCCCTTTTTCTGCTCCAAAAACCAATTAGAGAGGCTTTCTTTTTTGCCTTTGGTTATTGCATTCTTTTTTTCGTGTTAGGGCTCATCGTAGAGCTGGGCTCAATGCTCTACCGAACGCTTAGAAAAAGAGTAGTGAAAAACCCGAATTTTTGGTTCTCAGTCGTTGAAAACGGTTTTGTTTGGTGGCTTTTCTTTATTGGGATCAGTATCATCAGATACTTTGTTCCATAATTGAGCCAGAAATAGTGGAAATCCGTTGTTGTGGGTTGGCTGAGAGGTGAGGGGCCGCATTTGTCCTTTCTTATTCGAATTCTCCGTTTACGTCTCCACGGAAGCCGCCAATGCCTCCTCAAAAAAGCGCTTCATCGTTTCCACCAAACTTCCAGGCGCGACAACCCGCATTTCTTTTCCAAAAGATGCCAGTTTTCTCACCAAATCGATGTTGACGATTAACCTCAATTTAACCACAACAGCGCTATAACTGGTTTCAAGCACCTCATAAGGCGTAAAAAAAGGACTGCTGAGAAAGTACTTGCCCTGGATATTGCTGAATTCCAAGACCACATCTTCCACGACCCCATCGAGCGGCACGGAAATGCCATAAATGTTTTTCCAATACGTCTCGGCACTGTATTGCGGCGGCTTGTCATGATAAAAGCCGGCATGGCTTGGCGTTCCGACGATTCTTTCCAAAGGGAAAACCCGCACGAACAATTCTGAAGCGTCGTGTGAGAACCCACCCGCATACCATCTGTGGTCGTAGTGCCGCAGAAACCAGGGATCAAAAATCACAGCTTTAGGTGTTTCAACGTGAAAAGCCAAATACTGGAAGGATACCCTGCGTTCGGCTTCAATGGCTTTTAGGAAAAATTTCAGGTGTTTGCTGCCTTCATATCGGGGAAGCGGGTCGAAGTAGATGGATTTTTGAATGGTGTCGGGTTGAACCCATTTTTGGGCAGCCTTGTATATTTTTTGAAAAACCTTGGGCAAGTCAGCTGGTATTAGGTCTGGAAAGTTCATCCGCTGTATCAAGTCAAAGGCAATGCGCAGGCTAGACAACTCATCGGTATTCAACAGTTGATCCTCCAACACTAAAAAATCCTCCCCTTCCTTGTAGCGCCAGGCACGCAGGCTCGGCACATATTCTAAAGGGGCGCCCATTTCGCGCAGGTATTTTATGTCATCGTTTACTTGGCGCAAACTGATGTTCAGTTCATCAGCCAATGCTTCCAGTTTGATGCCTCTGGTGCGGTGGCCCACGTGTCGGCTGAATTTTTCGTGGATGCGGCGGTAACGGTGGTGGGCGTTGTTTGATTTTGGCATGGATACTCCCTACCTTTTGAGTCTGTGCGAAAAATAGGGTTTGCAAAAATAATATTTTTGGTCGGAAGTAAAAGTGCAGAGGAGGGTGGTTATCTTTGGGGGGTCAAAATAAATCCATGTACTATGATACGAACTATGTACCAATTTGGCTTACACCTTCAGGAGGTTGAGGAGATGCAACCATTTTTTGAAATTGCGGCTGCTCCTTATCCTGAGAAAGCCGAAGACGAGGTGGTGATTATTGCAGAGATTAATGATCGGAAGTTTACCAATCTTACGCTCGAAAAATATTCTCGAAATAAAGTTGGAAAATACCTTTTCAGGGAATTGGCCGCTGCACGAGCAACGAGCATAGTACCTAGCCTTCATTTTTATTTTGTTGCAGGAAACGATGCACTAGATGTATCATGTGATAAATTTTTTAACAAGCTGGAGCGGTGTCTCGATAACAATAAAGATATTTATGAAAAATATTTTGATACGGGAGCAGTGAATGCGGAAATTCGCAAAAACTTGAAATCCTTTGTCCAGGAAAAAATTTCTGAAAAGAAAAACTACCTTTTTACATTACAAATTGATCAAAAGTGGCTCGGGGAAATAGCTGAAATCAAAAAAATATTAGAAGACACTTGCTACAACAAATATTTCCAAGATGGTAAAGGAGAGCTATTCCTTGGAAGAAACAAGACATGTGCAGTAACCTATAAACAAAATGTACCGGAGGTTTGGGGGAGGATCGACACTTTGGGGTTTACAGTCAATGATATTTCCTTTTCTCGAAATGGTTTTATAGCGAAGAACTCATATAAGATGTTTCCTGTTTCGCCTGACGCAGTGAAGGTACTAGAAGGTACCTTTCGAGCGCTGGATAAAAGGCTTTCGTTTACATTTTCAACTTTAAAATTTTTCGTGGTGCCACATTTTATAACTCTAGGCGACGACTTGGTAAAGAAAAAAAACATTATACGAACATTTGTCCGAAAACTAACGGAAACAGACAAGCCAGGTTTTGCCCCTTTAGCAAATGCCATCATTAATTCCGAGAAGATTTTTTCCAAAATTCTTGAAGACCCCGAACTAGGAGCGAATAGTGTTTATTACGATATTTTCTTTTACGAAGAAAAACAAGCTCAGTTTTCCATTAAACTACATGTATCAGATATTTTGCCTTCACGCTTTCGATCTATTTTAGATGCGAAAAATCGAGTTACAGCTTTTTACCTACCTATAACCTACAAGGAATTTAAGGACGGAAAATCATTTAGTTTTAGCCCTACTTTTAACAATATTAAAGCCTACTTTTCCATAAAAAAGGAAAAGGAGGTATTCATTGAACCATATTTTTTCAAAATTATTGAAGCTGTTTTTTATAAAAACAAACTCAATGAAGAACAAATCTTGAGGGCATTTATGCAGAAAATAGTCCCTGCATTTAAGAATGTTTCAAATAACGGCTATGCTTTCCCCGAACACGTGAAGCATACTTTTTGCATCCATCAATTTTTTCAACAAATTCAACTCTTCGAGAATATGGAATATTCCGACAACAGCACACTCACACTTTCGTCATTTGAGTTTATTAAGCAACATGAAATGTTTTTCAACTCTAGGCTTCATAAAGCGGCATTCCTATTGGGGTGCGCCGTTGAAGTTTTGCTCGGCTCTCAAAGATCAAATCTAAATGGGAACGAACCTTTCGCGAAACGGTTGAATAATTTGAGCATTGATTACAAAGAGTTGCAAAGAATAGGTACCGAACTTTTATCAAAAGTAAAACAGTACGCCGAAGCAAAAAAACTATATGATGGGCAATATATCCATGAGATGTTTGTGGAATTTGACAAGTTAATGATGAATGGAGATGACCCAAACCTGAGCAAGACTCAGGTTTCCTACGCCTTTTCAGTTGGTTTGGTAATGGAAAAAGAATTTACCAAATTGCGTATTGCTGAACGAATAAAAAAAAGAAACCAATCAATAACTGAAATTCAAGAAGCATAATTCTTCACAACCAAAATAAAATCATTCATTATGAGTCAATTACAAAATCGCAGCGAACTCCTATTCCTATATGATGTAAAACGTTGCAATCCAAACGGCGACCCACTTGATGCCAATCGCCCCCGAATCGATGAGGAATCAGGAAGATGCTTGGTGACTGATGTCCGCCTAAAGCGCACTATCCGCGATTACCTGATTAATAAAGGATACGATGGTAAAGATGGTAGCAAAGGAGATATTTTTATTCGAGATGTGATGACCGGAGAAGAACGAGCCAAGTCTTATGAAGATAAAGAGGATTTTTGTCGCAAGTTTATTGATGTAAGGCTTTTTGGTGGTGTTTCAGCACCAGGCAAGAAATCTGGTGGCGGAGAATCTGATGGAAATGAAGGAGAAGAATCAAAGCCCAAAAAAGGTGCCGCTAAAAAGAGTAAAGTGTTCCATTATACCGGCCCTGTCCAATTTTCAATGGGTTATTCGCTGCATCGAGTTCATGAAAACTTCATTAAAGGCACTGGGGCATTCGCAACCAGTAGTGATGCCGAACAAAAGACTTTTCGGGAAGAATACAACATCACATACGGTATGATTGCCTTTCACGGAGTTGTCAATGAGAATGCCGCTAAGCATGTCAATACTTCTCAAAGTGATATTGATGAACTGCTAGAAGGAATGTGGAGCGGAACCAAAGATTTGTTAACGCGTTCAAAAAAAGGCCACATGCCACGGCTATTGGTCAAAATCGATTATGAAAAAGGATTTTTCATAGGTGATTTGTGCGAAAGACTAAGTCTTATTCCCGTAGAAGGAAAAAAACTTGACGCGCTTGAAGATGTTGAGGATTATACCATTGATACAAAAGCTTTAAATTCAATATTGGCGAAGTATGACGACAAAATCCTATCCATCACGATTCAAATGGATGACCGCTTGAAAATTTCCGAACCAATTCGTACCAAATAAATACTTCCCTAAATGAAAATCTTGGTATTCGATATCTGGGGTGACTATGCACATTTCAAAAAGATTTACGCGACCACTTCTGCGCTCACATATCTTGTACCGACAAAACCAACTATTTATGGTTACATTGGTGCAATTATTGGGCTGGAAAAATTTGAAAACGAGTATTTGAGGCATTTTGCCAATAAAGCTTGTTTGGTGGGTTTGTCTTTATTGGGATCTGTCGCTCTACAAACGCGATTTTCCGAAGCAGATGAAGACTCCGGTCCAGTTATTATGCGGCGCATGGGAATAAATCTACGGTCGCAATTAGGTGCTAGAAAGACCACCGATTCTCCAAAGCCTACGCTTATGGAATTTGTTTACCGTCCAAGGTATAGGCTCTATATCCATCTTCAAGACCCTGAGTTGTACAGCAAGCTAAAAACAAATATTTCAGAACATCGAGCTGTGTACACTCCCACTCTTGGATTGGCAGGGTTAATTTCCAACTTCAAATTTTTAGGAGAATTCCATGGCATATCAAAATCTGAGGATACCCCTGTCCAAATTCACTCTGTTATCCCAAAAATGCAGTTTGTCCGTTTCGAGAACTCCATGTTCGATGAATCAGTAGATGAGTTTTCCATTGTGGAACAAAGTATGTTCGCCATTGAAATGGATCACGAACGTAATGTAACTGAACGTGATGACCTTTTATTGGAACGCAAAGGAAAACCTATGCTTGCCCAAGTCACACAATACTACCAAATCAATGGAAACAACATCGTCCTATTCTAGCAATCGGGGCAGTTTTGAATTGATTTCTCATCCCGATCGAAGCCTGGCAGAGCATCTTTCAGGTTGCAATGGAGCATCAAAGCTGCAACTTTCCTTTAAATATATAGCCTCGAAGCAATTCTTTCCGACGGAATTGTTAGAGCAAATGCGTCATTTGCTTGTCTATTTTCATGATTTTGGGAAGGGTACAGACTATTTTGCCTTTAAGATTATTTCGGCAATTTATAAAGAACTCAAAACGCCCAAGCCAGAGCAAGCCGAATGGATTGCAATAAAAGATTTTGCTGATAGGATAAAGCCCTACCTAGATCACTTTGATCGGGTCAAGCGTTTGGCTGTTGAGCAGGAACTCAAACTGAATCCACGTCTCAGCGATCACTCAAAACAAGGCGCTTATTATGTACTTGCTGCATTTGAGCATGAAGATTATATGCTTCGTTTTATTTTGCTAAAAATCATATTAAAACATCACAGCAACCTTACTAATTTTTGGACCGATAAAGGCGGGAATAAGCAAGTCCATTTGGAGGATGACACTGTTGTTTTTTTAGAGAAACAATTTTCTAAAAATGATTTTGAACTTTACCAAAAAATCCTTGAAAAACAACGGCTTTCTGTATGTCGTGAAGATTGGGAAAAAATCAAATTACTTGCTACTGACGGTGATAAAATTGACCACGAGCAATTTGCATTCGAGGACAAAAAAGACATTAGATATTTTTTCCTTCAGCATTTCCTGTTTTCATTATTAATGTCGGCAGATAAGGGAGATGTTAAATTGCCTAAACAGGTTGACAAGGGCGAATTTATTAAAGAAAATCGGCTACTCCCTTTTTGGTTAATTAACAAATTCAAAGAAAAAGAATTCTCCCAAAGGTTTGAGAGTCGCCTGAATGATCAGCGGGAGGAAGCCTACCAGTTGATTGCCAAAAATTGCCTTGCCTTTGCAGAGCAAAATTTTTTCTCCATCACCTTGCCAACTGGCATGGGAAAAACATTTGCAGCATACAATGTAGGCATAATCTTGCAAAATAAATATGTTTCACAAACTAGTGGCAAGAAACCGCGCATTGTTTACTGCTTGCCCTTTACCTCTATCATTGACCAGAATGCTGCAATTCTGGAAAATATCCTTGCTTTCGGGCGGACAATTGATCCCTCAATCCAAGAAAACTGGCTATCAAAGAACCATTACCTCTCGAACCACAATGAGACTTATGACGAACGTGAATTGGTAAATCAGGAAGCCGAATATCTTGCTGATGGCTGGGAGAATGAAATCATCGTTACCACTTTTGTACAGATGTTGGAAAGCATTTTTACAAATAAGAACAGCGCCCTTCGTAAGTTTCACAATATGACGAATGCTGTTTTTATACTCGATGAAGTACAAAACATCCCCCCCAAATATTACGAAGCAATTGAAACAGTATTCCAAAAAATGGCGACTTATTTCAACACTAAATTCGTTTTTGTAACCGCTACACAGCCATTTTTATTCAAAGATCAGGATTCCATAATTGAGCTAACCTCAGGAAAAACAGAGGCTTATTTCCGCCAACTAGATCGTATTAAACTAGACCAAAGCCTACTTAAAGAAAATAATTATAGAAAATTAGATGAACAGGAGTTTTTAGAAAAACTCTTGGCAGACATTCATGCCAATCCAGAAAAATCATTCCTAATTATATGCAATACTATTGCTCAATCTAGGTGGTTTTTCAAAATGCTGGAAGTAGAATTTCCTGAATCCGACTTGATCTATTTATCAAGCTCTCTTTTGCCCCCAATTCGGAGGTGGCAAATACGTCGAATTAAAACAAGCAAAAAACGAAGAATTGTCGTTTCGACCCAAGTAGTTGAAGCTGGAGTTGATATTGACTTGGATGTAGTATATCGGGACTTTGCCCCTATTGACAGCATTAACCAATCAGCTGGGCGCTGTAACCGCAATGCTAAACGTGGTACTGGAACAGTTAAGCTATTCAATCTTGGCAAACACAAACATGTTTATGATCCGGTATTGATGACCGTCACTCAAGAAGTATTGGAAAAATTTGAAAATGAAATTTTGGAAGGGCAATTGTATGACCTAAACAAAATGTATGCAGCCGCAGTCCGTCGGAAAATTACGGATGATAACGATGTTTCTCAAAAACTGATTTCAGCAATGGAAAAGCTTCAATTAGAAGTTATTCAAGAATCGTTCAAGCTAATTGAAGAAGACCATCGGCATTACAATGTGTTTTTGCCTTGTTGCAAGGGTGCAATTCATATCTGGAAAAGGTACCAACGAGCCAGCACTGAAATCAACGATCCCTATAAAAGAAAAACAGCGTTAAAAAATCTTAAACCTCGATTGCTTCAATATGTTACCCGTTTTCCTAAAAATAAAAATTACAAACCGGAAAACCCAAATGAATTTTTGATTTTTGAACCAGATTGGGAAAAATGGTATGAACTTGCTAAAGGCTTCCGACTGGATGCCAAGGACGATACATCAATAATTGTTTAGCCAATGGAAACCACAACCATCCCCCTCGCCACCATCTCCTTCCCCGAGCTCCACCTCCGCCCCAACCACGCCCACAAGCTCCGGGGCTACTTCGGCTCTGTTTTCCGGGACCACAGCCCCTTACTGCACAACCACTTCGCGGACGGGCGGCTGCGCTATGGGCTGCCATTGGTTCAATACAAGATTGTTGGCAGCATGCCCGTGTTGGTTGGCATACAGGAAGGCGCGAAGCTATTAACCGAACTGTTTTTCCAAATAAAGACCTTGAACATTGACGGGCGCGAATACCCGGTGTTGGAGCGGGACATTTCTTTTAAAAACGAATTGGTGGGTGTTGGAGAGGATTTGATTGATTACCGTTTTGCGACATTATGGATGCCGCTCAACCAGCAAAACTATGCGGAATACCTGTCAAAAAACGAGCAAGAACGCAAAGCCTTTTTGGGCCGTATCCTAACAGGAAATATCCTGAGCTTTTTTAAAGGTATTGGCTTGTACCTGCCCGATGGGGTACGGGTATTGACAACGGTGCGGCCCAAGGAAGAACGGCTCACCGGCTTTAAAGATCAACTGATGATTGGCATTTCGGGTGGTTTTACAACCAATGCCATTTTGCCGAATTTAATAGGGCTGGGAAAAAGTGTGGCGAGAGGGTACGGAACCGTAGCTCTATCTTTCTAACCTCACATAAAGATTTCGAGGCAGTCGTGTCCTTCGTCGGATAAAAAAATAGTGATTAGCTCGATATTTTGCAGCAACACCGCTGCCAGCTCGGCAGTTGAACAGTTGCCAACACGGAGCCAAATAATTTTCGGCGGAGGCCCAAGTTCAAGCTGGATGTTATAAAAATCTTCGTCTAGGGTTAATACTGCACCAAAATCGTTCTGCCGTGCAAAACGAAATATGTTATAATCATTCGCATTGATCAGGTCAAGTTGTTTAACATGGTAGGTTTCGGGGAATAACGAAGCAATGCGGGAAACGAGCCGAAAGGAAATATTTTGATCCACCAATATTTTCATAAATCAGGCAGATACGGCAGAGATTCTTTGTTGACGATTGGCCGAGAAATCCAGGGATACCAAGATATCCTCCCTAGTAAGTTCAGGGAAGTCTTCCAAAATCTCGTCAACAGACATCCCAGCAGCGAGGTAGCGCAGGATATCTTCTACGGTTATCCGCATATTTCGGATGCATGGCTTGCCAGACCGTTTGCCCGCTTCGATGGTGATGATGTTTTTATAAATAAACATTGCTCTTTTTTTACAAAAGTAAAGCATTTTGCTTAACTGTTTCATACTTAACCTAAAAATGCAGCTCCACCTCAACACTTATGGCGCTTACCTCCACGTGAAAGATGCCATGTTCGATATCCGAAAAAAACAGCCTGACGGTTCCTGGGGATCGGCTTCAGGAGTCGCCGCGCAAAAAGTGAAAAGTATTTGGCTTGGCCCTGGCACCGCTTTGTCGTCAGATGCCGTTGCGCTGGCCTTGCGCAACAATATCGACATCGTGTTCCTGGAAAACAATGGGCAGCCGCTCGGCCGGGTATGGCATTCCAAACTTGGCAGCACAACCCGCATCCGAAAAAACCAATTGGAAGCATCAATGGACAGCCGGGCAATGTACTGGACACGTATTTGGCTGACACAAAAGCTTGAAAATCAAGCGGATTTTATCCGCGATTTGAAAAAACACCGCCCACAGCAACATGTATACCTGAGTGAAAGGATTGAAAAAATCGAGGCTATGAAAACGGCGATAACTGCGTTGGACGAGCCGATGTTGAGCGATACTGTCGTGGGTACTTTGCACGGACTTGAAGGTACTGCTGGCAGACTGTATTTTGAGGTGCTCAGTTCCGTAATGCCGAGCGCATGGCAGTTTAGCGGGCGCAGCAGCAGGCCAGCCGTCGACGTGTTCAATGCCTTTCTAAATTATGCGTACGGCGTGTTGTATGCCCGTGTGGAAAGATCCTTGATGCTGGCAGGGCTTGATCCGTACGTTGGTTTTTTGCACCGAGACGATTACAACTACAAAAGCCTTGTATACGACTTTATCGAACCCTACCGAGCTTGGGCCGACAAAGTGGTGTTCACCCTTTTTTCTGGCAAAAAAGTCACCCAAGGCCATGCCGATGCCATTACGGGCGGCTTCACGCTCAATTCAGAAGGCAAAAAATTGTTGATGGAGGCTTACAACAAATACCTCGAAGCGGAAATAATACGATACAAGGGCCGCAACCGGACAAGGGCCAGCATCCTGTTGCTCGATGCGCATCGGTTTGCCCAGGAAATATTGGGTAAAAGCGGTGAAAATGTGGAGTTGAACGTGGAAATAATTTAGCCTAAAACCGTATCAACCAATCAGTAAAGCTATGATTATCTGGGTCTTGTATGACATTCAAAATGACCGCGCCCGCAACCGCGTGGCAAAAATATGCAAACAGGCCGGGCTTTACCGGGTACAGTGGAGCTGCTTTTTAGGCACGCTCGACGACCATGATTTGGACACCCTGGAGCTTTCTCTGGAGCCGGAAATAAACCTCGAGGTAGACAAGGTGTATATTTTCCCCATGAGCAAATCCGAGCTCAAATCAACTATTTTGTTAGGCCAGGCATTTGACAAACAATTGGTGACGGATGCCGTTCGAGCGCTATTTTTTTAAACCACCAGCTTTCTATATGCTTTAAATATGTTCTCAATCACGCCATCCCATATTATTCAGTACCTGTATTGTCCGAGGTTCACCTACTTCGAGCATGTGTTGCGAATCCCGCAGTTTGAGGAAAAAAGCTTTAAGGTTATGCAGGGGCGATCTGTGCACGAAAACAAATCGATGCAGAACAGGGATTACCTGCGGCAGCGCATTGGGGTAGTGGAAAAAAAGCTCAATGTGTACCTCACAAATGGTTTGCTCCGTGGAGAAGTGGATGAGGTGCTTTTTCTAAAAGATGGCACGGCTGCACCCCTGGATTATAAATTTGCCAAATGGGAAGATCGGGTTTACGACACCTACCAGACCCAGATGGTTTGTTACGCCTGGCTGATAAAAGAAAATTTCGACATTCCTGTTACACGAGGATATTTGGTGTATATTCGCAGTAAGAACCACTTGGTGGAAATACCCATTAAGCCAAATGACATAGAGAATGTTCGTGCCGCAGCAAAAGCCATAGCCGAAATCATTCAAGACAACCATTACCCCAAGGCCACAAAAGTCAAAAAAAGGTGCGAACACTGCACCTATCGGAATATTTGTACAAAATAGCATATCTTCCGGGCAGCAATTTATTTCGGCGGCATCAATAACCGCTGCTAACCTATTGACAACCAAATAGCTATGCTTCCGATTAGCACTAATTTTTATATTGAAAAAACGTTGTTTGACATGGTCGAATTAATAAAAGGAGCATCACATAATTTATCTCAAACGGATGAAAATCAATTGATTATGAGGGTGGCCGTGTTTGGGCCGCAATTCCAGTAGAAGAAGGATTGAAACCGCAAACTGGCCGCGACTCAATACCCGTGGGCCGCTGTTTGGGCCGCAATTCCAGTAGAAGAAGGATTGAAACTTTTGACTGCTTTTTCATTGTGTGGCACGGGCTATGTTTGGGCCGCAATTCCAGTAGAAGAAGGATTGAAACAGGTTGACGAAACCGAAGGGCTTACAATAGATGAGGGTTTGGGCCGCAATTCCAGTAGAAGAAGGATTGAAACTATTTTGCCCATGAAACCGGGGCCGCCGCCAAGGCGGTTTGGGCCGCAATTCCAGTAGAAGAAGGATTGAAACTAGTCACAGCCGCCCCGATGCTGCCAAACTCGGCATTGTTTGGGCCGCAATTCCAGTAGAAGAAGGATTGAAACTAGACGTAAACTACACCCCGCTCGAGGATTTCAAAGTGTTTGGGCCGCAATTCCAGTAGAAGAAGGATTGAAACGGGTTTCGCAGGTTCTCTAATTTCTCCTCAAGAAAGTTTGGGCCGCAATTCCAGTAGAAGAAGGATTGAAACACAACAACGAGTACACAGAGTTCTACACAGAAAGCGGTTTGGGCCGCAATTCCAGTAGAAGAAGGATTGAAACTTGTAAAACAGCTTGACCACTTGATATGTCTATACCGGTTTGGGCCGCAATTCCAGTAGAAGAAGGATTGAAACAACGACATGAACGCATCTGAATATCACCAAGAAGTTGTTTGGGCCGCAATTCCAGTAGAAGAAGGATTGAAACCTCGACCGATGGCTGGTGGACAAAAAAGACCGACCTGTTTGGGCCGCAATTCCAGTAGAAGAAGGATTGAAACCCAATCTCATCCACGCAAAACATATCAGACTACCAAGTTTGGGCCGCAATTCCAGTAGAAGAAGGATTGAAACCTCGACCGATGGCTGGTGGACAAAAAAGACCGACCTGTTTGGGCCGCAATTCCAGTAGAAGAAGGATTGAAACGCTGGATTAAGGCGATTGATCCGACAGGCGTGAGCCGGTTTGGGCCGCAATTCCAGTAGAAGAAGGATTGAAACCAAAATGCTCCTTATGATTGTGGAGTATGCCGACCGGTTTGGGCCGCAATTCCAGTAGAAGAAGGATTGAAACATATTAAACTTGCCCCAAACACTTACTAGCGCTTCGGTTTGGGCCGCAATTCCAGTAGAAGAAGGATTGAAACGGTCACGTGGTGGAGATGAAAAGCTGGAAAGGGAGGGTTTGGGCCGCAATTCCAGTAGAAGAAGGATTGAAACACAACAACGAGTACACAGAGTTCTACACAGAAAGCGGTTTGGGCCGCAATTCCAGTAGAAGAAGGATTGAAACTCAGGTATGCGGAGCCTTGCCCTGTCTGCCCAAGGGGGGTTTGGGCCGCAATTCCAGTAGAAGAAGGATTGAAACTTAATGAAAGTCCTTCCCCTCTTCCTTTCGCAAACTGTTTGGGCCGCAATTCCAGTAGAAGAAGGATTGAAACGTACTCTGTTGTTGTTACGCATTGATTAGGCTCCGTGTTTGGGCCGCAATTCCAGTAGAAGAAGGATTGAAACAGCTTTTCAGGTATCCCTTCCAATGTCGGTTCATAGAGTTTGGGCCGCAATTCCAGTAGAAGAAGGATTGAAACTTCTCTTAGTTGCCCTGATCGGATGCACAGCGCCGCGTTTGGGCCGCAATTCCAGTAGAAGAAGGATTGAAACACTGGTTAAATCGTTTTCCTCCTCACCGTCCAAAGAGTTTGGGCCGCAATTCCAGTAGAAGAAGGATTGAAACGTAAATTCTTATTCCCCCAGTGTCAACCAGCAACCTGTTTGGGCCGCAATTCCAGTAGAAGAAGGATTGAAACACATCTCATTGATCTCAAACGACTTTGTAAGCTTGAGTTTGGGCCGCAATTCCAGTAGAAGAAGGATTGAAACTTTGATAGTCGTTTTTCCATGCTGCAAATGTACACGGTTTGGGCCGCAATTCCAGTAGAAGAAGGATTGAAACGCAATGGAGGGGAAAACGTCTTTTACAAGTACCGATGTTTGGGCCGCAATTCCAGTAGAAGAAGGATTGAAACAGCTTGACGAAACCGAAGGGCTTACAATAGATGAGGGTTTGGGCCGCAATTCCAGTAGAAGAAGGATTGAAACGGGGTAGCCTACGACATGGGGAACTACACCGAAGTTGTTTGGGCCGCAATTCCAGTAGAAGAAGGATTGAAACTTTCATCCGACAGCCCGGCAAAAGCCGCCGCCGCATTGTTTGGGCCGCAATTCCAGTAGAAGAAGGATTGAAACCTTTTGAATCCTCTGCCGCCTTTGCGCGGAAAATGGTTTGGGCCGCAATTCCAGTAGAAGAAGGATTGAAACAACGACATGCTAGCCCCATCTCCGCTCGCTGAAAAAGTTTGGGCCGCAATTCCAGTAGAAGAAGGATTGAAACTCTTTCGTGTCCCATTCGCCGCTCCTTTTATGTCGGTTTGGGCCGCAATTCCAGTAGAAGAAGGATTGAAACACTACTATAGATGTAGTTCGAGGATTCGTATCTACCGGTTTGGGCCGCAATTCCAGTAGAAGAAGGATTGAAACAATGCATCGGCCACGGCAGAAACTTCCGTGGGCTTCGTTTGGGCCGCAATTCCAGTAGAAGAAGGATTGAAACTAGCCTTTGTGGTTGCCAAGACGACAGACAGTAAAAAGTTTGGGCCGCAATTCCAGTAGAAGAAGGATTGAAACGCGGTACTTGGCACCGAAATCAGCAAAGCCTTTGATGTTTGGGCCGCAATTCCAGTAGAAGAAGGATTGAAACTTTTTGAAGGGATGCTGCAACCGACCAGCAATATCAGTTTGGGCCGCAATTCCAGTAGAAGAAGGATTGAAACAATCACAATCAAAATACAAAAACAATGACAGACGAGGTTTGGGCCGCAATTCCAGTAGAAGAAGGATTGAAACGCTGTAGAAGAGCTTGAGTATCACAATAAATCACTTGTTTGGGCCGCAATTCCAGTAGAAGAAGGATTGAAACTGTAAACGGCTCCTCAAAAGGAGAAATTTATTTTGGTTTGGGCCGCAATTCCAGTAGAAGAAGGATTGAAACAGCAATCCACCTCAGTGCCATGCCCGCCGCCAGATGTTTGGGCCGCAATTCCAGTAGAAGAAGGATTGAAACTCGCCGTGGCGGTCGGGAGCCTATTAGCAGTCTATGTTTGGGCCGCAATTCCAGTAGAAGAAGGATTGAAACATGCAGGCTCAAACCGTGACCACCGATACCTCGTTCGTTTGGGCCGCAATTCCAGTAGAAGAAGGATTGAAACAAGATGCTCAAAAGGACATCATAAAAAGCACGTCCGCGTTTGGGCCGCAATTCCAGTAGAAGAAGGATTGAAACATGTTCACGAAAAGTCTTGAGTGGAGTAAATTCATGTTTGGGCCGCAATTCCAGTAGAAGAAGGATTGAAACCTGAAAAAAGCTCCTTATTATGATGACGGGGTGCTAGTTTGGGCCGCAATTCCAGTAGAAGAAGGATTGAAACAGGTCATACCTTTTGTACAGCAATCCGTCAATGACAGGTTTGGGCCGCAATTCCAGTAGAAGAAGGATTGAAACAAATTCGCGTCTTTCTCATATCGTTTTTTTTCTTTTGTTTGGGCCGCAATTCCAGTAGAAGAAGGATTGAAACAACTAAGCCCGACGGCGGCAAAGAACGTCATAAACCGTTTGGGCCGCAATTCCAGTAGAAGAAGGATTGAAACCCCGTGTGGTTTTGAGCGTTTGGCGTTCGATGGTCAGTTTGGGCCGCAATTCCAGTAGAAGAAGGATTGAAACAACCTGCTTAGGCTCCCATTGGACTATGTTTTTCATTGTTTGGGCCGCAATTCCAGTAGAAGAAGGATTGAAACAAATTAAAACTCACAACATGAATTACACGGCAAAAGGTTTGGGCCGCAATTCCAGTAGAAGAAGGATTGAAACAAGTTGAAGACCAATGCTTGTCTAATATTGTCAAATGTTTGGGCCGCAATTCCAGTAGAAGAAGGATTGAAACATTTTTGACCTCGATGGCAAGTGGGCGATCCAATGAGTTTGGGCCGCAATTCCAGTAGAAGAAGGATTGAAACCCGAATCAAAACAATATCATGAATAAAAAAAAGTATGTTTGGGCCGCAATTCCAGTAGAAGAAGGATTGAAACATGCATGTTATGAAAATAAATAGTTTAATATGTGAGTTTGGGCCGCAATTCCAGTAGAAGAAGGATTGAAACCGCGCCACGGGCGGAACGCCGTCCGGCCTGCAAATTGTTTGGGCCGCAATTCCAGTAGAAGAAGGATTGAAACTCTTGGAAGGATAAAAGGAGAATCTGAATTTATTTGTTTGGGCCGTAATTCCAGTAGAAGAAAGATTGAAACGCAACTACCTCTCTTCGGTTTGTGTGTGGACACTACCACAAATAAATCGTGTCGTTGTTTGAGATAGTTTTTTTCGATGTTGATGCAGCAGGCGTCCTGTATTTTCTACATTTTAACAAAGCAACGAACGGTTCCCTTAAATCAATCAATTATACCCCAGCATTCAAGCTAGAAATTGGCAGGCTCACTCCCTAAGTGACAAATGACGGAGAAATCACCATAAAAAAAGGGCCTGCTAATATGACGGAAATCCAGCCAAGCTCACAACTGTAGCAGTTTCCGTCACCCTCCAAAAATCGCTGTACCTTTGTAAACAGCGGTCTGCTCCTCTGATTTTGCCTTCTGAAAATCGCCCAACCTCTATGAAAAGGGAAAGCATTGTTTTGGTAGAATTCTAAGCGATTTGGACAGAGGGCAAGAACCCTTATTTTTTGTTTAATTATTTTCAATAATTTATTAAACAAAATGCGCTACTTCTTAGTTTTGTATGAAGATAAGCATGCGTAATTTAACAAACCAACTTAAATGAGGCCTAATTCCACCCAAATTGCCGTCATCGGCTCTGGCTTTGCCGGCCTTTCTGCCGCCTGTCATCTAGCTAAACAGGGCTTCAATGTCACTATTTTTGAAAAAAATGACAGCATCGGTGGCCGTGCCCGACAATTCCAAGCCGATGGTTTCACATTCGATATGGGACCAAGTTGGTATTGGATGCCGGATGTTTTTGAGGGCTTCTTGCGTGAATTTGGCCATGAAGTTGCTGACTTTTTTGAGCTTAAAAAACTCGACCCTGGTTTCGTTATCAATTTTGAAAACAATGAAAGCCTCAGCGTACCAGCTGAATTGCCCGACATATACAAGGTTTTTGAAACGCTTGAGCCCGGTAGCGCAGCCAGGTTAAAAACTTTTCTGAAGGAAGCCGAGTACAAATACGGTGTCGGCATGCGGGATTTGGTGTATCAACCTGGCCTGAGCGTTTGGGAGTTTATGGATTGGCGCTTGTTAAAAAGTTTGTTCGGCATGGGTGTTTTTCAGTCGTTCAGCGCGCACGCCCGCAAATATTTCAAACACCCACAGTTGCTGCAGCTGATGGAGTTTCCCATGCTTTTTCTGGGTGCCATGCCCAAAGACACCCCAGCTTTGTACAGCCTGATGAATTATGCGGCGCTGAGCCAGGGCACCTTTTACCCCATGGGCGGCATGTACAAAATGATAGAAGCCATGGAAAAAGTCGCCTTGAACCTGGGTGTCACCATTAAAACATCTGCTGAAGTCCAAAAAATTGAGGTGCAACAAGGCAAGGCAACTGGCCTGCATACCAGCGCCGGATTTTTCCCCGCAGATTATGTCATTGGTGCTGCCGATTACCATCATGTGGAGCAACACCTGCTTCCCGAAACAGCACGTCAATACAACACAGACTATTGGGATTCCAGGGTAATGGCTCCTTCTTCCCTGATTTTTTACCTGGGTGTGAACAAGAACCTGGACAATCTCCAACACCATAACCTGTTTTTCGATGCCGATTTCGAGGGTCACGCGGAAGCCATTTACAAAAAACCTGCATACCCGGAACAGCCCCTTTTTTACCTCTGTTGCCCCTCAAAGACCGATCCTTCCGTGGCACCAGAAGGAATGGAGAACTTGTTTATATTGATTCCCCTGGCCCCCGGGCTGGATGACAGCCCCGCTTTGCGCGAGGCCAGTTTCAAAAAAGTAATGGAACGCCTGGAAACCCATTGTGGACAGCCGATACATCCAAACATCATTTATCAACGCAGCTATTCCTTGACTGATTTTCAGGAAGACTACCACGCCTTTAAAGGAAATGCCTACGGATTGGCGAACACCTTGTTCCAAACGGCCATTTTCAAGCCCAAAATGAAAAGCCCAAAGGTTAACAACCTCTATTACACCGGACAGTTGACCACACCGGGGCCAGGAGTCCCCCCCTCTATCATCTCCGGGGCGGTGGTTTCCAAATTAATTGGCAAAGCATCCGCGAAAAACAATACATTACATCCAGCTTAACGTCCCGCTATGAAATCCACTTTTGATGCCGTATCCAGGAAAACCAGTAAACTGGTCACGAACCAGTACAGCACCAGCTTTTCGTTGGGTATTTTCATGCTCGACCGCAGCATCCACGATCCCATTTATGGTATCTACGGCTTCGTCCGGCTCGCAGATGAAATTGTCGACAGCTTCCACGGATTTGATAAGGAGACGCTGTTGGCAAGGCTGAGAAAACAGAGCTATGAAGCCATTGAGTCCGGGATATGCTTGAACCCAATTTTGAATAGTTTCCAAGAGGTCGTCACCCGATACAACATCGAAATTGAGTTGATTGACACTTTTTTAGACTCTATGGAAATGGATCTAAATAAACAAGAATATAGCGCCAGGGAGTACGAAAAATACATTCTTGGTTCGGCTGAAGTGGTCGGATTGATGTGCCTCCGTGTTTTCACCAATGGCGACAACGAAAGTTATGAGCACCTGAAACCTTATGCCATGCGTTTGGGCGCGGCATTTCAAAAGGTGAATTTTTTACGTGACTTGCAAGCGGATTATGAAGGATTGGGTCGTACCTATTTTCCAGGCGTTCATTTCGACCGCTTTGATGAAGCACAAAAACAGCAAATTGAGGCCGATATCCAAGAGGATTTCCATCAAGCCCTGATCGGTATCCGGCAATTGCCTAGCGGTGCGCGATTGGGCGTGTACACAGCCTATGTGTATTACACGGCCCTTTTCCAAAAAATAAAGGCCATTTCGGCCAGCAGGATCATGCAAGAACGGATTCGGATTTCTAATTTTCAAAAATTGTGGCTGACCTGTGGGTGCATGTTCAATGCCTCCCTAAACCGATATTGACGTGAAAAAGGTAAGCGTTTTTTGGTTTCGCCGCGATTTGAGGCTGTTTGACAATGCAGGGCTTTTTGCGGCCCTCTCGGGGGAATGGGACGTTTTGCCCGTTTTTGTTTTTGACAAGGATATTCTTGAAGGATTGGAGGACAAGCAAGACCGGCGGCTGAATTTTATTTACCAGGAATTAGAACAGTTAAAAAAAGCCATCGAAGCCACCGGAGGCTGCATGGAGGTCATGTTTGATCGACCGATTGATGCTTTCCAACGCTTGACAGAAAAATATTCCATTGCCGCTGTTTTTACCAACCGGGATTATGAACCTTATGCCTTGACCCGCGACAAAGCCGTGGAGCAGTTTCTGGAAAAAAAAGGGATAGCGTTGCACACCAGCAAAGACCAGGTTATTTTTGAAAAGGACGAGATTGTGAAAGAAGACGGCAGCCCATACACCGTTTTCACGCCTTTTAGCAGAAAATGGAAGGCCCGCTTGTTACAAGAAGGGCTGCCTGCATACCCTTCTGAAAAAAAATTGGATAGATTGTTCCAAGAATCCCCAATTGCAATGCCATCATGGAGTAGCCTGGGATTTGAACCTATCAACTTTGATTTTCCTGGCAAAACAGTCGAAAATACCCTGGTAAAAAAGTACGCTGAAACCCGCAACCTGCCTGCCATCAAGGGTACCAGTCTGCTGGGACTACACTTGCGTTTTGGAACGGTGAGCGTGCGCCAGTTGGCCAAACAAGCGCTGGAAACCAGCGAAACCTTTTTGAACGAGTTGATTTGGCGCGAATTTTTCCAAATGATCTTGTGGCATTTCCCGAAGGTAGTGACGGCGTGTTTCAAACCACAATACGAAAGGGTTCCCTGGCGAAACGATCCCGCTGGATTTCAGGCATGGTGTACTGGCCACACCGGTTATCCGCTGGTAGACGCAGGCATGCGGGAGCTGAATGCCACGGGCTTCATGCACAACCGCGTGCGTATGGTCGTGGCGAGCTTCTTAACCAAGCACTTGCTCATCGATTGGCGCTGGGGCGAAGCGTACTTTGCCCATAAGCTACTTGATTACGAATTGGCCAGCAACAACGGCAACTGGCAGTGGGCAGCAGGCACAGGTTGTGATGCCGCGCCGTATTTTCGCATTTTTAATCCGGAAAGTCAGGCAAAAAAATTTGATCCCAAAGAACAATACATCAAAAAATGGGTTTCAGAAATTGGGAGCGCCGATTACCCGGCACCCATCGTGGAGCATACCTTTGCCCGAGAGCGGGCGCTGGATGCCTACAAACAAGCACTGTCAAAAAACGAATTCTAACGCATAGACACATAGGAACATGGAAAACATAGGTTTAACTTCACGCTGCCCTATGTTTTCTACGTGTCTATGTATCTATGTGTGGAAAAAAACTTTGTGTTAAAATCAACAATATGGTTCTCCAATCAATTCTCATCGTTCTAGCTACCGCCATGGGTATGGAAGGTGTGGCCTGGTTCACCCACAAATACGTCATGCACGGCTTTTTCTGGTACTTCCACCGCGACCACCACCACCGCGACAACCCGGGATTTTTTGAAAAAAACGATTTCTTCTTCCTTATTTTTGCTGTGCCGGGTTTTCTGCTGTCGTTCCTGGGCTCCCAAAATGGCGTCGCTGACCCAAAACTTTGGATCGGCGTAGGCATCACGTTGTATGGTTTTGCTTATTTTATGGTTCACGACATATTCATCCACCAGCGTTTCAAGCTGTTCCGGAATGCCGATCACCCTTATTTCAAGGCTATCCGCAGGGCGCATAAAATGCACCATAAACACCTCGGCAAAGAAGATGGGGAATGTTTTGGCATGTTATTGGTGCCCTGGAGATATTATCGGGAAGCCTTTAAAGCCGAAGCAGTACACTAGTGCCGCGTCCGGCAGTTGACGCACGAATCTGGAGGTCAAATTTCTCCTTCCTCTGCGTTATTCGTCGGTTACAATGTCCCGCATTATGCCCTTCTCATGCCTTGATGAAGGGAAAATCTGCCTCACCAAATTCATACGCCAACTGCCGGACGCGGCACTAATAAAAAAAGATGCCCGAATCCTATACGTATTTGATGGTGAATCTGGGGGCCCTTTTGGTCCCCTTCCTGTTCAGTTTTCATCCGAAACTGCGCTTTGACAAAACCTGGTGGGCGTTTTTCCCAGCCTGCTTCTCCGTGGGCACCCTGTTCGTATTGTGGGATATCTGGTTCACACACATGGGTGTATGGGGCTTTACCCCGCGCTACCTGATGGGCATTTATGTAGCGAACCTGCCCCTGGAAGAAATACTCTTTTTTATCTGCATTCCTTATGCCTGTATCTTTTCCTACCATTGCCTGAAGGTGCTGCTCAAAAAGGACTATTTGCAGCCTTATTCGTCAAGGATATCCATTGTTTTGGCCATTTTTCTGTTGGTTTTGGGTCTGCTGAACCTGGACCACTGGTATACTTCCCTCACCTCCCTGTTAACTTCTCTGCTACTGTTAATCCATACCTGGAAGATAAAAGGCACTTATTTGGGCCACTATTTTTTGACCTACCTCTTGATCACCCCTTTTTTCCTGATCACCAATGGCATACTCACCGGAACCGGGCTTGACGAGCCTGTGGTTTGGTACAACAATGCAGAAAACCTGGGTATTAGGGTTGGCACCATACCCGTAGAGGATTTTTCGTATGGTTTTTTGATGTTGTTATTGGTGTTGACAGGCTATGAGTGGCTGCTCGCCCGAAAGGCGCTATAATTTAACCAGCACTGTTTTGTCAGAAGTCACCCAAAAGGTGCATTTCTCGTAGGATGGAGGGCCAAACATAGCGCGTGGGTTGTTAGAAAACCCATAATCCTCACTTGGAATGCCGAATACACCCTCTTTGTTAAGTATGCCATTCTCATCAACATCGTGGTATACCGCCACTGCATATTCACCACTTGGGACATTTTTAAAAATGGCGGTTACCTGATTGCCCACTGCACGCACTTCCGTAGCTAAATAGCAGGTTTTGAGAAAATCCGCTTTTTTATTGGTCACGCACACCCTGATGTGGCCTTTCTGTTGCTCAATATTTTGTACGGACACTTTTAACTCAAACCCTTGCTGGGCTAGCACTTGGGCTGACAAAAGTGTGCCCCATAATACAATCAAAATTGCTCTCATGTTATTCGATTTCTACACTTAAAGGTTTTACAGATAAAGTTTGTATCAACGGTTGTGGAAACAAAAAACAACTGTTTGCAGCATTTGGTTTAGGAAAAAACTGGTCTATATCCCCAATACCCCCCACCCCTTCAAATCCTCCACCGCTTTTCCATACCAAAACACCTCAAACCCCTCCAACCCAGTCCCCTCATAATCAGCCTTCACCTCCGCAAATGTCAACAAGCCCGCATTGGAAACCGACAAACGCTCCAGCATCGCTACAAACCAAAGGCCCTGCGTTTGATCCACATTGATGCTAATCGTTTCCCGCTTGTCCTGAAAAGTGAGTTTAAGCATTTCCCATACCCTACCCTTTTTGTTTTTGGTGAATGGTTCCAAGGTTGGCCTGCCTCCCAGCCAGACGATCTTGGTTGTTGGCTTTAAGGCAAACGGCTCTGGTTCCGCTAAAGCCTCGGCGATATAGGTTTTGGAAACTGAAGTCCGCTGCGTTTTAAAATCAAACCATTCCTGCAACGAAAGCTCGAATCCTATCCCGTGCATGTAATTCAGCAGCGATTTTTTCAGTCCATAACTATAAGCATCATGGTCGGTGCCGCTTGGGTCAATGTGCACAATGTCGTTGTTGGCAAAACTCCCGATCTGTTCCGTTTCCTTTTTCACCCCAAACTGCTCCGGGTACAAGCCCACCGGGCTGTGGGCCGTCATGGCAAACTGGTGCCAAAAGCCCGATTGCAGCACCCCTGCCTCGAACAATTGCCGCACCATTTCCAGGGAATCGATGGTTTCCTGTGCCGTTTGGGTCGGAAATCCATACATTAGGTAGGCGTGCACCATGACACCCGCTTCCGTGAAATTGCGGGTCACCCGTGCTACCTGCGCTACTGTAACGCCTTTTTGGATCAAGGCCAGCAAACGATCTGAAGCCACTTCCAGTCCGCCCGACACGGCCACGCAGCCTGATGCCCGCAGCAACACACACAAATCGCGGCTGAAACTCTTTTCAAATCGGATGTTCGTCCACCAAACCACCGTCAGCTTCCTGCGGATGATTTCCAAGGCTAATGCCCGCATCAAAGCCGGTGGCGCGGCTTCATCCACGAAGTGAAAGCCATTTTGCCCGGTTTGGGCGATCATGGTTTCCATGCGGTCGCAAAGCAGCTGCGCCGTCAGGGGTTCATATACTTTGATATAGTCCAGGGAAATATCACAAAACGTGCATTTTCCCCAGTAACAGCCGTGCGCCATGGTGAGTTTGTTCCAGCGCCCATCGCTCCACATACGGTGCATAGGATTGGCTATTTCCAACACGGAAATGTATTGATCAAGCAACAAATCGCTATAATCTGGTGTGCCCACATCGGCTTGTTTGTAATCCTTGCTCAAGCTGAGGTTTAGGTATTCTACTTTCCCATCTACAAGGGCGAAACAGCGCTTTAGCAGTTCCATTGGCCGTTTTCCCGAAACATGCTCCACCAAATGCTCCACGGGCGCTTCCCCGTCGTCCAGCGTGATAAAATCGAAAAACTCAAACACCCGTGGCTCGGACAGGGAGCGCAACTCTGTATTGGCAAAACCGCCGCCCATGGCTGTTTTCACTGCTGGATAATGCTGTTTGATCCATTGCGCACAGCGAAAAGCCGCGTACAAATTCCCTGGAAACGGCACAGAAATAGCCACCATACTTGGTTGAACCGCACCCATCCGTGCTTTCAATATGTTCATCAAAATGGTGTCAATGTAGGTGTACTCCTGCTGCAAGGCATCGTACAATGCATCAAACTGGTTGGCTGAACGCCCCAACCGCTCCGCATAGCGGCTAAACCCAAAATGCGGATCCACACATTCTTGAATCAAGTCCGACAAATCTTCCAGATACAGCGTGGCCAAATGTTTGGCTTTGTCCTGGCTGCCCAAGGCACCAAACGCCCAATCCAGATCGTCCAATTGCTCAAAACGCGATGCTTCCGGTAAAAAACCGTCCTGACAAATCAAATGCGACATCGTGGGATTCTTGCCTTGCAGAAACAAGATGACCGCGTCAATGGTCTGAATATAATGTTCTTTCAGTGCAATGATACGTTGTGCATTCGCTGAAAAAACGCGGGGATCCGGACCGACTTGCTGGAATAAATCGGTCAAGCCTTGCCTCGAAAACAAAGCCAGGATTACCTCAATACCCAAATCAGCCTGGAAGGAAGGGATGTTTTTCGTGTTCAGAAAGCCTTTCAAATACGCCGTTGCTGGGTACGGGGTATTCAATTGGGTAAAAGGTGGCGTGATCAGGAAGACTTTTGGCTGCAAAACAGGCGATTTTGAACGGTGAAAGTACGGATACCTTCAACTTTTACCGAGCTCCTTTGTTGGAACGGCCATAATAAGGTCATTGACCAACTATTTTTACCACAAATTAATATCTACCACATAGCGCACATAGACCACATAGAAAGGTGTACGTTTGGTCGGCTATGTGATCTATGTATGCTATGTGGTAGGTATTAGTTTGTGGTAATTCATTTCAAACCAACATCTCCTTGTCACCAAAAATCAAAATTGCCTTTTTTGCAGAAATCCTGATCGAGGACTTCGATGGTGCCTCGCGTACCATGTTCCAGTTGATCAAAAGGATACCGAAGGATCAGTTCGAATTCCTGTTCATCTGTGGTGTCGGCCCTGAAAGCATCGAAGGATTTGAGTGTATGCGGATACCAGCCGTAACCATTCCGATCAACAAGACCTATAAAATGGCTGTTCCCTGGTTTTCTGGCAGCCGGATACGGAAAAAAATGCAGGAATTTCAGCCCGATGTAGTGCATATTGCAACACCTTCCCTCTTGGGTGAGTTTGCTTTAAAATATGCCACCCGACATAAAATTCCAGTGCTGAGCATCTACCACACCCACTTTATCTCCTACATCGATTATTACCTTAAATCGAGCCCGCGCTTGGCTGGTTACTTGAAAAAAGTGGTCGCCAAAAGCCAAAAATCATTTTACAACGGGTGCACACGGGTATACGTACCCTCGGAGGAAATGCGCACGGCGCTCTTATCCTGGCAGGTGGATGGCCATCGTTTACAGCATTGGGCAAGGGGTATCGACACACAATTGTTTTCTCCGACAAAAAGAGATGCCGCTGCCATGCAACAGATTACGGGTAATGCACTACCCGTTGTGTTGTTTGCCAGCCGCTTGGTTTGGGAAAAAAACATGGAAACGCTGTGCCGCATCTACCAATTAATACAGGATAAAAAACTGCCTTGTAATTTCATGGTAGCAGGCGACGGTGTAGCCATGAAAGCCTGCAAAAAACGCCTGCCCAAGGCCATTTTTACGGGAACGGTAGACCATGAGCAGCTTTCTGTGTTGTATGCCTCCTCCGATATTTTCCTATTCACCTCCATTTCGGAGTCTTATGGGAATGTCGTACTGGAAGCCATGGCTTCCGGATTGCCTTGCGTAATTGCGGATGGCGGCGGCTCCAGAAACTTTATCCAGCAAGGCAAAAACGGCTTCCTCTGCCAGCCAAACGAACCCACAGATTACCTGGAAAAAATTGAAAGCCTGCTGAACGCCCCACAATTACACCAGAAATTCTCCTCAGCAGGCATCGCCTACGCCGCCACCTTCAGCTGGGACGACCTCGCCACCACTTATTTCCAAGACCTCGCCCAACTAAAAACCGCCCCTAAAGTACAATTATCAAATTAACTCATTTCAAATTAAACCTCATTGCCAACTATTATCACATTAACCTCATTATCAAATTATCACATTAAATCAAAATGAAATCCTACATCAAAGTCGCCCTTTTCATCCTTGTGCTGCTCTTGCTGGGTTTCTTTATTCGTGCCACGGATTGGTCTGGCGTGGTGGCTTCCGTGCGACAAGTAGGTTTCAAATTCCTGATCTTGATGTTCACCACCTTCGTCTCAGCATGGCTGGGTGTTTTGTGCTGGCGCTATTGCTTGCCCCAAAAGGCAAACACGGTCTCAGGCTGGCAACTGTTTTGGATTCGGATGATTGGTGAAAACATCGCCATACTCAATCCAACCAGCGTTATTGGTGGGGAGGCGGCGAAAATTTACATGCTCACCGAACTGGGCATCGAAAAGCGGCAGGCATTGCATTCCATTCTGCTTTCCAGGGCCATTACCATTATCAGTCAAATAATGATGCTGGTCATCGCAGGAATATTCTTTTTCAGCTTGGCTGTCGACGATTTTTCATGGCCAAACATCCATTGGAGTTGGTTGCTGGGCATACCCGTTGCCCTTGGTTTGGCGTCCTTGCTGCGGCAGAATCCAACTTTTAGAAAAACCATGAAACGCTTTTTTGTGCGTGTTGGCTTTTTAGAATTTTATCAAAAAATACGTGTATTTCTTCGGGAGTTGTGGCAAGAACTGCGCGTGTTTTACCGTGAAAATCGGCGCGCCATGTTTTTGTCCTTCCTGTTTTGCAGCCTTCACTGGATCGTCGGCTCCCTGGAATTTTACTTTATCTTATTGTTTTTAGGGGTAAAAACGACAATAGCCAAGGCTTTGCTGGTCGATATGGGTGTTATTGTTTTCAAAACAGCAGGAGGATTCATTCCCGGCCAAATTGGGGTGGAAGAATATGGCAACAAAGTCATGCTCGCCATCATTGGAATCGCAGGAAACACGATTTGGATCACGGCCTCTGTGTTGCGGCGTGCACGGCAATTGTGCTGGATTGTCTTGAGTTTTCTGGTCTACTTTTTTTATTTCCGGAAAAAGTCCGACATTTTTCAACAACCACAAGGCTAGATGGAAATCCTTTTCATTACCCACAAATACCCGCCTTGCATTGGTGGCATGGAAAAACAAAGCTTTGAACTCACGCAACGCATGCACAAACATGCCATCGTGCACCTTCTTTGCTGCGACGGCTCAGAAAGCAAATTGCGTTTCTTTTGGTCGCTAAAATCCCGGATTCGGGAAAAAATCCGCCAAAACCCCGGTATCTCCATCTTGCATTTTAACGACGGCCTGGCTGCTGCCTTTTGTTCCGGTGCCGAGGATTTCCCCGAATTGAAACGCAGTGTAACGCTCCACGGCCTGGACGTGGTTTTTCCGAACGCCACCTTTCAGAAAAAGATACTACCGCGATTTAATAATTTCCAATCCATCATTGCCGTAAGCCAAGCTACGGCGCATGCTGCCATCCAACGCGGCTTGAACCCAGATAAAGTAGTGGTTATACCCAATGGTGTCGATCACGATATTGCTGATTTCCAACCATCCCCCAGAGCATTAGCGGAATTTCAGGAAAGGTACCAAGGCATTTTTAGCGGAAAAAAGACCTTGATTTTGATGGGCCGGCCAGTGCTGCGCAAGGGGTTTTCATGGTTTTTGGAATCCGTTTTACCAAAACTACCCAAAAACTATCAAGTACTCATAGTCGGCCCCTTTCGCGCTAAAAAGCCCTTTTCGAGCAAATTACTACAGTTGTTACCCGCAACTTTTAGGAAGCAAATTGAGTTAATGTTTGGCATGCCTTCCGATGAAGACAGGCTCCGAACGCTGCTCCAATTGCCGGAATTTAAAGCGCGGGTGTGGCATCTGGGCAGACTGCCATTTCCCGAAATCATGCTAATTTTGTCGACCGCAAACGCCTTTATCATGCCCAATATCCCCGTTCCAGGCGACATGGAAGGTTTCGGACTTGTGTGCCTCGAAGCCAACCTGCGGGGCTTGCCGGTGTACGCTTCCCGGCTCGAAGGTATCACGGATGCCATCCACGATCAGCGAAATGGGTGGCTCTTACCGAGCCAGGAACCTGCCGCCTGGTTAAATGCTTTGGGCAAAATGGAAGAATATCCTAATTTCGCCCGCGAATTTGGCGCCGAAGCCAGACAATACGTGCTAGCAAATTTTAGTTGGGATAAAATGACCGCTGAATATTACGCACATTTTGAAAACTTATAATCTAGTGCCGCATCAATTTACACCATATTCGCCGGGTGAGGCAATGAAAGAATTCAAACATCACTACAGTGACAACAGCAACAAATACAGAAGAGAACATCCTTGAAGCAGCGCGCAAAGTTTTTATGCAAAAAGGATTTGCGGCGACCAGAATGTGTGATATTGCCAGAACAGCAGATATCAACCAGGCATTATTGCACTATTATTTCCGAAACAAGAACAAATTGTTCATGGTGATATTTGAACAGGAGACGAAAAACTTTCAAGCCAATATATTGTCGATCCTGCGCTCTGAGCATATTTTTTTTGATAAAATCAGATTCATGGTAGAAACTGAAATTCAGAAAATCAGTTTGGCGCCCTACCTGCCTATGTTCATCCTGAGTGAAATGCACAGCAACCCTGAACGCATGGAACAGAGCTTGGGCGGTGGTCATCAACACGCTGAACTATTCAACACATTCCGGGGATTAGTGGAAAAAGAATATGCTGCTGGCCGTATTCGCAAAGTCTGCTCGTTTCAACTTTTCATGTCCATCTTGGGTCTCACCATGTTTCCTTTTTTAGCCCAGCCAATGGCCAAACGAGCCCTGAATATCAACGACCACGGTTTTGACCAATTAATTTCTGACCGGGCTCAGTACGCGAGCGACATGCTGATCCAATCCTTACGCGTTTAAGAAGTTTATCCCCAGCCTTCTTTAGGCCGTCGAGTTTCGCCAAAGAACTGTCGGTAACAGGTCCCAGTCATGGGCGTTCTGCCCTACTTTTGTGTTTTAAAATTCACCACCCGAATTTCACCCGATAATTTCCTTTACTTTTGGTTCTGTTTGAGCCAAAAATAATACGACAAAAGAGTACCTAAATTTTTGTTAAAGCTCTTTCAACCAAAACAGAATTGTGTTGTTATGCTTTTGATTTAATCAAAAATTTAAACTTTATTATCAATCTGGAAAATCAATTTTTCCAGCGCACCTACTCGCTTTTCACATCAAACAAAACAAACCGGTATGGACCAAAGCCTTCTACTCAAAGTTCGCAGCTATGATGCCGCAGACAGGTTAAAAAACGCCAACTTATACCCATACTTCCGTGTCATTGAATCTGAACAGGATACCGAAGTAATGATCGACGGTAAAAAAGCCCTCATGTTCGGCTCCAACAGCTACCTCGGCCTCACCAACCACCCTAAACTTAAAGAAGCCGCGCAGCACGCGGTGCGCCAATACGGCACCGGCTGTGCCGGGTCGCGGTTCCTGAATGGTACCTTGAGGATTCACATAGAATTGGAAGAAGCCCTCGCAGATTACTTAAACAAGGAAGCTGTATTGTTGTACAGCACTGGTTTTCAAGCCAATTTGGGTGCTATAGCGCCTATTGCTGGACGCAACGACTATATTTTTATCGATGAAATGGTGCATGCCTCCATCATCGACGGCACCCGCCTCTCCTTTGGTAAAGTGATGAAATACCGCCACAATGATATGCAGTCGCTGGAGCAGCAATTGATCCGTGCAGAAGGCAGTGGTTCTAAAATCATCATTACGGACGGCATCTTTAGCATGGAAGGCGATATTGCCGACCTACCTGGCATCACACGACTTGCCGAAAAATACGATGCTACCATTATTGTTGACGATGCACATGCGGTAGGGGTAATTGGACGCAACGGCAAAGGAACAGGCGATCACTTTGGCTTGCAGCATAAAATGGACATGATTGTCGGCACCTTCTCCAAATCCCTGGCTTCGCTGGGTGGTTTTGTCGCTGCTGACCGCGATATGATCAATTACTTGAAGCACAACTCAAGGGCCCTGATCTTTAGCGCCAGCATGACGCCCGCGTCAGCGGCCAGCGCTTTGGCCGCCTTGGAAATAATCCGCCAGGAGCCTGAACGCATCGATAAACTTTGGAAAAACACCCACTATGCGATGGCAAAGTTGAAAAGTGCTGGCTTTGAACTAGGCCATACTCAATCGCCAATTCTTCCCATCTACCTTCGTGACGACCTAAAAACCTTCCAATTTGCCCGTATGATGGCCGAGGATGGCGTTTTTGTCAACCCGGTTGTGTCTCCTGCAGTCAGAAGCAGCGATTCTCTTATTCGGTTCTCGCTGATGGCGACACACTCATTTGAACAAATTGACCGGGCAGTAGAGATTATGCACCATAATATGCAGATACTCGAGCCCCAGGAATTGGCTGCTTTCTAAGTTTTTAAAAACACCCACCCTATGAATTTGAACGATACATTCGTGCGAAGCCAAGTTGAAACAACACCCATAAAAATTGAAAAAGTGGAAGGCACGCGAGCCTTAAAACAGTTTATTGACTTCCCACACGACCTTTTTGCGGGCGATCCGAACTATGTGCCAGAACTTTTCATGGCACAGGAAGCATTGCTCAACCCAAAGAAAAGCCCATTTTTTTTGCATTCCACTGCGGAGTACTTTGTAGCGCGTTCTCCGGAAGGTAAAATTCAGGGGCGCATCGCAGCCATCTTAAACAACAATTACAATGACTTTACAGGAGAAAAAGCCGGTTTTTTTGGTTTTTTTGACGTGATCAAAGACTATAATGTCGCCAAAGCCCTGCTCGACACTGCTGCGGATTGGTTGCGGGAAAAAGGCCTCACCAGGGTATTGGGACCTGCGAATTTCTCTACCAACGAAACCTGTGGTATACTCATCGAAAATTTTGACGAACCCCCATTTATTCTAACCACCTATAATTATCCTTACTACGCAGATTTCCTTGAACGCTACGGGTTTGTGAAAAACACGGACCTGCTCAGCTATGACCTTAAGGAAGGAAGTATATCGCAAAAAATCCAGGATTTTGCGGTACACCTGGAAAATCGCCTGGCACGAAACGGCATCACGATCCGAACGATCAACATGAAGCAGTTCGACCAGGAAGTAGAGCGTTTCCTGCCCGTGTACAATGCTTCCTGGAATAAAAACCTGGGCTTTGTGCCCATGACCGAAGCCGAAATACGACAAATGGGCAAAGACTTGAAAATGGGCCTGGATCCCGATTTTGTATTTTTTGCAGAAAAAGAAGGAAAAACCATCGGAATGGCGCTGTCGGTGCCCAACTTAAACGAGGTATTCATAAAAATACCGCGTGGCCGTTTGTTTCCAACGGGATTGTTCAAATTCCTGTTTGGAAAAAAGTCCGTCAAATCCGTCCGAGTTGTAGCACTGGGCGTATTACCGGAATACCGTAAAACTGGCTTGGATGCCTGCTTTTACGTGCGTACCTACCAAACAGCGATGCGCAAAAACATCCCCCGGGGGGAAGCTTCCTGGATTTTGGAAGACAATGACATGATGAACCGGGCCCTCCTGCAAATCGGCGGAAAAGTGTTCCGGAAACATCGCATTTACGAAAAACAGCTTTGAACAATGGCGCGCATCCTCATTACCGGTGCAAGTGGTTTTATTGGCGGCTTCATCGTGGCCCAGGCACTGTGTGATGGCCATGAGCTGACGGTTGCGGTACGCGCCAACAGCGACAGATCGCGGCTGGGTGACCCTAAAATAAAGTTCCTGGAGTTGTCGCTCGCATCCACAGAAAAAATGTCCGTGCAGCTTCTAAAAGCCGGACGTTTTGATTGGGTTATTCACAATGCCGGCGTTACGAAAACCTTGTCGAAGACCGGATACCGGGAAGGCAATACCGAAAACACCATAAGGCTGACAAAGGCTTTGCAAGAAAGCAAGCTGCTTCCCGACAAGTTTTTATTTGTCAGCAGTTTAGCGGCGTTGGGTACTGCTGAAATGGGAAGTCCAATGGTTCATGCCAAACAATTGCCCAAACCCATCACCCCTTATGGCGAAAGCAAGTATCAGGCAGAGCAATATCTCGAATCTTTGGGAGAAGATTTCCCCTGGGTTGTGGTGCAACCGACAGCGGTGTACGGCCCGTGGGAGCGCGACATCCTGACATATATCCGTATGGCCAACATGGGCGTAGAAATAAGGATTGGTTCGCACCTGCAAAAGCTGAGTTTCGTACATGCTGCTGATGTAGCCAAAGCAATTTTTTTGGCGCTTGAAAATCCAAAAGCCATCCACCGCAAGTATATCATTTCCGACGGAAAGGAATACAACACGGAAGACCTCAGCACCGCTGTAAAAACGGCCTTGGGTGGCAAAAAAACGCTTAAAATCAAACTCCCAATAGGTTTGGTGCGGCAAGTGGCCGGAATAGCAGAATTAATAGGTCGCTGGCAAAACAAGCCCTCACCGCTAAGCCGCGACAAAATACCCGAACTGGCAGCGGAAAACTGGCATTGTGATGCACGCCCCTTGCAGCATGAATTGAATTTTAAACCCTCGTTCGATTTGTACCAAGGCATGGAAAACACCATTTCCTGGTACAAAAAACAGGGTTGGTTATAAAAAACAGCTGGAAGAAAAGCCGGCAAAAACGATTTACACCTTGAATATGAATTGCCTTTTAGCGAGAACCAACCTTCGGAATAAGTTGGTTTTGCTTTACTTGACCTTTAGCACAGCGGTTTTTTCTTCAATAAAGTGCCCTTGCTGCGCCGCCTCAAATGGCGTGAAGTGCTTAGTTTTAAAGGACTTTATGGTGGATTGGATACAAAAAACCGCCCCAGCAATACCAATGGCCTGCTGCGTTTTCCGGTAGATAACGATGGCCGCACCGTCACCCATACCCTGGAAGGCAAACCGTATGTTTAAGCCAGCGTTGGCATCGCCAATATTTTCAAACTGTTCCGGGTGGACTATGTTCGAAGGATAACATACACCGACCTGCCTGGCATAAGCAAATGGGGCATTCGCGCCCGATTCAAACTGGATTTCTAAGCGACAATCGAATTAACACATGAAAAAACTGCCTTTATTGCTGCTATTTGGGCTTTTCAGCAATTTGCTGCTGGCCCAATTCAATTATCCCGTGCCGCCGGATAATGCACCCCGCCTGTTCTACATCCAGCGTACCAACAGCCCCAATACCGTGGTGTATGACGCCAATATTGGTGCCGATGGGCTGTTCAATAAGGACAAACCCATCAATATTTATTGGGTACGCTATTCAGAACATGGGCAAATACAGGATTTGAATTACCTTCAACGCACCCTGGCTTATGGCGTAAAAGCCAACCCGATAGGCAATATGAATGAGTATATCTTTCACCTTGTTTCCTATTCCAAGCGGAATTTCAGGTTGAAAAAGGATAACAATGGTCGACCTGTCGTATCCCTCACGCTCAATGGAAAAGAAGCTTACTTGAAAAGGATTTTTGTTGAGCTTGACCCTGGTTTTTTGGGCATCACACCCAATATTCATTATGTGGAAATTTATGGAGTGGATGCCAAAACGGGGGGGGGCGCGTATGAGAGGTTTGTGCCTTAAGAGCTTCCGACAATCAACCCTTACAACACATTAGCCAGTTGCTCTTTGATTTTCTCCAATTCATCTTTCATTTGCACCACTACCCGTTGAATATCCGAGTCGTAGGCCTTGGCCCCAAGCGTATTAATTTCGCGACCAATTTCTTGCGAGATAAAGTTGAGGGTTCGGCCAATGGCGTCCTCTTTTTTGTCCATCTGTTCCACAAAGTACTTGCAGTGCTGCTCCAATCGACTTTTTTCTTCCGACATGTCCATTTTTTCCAGGTAAAACAGCACCTCTTGTTCAAACCGATTTTGGTCCAAATTGTCTTTGCCCATCAGTTCGTCAAAATTATTGCGCATGCGCTCCCGCATCCGCACGAAACGCTCAGCCTCAAAAGGCCCCACCTCAAGCAACAACGACTGAATATTGCCAATGCGCAACCGTAAATCGGCTTCCACAACTATACCTTCCTGGCGGCGAAATGCTTTGAGTAGCCCAAGGGAAGTGTTCAGTACCTGGCAAACTACTGTCCATTCGTCATCGTCCATTTCGCCGGAAGGCGTAGCCACCACGTTCGGAATGCGCAACAAAGCGGTGAGCATGTCAGCACTCGGAATGCCTAATTCCTGGGTAAGTCGGCTTAGCTCCCGGTGGTAACCCCGAAACAGTGGTTCGTTTAAGCTCACGTTGGCCGCCCCATCGGAATTTTGCACCTCAATGAGCAGGTCAATTTTTCCCCGCTCCGCATGGTCTGTCACCTGCTTGCGCAGTTCCACTTCTTTTTCCCGGTAATCGCCCGGTAGCCGAAGTTTAACATCTGTAACTTTTGAATTCAGCGCCCTGACCTCCACGGTGATTGTTTTTTCACCGAAGCTACCCTGAGTCCGCCCATAACCTGTCATTGAAAGAAGCATACTAATTTTCTTTTATTACTTTGATTAACTCAAACCTGCTCTAAAGCGGCGACAAAGGTAGAAAAACCGGGTTGTCAAATACTATGTGTAATTTTTTTTGCAAGATTGTTTGTAAAGTGTTGAATAAGAGCGAGTTTGCAGCGCGAAATTGAAACTGATAAATTTAAGCCCTGTAGATTGATACTATTCGTGCTTTTTTTTAACTAAAGACTTGGTGGGGCCAAAAAATGTGCGAACTTTGCCCCTCGTTTTGAAGAAACACACCTATTTTTCTATAATTCATTCAAAATCAACGACATAAAACATGAGAAAGGCTGACCTTGTGAATGCTATTTCCGAAAAGACCGGCATTGCCAAAGTTGATGTACTGGTAGCGCTAGAAGAACTTTTCAAGGAAATCAAGTCTACGATGACAGGTGGCGAAAACGTTTACATCCGCGGATTCGGTTCCTTTGTGATTAAAAAACGCGCCACGAAAGTGGGACGTAACATCAAAAAGGGCAAGTCAATTGTTATACCGGAACACTACATTCCTTCGTTCAAGCCTGCAAAAGTGTTCAACGAACAGGTAAAAACGAGCGTGCATTCACTTCCTGACGACAAAGGGGACGATTAATCCCCGAACGAATTCCTGTCCAGCCTTCATATTTTTTTAATACCGCAATTGGCCAAAGATTGACCGACGATGAATAAAGCGCAAATTTGGGCTCTTTTTATAGCACTAGCCTTGTTTCTTGGCCTATATTTTGGATTTGATACACACCCAAGCAAGCACAAGACGATCGAACAGTCGCGTGCCATACAAGGTGAGCAAACCAGTTTCGAAACATTGCAGGAAAATGCTATCGCGGCCTTGCAGGGAGAACAAAAAAATATTTTGAGTGCACTGGAAGTAAAACTTGAAGCTGCAACAAATGATGCCGAAAAAGTGTTAGTGTTGAAGAAGTTGTCTGCTTTTTGGTATAATTCAAAGCAATTGCCCGTTTCTGGAGGCTTTGCAGAGCAGGTGGCCAACCTTGAAAACGCCGACTCTTCGTGGTCGGTTGCTGGTGGCACTTTCTTCACCGCATTGGTTGAAGCACAAGATCCCGCTATACGCGACTATTGCGCCAAACACGCAGTAGCAGCATTTGAAAATGCCGCCTCACTGGCACCGGAAAGAGTAGAACACCGGGTCAATTTGGCACTGGTTTGGGCAGAAAACCCAAAACCAGACAACCCCATGCAGGCAGTATTGATGCTGCGTGATTTAGAAAAACAACACCCGGAGAATCCATCCGTGTACAATGCCTTGGGTCGACTGGCCATCAAAACCGGTCAATGGCAAAAGGCAGTGGAACGACTGGAAAAGTCCTGGAGTCTTAATAAAAACAACCCGAATACCCCATGCCTGTTGGCGCGTGCTTACGATGGCTTGGGAAATAGTACTAAAGCAAACGAGTTTTCTGCCCTTTGTAAAGGTCAGTAAAGCTTATAACTCATAACTTTCATAACTTTCAGCGCGATATGCCTTGCGGAAAAAAACGTAAAAGACACAAAATAGCCACCCACAAACGCAAGAAGCGTTTGAGAAAGAACCGTCATAAGAAGAAGCGTTAATCATTGACCCACAGGCACTTGGCGTTCTGTCAATTAGGTGCCAGGGTTTGCGATTGGCGTAACCGTCGATAACTGCAAAACTTTCCGGAAGCCTCACTGCTACCGGAAAGTTTTTCGCTGTTATTTGTAATTTGACGATTGAAGCCTCCTCTCTGAGTGGTAGCAGTCAACATTTGGCAAGCAAAAAGATTCTTTTGCCCTTACAACCACCTCCTGCTGCGATTTTGTCTTCCCCAACAACTTCGAACCAGCCCTCCTTGCCAAAACTGTCTGCTACACCTGATTGTCAGGAGACTCCCACAGTCCTCTTTCCAATGACGTCGACGGTGTGCAGCCTAGCTCTATCCTGACATTATATAGGTGATTGCGCCTCTTTTGGGCCTCTTTCAGCTATAACATTACCCTTTTTTGCCAACAGACGTCTGTGCTTGTTGCAAAACATCTATACCCACGTGGATAAAGAACTAATCATCAATGCCACCGAATCAGGCGTTGAACTTGCCCTGCTTGAAGCGGGCAAACTTGCAGAGTTGCACCACCAAAAAACCAATAACAACTTTACGGTAGGTGATATTTTTATCGGCAAAATCCGAAAAATGATGCCCGGCCTCAATGCCGCTTTTGTCGACATTGGCCATAGAAAAGACGCATTCCTGCACTATACAGACCTGGGCCCAAAACTGCGCTCCCTTATAAAATGGTCCAATGGCGTTATTAATGGCAGCATTAATACCCACAAACTCGACAATTTCAAGTACGAGGACGAAATTATAAAAACAGGCAAAGTGGACCAAGTGCTCAACAAGCGCTGGCCTATAATGGTACAAATCCTCAAAGAGCCAATCTCAACCAAAGGCCCTCGACTTACTTGCGAAGTGAACCTTCCCGGCCGCTACATGGTGATAACGCCATTTTCCGACAGTGTTTCCGTTTCCAAAAAAATTGGCAGCGGGGAAGAGCGGAAGCGACTCCATACCCTGGCTGAAAGCATAAAACCGAAAAACTTTGGCATTATCATTCGCACTGCCGCCGAGGGAAGAAAAGTGCAGGAGCTTCACGAAGAATTGATGCACTTGCTGGGCAAATGGGAAGAGGTTTTCAAACAATTGAAAGCTGAAACACCTCCTGCAAAACTCCTGAGCGAACTGGACAAAACAGGCAGCGTATTGCGCGACTTGCTCACGGACAGCTTCAGTAAAATCATCGTGAATGATAAAGAGATGTACACGGAAATCCGCACTTATTTGCAAAATATCAGCCCCGAGCAGGTAGGGATTGTACAATTTTACAGTGGCAGCAAGCATATTTTTGAAACACACGGCGTCACCCGGCAAGTAAAAGCCTCTTTTGGGAAAAATGCTACGATGAGCAGTGGCGCCTACCTTGTTATTGAAAAAACAGAGGCAATGCACGTTATTGACGTGAACAGTGGCCATAAAATGTCTTCCGCCGACGTAGATCAAACCATTTTCGGGGTAAATTTGGAAGCCGCAGAAGAGATTGCACGACAAATTAGGCTGCGCGACATTGGTGGCTTGATCGTGGTCGATTTTATCGACATGAAAAACCAGGAACACCGGCGGCAAATAGCCAAAGCCATGGAAGATTTCATGCGCAAAGACCGTTCGCAGCACACCATACTACCGCTGTCGAAATTCGGCCTGATGCAAATCACCCGCGAGCGTGCCCGACCTGAGATTATCGTGAATACCGCTGAAATGTGCCCGACCTGCAACGGATCAGGCCAGGTGAACCCCACTATTTTGATCACAGATGAAATTGAACGGGATTTAGAATCAATCCTGCAATCTCATCCAAAAACAAAACTGATCTTACACACGCACCCTTATTTAGAGGCGTTCCTGAAAAAAGGAATCCTCAGCCAACGCTGGGCCTGGTATCTTAAGTTTAACAAATGGATCAAAATCGTTCCAGAACCAGATTATCATTTGTCAAACTACCGATTCTTTGATGGGAATGACGACGAGATACGGTTAGATGCATAAAAAAGGGGTTTCATGGTTTCAGGTTTCATGGTTTACGCGATCTGTTATTGACTTTGGGAACTGTGCGAAGGGAATAATAAGAGAAACCATTCAATAAACAAGAGTCAACTCGAAATATCGGGTTGGCTCTTGTCTTTTTGCCTAAAATCAAAAACTGCCAACCGAAACAATTTCGATTGACAGTATTTAATCTTTTAAAGGAAATCGCTCCAGTCCATGTTTTCTCTGAAAAGAACTTCTAGGTCAACAACAAATCGCGTAAACCATGAAACCGTGAAACCATGAAACCTTCTATTTAATGATAACTTTAGAATTACTGCGGTACGCTGCGCTCTCCAATTGTACCATGTACAACCCCGAAGGCAGGTTCTGCACATCAAAGGTCGTCACTTGACCTGGAGTCAATCCTTTCATACTTTTCTGCATGACAACGCGGCCGTCTGGGCTGATGATAGACAATTGTACTTGTCCTTCAATACCTTGTGGCACGCTAACGTACACAAAATCATTCGCAGGATTTGGCTGAACCAACATCGGAAGTTGTACCGCTTTGGGTTCATGGGTGCTAACAGTGGCAGGTTCTACAATAACGCCCCGTTGCTCTGCACGGTCACAAGCCGATTCACCACCTGAAGTAACGCAGGCTTCCGTATCATAATTCACCATGTCCATAGCATCCACTTCATCCACCACCCAATAGCCAGCTGTAGGGCCTGTATTGTCGTCAGTACCAAAGCGGAAACGGAAGGCAATTTGCTTTCCAAGGTATGCGCTCATGTCGAAATAAGACTGCACCCAGCCATTTGAATTTCCTGAGAAACCGTAGTGGTTCGGAAAAGCAAAGGTGCCATAAGACACTTTTAATGGATAGCCATTTCTGAAGGTAACGGCATCCGTAACACGTCTCCATACTTGGTTGGGAGCTCCTATATCCAGGAACTCCAGGAATCCTGCATCTGCACTTGGCTCGGTATCGTATTTGTGCCAAAAACGAAGGATTGGTTGCGTGCCTGTAACGGTGAATTGCTGGTTAGGATCAATTGGCTCCAGCACAAAATCGGTGTTAGCACTCGTAGATGCAGGTGCTGACCATGCCGCTACACCAGAGTGCACATCATCACTTTGCATGTAAAAGGTCGTAAAGTCAACTGGATCATTGGAATAGGAAACCCATTCCTGTTCTGTATCCATGATGTCGTTGAAGTAGCGCTGGGAGCCTACGTTAGGGTCAGATTTTGCCGAATAAGTAAGGGTGGTTACTTGCAAATTCGCCATCGTACCGAGATTCCAAACAACCATGTTTCCAGAGACCGTTCCTCCGTTGGAGGCAGTTACAAATGTAAGGCCAGCAGGAAGCTCATCCGTAACCACTACGTTTGGCGCAGCTACGCCTTTGTGGTTCGTAACGGTGATGACAAACTCAGCATTTTCCCCAGGCTGAATCAGCGGGGTGGTTGTAATCTTATTGATTTTCAATTCCTTTACACAGGTAGGAATTGGGTCAAAATTTTCAACACCATCTGTTGCTACATCGCTTACACCTTGATTGGCTAAATAACCAAGACCACGGCGCGCAAACACACTGGAAATCAGGCAAGTATCCGCGCCTGCATAATTTATTTTATCCGCCAGCACAATGGCATCACGTCCATCCTGGAAACCAGGGCCACAAGGTTGCATTTTCATGCCATCCGTAACCAGTTGCAAGGCGCGTGCATTGCCGCTGTTCGGATTGTTAATATTGGCATCGTAGCCATATTTTTCTACCATAGCCCAGTATAAATCCCAGGTCATAGCTGCCCAAACCTCCCCCAAAGCGTGCACCTGGGGATTTTCAGCTATTGCAGAGAATGTCAATGGATTAACACTCATATCGGTAGAGTATGGATAGCGGCGAATACCATTGCCATCAGCAGGTTGGCGGTACACAAAAGTGCCTACGCCCCGCTTGGTTGGGCCGCTATCGCCAGGACGCACGGTCGTAACCAGGGAGAAAAAGTCGCTCCAGCCTTCGCCCATCTGCTCTGCGTTGCCCAAACAACCGGTATTGTTTGGTCCACCAGTTAAACGGTTTGAAATACCGTGTCCATATTCATGTGCGATGATCAGGTTGTCAAAATCGCCATCTACTTCTGCCGGGCCACCACCAGAAGATGGCTGTACAAAGGAGATATTAAGGCCATTACCAGCATGTTGACGCAGCAACGCACAATCGGCTTTTTTCATCCAAACGGCGGGAATGGTTACCTGACCACCAACAGCGCCAGCACCGAATCCCGTTTTTGGTGGGGCTTCATGGTCGCAAATGATGCAACCAACCGCGCCAGCTTGCTGGACGGTGAGCGCTTTTAGGCCAAATTCACATTCGCCACGATCGATCATGACGATTTTACCCGTAACATTGTTCGTAGGAGGAACACAGCCAACGGTAGGATCAACGTCATTATTGACAAAAACAACATCGGCAGTAACAGGTGTGTTGGTAATAGCCGCACCCCAGCCGCCCTGGCCGCCATAATAGGATCCAGAAACAATGCCCGGAGCGTTTGCCTTCACTATACCACCGCCTGTCGTGTTCCAAACATACATTTGCATGCGGCCGGGAGCACCATCAGGAGGTGTAGAAAAATTCGCATTGTTGGTGCCAGAGCCATCTAGGGCCTGTCCAGATACTGCATCGTTTCCTGCACCACCATTTCCATAGTTATTCATCTGAAAGTTACCAGCAGCTTCATTGAAACCGTAGCGGTAGGAAATGTCGTGCATCATGTTGTTCATGTAGAACAAGTTGGTGATGGCCGCCAATCTATTGACTTGAGGCTCAGCATTACCATCATACGGGAAATCAAAATTAAGCGTAGCGCCACCATCTGCTGATTCTGCTTCGGATGCTGTGTTGTCATTGGCACTGTCGTCAAAGGCCCATACGTTGTTGCCGCGTGTATAGGTGTATTCTGCACCAGTCGCGCCATTGGTGTCCAGCCAACCATAAGGAGAAGCATTTAGGTCCGCCGGGTTGGTTACAATCGAGCGTATGCCATGGCCGGGGCTACCGGTAGGCAGGGCAAAAACATTGTAGGTCTCGTCCATCAACAAATCCATGGCAGATTGCTGATCAGTATCTGGCAAAGAAACGCCATTCACAGCGTGTCCCTGACAATCAGCTGCATGGCCCAATGATGCAGCGTCACAATACTGCGTATGGTTTATTTTGTCCAAAACCAAGCCTGTGATGGCATCCACCCGGATATTCCAGATATCAGCTGTATTGGCTTGATCAATGATTAAGGTCCAGGACAAGCGGGCTGTCCCATCAGCTTGTTTTGTATAGCAAGCTGAAACAGGGATGTCGCTTTTTGAAATAGAACCTCCTTCAAAAACCCAATTGCGCTCATTGATTTTTGTACGAAGGGACGGTAAAGGGAAGCCATTGAAGCCTATGTTCGCCATGGCCATTTCCAATGCTTTGGAAGCGCTCAGCGAGGGTAATGTTGTGTTCGCATTGCGCTGCAAGTCGTGTACAAAGCGGTGGCCAACATGGTAAACTTTGCCATTTGGTGCCACTGCCAAGCCAATCAGTGCATTGAATACAGGAATTCCCTGCTGTTGCTGCTGTACCCAAACATGCGTAACGCCGTTGCGCTGGGTGAGGTATTCATCCGTAACCCGGATGTCCGCAACGTCCTGTTGCGTCAAGTTTAGGGAGCTGTATTGCGCCTGAAGGTATTCCAGCGCATTTTCCCGGGCAGTTCTGCTGTTCTGCGCAAAACTGCTACCAACGAAAAACAGCAGCAAAGTGGTTAAAAGGAATAAACGATTGTGTAATTGTTGTCGGATCATGTGCCGTAGCGTAAGATTTGGTTAAAAAAATGTTTTTCCAAGCTAAAACATGGCGAACAAAGGCGCAATTGAGCCAAGAAAAACTGGATTCCAATCCATTGTCATGGAATAAAAGTTGTCAAAGGTAGCATCCTGAAAACATCTGAAACTCCTCACCCATAAAAATGTCAAAAATAGCCAAGATCAAAACCTTGTTAGCCTTTGGCACTTTTTCTACCTTTGCGCAACCTGCCGTCGGATTAGTTCCTCAACCACCCCAAAAGCTATGAATATAACGAACTTATTTTCCGTTCACCTGCGTTGCTCGTCGGTTAAAATGTCCCGCATTTCGCCCTCCTCGCGCCTTGATGAACGAAAAATCTTGTTTCACACATTCATAGCTTTTGGGGTGTTTGCGGAACTCGGAATTTTCCACCAAACATCAAACTTTTCTTACTTGTGCCAGAAGTAAAACTTTTCTCCTGCTCAGCCTCCAAGGAGCTGTCCCTACACATTGCGAACCACTACGACACCCAACTTGGCGACACCTCCCTGGCGCGGTTCAGCGATGGCGAAATGCAGACCATCATCAATGAAAGTGTCCGCGGTTCCTACACTTTTTTCATCCAGAGCACTTGCCAGCCCCATGACAACCTGGTGGAGCTTTTGTTGTGGATCGATACCGCCAGAAGGGCTTCCGCTGGCTATATAACAGCCGTTGTACCGTATTTTGGCTATGCCCGCCAGGATCGCAAGGACAAGCCGAGGGTGCCCATCAGTGCCAAATTGGTAGCCAACCTGATCACCGCGGCTGGTGCCGACCGTATTATGACCATGGATTTGCACGCCGATCAGGTGCAGGGCTTTTTCGATATTCCAGTTGACCACCTGCGTTCAGAGGCCATCTACATCCCTCACCTCCAGGATCAGGATATGTCCAACACCATTTTTGCCAGCCCAGACGTAGGTGGCGTGAAACGCGCCAGAATTTACGCCATGCACTTTGGATGCGAGCTGGTCATCTGTGATAAATACCGTACAAAAGCCAACGAAGTAGCTGCCATGACGGTCATTGGTGACGTAGCTGGTGCCGATGTTATCCTGGTAGATGATTTGGTGGATACAGCAAGCACGCTCTGCAAAGCAGCTGATGCGCTTATTGAAAAAGGGGCAAAATCAGTGCGTGCGATTTGTACCCATCCGGTACTCTCAGGGAAGGCGTACGAGAATATTGAAAAGTCGCAGCTGACGGAGCTTATTGTGTGCGATACCATTCCATGCCAAACATCCCCTAAAATCAAGGTATTGTCTACCGCCAGCTTGTTTGCACGGGCAATTCGCAATACGGTGGAGCATCGGAGCATTGCGGCGTTGTTTCATTGAGCCCAGCTAAAGTCACTTGGCAAAGCAGTTGTTCGTATTTTATACTATCCTGCAAACCAAACAGTCGTGTCATTCCGAGCGAAGCGAGGAACCTGGGTTACGATATATAGCCAGATTCCTCGCTTCGCTCGGAATGACACGACTGCTTTGCACCCTAAACCTCGTAGGTCTAAAACCTCTGCACCCTCCCACAAAAGCGCTGCTTTTGTGGGAGGGTGCAGAGGTTTTAGACCTACGAGGTTTTTCAGTCACCAAATCACCGACTTTGGCCTTGACGCTGTCATATTCTGGCCAAAAAGGCCCCGTCCTCCACCGCAATCTTGAAAAAAAACGCCGCTTTCTTGGATTTTGCCACCGCTCCGTAAATGGGTGTTGCAGAATCGCATACGTTGTACTTATCTTCGACGCAGTTTTATCATAGTATGTTTTGATTTTCCTACTGCTTCCTTCTTGGCGGTAGGATTTTTTTTAAATCCCGCGTCCCTTCTTCAACGGCCCTCGCCATATTTCGGTTAATGGCACCAGGCGCGACACCTCATGATGTCGCGCCGGGTGCGGACTACTAAAAGGTTCCCGGTCCCCCATTATTTAACAAGGTTGTCACGTAAGTCCTATTGGCACTGTACCTTTATAGCCTAAGCAGATTGTTTTTGTTTTCCGTTCCATCGGAACGGTATTTAAAAGGGCCTTTCTGATGGAATAGGTATATTATTCTTTGGCATAGTTTCAAAGATTATGTTGTGATGGGTCTTTTAAGGCAACTTCGTTTTATACCCTTACCTTTACCCTATGTTTCCCACACCAAAAAGAACAATTCTAGCCTTAGCCATGCTTTCACTTTGCCTTTGCTGTTTCGGCCAGGTGAAAAGTGGCGCTTTTAGGGTCATGCTCAAAGGCTTGCTCAGCCATAGTGTGCCTGAAATTGGCGTTCAACAAGCTGCCAGGGAAAAAGCCAATTTCATTTTCCTGGATGCACGCGAACCAAAGGAATTTGCCGTCAGTCATATCCAGGGTTCCATACCGGTGGGCTACGATCATTTTGATGTACAACGGGTGGCAGATTTGCCGAAAGACCAGGCCATTGTGGTTTATTGCTCCGTTGGCTATCGAAGTGAGAAGGTAAGCGAAAAGTTGCTTAAAGCCGGGTTTACCAATGTATCAAACATGTACGGCGGCTTCTTTGAATGGGTGAATGAAGGATTGCCCATTGTTGATGATAAAGGCGCAACAGAAAATGTACACGCTTTCGATCGCAGCTGGGGCGTGTGGTTGAGAAAAGGCAAAAGAGTTTACCGTTAACCAAGTTAAAACAAGTTCAAGACATGCGTTTCAGCCATATATTAATACTGATTCCCCTTTGCTTTTCTTTCAATAATTTATCCAGCCAATCTACCGATTCGACGGAGACCTTCCCCGCATCCTGGCAAGGCGACTGGAAAGGCACCTTGGAGATTTTTAACAGTAGGGGCAAAGTTCAGTCGGTAGAAATGAGCCTTGAAATACATAAAATTGACACTTCAGCAGAAGGGCGATATACTTTCGGGCTGGTTTATGGCTCGAAAGACCAAGACTGGCGGCCGTATGAACTCGTCCCCGTTGCCCCTGAAATGGGCCAGTGGAAGGTAGACGAAAAGAACTCCATCATTATGGAAAGCTACTTGTACGGGCCTAAATTGTTATGCCTGTTTACGGTACAAAACAGCCGCATCCTGTGTACTTATGAAAAGGTAGATGCCCAAACCCTGGTGTTTGAAGTGATGGCAGGGCCTGAACCTGCTGTCAGCACTACCGGAAATACAAAGCAGGACGAGGAGGAAATCCCCGAAGTAAAAACCTTCCCTTTTAATGTGTTTCAGCGGGCAACTTTGAAACGATCTTAAATGTGAATGGCTCGATTGCCTGTTGCTGCCAGACAAGCTTCTTTAAATGCTTCGGTGTACGTTGGGTGCGCATGGCTCATGCGGGCTCCATCTTCCGCTGAGGCCCGGAATTCCATCAAGGCAACACCTTCTGCGATCATATCGGCAGCACGCGCGCCAACGATGTGCACCCCAAGTATTTCATCGGTTTCTTTGTGGGCCAATACTTTTACCATGCCATCCATATCCATGCTCGCACGCGCACGCCCGAGGGCACGGAAGGGGAATTTGCCCGGCTTGTACGGCGTTCCCATCTCCTTTAGTTCTTCCTCCGTGTAGCCTACTGCGGCCACTTCCGGCCAGGTGTACACTACGCCCGGAATCAGGTTATAGTGAATATGCGGTTTCTGCCCTGCCATCACTTCGGCGACAAAAACACCTTCTTCCTCTGCTTTGTGGGCCAACATGGCACCTTTTACAACATCGCCAATGGCATAGACCCCAGGGACAGTTGTTTGAAGCTGTGAATCCACTGGAATCCGGCCTTTTTCGTCTACGACAATGCCAATATTTTCCAGGCCAAGCTGGTCGGTGTATGGTTTTCTTCCAATGGCGATCAAACAGTAGTCAGTATCCCAAGTCAGGGTTTTAGATTCGTCATCGCGGCTGGTCGCTACTACTTTTACTTTTGTTTTGGAAGGCGTCACGGTTGTTACCGCATGGCGGAGGTGAAAGCTCACCCCAAGATTTTTCATACTTTTCATCAGCTCCCTGCTGCAATCGGCATCCATGCCAGCGATGATGCGGTCGAGGTATTCCACCACATGCACTTTTGTACCCAATCGGGCATATACGCTGCCCAGTTCGAGCCCAATGACACCACCGCCGATCACGACCATGCTGTCCGGCACCTTTTCGATGTTGAGCGATTCCGTGCTGGTGATGACCCGTTTTTTATCGTAATTGAAATTTGCCGGAACGATAGGTTTGGAGCCTGTGGCAATAATCACACGGGCGGTTTCTATTTCCTGGGAGCTGTTGTTGCTTGAGGTGATTTTTATTCGATTGGCGTTTACGAAAGAACCGTGGCCATGGTACACGTCCACTTTGTTCTTCTTCATCAGAAACTCCACCCCTTTGTTGCTGTCTGAAACCACCTCATTTTTCCGGCGGATCATTTGCGGGAGGTTTACTTTCAAGTCTTTGAGGTCGATTCCATGCGTTTTGAAGCTGTGCTCGGCGTTGTGATAATGCTCTGATGAGTCGAGCAGTGCTTTTGATGGGATGCAGCCTACATTCAGGCAAGTGCCGCCCAAAACAGCATAACGTTCGATGATGGCCACTTTATAGCCCAATTGCGCGCAACGAATAGCGGCTACATAACCTCCTGGGCCGGAGCCGATGACGGTAACGTCGTAAGTCATTAATTAAAATGTGTTTGTTGTTAATCGTAAAGGGCAGGTCCCTCGTGCTGCACCCGGCGAATATGATGTGATTTGGTGGCCATATTCGCCGGATGAAACACTAGTCTTTTTTAGGGTCTTTGCCTTTGAAACTCCGTTTGTCGCGGTTCCTATTAGCATTGTTACCGCCACCCTGGTTAGGGTTTGGTGGTGTAGGCGTGTTGCTGTCACTCTTTTGCGGGTTTTCAGCTTTAACCTGATCTTTCTTTGGCGGCCGATTATCTGGGCGCTGTTGCGGTTTGTCCTCTTGCTTGGCCTGTTGCTGGCGGTTGTCCGGCCTGCGGTGGCGGTCGTCCCGGCGTTTTGGCTGGTTTCGGCCCCGCATGGCATCGTTTTGGGCCGCTTTTTCCACCGCAGCAGCAGCAGATTGAGACACGTCCCGGTTTCGGCTACTTTTCTTCTTTTTCTTCCGATGCTCCATAGGAAGCTGGATCACATCGTGCACATTTTCGAAGTCTGGCTCTATTTCTTCTGGCTCATCGCTCTCGATAACGGGTGCCATCGCCAAAATATCGTCCAGACTTCCGGGCATTTGACCCGCTTTAATCATGCCAATTGCCTCCCAAATTTGATCTACGTGGATGGCATAAAACTTACCCCGGTCTTCGGCATAAGTATAGTACATCAGGCGTTTAAACACATCCGTTTTGATGAGGATGGCCATACCAGCTGATGTTTTAAGCCTTTCTGCACGATCTGGAAAGTCCTCTAATGCGTCGATGTAGGTATCCAATTCGTAATTGAGGCAACATTTCAGGCGGCCGCACATACCGGAAAGCTTGGTCTGGTTGATGGCCAAATTTTGGTAGCGCGCAGCGGCAGTATTGACACTCTTAAACTCTGTGAGCCAGGTGGAGCAGCACAATTCACGGCCACAGTTGCCCAATCCGCCAATTCTGGCAGATTCCTGGCGTGCGCCGATTTGCCGCATTTCAATTTTCACCTTGAAATCGCGGGCATAATGGCGGATCAACTCCCGGAAATCGACACGGCCGTCGGCGGTGTAATAAAAGGTACACTTGCGTCCATCGCCTTGAAACTCGACGTCGCCGATCTTCATGTTAAGGCCAAGGTTGCGGGATATAACACGCGCTCTAACGAGTAGGTGCTTTTCTTCCTGCCGCACTTCATCGAGGCGTTCTAAATCGCGATCATGGGCTTTGCGGACAACAGCACCAAGCCTGGCATCGCTGCGCACGCGCTTGCGCTTCATTTGCAGCCGCACCAGATCGCCACTGAGCGATACGGTACCAACATCATAGCCGCCGGAACTAGACTCCACGATCACCCAATCGCCTGTGGTGGTACGGGTAAATGGCGGGTTTTTGAAAAATTCTTTGCGGGAGCCATTTTTAAAGCTCACCTCAATGGTATCAAACGGCGTGACATCTTGGATGCCCTGCGCTGTGATCCAATCGTATGTATTGTGGCGATTGCAACCGCCGGTGGCACATCCACCGTTGCTTTTGCATCCTTTTGCACCACTATCTTTTCCTGTAGAGCAGGAACATCCTACACATCCCATATTTTAGTTGCTTGATTTTTGTTAAAGGTTTCTGTTTTTTTAAGGGGTTTCAGGGTTGGCAAAAAGGGGTTTCAGGTTTCAAGGTTTCAGGTTTCATGGTTGGCAAAAAGGGGTTTCAGGTTTCAAGGTTTCAGGTTTCATGGTTGGCAAAAAGGGGTTTCAGGTTTCAAGGTTTCAGGTTTCAGGTTGGCAAAAAGGGGTTTCAGGTTTCAAGGTTTCAGGTTTCATGGTTGGCAAAAAGGGGTTTCAGGTTTCAAGGTTTCAGGTTTCAGGTTGGTAAAAAGGGGTTTCAGGGTTTCAAAGTTTCAGGGTTTCAGGGTTGGCAAAAAGGGGTTTCAGGGTTTCAGGTTGGCGTTGTGCTTAGCATCTCAATGAATTGGGCGAAATGTCCAACTCCGATTAAGAATTTACTAATCCCACTCATCTCTCATAACTCATAACTCATAACTCATAACTCATAACTCATCTCTCATCTCAAATTGTTCGAAGTGGTGCGCTAAATGCTTGTGGTGTAACACCTCCCATTCCGGTTTATTTAAATTGCTGAAATAAGCATGGGTTGGGGTTGCATCGGGATCAAGTGCAAAGAAAGTATAAAAATCGTCTATTTCAGAAAAAAGCGCGTCGATTGCTGTTGTTAGCGATGAAAACTGCAATTCGGACAGGCCATCCGTAGGCATAAATGCTGCCTTGAACGCTCGGGGCATTGTCCATTCAGGCGCGAGCATGCGCGTTTTTGCGCGTTCTGCCTTCTCAAAAGGTATGGCAAGCTCCACGGCTTTTTTTCCGTTGGAAAACTTTATGGTTTCGGCCAAATGCTCTACCATGTGCTGGGCGGTCATGGTTCCCCAAAGTGGTCTGGTATCCTCCTGCAAGCGCTGGAGATGTTTTTGGATAACGGCTTTATCAAAAAGTGAAATTTCACCCATGGTATTTTTGTTTCGTCTTTGAATGCGTGGACACAGTCATTTTATTCACCAGAAAACAGCATTAATAGGCCAACAGCCAGACAGCCTATGGCGGTGATGGCAAAATAGCGCTGCAAATCTGGCCGAAAAAGACGCATGACCCCTCCTATAAAAATACTGGGCAAGGCCATACCCAAAAAAACGGCACCGATTACTTTACGTCCCATTTTGCCATCATTGAACTGCCAAGCGATGGCATAAGCGCCAATACCAACGGCGATGGTCAACAGTAATACCGAAGCAAAATTTGTCCAGGAAAAAGCATTTGATTTCATTAATCACCTTTTAAAATGCGGTTCATTTGAATAGAAGAATCCAGGAAAAGGATTTTAGGATTTGCGTTTCGTTCCACGTAAAAAATATTGTTGTTGAACAGGCTTACCAGTTGGCCAATTTTATCAAAATCAAGCACTTTGGCCATGTTTTGAGCGGTGGCCAGTTCGGCGGGCCTGAGCCTGAGCTGGGTATTTCCCGTCGCAATGAGCGCCATCATCTCCCGCAGAAAATGCAGGCCATATAGGAGGAATTGCTTCTGGTTTTCGCGGCCAAGTTTGGCAAAATCATCGGTCCATTTCACCAATTCTACGGCATTGCCACGCCAGCACCGGCGCAACCAATCCAGAAAAGCGGCAGCGTTGTCGTTTTCTACCGATTCGGCGGCAACAATTGCTGCGCCATAATTGCCTCCAGCCAAAAACGCGATCTGTTGGGCGCGTTCAGGATCGAGGTGTTGGTGTTTTTCCAAGCCCTCGGCCACTTGTTCATCGCTCAGGATATCCGTTTTTACGAGTTGGCAGCGGGAAAGAATGGTATTGAGTATCTGGTCTTGGTTTTCAGCTGCCAACAAAAAGATGGTCTGATCAGGCGGCTCTTCTATCAATTTCAACAACCTGTTGCCTTCCTTGCCCAGGTACTCCGGCAGCCACATCAGCAAAATTTTATACCGACCTTCGAATGCTTTGAGGCTTAGTTTTTTGATGATGGCATTGCATTCATCTTTGTTGATATTGCCTTGTTTATTTTCAGCATCGAGCCGCTGCAGCCATTCGTTGGCGCTGGCATAGGGGTTCTCCCCCAGGAACTTGCGCCATTCTTTCAAATAGTCGGTGCTGACGGCATTGGTACCGACTGCCGGAAATGAAAAATGGATGTCTGGATGGGTAAATGAAGCCGCTTTGCGGCAAGCGGGGCATTCACCGCAGGCCCCCTTTGTAGCTGTTCCCAGGTTTTCGCATTGCAACAATTGCGCAAATGCCACTGCCAATGCCAGGTTGCCACAACCCGTATTGCCCAGAAAAAGCAGGGCATGCGGCACCCGCTCGCTGGAGGCGAGGTTCAATAGAAAGGACTTTACCCGTTCTTGGCCAATAATATCTTCGAAAATCACACCGCGAAGGTAAGCCACCCTCCAGGCAATGCAGGAGCCGTTCGCAACTTTTTCCAGAAAAATAAGTTTCAAAACCTCAAACCAGTACAGACACATGAAAGTATCCATTTTCCGCACGGCTCATTTCAATGCCGCCCACCGCCTGCACAACCCCAATTGGAATAACGAAAAAAACCGCAGCGTCTTTGGCGCGTGCAATAACCCAAATTTCCATGGGCACAATTATGAAATGGAGGTAAAAGTGACCGGAGACGTAGACCCAGAAACCGGCATGGTACTGGACCTATCCTGGTTGGCGAAACTCATAAAAACGGAAATTGAAAATCGTTTCGACCACAAAAATCTGAATTTGGACGTAGCGGAGTTTCAGGACTTAATTCCCTCTGCGGAAAATATATGCCTGGTGATATGGCAGATACTGCGGGCGCAGTTGCCCGAAAAGTTTGATTTGATGGTGCGGCTGTATGAAACGCCGCGGAACTTTGTGGAAGTGGGGTGAAGGAAGGGGCAAAGGGCAAAGGGCAAAAAGCAATAGGCGAAATCTAGGCCCCAAGCCACAAGCGTCCCATCGGGACGCCACCTTTGTAGCAACAGGCGAAATCTAGACCCCAAGCCACAAGCGTCCCATCGGGACGCCACCTTTGTAGCAACAGGCGAAATCTAGACCCCAAGCCACAAGCGTCCCATCGGGACGCCACCTTTGTAGCTAAACCGCAAGCCACAAGCGTCCCATCGGGACGCCACCTTTGTAGCTAAACCGCAAGCCACAAGCGTCCCATCGGGACGCCACCTTTGTAGCAATATTGCAGCCGTTCCAGCAGAACGATATCTTTGTAATTCCCCTACCGCGTATGCCATTTCATGGCAACCATGCGGCTATTCCGGCAGCTTCACCCAAAATTTCCCCGAAGAAAACGTCACCTTTTTAGGGCTTTGAATGTTTCTACGGGGTTCTTTGATTCCAAAAGACACGTGAAAGCTTCCCGATACCCGTTTGTTGAGGACATCCCATTCTTCTATTTTCAGGTAATTATTTGTCGAAAGGGTGTCTGAATAATAAAAATCTTCCAAAACATCCCCATCTGACGCGAAGGTGGAATATCCTGAAATAACACTTCCGGTTGGTATTGAGTTCAGTGTTTTATGGATTTGATATAGCTGTGCCGGATTTGCATCAGGAATCCCTCCAAAATACACTTTCTCCCTAGTGGAGCCATCATTGCTTGAGCAGGTAGTCAATTCAATCGCCCAAAAATTTTCACCGGAAGCTGACGTTCTGCGGCAAATAACACCAGCTTTCCACGCAGCAGTCAGTTTATTCGCTGTAGCAATTCCCGTACTGGTGTCACATGGACTGTGCACTGGGACATATTCGGGCAAGGGCACCGAGGGAGAAACATCTTCTTTTTTACAGCAGAAGAACAGAATACAGCAAACTAGGAAGGTATTTATGGCGAGTAATTTATTCATGGCTTTGTAGATTAGCGTTGAACGATAAATTTTTGACTTTGATCCCTGTACTCGTACTAATTTGCAGACAATAAACACCAGACGGCAGGTTTATTGGCAGTCCTTTTTGTTCTGGCAGTAGCGTACCTGTAAGCACTACTTGGCCGAGTGAATTAGAAATATTATAGTTTCCAATCAAATAGGTTTCCGGTATTCCAAAGTTAATTGTTAGATGATCTTTAGTTGGATTAGGCGAAATAATTAAGCTTAATTTAGCATCGGTGCCAAAGTCTTCCTTACTGGTTGAAGTAGAAAAGGCTGGCGAACAAGGCAAATTTGTAAATTAATCAAATCACTTGTCATTACCCCATCGCTGCTCCAAATATTGAGGAACAACCAATAGGCATCAAAATCAATGCTGCTTGATTGAATGGTTACCGAAGGCGGGTTTCCAAGGAAAGTACTACCAGCTGGATAGCCTAATGAAACAAATGGCAATTTGCCCATGCCCCATAAATAGGTATAAGGAGGCAATCCAGGAATTCCTGTGGCGTGCGGCGTAATCACAGCTGTGTAGGTGCCTGATCCACCACAAATAATTGATGAAGGGCCACTGATATCAACTTCTAGTTCATCATCATCAAAATATTTGGTAGCAATAGAGCAGAAATTCTTACTGAGATAGCCCGAGTTGTTGCTCCCACTAGCCCCGATCGGGCTCCCCAGCAGTTCAATCCTTGGGTTTGAAAAATTCAAGATTCTGAAAGCACCGGGATCAGTCATTCTAGCCATTACGGTGTAGCCAACGGATGAACCAAAGTATTGAAACCTGTAGCCAAAATTGCACCCAGCATCATCTGGCTCATTCCCCATATTGGAAACCCGGTTATGTCGAACACCCAATAAATGTCCAATTTCATGTACGAAATTATATCGAGGATATCCCATATAGCCAACCGAAACTATTGCTGCGGGTAAATAAAAATCAGCAAGCCCTGTGATTGTACCGTACCTTGAATCTGTCAACAGAACCAGTAAATCTGCCCGATTTTCCTGGAATCGATCCCAAGCACTAGGTTGGAGTTCAACTTGTGCGTTATAACGGCTGCTAAGGGGGTAATAAACATAGCTTTTTCCTGAATAAGATATGTGGAGCAGTTTGCCCATTTCATTAGAGGCTATTCCAACGGAACCCAAGCCTCCTTGAACTTCTCCCCACCAAGTATAATTTGAATTACTATCGTTTTGATGATACATACCTCTTGCCAAAAGGGTATCTGTTGTTCCTGGAACAATTATGGTAAGTTCGTTCTTCGTGATAAGTGTGTGTATATCTGCCACTTCCACAAGCCGAATGTGCGATGGCGTGGTTCCTTGGTAAAAATTGTTCCAGATTTTTGATTCAGAAGTACTGAAGGCTGCATTTTGCACAGCAACCTCTTTTAATAATTGTACAGGAGTAGTTTGACTGACAAGCCTTGTAGCACTAAAAAAACAATAAAATCAGTAAAAGCGAGAGTGGAGCGAGGTGGAGCATATTTTATAATTTTGAGATTCAACGCCTAAAAGAAATAAAATTTATTAGTAAATCAAAAATGAAATTTTAAATATTTATTTTTTTTAGTTTTTCAGCATTAAATACTAGTTTTGTCTTCCTCATTCAGGTACCGCTTTTGCAATTTCATCGCCTGAAATTTATCGCCATTTTATCTTCCAACATAACAACACCTGGTAAGGGGAACACCTTCAAAAGAGGGCGTAAACTAATGCTTGGAGAGCCCTAAGCTTCGGCTGCCATCACAAGCGGCTGAAAAGCAACTTGATTCCTGGAAATAAAAATCTCGTAGGTTTCACAAGAAACCTACGAGATTTTAAATATCGGCAACGATTTACGAATCTATTAGCTATAGCTTATGCAGTTCCATCGCCTGGAACGTATCCCCATTTTTGTCTTCCAGTGAAATGACATAATTGCCCACTGGCAGATTTTGAAGCGAATAAACGTTGTTGCTCGATCTGGCATCAAAGCGCGTCATGATGCGGCCATCGAGGGCGAAAACGCGGATTGCTGCGACGTTTTCGCCATTTTCCAAGGAGAAAAAATCCGTGACAGGGTTCGGGTACAGCTTTACGTTGGCAGCTGGAAGGTCTTTCACGCTGGAGCTCTGGTTGAACAAGTAGACACCGACCAGAGTATCTGAAGGGTTGCCCATATTGGTCAGCTTTACGTGAACGATGCCCGCACATGGCGCGCCATTGTTGTAATAATGCACCAGCATCGCGCCACTTGTGTTTGGGTCCATGCCAAAGTCCAAGCTATCGACAAAACGCGCCCAGCATACATTTGGATCACAAACAGCCGTTTCACAGCCTGGCGTGATTTCAATGACCCTGCGAACCCATTTGATGTTCAGGGTACTGTTGGTAAGATTTGTGATATGCGCATCTACGGGCACATCACCTTCTTGAACCGCTCCTGTAGCGCTAGCTGGCACTGGATAAAGAGAGAACGCGGATTGAGCCTCTACCAAGGCACTTATTCCGATAAAAAGTAAAAATGTGAGTAAAAGATTTTTCATGTTTGAAATGTCTTTGATTAGCAGGTTTGTTTATTTTCAACAAAGATAGCACGAAGCACCGATTCCCCTACCTAAATTTGTTGGTCAGGCCGTATTTATAGCCGAACTGACAATAATAGCAAAAACTGATGATGAAAAAATTAGGGGCCACCATTTTATTTCTCTGTGCAGCAAGCTTGCTTGTCCACGCGCAATTGCCGTCCGGCGCAACCGCCCCCAACTTTATTGCAACCGATATCAATGGCCAAACCCATAACTTGTACAATGTCCTGGAATCCAATAAAATCGTGCTATTGGAGATTAGTGCAACATGGTGCCCTCCGTGCTGGGCCTACCACCAAAGCAAGGCTATGCAAAATTTTTATACCGCCCATGGCCCCGCAGGTGACGACAAGGCTAGGGTGTTTTGGGTAGAAGGTGATCCGAGCACCAACCTGGCCTGTTTATATGGCCAGGCAGGCTGCAACAACAACTCGGCCGGGAACTATGTCGATGGCACCCCCTACCCTATTTTGAACAGTTCGGCCATTGCTACTGCCTTCCAAGTCTCGTACTATCCTAGCATTTTTGTCATTTGCCCGAATAAAAAGGTGTACGAAGTTGATCCTGTTTCTGCCACCGATTTGTGGGCAAAAGCACAGGTATGCCCGGTAGCTTTGGGCACCAACAATGCTGGAATTTTTGCCCATGACCCCGGGTACGACTTCCCCGAAATTTGCGGCGCTGTGGCTTTGGAGCCATCCTTTGTCCTGACAAACCTAGGATCTGCTCCGTTGACCTCTGCCAGTATTTTATTAAAATGGAATGGAGCCGTGATTGAAACCATAGACTGGCAGGGCAATTTGCCCACTTATGGTGAAGCTCCCATACAATTTGACAGCTACCCTGTAAACGCAGAAGGTGTTTTGAATACCATCGTCAATAGTATTAACAACAATACAGGCGATGATGACTTCACCAATAATTACAAAAACAACAACTTTACTACTGCCAAACATTTTGACAGCACAAAAATTGTCCTAAAAATTAGGACCGACGATTACGGCAAGGAAACATATTGGGAACTGCGGGACGATGCGGGTACTGTCCTGGATCACGGTGGCAATCAGCTGGTTGGGCCCAACGGCGGTGGCGCTTTCCCACTTGGCGTAAGCGCTGGCCCGGGTTCCTACTCCAATAATACCTTGATCAAAGACACCCTGAATTTGCCCTCCGCAGGCTGCTACTCCATCCATTTCGTAGATGCTTTTGGCGATGGTATGTGCTGCAACTACGGCAATGGCTACTACAAACTGTACAACATCGACAACCCGGCGACACCGCTCCTTGTTTCCGGGCAGTTTGAAGCTTACGACCGACATGCTTTTGAAGCTGGAATGGTATCTACCGGTACTGAAACACAAGTTCAAAACCTCGATTTGCTGGTGTTCCCGAATCCCGCTGCTGACATGCTGTATCTGGAGTTGGAATCAGATAATGCTGAAACGCTGAACATTCAATTACTAAATTCCTTGGGGCAAACAGTACTGGAACGCCGAATGGTGGCACTTTCAATCGGCAGCAACACCCTTGAGATGTCATTGAATGGGATTCCAGACGGGCTTTACTTTTTAGCGCTGGCAAGGGAGCAGGATACTGGCCGGGCGACGGTGCGGAAACTCGTGGTACGGCGGTAAGGTTTCAGGTTTCAAGGTTGCAGGTTGCAGGTTTACGCGATTGGTTGTCAAATTTGAAATACTTTTTCAAAACCACCTACGGATCGCGTAAACCAGAAACCGGAAACCTTGAAACCTGAAACCTCATTTCTCCATAAACGCTAAATTCCGTTTCAGCCCAGCGAATTTCGTTCGTTTCACCGCCGATTTTTTAAAAACCCTGCCAAAGACCTCCTCTGTCAATTCCTTCCATTCCCGTTTGCTCATACCCAGCAATTCCGGGTGCGGCTCAAAAGCTGGCTCATGATGTTGTTCCGAAAACCTGTTCCATGGACACACATCCTGGCAAACATCGCAACCGAACATCCAGCCGTCCATTTGTTGCTTGAATTCGCTTGGGATTTCATCGCGCAACTCAATCGTGAGGTAAGAAATACACTTGGTGGCATCCAAAAAATAGCCTTCGGGCGCTATAGCCTGGGTAGGGCAAGCATCGATGCAACGCCGACAAGTGCCGCAATGGTCGCGGACGGGATCGTCGTAGAGCATTGGCAGATCGCAAATTATTTCTGCGAGGAAGAAAAACGAGCCGCGTTTTGGGTTTATGGTCAAGGTGTTGCGGCCATTCCAGCCAATGCCAGCACGCTGCGCCCATTCGCGTTCCATGACTGGTGCGGAATCAACAAAACAGCGCCCGTTTACTTCGCCAATTTCAGTTTGGATGAAGCTCAACAGTGATTTTAAACGCTCTTTTACCACAAAATGATAGTCCTCCCCGTAGGCGTAGCGGGCGATTTTGGGGGCTTCCGGGTCTGCTTGTTTTTTATCGGTAAAGTAATTGAATGTCAGGCAAATAAGCGTCTTCGCGCCTGGCACCAGCAAGCTAGGATCAACCCGCATATCGAAGTGGTTTGCCATGTAGCCCATGCTGCCGTGACTGCCTTTGGAAAGCCAGGATTCCAGGCGCTTTGCTTCCACATCCAGGCGCTCGGCGCGGGCGAAGCCGACAAACTCAAAGCCCAGGCGGTGGGCTTCGGCGCGGATGAGGTCGGTATAGTGCTGGGTGTTTTTCACGGCGAAAGATACGCTGACGGTCGCCAGCGCAGAAATTTATGCGGTGTATTGGCTTTTGTAATAGGCTTGGTAGGCACCGGAAACCACGTGTTCCAGCCAATCTTCGTTTTCTAGATACCAGCGGGCAGTCTCTCTAAAACCTTCTTCAAATTGTACCGTTGGTGCCCAACCCAGTTCATTTTGCAGCTTGGAAGCATCAATGGCGTAGCGACGGTCGTGGCCCGGGCGGTCTTTCACAAAGGTGATCAACTGCCGCGAACTTCCGGCATCACGGCCCAGCAGTTCATCTATAATATCACAGAGTTTTTCCACCAGGTCAATATTCTTCCACTCGTTGTTGCCGCCGATGTTGTACGTCTCCCCTACCCGACCGCGGTGAAAAATAGCATCAATGGCCAGGGCATGGTCTTTTACCCAAAGCCAATCGCGGGTGTACTTGCCATCACCATACACTGGCAGCGGCTTTTGTTGTCTTATATTATTGATAATCAGCGGAATAAGTTTTTCTGGAAAATGGTTGGGGCCGTAGTTGTTGCTGCAATTGGACAAGACTACGGGCAATTGGTAGGTATGAAACCAAGCACGTACAAAATGGTCGCTTGCGGCCTTGGATGCAGAGTACGGAGAGCG
>Ga0335398_10000514_pt1 | contig 67365 bp, 51 predicted proteins | sample BON03_FD_205742 | JGI IMG/M metagenome (GOLD analysis project Ga0335398, IMG submission 205742) | Freshwater microbial communities from Lake Bonney liftoff mats and glacier meltwater in Antarctica - BON-03 (spades assembly) (version 2) | ecosystem: Environmental > Aquatic > Freshwater > Ice >... | reverse complement strand
GCTTTGATTGCAGCACAGTTGGAGCCAATACCGTTCAGTTAATTGCAACGGATGTTAACGGCAACGTTGATTCTGCAACTGCTGTAGTAACGGTAATGGACAGCATTAAGCCAGGTGTAATCACTCAGGGGGTTACGGTCTACCTAGATGCTGCAGGAAATGCTTCTATTGTTGCTGCTGATATCGACAACGGTACTGCTGATAATTGTGGAACTCCAGTTCTTACACTAAGCAATGCTAGCTTTGATTGCAGTACAGTTGGAGCCAATACCATTCAGTTAATTGCAACGGATGCAAATGGCAACGTTGATTCTGCAACTGCTGTAGTAACGGTAATGGACAGCATTATTCCTGTGATTACCTGTACTGCTGACACTGTAATTTGTGATCCAGTATTTACCTTTAGCACTCCGGTTGGAAGTGATAATTGTGCCATTCAGTCAATTGTTCAAACCTCTGGGATTCCTTCAGGAAGCAACTACCCGGTTGGAACAACAACCAACACCTTTGTCATTACGGATGTAAATGGAAATGTTGATTCCTGTAGCTTCACCGTTACGAGAGAGGACTTCCCAACAATGGCAGCTGCAGGAGCTGATGTAAATCTTTGTGTAGATACTTTCGGACTTAATGCCAATACCCCTGTGGTAGGAATTGGAGCTTGGTCATCCTCTACTAGCGGTGTTAGTTTTGATGATAACGCTAACTCTTCTACTACCGTTAGAGGATTGGTGAGAGGAGAAAATCTACTCTTCTGGACCATTAGCAATGGAGTTTGTACTCCAAGTAGAGATACCGTTATTGTAACCTACGACGATGAGCCAACTCCTGCTTTTGCCGGGTCAGATGACACCTTTTGTGAAGTATACGAGGTATCTCTTGGAGGAAATAGCCCAACAAGTGGGGCGGGTACTTGGAGTTTAATTGCAGGAAGCGGTACCATTAGCAACCCAAGTATTGCAAACACTCTTGTAAGTGGATTGAAGGACGGATTGAACCAATTTACTTGGACCATTAGCAATGGAACCTGTAACGATAGCTTTGATACCGTAAACATCACCGTTGGAAAAATTCCTGTTGTCGATGTAGGACCGGACAGAACTATTTTTAAAGACGATGGAACGACCTTAACTTCTCTAGTAACACCGGATTCGTTAAACAGTCAGAACTTAGTCTACCAGTGGCAACCGTCTTTCTACTTAGATGAGCCAACAGCTGCTAGTACAGCCACCAACTCAAGCTTAAAAGAAAGTACAGAGTTTACTCTTCAAGTTAGCTCTGAGCAAGGTTGTGTAGGAAGAGATACCATGAAACTCACCGTGAGAACATTGCTTGAAATACCAACTAGTTTTACCCCGAATGGAGATGGAATTAATGATGTTTGGGAAATTAAAAACTTCGAGCAATATTCAAAAATGAACGTTGTAATATACAACCCATTAGGCTCTGAGGTCTACTCTACTTCAAACTATGAGTTTTGGGATGGAAAAAGAAATGGATCGGACTTGCCTGTCTCCTCTTACCATTATATTATCACTGTTACCGACTTCGCAGGAAATACTGAGGCGTTAAGTGGAATAATTACAATACTTAGATAAAATAAATAGAAACTATGAAAAATTCTATCTTAACGATAGGCTTTATACTGATTAGCGGTACAGTATTCGGTCAAATCATTTCACAATATACCTTGTGGAATCAGAATCATTATTTAATTAACCCAGCTGCTGCAGGAAACAAAGACTACGCAGACGTGGCAATTGGCTTTAGGCAGCAGTGGGCAGGTGTTTCAAACGCACCACAGTCCTACTATGCAACAGGCCATACGGTGTTAAATAGACCAAAGTCGTTTCAAAAATCTGCGCTTTACACCAGCAGAACTGCTAGCCCAACCAAATTAAGAGGACGAAGGGCTTACGTCAAGCACGCACTTGGAGGGACTTTAAATTCAGGAGAAAACGGCGCATTTAAAAAAACACAGGCCCTACTCACCTATGCCATTCATTTGCCAATTAAAAGTGGTTTCTACCTCTCTTTTGGAGTGTCGGGTGGACTTAGCAATTTTGGGTTTAATGAATCTAAAGCAAACGTTTTGTACGAAAACGACCCAACCTATGATTCATATGCAGCAAGTTCAAACACCAACCTTTTTAACGCTGATGCAGGAACCTACATTTACAACGATAAGTTTTTTGTCGGTTACTCCGCCAAACAAATGTTGAAAAATCAATTAAAATTGGCCGACATTACAGCCGGGAACGACCCAACAAGTTTAGACATTGAGCACATTATCAGCGGCGGATATCACTTCGATTTATCCAATGATTTTAGACTTACTCCAAATGTCTTGATGAGACAGTCCGGAAATTTTCCAACAAGCTTTGAAATAAATGGAACAATCTCCTACCGACAATCAATGAATGTAGGGTTAACCTACAGAAGTCAGGACGCTATTGCGGCTAACTTTGGGTTTCAATTTAATCACCTGTTTAAAGCAGGTTATTCTTTCGATTACACCTTATCGGAAATCAAAGAACAATCTAGTGGAAGTCACGAAATTTTTATAGGACTTACTCTTTTTTAACTCAATCACTCTACCAGCCATGAAAAAGCAACATTTAGCTCTTCTCTTACTCCTGAATTTAGGCCTACTCTTCTCTGCAAAAACACAAACTGTCTTGCGAGAATTTGTCGACCTAAAAAAAATAGAACAACTCAGCTCTAACAACGAAGAAAGCATGCCGTTTCCGTACCTAAACGGTACAAAAATGTACTTTGTTCGAACCATAATTGTCGGTTCCATGAAGCAGAGAATGACAGGCCAAGACATTTGGTCTTCGGAATTTGACGGTGACTCTTGGGCTAGTCCTTCCAATTTGTTTGATGAGGCAAATGACAATGGAAACAATGCAGTCATTGGAGTTTCAAACGATGGAAATACCTTGTACCTGTTCAACTCTGTTCAAACAAGAAGAAAGTTGGCACAAGGAATTGCGGTAACAAGAAGAGACCCACAAGGAAACTGGAGTGACCTTGAACAAGTAGATGTTCCAGGTTTTAAAGTAGGCCAAGGGCTATACTCACTCTACGTAGCCCCAAACGAAAAAACACTGCTTATTGGAATGTCTGTTTCAGATAGTTCTACCCAAAGTGATTTATTTGTGAGTTTAAAAAATGAAGAGGGAAATTGGGGCGAGTTAAAAGACTTGGGTTCCACCATCAACACCGAGGGAACAGAGATTACGCCCTTTATTGGTGAAGATGGAACATCACTTTACTTCTCAAGCGATGGCCATAAGGGAATGGGGGGAATGGATGTATTTACCGCACAACGCCTAGATGACTCTTGGGCTAATTGGACAACTCCTGTGAACCTAGGAGCTCCTGTTAATTCAGACGAGTTTGATGCTTACTTCATGCTTTGCAATAACAAAGAAGCGGTCCTTACTAGCAACAGAGCGGGATTGTTTAGCGACATTTATTGGACCACATTGAAACAAGAAAAAGAAGAAAAAATAGCCGCCAAAGAGGTTAGAGTATTAGCTCAGATGTACTTCAAGAAAGGACCAGCAAAAGGCATTGATTTGCTCATCCTAGATGTACAAGGCAACTTGATCGAAAAAATAACCACCAACGAAAAAGGAGAGTTTTCCTTTCCTGAGGCAGAAGACCAAACCTACAACGTCCAACTTGACAGTCCTGATTCCTCCCTACAAGCAGATGCTAATATTTACTTAACAGACGACTACGGTTTTAAATTGGAGCGATTAAACAGGAACACCGAAGGGGTATACACAGACATAGTAAGCCAGCAAGAGGCAGAAAAAGTGGAGGGAATTTTTGAATACAAAAGCTCCCCTCAAGAAAACGTCACCTTAATTGTATACGATGAAAATAACTTCCCAATTGATACCCTAGTTACAGACGCTCAAGGTAAATTCATCTACAAAAAATTAAAAGCAGACAACAACTTTACCATTCGACCTCTCATGTTTTCAGAAGACAACTTAGTTGATGACATGGAGATCTTTACAACGGATAGCTCAGGAGAAAAACTTGATAAGGTCGTCGTAAATACCACAAAAGTGATTGAAGAGGCCGAAAAAGAAATCTTTTTGGCCAAGTTAAAAGAAGAAGAATTAGCTGCTAAAAAAGGCAGGGTTTTAGCCCAGATGTACTTCAAAAAAGGACCAGCAAAAGGCATTGATTTGCTAATTCTAGATGCACAAGGCAACTTGATCGAAAAAATAACCACCAACGAAAAAGGAGAGTTTTCCTTTCCTGAGGCAGAAGACCAAACCTACAACGTCCAACTTGACAGTCCCGATTCCTCCCTACAAGCAGATGCTAATATTTACTTAACAGACGACTATGGTTTTAAATTGGAGCGATTAAATAGAAACGCCGAAGGGGTATACACAGACATAGTAGGCCAGCAAGAGGTAGAAAAAGTGGAGGGAATTTTTGAATACAAAAGCTCCCCTCAAGAAAACGTCACCTTAATTGTATACGATGAAAATAACTTCCCAATTGATACCCTAGTTACAGACGCTCAAGGTAAATTCATCTACAAAAAATTAAAAGCAGACAACAACTTTACCATTCGACCTCTCATGTTTTCAGAAGACAACTTAGTTGATGACATGGAGATCTTTACAACGGATAGCTCAGGAGAAAAACTTGATAAGGTCGTCGTAAATACCACAAAAGTGATTGAAGAGGCCGAAAAAGAAATCTTTTTGGCCAAGTTAAAAGAAGAAGAATTAGCTGCTAAAAAAGGCGAAATCTTAGCATTAAGTGATAACAACCAAGCTTCAACTAGTAGCCACAAGACCCCTGCTGAAAACACCAACAAGGCAGCTTTACAAAGCTCGGATCAAATAATTTATTTCGATTTTAATCAAAGGGTTTTAACTGCCGATGATAAAGTAACATTAAATAAAATCATCAACTCCTTAAAAAATAATACAAACTTCAAAGTAACTCTGATCGGATTCACAGATAACATTGGCTCTGTAGAGAACAATGTTACAGTTGCCAGTGCAAGAGCCAGAGCTGCAAGAGCTTATTTAACAGAAAACGGTGTCAGCCTAAAACGAATTACCATTTACGGATATGGCGAGGTTATGTTTAAAGCCGATAACTCCACAGATGAAGGACGTGCCCTAAACAGAAGAGTTGAAATTGAATTGAAATAACAAAAAATTAAAAAAAAAGCCCACTCCTACTTACTGGAAGTGGGCTTTTTTATAGTTTACAACAGTTCAAACGCAATTTATACCTTTACTCTTTTAATACTACAACCTATCGCCTTCGTGTTGCTTGGACTAATTTTTTTACCTGACATTAAGTTCTTCAAAGCATCTTTTAAGTAAGTGGCTGTTACTGCTTTTGCATCTCTTGCGTTATCATCAATTGCCCCTTCGTACACCAATTTCCATTCTTTGTCGAAAAGGAAAATATGCGGAGTCGTTTTCGCTCCAAAGGCATTCGCTAATGCTGACTTCTCATCCACCAAGTACGCCAGCTCTCCATAACCTTTCTCAGTAGCATGCTTTTTCATTTTCTCAATAGAGTCTTCTCCACCCCTTTTGGCTTCGTTGGAATTAATTAAAGCTACTCCTATCTTGCTTTTTGCAGCTAACGCTGCAACTTGTAGATAGCGATCTTCCCATTGCATTACAAATGGACAAGTGTTACAGGTAAATACAACCAAAGTGCCATTTTCTTCCGCCAAACTTTCTAAATTCAGTCTTTTCCCATCAATGCTTTTCATTGTTACAGTCACCATCGGGGCCTTATCTCCTGCCTCTAGTGTTTTGTAATTTTCTCCAGCTTCCGGTGAGAAAGCGAATAGTGCTGCGGCAACTACTACCAAGGTTAATAAAAGTACCTTCTTCATATTTTTAGTTTTTGTTTTACATATAAAAATAAACTCCAATCCTCTCCCAAAAAGTTAAAACTGCTTAAATAAAATAGGGAGAGCTGCTCAATCCTCCTCCTTTATTAAACTTATGGTGTTCGCTAATAGAGTTGAATCTAACTCGAACAAGCTGATAATAGTCGCCTTGTTAAAGTGATTTACCTCGATAAACATTCCCTTTAGTTCATTTGCCGCACTGTGTTAAACGAGGTTAGAGCTATCCGTTTTTATAAAATTGTTTAAATTCCTCCGGAAGAGTAAAGAATAAAATAAAAATGAGAAAAGCATTGGTTTTTTTAACTTCGCACTGTAAAAAATTGAAAAATTGAACAAAACACATATCCTTTTTATAACCACTCAACTCCCATTCCCTGCCAAAAGCGGAGGAACAGTAAAATCTTGGAATTACGTTCAATTTCTTTCACAAAACTATACTCTTTCAGTGGCTAGCTTGCTGAAAGATGACGATGAAAAACATGTGCAAGCCTTCCAAAAAGCCATTAATTTAGAGTACTTTGAGTCGGAACAAAGTGACATTCAAAGAACACCATTGAACCTAATTAAAAGCTATTTCTTATCTACTAGCTTGAATGTATTCAGAAATTATTCAACTAACTTTAAAAGCAAAGTTCTCCCGCTTGCAGAAAAGGCAGATGTACTACTTATTGATCACTATGAAGTGTTTCAATATGTCCCTGCTAACTTTAAGGGGAAAATTGTTTTGCATACGCACAATGCCGAGTTTATGCTGTGGCGTCGGATGAGTGAATTGACAAATAACCCAATAAAAAAGATAATTCTTAAACTAGAAGCAACTCGGGTTAGGCATTATGAAAACCTCATTTTTAAAAAATCAGATTTGGTTTACTCTACTCCTTCTGATATTGATTTGTATCAAAAAAACAGTATGAATACCCAAGCCCATGCGATTACGTATCATTTAGGAAATGACACCTTACTCGATTTGCCAGCTTTAGAATTTCACAAAACAGAGAAAGCAATTACCTTTATTGGCACCTTAAGTTGGGAACCTAACATTGACGGAATCTGTTGGTTCATAGAAAATTGTTGGTCTACCATACAACAAAAACACCCAGATTGTGTGCTCTATATTTTAGGAAAGAGTCCGGATGAAAGAATTAAAACGGCTGCGAGAAAACAGACACAAATTATCTTCACAGGCTTTGTAGAAAACTTAGATACCTACTTGCAAAAAACTAGAGCTTACATAGCTCCTTTGCGGTTTGGCAGTGGCATGAAAGTAAAAGTGTTAGAAGGATTATACCGAGGCACTCCATGTGTCACTACCTCAGTAGGAGCCGAAGGATTGAAAGTTCGAAATGGGGAGGAAATATTAATTTCCGACGAGGCACAAAGTTTTGCAAAAAATTGCATCACTCTTTTAGAAGACAAGCAGCTTTGGAATAAATTAAGTTCAAATGCACGAAAAGTTGCCAAAAATGAATACAAATGGGTCGACTTGTTTCAAAAAATGGAAAACTCTCTGCAATCGCTTCTCAAAAAGAAATAAACTCTACCCCAAATTATTGTATCTCTACTTTAGCTTGCAACCAGAGTTATCAGTGATATGTATCGGTGAATTCCTCGGTTTTTAGGCTAGCAGCTAATCTAATCCCTAATATTTTGAAAACTTTGATACGCTTTTTTCTTCTTTGATTCCAACAAATTAACTCATCAAAAGAAGGTCTTGCAACTCAAATCCACCAAAACACCAACTTTCCGATGCCTATACTTCACTTTTCTTTAAAAAAATAGAGGAGGGAAGATATAGAAGATTAACGAGTGAGTCGGTACAGGACATTGTCAAAATTTACATAAAGATAATCTACCTCTACCTTCTGGTTAGCAGACCTGATGTCTTTCACTTTCTGTAGAAATCTTTTATTCTGCCTTCCCATCCAGTCAGACCACACTACCACCACCGTGTATTTGGAAGAATCAGTTCGTTTATAATGTGGCAGTGGCGTAAAATAGCTTGAGTACTCTTCCAATGCTAATAAGTCGCCAAATTTATTTTCAATAACAGTAGGTGGAAATTGATTAAACATCCAATCCCACTTTAAATTGGGAAACCCTCCTGCATCGCAATTAACTACCTGCGAAATCAGTTTCCCTTGACGATTAAACACTTTGTATTGCAATGGCTGATAATTGTTCTTTTCGAAAAGCCAAAGACTCGTGTCTATGTCATTTAAATACCCAGCAAAACTGCTGTCCATGAAATACAATTCCGATGCATCAATTTTAAGTTTTAAAGCCGATTTTAACACTTCCTGTTGGGTTAACTCTTCCACTTTGTGGTCTATTCCATAGACCACAACAATTGCGTAACTGCACGAACCTAAAAAAGCTATAGCACTTAATACCACTAAAAATAAAAGGTTTCTCCTGCTGACCAATTCCTTATTTAACGCATTCAAATCCAAATTAACTACCCCCTTCCTACATTGGAATGTTACCGTGCTTTTTCTTTGGCAATACGTCCACTTTGTTCTCTAACATTTTAAACGCTTTAATTAGTTTTTCTCTTGTTTGATCTGGACGAATTACCTCATCAACGTAACCTCTTGCGGCTGCATTGTATGGGTTGGCAAACATTTCAGCATATTCTGCTTCTTTTTCTTTCAACTTTGCCTCTGAATCAGCAGCCACTTTAATTTCTTTCTTAAAGATAATTTCTGCCGCTCCTTTTGCACCCATTACTGCAATTTCTGAACTTGGCCAAGCAAAGTTCATGTCTGCCCCAATGTGTTTGGAATTCATTACATCGTAAGCTCCACCGTAGGCTTTTCTTGTAATTACGGTAATACGTGGCACAGTTGCTTCGCTAAACGCATATAGAAGTTTCGCTCCGTTGGTGATTATGGCATTCCATTCTTGGTCCGTTCCCGGTAAAAATCCCGGTACATCTTCAAACACTAACAGTGGAATGTTAAAAGCATCGCAAAACCGCACAAATCGAGCACCTTTTTTAGAGGAGTTATTATCTAAAACCCCCGCTAAAAATGCCGGCTGATTGGCAACAATTCCGATGGACCTTCCTGCCAAACGAGCAAAGCCTACTACTATGTTTTCTGCGTAATTTTTGTGCACTTCATGAAAAGAGTCACCATCAACTGTTCCAGAAATAACTTCCCGTATATCGTACGGCTGGTTAGGATTCAGTGGGATGACACTGTTTAATTTTTCTCTCTTTTCATCCCCCGCCGTATACGGTAAACTCGGAGCATCTTCTTCACAATTTTGCGGAATGTAACTCAACAGTTTCTTCAACCCATTGATGCATTCAATTTCGTTCGCGTAAGTAAAATGAGTTACACCAGACTTTGTTGAATGCGTTGAGGCTCCTCCTAATTCTTCGGAAGTTACTTCTTCATGAGTTACAGTTTTCACTACATTTGGTCCTGTCACAAACATATAAGAAGTGTTTTCTACCATGCTTATAAAGTCGGTTAAGGCCGGCGAATAAACTGCGCCACCAGCACAGGGTCCCATGATAGCCGAAAGTTGAGGAATTACCCCACTTGCTAAGGTATTTCTGTAGAATATGTCTGCATAGCCGCCCAAGGAGACAACTCCTTCTTGAATTCGAGCACCACCGGAGTCGTTTAACCCAAGCAACGGAGCTCCATTTTTCATGGCCATGTCCATTATTTTTACAATTTTGCTTGCATGTGCCTCTGCCAAAGAACCACCCATAACGGTGAAATCTTGCGCAAAAACATAGGTCAATCTGCCATTGATATTTCCATATCCTGTTACCACACCATCCCCTAAAGGTTTATTGTGTTCTAAACCAAAATTGGTGCTTCTATGCGTTACTAACATCCCAATTTCTTCGAAGCTGCCCTCATCCATCAAAAAGTGCACACGCTCTCTAGCTGTTAGCTTGTTTTTAGCATGTTGCGCTTCAATTCTTTTTTCTCCACCGCCTAATTTGGCAGCTTCAATTTTACTATCTAACTCCTTTATTTTGTCTTGCATAATCTAAGTATATCGAAACGTAAAAATAAAGATTAGGAAATGAATTAAAAATTAAGAAATAGCAGAAGAAAAAGTATCTTTAACATCCTACATTTTAAAGAGAGTTAAAAAATTTAAACACATGACCACAGATAAAATATTTGAAAATAATAGCGCTTGGGTGAATAAAAAGTTGGCTCTTGACCAAAACTATTTTGAAGACCTATCAAAAGGTCAAAGTCCTGAAATTTTATACATTGGTTGTTCCGACAGTCGGGTAACCGCTGAAGAATTGATGGGAGCTAAGCCAGGGGAAGCATTTGTGCATCGAAACATCGCAAACATGGTTTCAAACCTTGATTTAAGCTCCATGTCAGTTATTAATTATGCGGTAGTTTTTTTAAATGTGAAACACATTGTTGTGTGTGGCCATTATTATTGTGGTGGAGTAAAAGCCGCTATGGATTCTGCCGATTTAGGAATATTAAACCCTTGGTTGAGAAATATTAGAGACGTTTATCGTTTGCACAAAAAAGAGCTTTCGGCAATTAAAAACGAAGAGGATAAGTACAAAAGGCTAGTTGAGCTAAACGTGCAAGAGCAGTGTGTCAATGTTCTAAAAACTGCAGAAGTACAACATGTGTATAGAACTCGAGGCATTACGGTGCATGGTTGGGTATTTGATATTAACTCCGGCAAATTAATTGACCTCAACATAGACTTCAGAAGCATCATCGAAAATATTGCTGAGATTTATCGAATCGATTAAAATATAAGAAAAAAGGTAAAGGTTTTACTTTATCTGCTTAGTCTTTCTGAACAACCAGTTTTTTAGTGACTACTTCCCCACTCGCAAGTTCAAACCTGACGAAATACAATCCATTAGGGAGTTTGCTAACGTTTATTTTCCTGCTACGACTTTCTAGTTCTTCAACCTGCTTCCCTTGCGTCTGGTAGAGCAAAACTCTTTGTGTTTTTTCTATGCTCGAATTATGAATATTAACCATGCCGTTTGCAGGGTTTGGAAAGAGTTCAATAGAGGCATTTATTGAATTCAGTTCTGCTAAACTTGTTGCCATTCCAGATCCTAAGAACCAAATATAGTGGGTAGTAGATGTAGTTTTTGCTGGATATGCACAAGTAACAGAAGTATCCCAAGCTGTTTGAATGAGAACTCGCTGAGACCATACTATATTCGTAAATACGTACATCGTATCTACCACTCTGTAAGTATTTGTTGTACCCCCATAAAGACGATGCCAAATGGAGCAGTAGAGTGCACGTCTAAAGCAGTATTACTATAAGCGATTCTTTCGGTATTCAAGATTTTTGTTCTAACCTTCATGTAAATTGAATCAATAAAATAGTTCGTGTGGATAGATGGCAACGCTATCTAAAATAGTATGTTGCGCGCTAATGGTCGAGTTTGCCGCAAGATTGAAAAGAAGAATGATGATTAACTTTTTCATAACTATTGAATTATACGATTAGTAAAATCTTGAACTATTCCATTACATACTAGAATTAAAGAATAGTTGCCCGACTGGAAACCGTTGACATTAATAGTGGTAGGAGAAATACTTGTATTCAAAATAGATTGATTTGATTGAGTCCCTTGCAATTTCACCAGCACTAAGTAAGCGGAAGTTGCTCCTTCCGCATCGTAGTTAACAGTTAAAATAGTGGATACTGGATTAGGCGCAATAGATTCTATACTATATTCATTAACACTCCCCTCAATCTCATCGTGATCTGTAAAGCCATCTGCCGTTGCAATTACTTCCAAAGTATAAGTTTGGGTTATTTCTGGTGTAACGGTAAAATCTGACCCAGTATGAATTAAATCTCCGGCTTGGTTGTCCCAATTGTAAATTGCATTCTCTGAAATTTGCAACGCATGTAGAGTACATGAAATCTACTTCTTCGTCTTGCCCTGCATCTGCATCAAAACTATTTCTATTTGGTGTGCTTATTTCAAAAATCTGACCTGAAGTTAAATCAGCATGAGCTGTTACTCCAGAGTTAATGAAAATCGAAGCTGGTTGCTACCGTCCAAACAATGACCAGCAGTCAAAATCCACTTATCTGAAATTATTACTCCACCACAAAATGACCATTTGAGTTTGCCAAAGAAACCTGATACGCAGCATCTTTAATGTCAAAAGGCACTCCTCCTATAATACCCTGTTGTGCTACACCCGCATTAAGGGTGAGTAGAGTAATTATGAGAAGCGTTAATTCGTTTCACAATGGGAGTATGTTAATTTTTACTTGAGTGTAGGTAAAAATTTGCATCATTATACTATATACTATGTGGGCTCTAAAAATTAAATAAAATCCGTTTTTAAACCATTAATAGTTTGTCAATTAACCATAAAAAACGGCAGCTGTTAAACAAACTCCTCCAACGCTTCTGTCATTTCCAAATTGTGCCAAACGTTATTAACGTCATCGTCGTCGTCAAACTTTTCGATGATGAGCAGCACTTTTTTTCCTATTTCTAAATCAACCTCTTGTGTAGTCTTTGGAATGCGCTGTAATTCCTGGCTTTCAGGTTCAATCTCCATTTCTTCTAATTTCTTCTGCATGTTGCCAAAGTCTTCAAAAGAGGTATAAATAGTCCAAGAGTCTGCTTCTTTTTCGATTTCTTCCGCACCTCCATCAATGAGTTCCATTTCCAACTCATCGAGCTCTTTCTTAGCTAAATTTTCTTCGTTTAATACAAATACCCCTTTTCGATCGAAAATAAACTCTAACGACCCATTGGTGCCCAAACTCCCTTCGTATTTAGAAAATATTGCCCTCACGTTGGCAACGGTTCTTTTTAAATTGTCTGTTGAAGCTTCAACAAACAAGGCAATTCCGCCAGGACCGTAACCTTCATAGGTTGTTTCGTGATAGCTATCTCCTCCTTTATCTTCTGCTTTTTTTATCGCTCTGGTAATGTTGTCTTTTGGCATGTTTACCCCTTTTGCGTTGGCAATAGCCACCCGCAATCGTGGATTAGAATCGGGATCAGAAGCCCCTCCTTCCTTAATAGCAATGCTAATTTCTTTTAGGATTCGAGTGAAAATTTTCCCTCGTTTAGCGTCAAGCGCTCCTTTCTTCCTTTTTATTGTTGACCATTTACTGTGACCCGACATAGAACTCTTATTTATTATTCAATGCAGCAATGTACAAAGGAATTTTTTGAAATAAAAAGGCCCTTTCGAAATATCGAAAGGGCCTTTCACAAAAGAACTGTCTTCTTGTAATCTAAAATGTAACAACTGAGAGGCCTACCGTAAATGGAATTACCTCAGGACCTTTATTATTTTCAAACAATGGAGTCAAATTATACGTCGCATACAAGGTGAAATCTCCATACCCAACTCTTGCAGTTGCGGCAAACTGAAATGGATTCACATTGAAGTCGTTTTTATCTTTTTTCTTAAAGGTCTCGCCATCTTCCTCGTACTTTTGTTTTGTGCGGGCGTTTACAATGTACGTTACTGTTCCCCCTGCAGCCAGGTGAAACGAATGCTTTGCATCTTTTCCCAAGTTGGTTTCCAAAATTAAAGGCACATGAATAGAAGAGGTTTTAAATCTGTTTTTATTGATGGATCGCTTAGGGTCTGGTATCGAAAATGTTGAATTCATTTGATTTACAACAAGGACATCCTGAACTAAATCGTAATTATTATACTTCACCCCAGCTCCTGTGACAAAACCCAATTTCTCTTCCCAGATTGGCATGTACTTCTCCCACAAGTTGAAAGATATTTCAAAGGACTTGCGGTAATTCAACTCTAAGAAATCACCCTCTTCCTGTAAATCTATACTTTGGTTTGGACTTACAAAACCATTTACTCCAACGTCAATTCCCGCAAAGTGGTTATACCTTTGTTTTTTCTTTTTCTCTTCCTTCTCTCCCATTTCGTCCAGGTCTAGGGTGTCAGAGTCCCCTTGCCTTTGGATAATAATTTTTGTCTTCCCAATTGAAATTTTCCAATCGTCCGTATTCTTTTCAGCAGAGTCTGTTTTTGTTTCTTGAGAATTCATTACCAAACTAAAACTCATCAGTAAGGCAAAAAGAAAACTTGATTTTAATATTGAATTTTTCATTTCTTATTGTTTTAAGTCGAACACTGCTTGCCTGCTTCGTATATCGATTTTAGTGTTCCCTGTTATTATTTAAAAGTTTGACGTACAGCGCTAAAAAAAGTTACAATTTAATTTATCTGTTTCTTGAAATACTCAACTTTCCAATGTTTAGAGCAAAGCTATCGAACAAGCCACCCTTTTCTTCTTCGATTTCAAAGGTTATTTTATCATTTGAAAGATTTGCAATCTCTTCCGCTACGGTTTCAGAAAAAGTCTTTCCTTTTAATACTTCTTTTTTAATTTTATCTTTTGCAAATTTTTGAATCGGCACAAATTTTTGTTCTGCTTGATCAGGCGTAACCGCTACCAAAGCGTCTACCATTTCATTGCTCTTCAACTCAATTGGCGCTTCAATTCTCGGGTTCTCTTTCGGTGGCGTGACACTTTTTGATTTCACTTCGAAATGTTGCTGTTCTAGCCGGTTTGCGACCAAAAGTACTTCTCGATTTTGACGTTTTTTACTCGGAACTTTCTCGTTTTGTTGTGCAAACTGATTTGTTTTAGAGGAGAAGGATACTTTTGTAACCCTTTCCCTTAATTCCATTTTTTCAGCAGCAACAAAGTTCCTCGAGAGAATCTCTCCAAGGTTTTCTTCACGTGCCTCCCAAGCAAAACCTCTTGGAGCGTACTGCTCATTTGAAATATTTGAATTCCATAAAAAAAATGCTAAAAGAGCAGCTGCAGTTGAAGCATACATCCACCACGCAATAACTTTTCGCTCTTTCTGAATTAACCCAGACTTTCCCGTAAATACTCCCATTTCATCTTTTGGCAGTTTCGTTTTATGATACATCGCCAAATCTTCAACTAGCCCTGTATTACTTGAAACCAGTGCTCCTAATTCCGCCTTTTCTTCTTTAGAAATAGCGCCTTCTACTGCAGCAATCATCAAATAGTCACTTCTTGTTAGTCCAGTTATTTCTTCTCGAATTAAATAATCCATCAAGTTAGCACTACTAATGGCCTCTTCTTCTAGGCTAACCGATTCAAATCCATCTAACTCAACTCTTAATTCAGGGTTTAAGCTTATAAATATATTTAACTCAACAATTTGCCTCTCAGACAAACTCCCTTCAGAGTAATCTAAAAACCAAGCTTCGTAATTTTGTTTATTTATCTTCTCCATTATAAAACAGCCTCCACACTTACTAAGTAATCTTTCAAAACTTTTCTAGCTCTGAAAATGTAAACTTTTACTTGTGATAAACTCAATCCCGTAATCTCTCCTATTTCATTGTAATCGTACCCTTCATAATCTCTTAGCATAACTACCGATCGCTGTATCTCCGAAAGCCTCGCTAACGCTTCGTGTAAAACTTCATTCAACCCCGTGTATTGCTTTTGGTGAGAATAACGTTTCTCGCTTACCTCGTCCCAATTCCCTTGTTTTTTATCTCTTCGAATCACGTCAATCATCGTCCTATAAGCAGTTGTAAAAAGGTACGATTTTGATTTATCTGCTGGCACCTCATCTACTTTCTGCCACAGTTTCAGAAAAGAATCTTGCACAATATCTTTCGCCTTCTCCTCATCGCGAATGTTTTTCAATATAAATCGAAATACATTGTCTGAGTACATTTCAACGGTTGTATTGTATTCTTTTACGGTCATTTTCTTGATCTACAGTAAGCAAGTATGTTTCCTATTCAAAAGTGAAACGAACAGCTTCTTTGATTAGTTACTATTAAAAGTAAAAAAGTTTTTATTAGGTTCTTTTTGAATCCTGATGAATGGTAAAATAGCTAATTAACCAACGGGTTATTTTCTTGAGTTATGAACGTTTGATGCCTTATAAGTGTGCCATAATTAGCACTAACGACTTTTAGATTGTCTAACTTTGTACGTTAATTCCAACAACATGAGAAGCGAACGACCAAAATCCAAGAGAGGTGCTAGTAGAAATGAACCGAAAAGAAGAGATTCTTCGGAAAGCGCTAAGCCATTTTCCAAAAAAACCACAGCAGGAGAGTACGATAAAAGTGCTGGGAAAGATTTTGGAAACAAGAAGTTCGCCTACAAAAAGAAACCTAAAAAGTTGACAGAAAAAACGGTGGATGATAAAATTCGGTTGAATCGTTTTTTGGCAAATGCAGGAATTTGCTCTAGAAGAGAAGCTGACAAGTTGATTGAAACAGGTGTTGTTAGCATTAACAACAAAGTAGTTACTGAATTAGGCACCAAAGTTAATCCAACCGATGTTGTTCACTATGGTGGAATGCTCCTACAAAGTCAGAAAAAGCAATACGTTTTACTGAACAAGCCAAAAAATTACATTACAACAATGGACGATCCCGAGGAGCGCCAAACAGTAATGGAATTGGTGGGTAAAGCGTGTAAAGAAAGAATTTACCCAGTAGGGAGACTAGATAGAGCAACTTCCGGGTTATTGCTTTTTACAAACGACGGAGAAATGACCAAAAGGTTAACTCACCCAAGTGGTAAGGTGAAGAAAATATACCATGTAACGGTTGATAAAAACATTACTCAAAAAGATTTAATCGCCTTAGTAGAAGGGATTCAGTTAGAAGATGGTCCTGCAGGCGCTGACAAGGCTTTCTACTTAGCAGACACTTCTAAGTCGACCATTTCTATTGAATTGCATTCTGGAAGAAACAGAATTATTCGAAGAATGATGGAGCACTTGAATTACACGGTAACTAAGCTTGACCGTGTTCAGTTTGCAGGATTGACCAAAAAAGACATTCCAAGGGGAAGGTTCAGACACTTAAGTGAGAAAGAAGTTGGACTTTTACATCGAGTTTGTGGACTTATTCCACAAGATATTGAATAAAACTGCGTTTAAGTAAACATGAAAATTCTGAAAAAAGTAGTTTTTGCTTTTCTGATTTCGCTTGTTTTAGCAACTGTAGGAATTGCCGGTGCCGCATTTTTTTATGGAGAAAAAATCAAAACGTTAGTTGTTAAAAGCCTAAACGAAAGCCTCAACACCGAAGTCAACGTTTCTCACGTTGAGTTTAGTATTTTCCAGAACTTCCCGAAAGCCTCTGTCGTTTTTTCAGATGTCATAATCTATGCGGTAAATGCCAAAAATGACACCTTACTCTCTGCCAAAAAGCTAAGTGCGAAGTTTGACTTGCTGGATTTGTATCACAAGCAATACAACTTAATTGGGCTCGCAGCAGAAGACGGCACCTGTAAAATGTTGGTGGACAACTCAGGCAAATCAAATTACATCTTTTGGAATCAAAACGACTCCTCAAGCAACTCCGTAGCCATAGCGTTGAAAAACGTTTCTCTCACCAATATGGAATATACCTATGTGGATTATTCTAAACGCGTAGGAGTTCATTTTATAATTGAAGAGGCACAGTTTGATGGGAATTTTAAAGAGAAAACATTTGACCTCGATTTAACAACAACCTTGAAACAGGCTAGCATTCAGGTTGGCGAAATAGACGTCCTTGAAAACCGTACATTATTTTTAAAGGTAAAAGGCCATGTAGATCAAACCGCTGAGCAGTTAAATTTTGCCTCCTCCAACATTGGTGTTGAAGGCATGAACATTCAACTTAACGGTTCGTTAAATTATGGCGAACAAAGCAGAATGGACTTACAAATGAACAGCGAAAATGCTGATTTAGAAAAAGCCATTGCCCTATTGCCACCCAACGTTCGCAGTAAATTGGATCGTTTTGAGATAGATGGAAATGCGAGGTTGGCTGGAAGTATTAACGGCGCTATTTCTTCAATTAGCGTTCCATTTTATGCCTTTGATTTTTCAATTGATGATGGCACATTTAACGACAAAGAAAGTGATATTCAATTTACAAAAACCGCTCTGAACGGAAATGTTACCAACGGAGCTGAACGAGGCCTTAGCACCACAAAACTAGTGCTTGAAAACTTTGAAACGGCAACCGCTAAAGGAAGCATCAAGGGTAAACTCAGTATTGCTAATTTTAAGAAGCCCGTTTACGAGTATGTTGGAAAACTAAGCCTGGACTTACGAGAAACACTGGAACTGCTAAAGGTTGAAGAAATTACTGCTCCTAATGGAAAAATCTCCGCAATTCTGAATGTAAAAGGAGAACTGACTGAAGTTGGAAAATACAGTCTCAACGATTGGAAACGCTCGGCGATCGAAGGCAAGCTAACGCTAGATAATCTTGAGTTTGGATTTAAAAGTAGGCCACAACAAATTAGCTCCCTAACAGGACAACTAGGCTTTAATAACAACAGTTTAGACATTTCCGAATTAAGCGGCAACATCGATAAAACACACCTCTTAGCAAAAGGGAAACTCAACAATCTTATTGCTTTCTTACTCGACAAAAACGAAGCTCTCTTTGTCGACGCAAGCATTCACTCAAAATACATTCATCTTGGAGAGTTGCTTGCAGCAAACCCTTCTGAACAAAAGGCGAATGACGATGAAAATTACGGCTTAGAAATATCCCCCCGAATTACCATTTACCTCTCTCTTCTCGCAGACCAACTTGAGTTCAACAAATTTAATCTTAAAGACTTAAAAGGAGATCTTATTGTCAAAAACAAACAGCTAGATGCTCGAGGAATTTCATTTTCATCACAAGAAGGAAAAGTAAATGGAAATTTATTTATTCGTGAAAAGGACAACAAATTCATACTCGTCACCAAGGCTCAATTTGAAGAGGTTGATATTAAGAAAGTATTCGAAAGTTTTAACAATTTTGGTCAACAAAGTATTAAATCAGAGCACCTAGAAGGGATTGCAAATATTGATTTAAATTACACCTCGTGGATGAGTACAAAGTTTAAAATTGACCCCAGCTCCATTCGTTGCGAGGTAGACTTTAGCATTGACAGCGGAAAATTAAATAATTATAAACCGTTGGAAGCTCTTTCAAAATTTGTAGAGTTAGATGAACTGAAGAGCATTAAATTCCAACGCTTGCAAAATTCAATCTTAGTAAAAGAAGGAACAATCATAGTTCCAAAATTTGAAATCATCTCTTCTGCTCTAAATTTAAATATAGCAGGGACCCACACTTTCGATAATTACATTGACTACCGCGTTACTCTGCTATTAAGCGAACTACTTGGCAAAAAGGCAAAGAAGCCTCAGGGAAATGAATTTGGTTATGTGGAGAGCGATGGCTTGCAGAAGCAGTCTAAGCTGTACTTAAAAATGACGGGAAATATTGAAGATGTCAAAGTTGCCTATGACTCGAAAGGCTTGAAAGAGAATATAAAGTCAAAATTCAGTAAAGAAAAAACGACCGTTAAATCTCTGCTAAAGGAAGAGTTTGGAATGTACAAAGACGACTCAACAGTGAAACCTTTGCCACCTGAAGAACGCAAGCAAAGCCCTTTTCAAGTAGAGGTTGACTCCTCGTTTATTAAGAAAAAACAACAGAGCAAAGAAGCTCAAAATAAAACAACTAAGTCTTCGGTTGAAAATGAGCCGAAGAAGAATTCGAAATTTGGGAAATTTTTGGATAAAATTGCAACGCCCAACGAAGAAGAATTCGTTGCACCCATTGAAAATTAACGGTATTAGAGCAACTATCACCTCACCACATTCGTCTTGAAAAGAAAACAGAGAAGACTTTGAACATATACTCAAAAAAGCAGCGTTGGAAATTTATATTAGCAGCATTTGCCGCTATAATTGTATTTGTGTCCTTATGGTACACGAACGTTTTAGTGGGTCAAATTGCTAAAGAAGAGCAAAGCAAAGCTAAATCCTGGGCCGAAGCTATTCAGCGTAAAGCAGAGTTGGTAAATTATACCCAAGAGCTTTTTCAGAAAATAAAAGAAGAGGAAACCAAAAAGGTGAAAACTTGGGCAATGGCTACTGAAGAAGCTGGAAAACCAGATTTAAATGCTGACCCAACCTTAGCCCTGCAAATTATTACGAGCAATAAAACTATTCCCATTATTCAAGTGAATAGTGATGGCAAAATTACTTCCAGCTCAAATATTCCCGACAAAACCATAAAGGACTCGTTGAAAATGAGTCGTCTCCTCCGAGAAATGAAACTGCAGAGTAACTTCATTAAAATCAACTATACTGCAGATGCATTCAACTACATATTTTATGGAGAGTCGAGTGTTTTTGCCGAACTAAGAGAGGTCTTGCACGATCAAATTGAATCCTTTAACAAAGACATAACCTCCAATTCTGCCTCGGCCCCGGTAATCTATGCTTCTGCCGCAGATAGTATTTTAGATTACGGCAACTTGGATTCTGTAAGCATGAGTTATTCCACTTTTGTGAAACAGACAATTTCCGACATGAAAGAGGCAAATAAACCGCTCGAAATTCATTTAGGAGATGAAGAAGTGTATTATATCTATTATTACGATAGTCCTCTTTTAATAAAGTTGAAGTATTACCCTTTCATACAATTAAGTGTAATCGGCCTATTTTTAATCTTTGCCTATTATCTTTTTAGCACCGCACGCAAGTCAGAACAAAATCAAGTGTGGGTTGGCATGGCCAAAGAAACTGCCCACCAGCTGGGCACTCCACTTTCATCGCTATTAGCTTGGGTTGAAGTATTGCGAGCTAAAGGAGTAGACGAAGAAACAATAAAAGAATTAAGCCATGACATTGGTAGATTGGAAACGGTAACAGAGCGGTTCTCTAAAATTGGAGCAAAACCAAATTTAGAGCAACATGATGTCAATCTCATTCTCAATAAAACCATTTCTTACTTAAAAACCAGGCTTTCTAAAAATGTTAATTTTTCTCAAACAGGAGCAAGCGGAGAGGTAATGGCAAGCATGAATATTCCATTATTAGAGTGGGTTTTAGAGAATATTATAAAGAATGGAGTAGATGCCATTGGAGGGGATGGGAATATCGACATTGACATTACGGACCAATCTCAGTTTGTATACATTGATATTACAGATAACGGTAAAGGAATCCCGAAAGGGCAACGAAAAACAGTATTTGAGCCAGGCTTTACCACGAAACAGCGCGGCTGGGGTTTAGGCTTATCGTTGACCAAAAGAATTATAGAGAATTACCATTCAGGTAAAGTTTTTGTTAAAAGCTCAGAGCTCGGACAAGGAACTACTTTTAGAATTGTACTAAATAAAAACATGCAAAATGGCAGGAATATACATTCATATTCCTTTTTGTAAACAGGCTTGCAGCTATTGCGACTTTCACTTTTCTACCAAGCTATCCAACAAAAAAAAGGTGTTAGGAGCAATAGAAAATGAGCTTGAGCTTAGAGCGAGTTATATCGGTGACGAGTTAGTTGAAACTGTTTATTTAGGAGGAGGAACACCAAGCTTATTGAACCAAGTCGAGCTGCAATCACTTTTTGATAAAGTTCAGGATTGTTTCAACCTTTCTAAAGACGCAGAAATTACCTTGGAAGCCAATCCTGATGATTTAACTGTTGGAAAGCTCGAAGAGTTAAAAAGAACCTCTGTCAACCGACTAAGTATTGGCGTACAATCTTTTTTTGAACAAGATTTGCAATTTATGAACAGAGCCCATAACTCAAGGGAGGCTTTCGAAAGTATTCAGAGTGCCCAAAAGGTTGGCTTTGACAACATTTCTATCGATTTAATTTTTGGAAGCCAAACTACCACGAACGAAATGTGGCAGGAAAACTTAGATACTTTCTTTGACTTGGGAATTAATCACCTTTCTGCCTATTCGTTAACCATAGAAGAAAAAACAGCTTTGGCGCATAAAGTAGCGAAAGGGCAGGTTAAAAATGTGGATGACGAAAAAAATTACGCTCAATATCTGATGCTTCAAAAAAATATTCAACGAAACGGTTTTGAGCAGTATGAGCTCTCAAATTACTGCAAGGAAAAAGCCTACTCAAAGCACAACGCCTCATATTGGCAAAGTAAAAAGTACCTCGGCGTAGGCCCTTCTGCTCATTCCTTCAATGAAGTATCACGTCAATGGAACGTTCGCAATAATTCGTTGTATTTAAAAGCAATAGAAAACAATACTTCCTACTTTGAAAAGGAAGACCTTTCGGAGATTGACCGCTATCACGAATACCTAATTACTTCGCTTAGGACAAAGTGGGGGATAAGTTTCAATCACTTAAGTGCTTCTTTTTCGAAATTAATAGTTGATCATTTTAATTTAAAAAAAGTATTATTAAACCAATCGACAGTTGATTTATCAACTGAAAGCTTAGTGGTTAAACCTGAATTTTTGTTCCAATCGGATGAGGTAGTGAGGGTGTTAATGGTAGATTTTGAGGCGTAATATAGCAGCATACAAAACTCCATTAAAAGAGAAGGGAATTCAGTTTGTCGCCAAACAAGACTGCCGGGTGTTCTCTTTTGAACGTAAACAGGTTAAATAGATAGAAGAAACCATCCTGAAGTGGAATCGTAACAATGATTGTGAAGGTTAAGAATTCACGCCATACATTATCCAAATCATAGGATAGGAGAGTTCCTCCATTCTCAATTTCAAACCACACCGAAGAACATTTCTCTTTTTTCCTAAATTAATGCCCAAATAAATAGTAGTTTAGAAAAAAATTAAAGCATGGAAAAAGTACTACTCTCACTCACGCTGTCCGTACTTCTCCTCGCTACAACAGATTCTTTCGCCCAAGATTCAAAACTGGGTATTCGCGCTGGAATAAACCTGGTTAGCTTTAGTGGGGTTGATGCTGCATTAATTAACGATCAAAACGCTGGTTTTTTGCTGGTTTTTACTACGATTATATCTACACCGACCGAATTGGGGTTGAAACAGGATTAACTTACTCAAGAACTGGGTCTTCAGATGGTTCTGATAGCAGTGCTATAAGTATAGGATATATTGAAGTTCCTATTTTATTTAAATATTACATTACTCAATCCATTAATATACATGTAGGCCCTCAATTTAGCCTGCTGTCTGATGCAAAATTCGGGGATGGAAATGATGCAACTGAGTTTTTTAAAATTGGTAAAACGTCCTTTGCTTTTGGAGCGGAGTACAGAACGAACTTCAACCTTGTTATCAACCTAAGGTATAACCTAGGCCTAAGCTCCATTGTTGCAACTCAGACTGAATATTTCGGAATTACTGATACGAGTACTAAGTTTGATGTAAAGTACAACTCCCTTCAAGTTGGCATTGGCTACCTTTTTTAATTAATGATTCATGAAAAAAAGTTCCTCTCTATTGCTTCTACTTTTAGCAATACTATCTTACAATCCGATTGCTGCTAAAGAAAGAACTCAAAAAGTTAGCATCAATACAGCAGCAGGAAATTCAATTTATATCAACGGAAAAAAGGCCTTACCTGAAAAAGGCAAGTATTTATTACCAAAAACGCAAAATACTCACCTTATTACTGCTAAAAGAGAAGGTTACTTAGATGCAACGACCTGCGCCGTTCCTTATTTGGCGAATGGGTACACCTATCCCAACACCTTCAATATAGGGTTGGAAATGATCCCGCTTCCTAACAAGTTAGACGATGCTAAGAACTTGAGAATCGAAGCGGTTCCTATTGACTTAAAAAATGAAAGCAATAAAATTCGAATATTTAGTGATTATTCGAAGTACCTCAAGAAATCAGAAAAAAAAGAAGCAAAAAAACGCTCTGAATTTGAAGACATTGAGTACGACAACTCTATTTTTTCACAGAGGTTGAATGGCTTTTTAAAAGAAGTGGGGTTTATTGACACAACCGATAAGGTATTGCAGAACGGTTATTTAAATAATTTAATAACCACAGTTAAAATAACTGAGTACACATACAATCGAGCTCCAGCACACGCCTATTTCGAATATGGAGGTATGGTTTATACCGAATTAAAGGCCGAATGGACGCTAACAGATATCTACGGCGATACGATTTTTAGTTATGAAACAACTATGGTTTCAGACAAAATCGGATACGGAAAAAATAAGTCAATTAGCGAAACTGTTAAAGTTTCAATCACAAACGCACTTACTAAGGGACTTATTGAATTTATGCAAACTCCTGAAGTTACAACGTCACTGAAAGATAAAAGCTTAATACAAAAAGAAGCCAGCTTTTCAACCATAGAATTGGGTCTTGGAGCTAAAACTGTTTCTTCTCTTTCAGATGCCATAAAATCCTCCGTTACTATTAAAGCAGACGACAGCCATGGTAGTGGTTTTATTGTAAGTAACCAAGGGCATATCATAACCAATTTTCACGTTATTGCTTTAGCAAAAGACTTAAAAGTAGTGATGAACGACAAAACCGAACATGCGGTAGAAATTGTTAGAATAAGTAAAATTCATGACTTAGCCTTACTAAGGATAGCTGTTCAAAATTCTGTGCCCTTCATCATTAGTAATTCAAAAGAATTAGAAATTGCAGCAGACATTTTCGCTGTTGGCTCCCCTAAAGCTGAAGATTTATCTCAATCCATCTCAAAAGGCATAATTTCTGGCAAAAGACGAACTGACCAAGGTTTCTTCTTGATGCAAATAGACGCAAGCGTTAACTCAGGGAATAGTGGTGGAGCAATTGTTACAAAAGAGGGCTTAGTGTTGGGTGTTGTAAGTGCTAAACTCTTTGGTTATGGTATTGAGGGCATTGGTTTTGGTATACCTGCTTACGAAATTTTAGATCGATTAAAAATAAAACTGTAATTATGAAAGTTTACCCGCTCGTTCAAGTAAAGTATTTCACTTTAATTCTTTCCCTCTTAGCTTTAACAGGCTGTGCATCCATTTTTGCAACAAAGATGCAAAAGGTAGAAATAATAAAAGAAAACGATGCAACATTACTTGTAGACGGTAAAATCCCTATACGTAAAAAAGGGAAGTATTTACTCAATAAAAAGCGAGCAGCCATTCAATTAACAGCTCAAAAAGAAGGGTATAAGGATGAAAATATAGTTGCAGGAACATACAGAAATCATCCGTTAAAGTATGTTACCCTGGTAACCTCACTTCCATTTCTTTGTATCCCTATGGCCTTGGAAAAAGGCCCTAAATCGATCCTATTTGAGAAAAAAATTACGGTAGGAACAAACTTGGTAAAGCTTCCTGTAAAAAGCGACAATGACAAAGAGATAAAAATGAATAAGGTCTCCGCTAACATAAAATCAGAAGACTACAAGCAACGATTTTTTTGGGGATTTAGAAGTTACCACAGGCGGTCTGAAAAACGAAAGTCAAAGTCCTCTGAAAAGGTAGAAGATATTGAAGTTGAAAATACTGTTTTCATTGACTTGTTTAATTCAATGCTGAAAAGAAGTGGTTTTATAGACACTACAAATAAAGTGCTAAAAGATAGCTATGTGAACAATCTACTAATGAATGCGACCATTAAGGGATTAACTTTTCATCAAGTTTCCATTTCTAAAATGGTTTATGCGGACATAATAATAGATTGGGAAGTGTTGGATTTCTATAAAAATTCAATTTATACTACTTCTACCGAGACAAGTTCCGGTCAATTTACAATTGAGGAAAACACAGAGACTAAAAAGAGAGCGTTTCAAACGTATGCCAACTATGAAAAGAGATTTAAAACCCAAGTAGAGCGAGTCATTGAAGATGCAATGGAGTATGGCCTGATTGAGTTATTAAGCCAACCTAAAGTAAGTTCCCTTTTGAAAGACAACTCAGAGATCAAAGCGGAAGAAAGTCTTTCCTTTATCAATATCCCAACCTCTGCAAAATACGTGAGCTCACCAGGAGAAGCGATAAATTCAGGAATAACCATAAAAGGAAGAGAAGGTCATGGTAGTGGTTTCATAATTAGTCCTGAAGGACATATTATTACTAATTACCACGTTCTTTCCGGTCAAAAAGACTTGAAAGTTGTTTTGAACAATAGAGAAGAGTATGATTTTGAAATTATTAGAGAAAGTAAAATTCACGACTTGGCATTAATAAAAATTAATGCCAAAGGCTTAACACCGTTCAAAATTTCCAAGAACAAGGACGTTGAAATTGGCAAAACAGTTTATGCTGTTGGCTCTCCCACAAGTACAAGCCTGTCTCAGTCGATTTCTAAAGGAATTATTTCAGGTTTCAGAGATAACGATAACCGCGCTAAGTTAATTCAAACTGATGTAAGCGTTAACTCTGGCAATAGTGGTGGAGCGCTTATCGACAAAGAAGGATGTATTATAGGCGTGGTTAGCGCAAAGCTAATGGGTGTTGGGGTAGAAGGAGTCGGATTTGCAATTCCAGCATACGAGATCTACGATAGATTGAATTTAAAGTAAGCTAGCTCCGTATTCTCCTGCCCTTCTATGTCGATTAACATGGCCCAAGTAATGCAAGCAAAATCCATAATAATGCAAAGATTCCTAATTTAAAGAACTGGAAATTAGTTCGGTTATGTGCATAAAGTTCTGGGATATCCGCCCCGCTCAACTTGGTCAGGTCTTTATTGCAACCTGCCAATTTCCATAAAATAGAAGCTCTTGCAGTTGTTTATACCCTTTTAGGAAACAGAACAGGTGGTTCATGCCACCATCTCATTCTTCCGTGAAGTAGTTCGCTATTTGAACTTCTCAATGTCCAAGTCCAGCCATCCAAAGGCGTTTTCTCCTAAAAGTTTTGCCTTCCGCTGATCGGTAAAGTCCATGCTTTTAATTAATTCTCCAGGCTGTAACTCTCCCAAAGGAAAGGGGTAATCTGTTCCCAAAGCAACCTTCTCTTCTCCTATTAAACTCACTAAGTAATCTAACATAGGTTGGTCGTGAACCAGTGAATCCAAATAGAATTTTCCTAGATAATCTCTTGGGTTAATCGGGTTGTCAATAGCACACAAATCTGGACGAACGTTAAATCCGTGCTCAATTCTACCTATTGTTGCAGGAAAAGATCCTCCGCCATGAGCAAAGGCCACTTTTAAATTTGGGAGTCTTTCAAAAACTCCCCCAAAAATCATAGAGCAAATTGCCAATGAACTTTCTGCAGGCATGCCTACCAACCAAGGAAGCCAGTATTTTTCCATTTTGTTTTTAGACATCATGTCCCATGGATGTACAAAAACACTCATTCCCAAGTCCTGACACGCCTCAAAAACAGCAAAAACTTCTGGTTCGTTTAAGTTCCAATCGTTGATGTGTGACCCAATTTGAATTCCTGTTAAGCCAATTTCTTTACAACGCTTTAACTCTTTAATTGCCATTTCTGGTGCTTGCATGGGCACGGTACCCAATCCAATAAATCGTTTGGGGTAATCGCTAACTATTCCAGCAATGTGGTCATTCAGAAATTGAGCCACCTCCAAACAGTCTTTTGGCTTTGCCCAATAAGAAAACATTACAGGCACGGTTGAGAGCACCTGAACATCGACAAATTGCTCGTTGCACTCTTTCATTCGAGCTTCCGCATCCCAACAATTGTCTTCCACCTCGCGGAAGAACTTATCGTCCATCATCATTCTTGCACAGCAAGGTTTATGATGTTCTAAGTGAATGAATCCTCCATAACCAAATCGTTCCTTAAAGTTGGGAATGTCTTTTGGTAAAATATGAGTGTGAATGTCTACTGTCAATGGATGGCTCATAGTCTAAACAAATCTCTGGTCCACTTCCATTACAGTTCCGCACGTATTGCACGTTCTCATCTCCTCAGAGCCATAAAACCTTTTAAATACTGGGATAAAGTCTTTTTCTATGCTCTCCAAAACAAAGTACTCCTCGTGCAGTTTGTTGTTGCAATTATCACAGAACCAAAGCAACCCGTCTTTTTCTCCTGCTTTTCGCTTAGTTTCTATTACCAGCCCAATTGACCCTTCTTTTCGAATGGGGGAATGTGGCACTCTTGCAGGGTGTAAATAAATATCTCCCGCTTTTAAATCCATCGACTTCGCTTCTCCGTCTTCTTGAATTTTTACAGTGATTTCCCCTTCCAATTGATAGAAAAATTCCTCTCCTTCATTGAAATGGTAATCTTTCCTAGCGTTTGGACCACCTACTACCATCACAATAAAGTCAGCATCTTCATAAACTACTTTATTCCCAACAGGTGGTTTTAATAAATGTCGGTGTTCGTCAATCCATTTTTGGAAATTAAAAGGCGGTCGTATTGCCATGTCTGTTGAGTTTAATGAATTTTACTAAAGTAGTAAGAAAATGAGAAATGTGAAAGATGAAAACCGAATCATTGAGCACTTATTCATGCTGTTGTTCAATTTTAGTTAATTTCGAGATTCTATTTAAAAATCAATTATGAATTTAGATTTAACAGGAAAGAACGCATTGGTTTGTGGAAGCACAGCAGGCATAGGGAAAGCAATTGCCTTAGAGTTAGCCGAAATGGGGGCAACATTGTACTTAATGGCTCGAAACGAATCAAAATTAAAAGTCGCTGTTTCTGAAATGAATCACTCAAAAGGTCAAAAGCACCTGTATGTTGTCGCTGATTTCTCTGATGTTTCTTCTGTTAAAGCTGCTGTTGAGTCGATTCAACAGCCTATTCACATTCTAATTAACAATACTGGAGGACCTCCTGGAGGACCTATTATTGAGGCAAACATTGAAGAGTTTACAGCTGCATTTTCTATGCACCTATTATGCAACCACACATTAGTTCAGGGTGTTAAACAAGGAATGATTGACTCGGGTTACGGAAGAATTATCAACATCATTTCAACATCTGTTAAGATTCCGTTGAATGGTTTAGGTGTTTCAAATACGGTAAGAGGAGCCGTTGGAAATTGGGCAAAAACCATGGCCAACGAATTGGGCGTTTATGGCATCACTGTAAACAATGTTTTGCCAGGAGCAACGGCAACAGAAAGACTAAGCTCAATTGTTGGAACCAAGGCAGAAAAATTAGGCAAATCAGAAAAAGAAATAATGGCTCAGTTTGAGAATGCTGTTCCCATGAAAAGAATTGCAGAGCCGCATGAGGTGGCAGCTGCAGCAGCCTTTTTAGCTTCTCCTGCAGCTTCTTATATCAATGGAATTAACGTTCCAGTAGATGGTGGAAGGACGGGTAGTTTGTAAGGAAAAAAATTATCAAGCCTTGCACCTTTCTAATTACTTGGTCGCTCTGCAAAACCATCCTCCCAATCTCCCGAATTCTTCTTTGAAGGTTTAAACACTCGAATGAAAAAGTAGTGTTTGAATTAAATTCTGACCCTGAAGAGCTGCAATACATCGGCAATGTTTCCTTCCACTTCATGGAAGAAACAAGAAAGTTTATTGCTAATTAACCTGACTGCAAGAAAACGGTTTGTGATGAAAAACTCGTAGTAAGAGAAACCTGAGGATTTGTAAGCTGGGTGGATTAATTTTGATTGATAATTAACAATGGTCCATTCCTAATTATTACATCCCATATCCTTAGGAAAACCTTGTCGACAAGTATAAAGACTGTCGGTGTTGTTTTACCTCTCTTTAAAAGATAAGCTCTTTCCAAGCTGCAGGAGTAATGGACGGCGTGGGAGTACAATGAAACTAATCCAGAATACCTAGGGCTGTGGTTACCGTTTTTCCTAATTCTTCTTTCGACGAGTTTATTTTCGAATTAACATAAAGTCCGCTTTGAACCGTAAATAAATACGCTGCAATGGTCTTAATATCCTTGTAAGGAGAAATTTGACCGTTGTCAACTCCGTATTTGAGGTAATTGTAAAAAACTGTTTCTAAACTGAGCCGACTATCGTGTAGCTTTTTATCTAGAACAGGATTCAAATTTGCCAGTTCAGTCGTTGTGTTTACCATAAAACAACCCTTGGACGACCCTCCCAAAAGCGCTTCGGTAATCAAGTTCTCAAATAATAATTGCAATCCCCTTCTAACATTTAATTGATAGTACAAATAGTCAGCAATTCTTGCGGAGTTAGTTGCGTTATATTTATCTAACGCTTGCTCAAACAAATCGTATTTAGATCCAAACGTATTGTACATGCTTGCTCTGTTTATGCCCAAGGTAGAAACTAAATCTTCCATTGAGGTAGCATAGTATCCCTTTTCCCAAAAGAGTTTCATTGCTTTTTCCAATACTACCTCTCTAACAAATTGTTTTTTTCGCGCCATAATAACAGCAAAATTACAACTTAAGAATGTTTGTTCCATTACTTTCTGTGATTTGTTTTTAGCCGACGTCACATAGGCTAGCCTGGATGATTTTGGTCCTAGAACGGAGCAAAGAAATCGCATCATTCCCCCCACCTTAGAATACAAAAAATTAGCTTTACGTTGCAGCTATAGCTCCTGTAAATGGAGTTAGAGTTTAAAATAATGGATGTAGTGTAAAGTTTCTGCAACAAAAATAATAGTTCAAAAGCCTCTCTTATTTCAACCTCCCGCAAATTTTGCCCAATAAAAGAACACAGATTTAATTAAAAACAACTCAGCTATAGAGGTTTGTTTGATTTGCTTTCGAAAATCGCAAACCTATTGCCTATTTTTATGTTCTTAATAGAAAACTATGTTCGGACTTTTTAAGAAAAAATCAAACAAAGACAAGCTCCAAGAGCAATACAAGAAACTGCTAAAGGAATCTTTTGATCTCTCCAAATCAAATAGGACTGCGAGCGATGCGAAACAAGCAGAAGCAAATGTAATTTTGAAAAAGATAGAAGCCTTAGAAAAGTAAGTTGTGTCATACGTAATTGTTATTGGTTCGGGAATTGGAAGCTTAGCTTCAGCCTTGCGCTTGAGGGCTAAAGGTCACAAGGTAAAAGTCTTTGAAGCAAGCGAAAAAGTGGGAGGCAAGTTAGGAGTTCACAGGAGTATGGGTTACAGATGGGATACCGGTCCTTCGCTTTTTACGATGCCACATTTTGTAGATGAGTTATTTGAACTGTTTGGTGAAAACCCAAAAGAGCATTTCACGTATCAAAAGCAATCCGTTGTTTGTAATTATTTTTGGGAAGATGGCACCCGATTTTCATCCAGCGCCAAGCTCGAAGAGTTTTGTACTGAGGCAGCAAAAACCTTTAGTGAACCTAGAAAAGAAATTTCTAATTATTTAGCTAAAAGCGCTTTAAAGTATGACTTAACAGCTTCTCTTTTTATAGAAAAATCCTTACACAAACTAAAAACCTACACCTCAGCACAGGCTGCGAAGGCCATTTTTAAACTGGGGAAACTAGACCTTTCTTCCACTCTAAATGAGGTAAACGAAGCTAGCTTTACCAATCCCAAGTTAATTCAGTTTTTCAATCGTTTTGCCACGTACAATGGCTCCTCTCCGTACAAAACTCCCGGAATTATGTCAATGATTCCGACCTTGGAAATGCAATTTGGAACATTTTACCCTGAAGGAGGAATGCGCAGTATTGTAGAAAGCTTACACGCTTTAGGAGAGCGCAACGGTGTGGAGTTTTACCTGAACGAAAAAGCAACATCAATAGAGTACTCAAAAGGTAAAGTAACTGGTGTAACAACAGAAAAGGAAAGCTACAAATCCGCTGTAGTTATTTCAGGTATAGATGCTTTTTACACCTACACTTCCCTTTTACCAGAGTTAAAAGCTCCTATAAAAACACTAGAGCAAGAGAAATCAAGTTCCGCAATTATTTTTTATTGGGGAATTAAAAAATCGTTCCAGGAATTAGACTTGCACAATGTTTTTTTCAGCGAAAACTATAGAGAAGAGTTTGATTCAATTTTTAACCATAAAAAGTTAGCAAAAGATCCTACCATTTACCTCAACATTAGTGCTAAGGCTGATGCAGGTGATGCTCCAAAAGGATGCGAAAATTGGTTCGTTATGATAAATGTGCCAACAAATGAAGGTCAAAATTGGGAACAACTGGTTCGGGAAGCCAAAGCTGAAATACTTGAAAAATTGAGTCGGAATTTGAAAATCGACATTCAGGATTTCATTGAAACAGAAGAAGTGTTAGATCCTATTAAAATTGAGCTAAAAACGAGTTCACATCAAGGCTCTTTGTATGGAAGTGCGAGTAATTCAAAATTCTCTGCGTTTTTAAGACATCCAAACTTCTCAAGTCAAATTAAAGGATTATACTTTTGCGGAGGCTCAGTTCATCCAGGAGGAGGGATCCCCTTGTGTCTAAAATCAGGCCAAATTGTTGCAGACTTAATAGCTGAGGTATGATTGAAATACCAAAGTATGTACCTGACCAACTCTTGATTAAAAAGGAACACTACGCCATAGGTTTATTGTGGCTTTTTCAAATTAGTGCCATTCTTGGTATTGCGTTGGGTTACCAGGAATGGTTTATAGAAAAAACCCCATTCAACCTTATCCTACAAGTTGTGCTGTTGATTTGGGTTTTTCCAATAAAAAGTAAAACATATATTTTTCCCTTCTTGTTGCTTTTCTCTATGGGAATGGTAGCAGAGATAATTGGGGTAGCTACCGGTCTTCCTTTTGGCGAGTATTCGTACGGAAATAACTTGGGTCCCAAACTCATGAATGTCCCACTATTGATCGGCTGTAATTGGGCGGTGCTCGTGTTTTGTGGTGCTGCAATTGCCAATCGCCTGTTTTCAAACCTTTGGATAAAGTCTATCTTTGGAGGAACCTTAATGGTCTTGTTAGATATTCCTATTGAGATACTTGCCCCCTCTTTCGACTTCTGGACCTTCATCGGTCATCCTCCTGTTGAAAATTATTGGAGTTGGTTGGTTATTGGAGCTGCCATGCATTTTGTTTTTCATTCCTTAAAATTGAAAGGTAATTTCTCATTCTCACTCCAGCTATACCTCGCTCAATTTCTGTTTTTCGCTGTCTTGGCTTTCTTGCTATAAAATTTTATTAACTTGGTGTTTCAAAATTTTAAATATCGTGCCAACCAACATTACTCGAGAAAGCTACTTACAAACTATTCCTGATGAAAGAAAGGCTGCTTTTAAGCAGTTGGTTAAAACAATTGAAGATAATTTGCCCGAGGGCTTTGAAAGCTGTATTATTTATGCTATGCTTGGCTGGGTAGTCCCTTATTCTATTTATCCCAACGGTTATCATTGTAACCCTCAAAACCCTCTTCCTTTTTTAAATTTAGCCAACCAAAAGGGCTTCATAGCACTTTATCACCTGGGGTTATACGCTAACAAGGACTTGTATGATTGGTTTGTCGCAGAGTACCCAAAGCATGCTACCTATAAGTTAGACATAGGAAAAAGTTGTATTCGCTTTAAGCACATGAATGATATTCCATTTGAATTAATTGCCACCTTAATTCAAAAGATGAAAGTTCAAGATTGGATTAAACTTTACGAAAAAACCTTCCTACAGTAATTATCCGTAACAAATATACGGCAGATAGAATTCTCATTTTATTATCCAAAAAAGTGCTTTTTTAATGGAGAAGAAAATGTTTGGTAACCTGTTATTTAAGGTGGACAAAAAATATGTGTTGGAGTTTCGTACAGTAAAAAAAACAGACAGTTTGATGATCGATATTGGAAAAGGGGCAACACACAAACCCGAGGAAAAATCAGAATTGTTCCAATGAATTTTACAGGAAAAACCATAAAGTTCTTTGCTTTTATCTTCCCAAAAGATATGATTTAGGCTGTGACCTAGAACATTGGATTCACCTTTGTCTAGAGTTTAGCCTCTAGCTAAAAAAGTAAAAATAGAGGGCTTATTGAAGAATCATCTGTACCCTCCTGTTCTTCGCTCGTCCTGCTGAAGTATCATTGGTTTCTGCAGGCTTTAACTCTCCTCTTGAGAGAATATTAATTTTATCTGCCGGAACTCCTCTTTCCATCAAAGCTACTCTTATTGATCCTCCTCGCGCTGCTCCTAACTCCATATTTATATTCCCCTCTCCTGTGTCATCCGTATGTCCAATTAACATTATCGTTTTGCTTTTATTCAATTTCAGCATGCTCACTATTAATGTCAGTTTATTTAATTCCTCCTGAGAAGCTTCTTTTTCTCCGAAAGCAAAATAAATTATACTGCCATCTCCAGCTGCATTGTTAATGGCAGAAGTTTCTACGTTGTTATCCGAATTATCTTCAACATCAATCCCTGCAGGACGGTCATTCGCAAGGGTGCTGTTTTCAACCAAAGTATCGTCCTCCTCCTTCAACGAGTAGAACTCTGCTGGTTTCAACGTTTGTCGTCTGTTGCCTCTTACGTCGGTTAAATACATCTCCACATTCACAAACTCGTCTTCCGTCATGTTCAAAGGAATAATGCTAAAGCCTCCTTCCATGTGTAGAACTGAATAAGTAAAATTTCCTTTATCATCTGTATAAATTGTGTCCAAGGGAAACCCGTTTTCATCTAACACTACTAAGCCCCTTCCAAGGGCGGGTAAAGAATTGTAATTAAACGTTCCCTTCACCGTTTCGTTAGAGGCTAAGTCCTTAGCATTTACAAAAATTCCTTCTTCGGTAAGAACGTAACGATCTGTTTTTAAATCGCTTTCGTTCAAAAAATAAATCTTACTCCCCACAAAGTCTGAATCTTCCTCCTTCATCTTTACCAAATAGTTCTCCTCTCCTTTTAATTTTTCAAACTTGAAAACCCCTTTCTCATCGGTCGTTACATCAGCTACTTTATTGCCTTTGCTATCTGTTACACTAAAGGTTATCCCTTTCACAGCTTTCCCTTTGTGTATAAATACCCCTTTCAAAGAATCAGTGTTTGCAAGAATAACCTCCCCAGTAATTGTTCCTTTATAAAAATTGCTGTGCAAGTCTCCTCTGTCTGAGGTAAAATAAACCTCGTTGCCATTTGCCATTATAAAAAAAGCATCGTAATCAATCGAGTTTATTGGCTCTCCTAGATTTAAGGGGTTTGTCCAATTTTGCCAAGAATCATCTAATCGCATGCTTACAAAAACGTCTGAAGCTCCATAACCTCCATGACCTTCTGAAGAAAAGTAAATGGTCTTTAGATCATTTGTAATGAACGATCCCAGTTCAAACCGATTGGTATTGATCGTTTTTCCAAGATCTATAACTTTACTCCAATTCCCTTTTTCATCTTTTACACTAACAAATATATCTTCATTGTTTCTTTTTCCTTGGGGTGGCTTACTCACAAGAATAGCTGTTTCTTCCGGATTAACATAAAAGTGAATAAAGTCATTACCAAACACAAGTCCCGGAATTATTACCTCGGTCGGTGCTGACCATTTGTACTTTTCTTCTGCTTTATCTAAATAGTACAGCCTTCTATAAAGCGTATCTTTGTCAGCGAACGCGTTAAAAACGTAAATTCTTGTTCCAGTCTTATTTGTTCCTACCACTAAGTTTTCCCCGGGCAAGTCATCTTCTCGAAGGAGTCTATATGGTTTTTTCCACCCTTTCTTACCTTGCTCTGCAAACCAAACTTCTTGTCCTGTAACGATGGTGTTTTCTCCATCAATTTCAGTGTAAGTTCTATTGTAATAAATAGCCCTCCCCTCGTTGAAAGGAATTGGGCTGCTATCCTCTTCGTCACTGCTAAAAGTCATTTGCTTTTCAACAGGGTTAAACTGTGGTAAAAGCAACTGGGCAAACAGCATATTGCCAGCAATTAAAAAAAATAAAATTATAAGAGAATAAAGTTTCTTCATGTCTGAAAGTATATTTCGTAAAAATACCTGATTATTTTGTAAAATAGACATTCTTTGTATTTAGTCACAAACAACTCGTTGTTAGTTACAAATGTAGGCTACCCTCTTGTTCTTAACTCTTCCAGCTTCTTTGGGCTTATCTGCAATAGTTTGCCTTTCTCCAACAGAAACTCGATTGATAATTTCAGGGTTCACTGCTTTTTTGCCAAATATTTAACTGTCGATTTTATTCTCATTTTAGACAGTTCTCTTTTACCTACAGTAGAACCCATATTGTCCGTGTTTCCTTCGAGTACAACTTTTTTTTATTTATTCGCAACAATTTTATTTAGAGCAGCATAATCATCCGCTGTTAAAGCCACTTCATTGAAATTAAAATAGATTGCATTTGAAGAGGAGAATGATTCTTGATTCCCTTTCGGGTAAAATATCTTCACAGGAGAAATCTTTACCCGTTCTGAGTCTTTGCTTTTCTCCTCATCGAAGAGCAAAACAAAGTCCTCTACCTTTTACCCTGTTTTATTTAATAGTTGCTGGGAGTAGTTTATTTATCCTTACGAGTTTTTGGTGCTGGAACCTCCCATTCTCGTCCGTATATAATGTATCAACAGAAATACCGTTTTCATTTAAAACAACCAACGCTTGATTTTGCAAGGTTAGGTCGCATTTGAAAACCCAACGACATACTATGTTCCTGACCGACCTGCAATTGTTGGCGTTTTATTTTCTAAATGAAAATCTAACGCACTCCTCGTTCCTGTTTTATGAGACCCCAATTGAACTTGAACTGCCAATTGTAGTTCTCCTCCAACACCCTCTAATTGAGTAGTTCGGTTTATTGAAATAAATAAAGTGATAATAAAACAAAGTGTTTTTTATAGTTTAGGGTCTAATTATCTACGTATTATAAACAGATGTTAACCACCTGCAACATTATACTTTATATGTGCTAAAAATCAACACGAATGGCCCGTTTTAGTAAAAGGTATGATATTCTGCCATAACAATAAACAACTCTATTCGACCTTTTAGTAGTAACCCGATTAGTTTAATGTTAGTAAAGGAGTAATCCGCCACAATAAAAATCGGAGCACCAAAAAATAGTAAGCCCTGTGCTTTTCCTATTGGAAATTTATTTTTCCGTAACAGGCGGTTCTTATTCTTAAACGCCCTCTTCCCAAAAAACAATCTGGAGACGAAAAGTTGGTGAAGTTGAAAGCATAAGCCTACTTTTACCCAACCAAAAAAATACCAATGAAAGATTTCTTAAAAAACTTAGGTTTAACCGAAAACAACAACGGAACATCAACGGGTCGAAAATCCTTTGATGCTACAAATTTTGACATTCCATCACACTCCCCGGTAGATGGTAAATTAATTGGAAATGTATCCTCTACAACTCCAGAGCAATACGAGCAAGTTATTCAAACTGCTGTCGCTGCTCAAAAGGAATGGAGAAAGAAACCCGCTCCCTTAAGAGGTGAAATTGTGCGTCAATTTGGCGAAAAACTAAGGGCCCAAAAAGAAGACTTAGGAATGTTAGTTTCCTATGAAATGGGGAAATCTTACCAAGAAGGTTTGGGAGAAGTTCAGGAAATGATTGATATCTGTGATTTTGCTGTGGGCTTGTCTCGTCAGCTTCATGGGTTAACCATGCACTCAGAGCGCCCAAACCATAGAATGTATGAGCAATATCATCCAATGGGAGTCGTTGGAATTATTTCAGCATTTAACTTCCCAGTAGCAGTTTGGGCTTGGAACACTGCCTTAGCTTGGGTTTGTGGTGATGTTTGCATTTGGAAGCCATCTGAAAAGACCCCACTTTGTGGTGTTGCTTGTCAAAACATTTTTATGGAAGTGTTGCAAGAAAATGAGTTACCTGAAGGTATTAGCTGTTTAATCAATGGAGATTACAAAATTGGTGAAGTAATGACTGCAGACAAGAGGGTTCCTCTAATTTCTGCAACAGGATCAATCCGAATGGGGAAAATTGTTGCACAAACAGTAGCAGGTCGTTTAGGAAAATCTTTACTAGAGTTGGGCGGAAACAATGCCGTTATCTTAACCGAATCTACGGACTTAAAAATGTCAATCCCTGCTTTGGTTTTTGGAGCAGTTGGCACTTGCGGACAACGTTGCACTTCAACAAGAAGGTTAATCATTCACGATTCTATTTACGACACAGTAAAAGAAAATTTGGTTTCTGCTTATCAGCAGATTAGAATCGGAGACCCATTGGACGAAAACAATCATGTTGGCCCACTAATTGATCAAAATTCAGTTAACGCTTATACCGAAGCTCTAGAAAAAGTAAAGGCTTCTGGTGGAAATATTCTCGTAGAAGGCGGAGTGCTTGAAGGCGCAGGATATGAATCTGGCTGTTACGTTCAACCAGCTATCGCTGAAGTTCAAAACGACTGGGAAATTGTTCAACACGAAACGTTTGCTCCAATTTTATACCTCATGAAATACAGTGAGTTCGATGAAGCAATTGCCATGCAAAATGGAGTTGTTCAAGGACTTTCTTCGGCTATCATGACCACCAACATGCGTGAAATGGAAAATTTCCTCTCTGTTGAAGGTTCTGATTGTGGAATTGCAAACGTAAACATCGGTACTTCAGGTGCAGAAATTGGCGGAGCATTTGGTGGTGAAAAAGAAACCGGCGGTGGACGTGAGTCAGGGTCTGATGCTTGGAAGGTTTACATGAGAAGACAAACCAACACCATCAATTACGGAACAGACTTACCCTTAGCACAGGGCATTAAGTTCGAATTGTAGTCCTATATAATTTGTCACGCTTGGATACATTCCTCTCCGCTTTGCTGAGAAGAACACCTTAGCTGACAAACTGATTTAAAAAAGCCTCCAAAGTCATATGACTTTGGAGGCTTTTTTACTAAATCCCCTGAGCAGAGTTCCTTCAGAGAAAGCTCAAGTTAAAGCGGTATTTGTGTATCTCAATTACCAACCCCAGTGTTTCTTTCATCAACTCCTAGGATGTATTTCAATTTAAACGAAATATCTTGGGGTTGTGGTTGTTAATCTCCCTAAAAGTTAGTTGCAGTTAGTGGTAAATTTTCCTTCTACTTTGGGTGGAACGATAATTCCAAAAACTCGTTGAACACAAATACCACCTCTCCGTGGACCAGCCAGCTCATCGTGTAGTATAAAAAAATTACACCCCCTTTGAACGAGATGGTATTGGTACCAGAGAATTGATTAATACTCCATTTTCGATGCTCCTTGCGAGTTTTTGCACCAGACCACAAGTAAACAATCCATGAGACTATTCAAACAGTAGCATGAACTGCCTCCAATATATCACTATTCGTTCATTGCTGAAACTGTTGAACCTCCTCGATTCCATACAAAAAAATCTATTTAACATAAAAATCTCCCCAAAGAAGTCAAGTGCCATCCATGATTTTCGGCAACTTAATTTTTCCATTGGTTTGACTTCTATGGTAGAATAAACAACAAATTAACTCCTCTTAAGAAACCATTAAACTCATCCACAAAAAAATTAATAAGTTTAAAAACAAATGTTTACGCTTGTAATTGTACGGCAAAAAAACCGCCATTCCATAAAAGAGTCAGAACGACACTCTTTCTTTCTTGCCCGAACCCAAAAAAGCACAACCTTAGCAACCAGTCGGAAGCTTCTACCTTTATCTTCTCCTTTTTAGAAATAACCTTTAGCATTAGGGTTGCTCCTGAGCAATTTTGCAAGCCTGTTATAAAAACATTCTAGTAGGGGAATTCCAAGACAACCTTTTCTTTTTATGAAGTTTGAATACACAGAGGTAGGTTAATCAGGCGCTTTCTACAAGTTCGGCAATACATGCAATGACTGATATTTCTACTATTTTCAGCAAAGGTGCTCTACCAACTTCTCTTAAGCGCAGTAAATCGTGATTTAAAACAACCCCGAGAAATTGAATTTTACCTTGCTTATTAACTCTTTGTGTTCAGCCAATTTTGCAGAATTTCTTTGCCTCTGGGAGTCAAAACGCTTTCTGGGTGAAATTGAACCGCTTGGATTGGCAAGGTTTTGTGTTGAATAGACATGATATTTCCGGCCTCATCTCTTGAGGTTACCTCAACATCATCCGTGATACTTTTGGGGTCAATCACCCAGGAATGATAACGACCTACTTTTATCTCTGGTGGGAAGTCCTTGAAAAGACCCTTCTTGTTTGCTATAATTTCAATCTTACGCGACTGACCATGAACCACCTCCGATAGGTTTTTTAGCTGCATTCCAAAGTGCTCTGCAATGGCCTGTTGGCCCAAACAAACTCCCAAAATTGGAATTTTAGTGGCATATATTTTCAAAAACTCCACCAGTTTTCCTGCGTTTTTCGGCAAGCCTGGTCCAGGAGAGAGAACAACTCTATCGTACTGCGGCACCTTGCTTAAATCTAACTCATCGTTTCGAATTACCTCTACTCCTCCTTCATTTAGCTCCTCTAAATAATGAAACAAATTATAAGTAAACGAGTCGTAATTGTCAATGAGAAGAATTTTCATTAAGCGCTTTATTTTTCGGCTAATTTAAACAGATAATAGGCATGAGGAGTAAATACTAGCGCAGGGACAACGGTAGGTATTCTAACCTATAAATTAGCCCTAACGTGCAATGCATTGTGCACTGATTTGCAGCTCAAATAGAAAAGGTGATCGCTAGTGCCAAGTTTATTAAACAGAATACTTTCTTGGCTATCAAATAATGGTAAAAGCATTTTCTTCTGTTATCTCTGCCTAATAATTGATTTTGTGCGGAAAGAAATTCAAAATATAAAGCAGCAGGCAAATACCTGTTCCAATCCATATCAAAGTGAACAGTTAGCTCTTCTCGACGAAACCGTACACGGCTCCTTGAAAATTGCAATACGCAGGTATTTCTGCAGGTAATTCCTCGTAATTTATAAGTAATTAGAAATACAAAACAACAAAGCGCACAACACACCTATCGCATGGTCTATTGGAGAATTTAGAAGGCAGAGTTTTGGTCGTTTGACCACAGGGTCGGGTTCTTTTGATTTTCAACTCAATCTGTAAATTTTTTAAATTATTAGTTGGAAAGCTCCATTCAGGGGTGATTGTTTCACCACTTGCCTCTGACAATTACTTAGCTTGGCATTATTGGGGTTTTGAAGTATTTGTATTTCTTGTGCTGGCATGTGACTTTGAGCAAGTAGAAAAACGATTTGTTCTGATCTACTTCGTGTGCACAAGGTTCAAGCAAAATAAGAAATCAGAAGTAAGATATAGCTCGTTCTTTTACTTGAACTGAAAGGCAAGTGATACAATTATTGTATCGATAGAATCTTGCTGTGTGGTATCCATTCTCTCAATAGACGACAATGCAAGAACAAGCAGGTAATAATTTTTAAATACCGCTTACAGAGGGTTTTTGTTTGAGTCATTTTATTTACAAGCAAGCTTGACACAAAATTCATCAAACAAAAAAACCCATCCTTTCGGGTGGGTTTTTAGATTACTGAGGTCTCGAGCGGATTCGAACCGCTGTAGGCGGTTTTGCAGACCGCAGCCTAGCCGCTCGGCCACGAGACCCTACTTTAATTGGTTAACAAAATTAAACAATTTGAACTGCTTAATTCTAATTTTAACCTTATTCCTCTATCACAATGCTAACCTTTTCAATAGTTGCCTTGATTGGAGGGTTCAACTTACTTATTTTTAACCGAATAAACTGTATCGAATCAAAATTTCCATACAACACATCTACTATACGTTGGCCCACATGCTCAATTAATTTTGAAGGAATCATCATCTCCCTCTCCACCAACCGATACACAGCCGAGTAATCAATTGTCCCGTCCAGCTCATCCGTTTTAGCACTCTTGCTAAAATCGGTTTCCATTTCAATGCTTAGCTCAAACTTTCCACCCACAATGGTTTCTTCCTCAAAAACACCATGATACGCATGAAAAACAGCATTTTCAATTAGCACTTTATGCATTATCCTAAGGTTTTAATTCCAGCTTCCATTCTCGCTAACGTTTCTTCTTTGCCTAATAATTCAGCAATGGAAAACATAGAGGGTCCCATTCCTTTTCCGGTAACTAACAACCTAAACAACGGTAATACTGCTCCAATTCCTAAGTCTTTTGCCTCTAAAAAAGATTTAAAAACATGTTCAATGTTATCTGTTGTGTAGTCCTCTATTCCCGCAAACTCCCTTGTCCATTCTTCCATTAATTCAGAACTCCCTTCTTTCCACTTTTTTCGCGTAGTTTTTTCGTCAAACTCTATCGGTGCAGCAAAAAAATAATCCCCTTCCGCAGGAATGTCTGCCAAGAAAGTTGCTCTCTCTTTCATCATTCCACAAACACCTGTTAAAAATTTCTCGTCGGCTATTTTAACTGCATCAAGGTCACTATGATTTTCCTTTAGAAGTCTTGCCAGTAAAGTGTTATCTTGCCCTCTTAAGTATTGTTGCTGAAACCACTTCGCTTTATCTGGATCGTATTTTGATCCTGCTTTTCCTACTCTTTCCAATGAAAAAGCTTCAGCTAACTGCTCCATGCTAAACAACTCTTGGCTTGTTCCTGGGTTCCATCCTAGAAAGGCCAGAATGTTCACAAACGCTTCTGGGAAGTAGCCTTTTTCTCTGTAACCCGAAGAAATCTCATTTGTTTTCGGATCCGTCCACTCCAATGGAAAAACGGGAAAACCCAAGCGGTCTCCGTCTCTTTTACTCAACTTTCCATTACCGTCAGGTTTCAACAACAAGGGCAAGTGAGCAAACTCTGGCATCGTATCTGACCAGCCAAAAGCCTCGTATAAATAAATGTGAAGAGGTGCTGATGGCAGCCACTCCTCTCCACGAATAACGTGAGAAATATTCATCAAGTGATCATCAACAATGTTTGCCAAATGATAGGTTGGCATACCATCTGACTTGTATAACACCTTGTCGTCTAAATGGGAAGTTTGAACGGAAACCCAGCCACGAATCAAATCTTTGAACTTAATTTCTTCATTTCTTGGAATCTTAATGCGTATAACATATGGGTCTCCATTTGCCATTCTTTTTTCAACCTCCTCCGCTGAAAGAGAAATGGAATTCTTCATGCGCATTCTCGAAATCGCATTGTATTGAGGAGCAGCAACTCCTGCTTTTTTCAAGTCTTCTCGCATTTGATCCAACTCTTCGGGAGTGTCAAATGCATAATATGCCTTGTCTGCATCCAATAATTGTTGCGCATATTGCTTGTATAGTCCCGATTCTTTCCTTTCAGATTGTTTATACGGTCCTACATCTCCTCCTACACCATATCCTTCATTCGGCACAAACCCACACCATTTTAATGATTCTTGAATGTACTCCTCCGCCCCCGGCACAAATCTAGCTTGATCTGTATCTTCAATTCTCAATAAAAAATCGCCACCATGCTTCTTGGCAAAAAGGTAGTTATACAAAGCTGTTCTAACTCCTCCCATGTGCAACGGCCCTGTAGGACTTGGTGCAAAGCGAACTCTTACTCTTCTCTCCATTTTTATGCTTTTTATTTAAGGTGGCAAAGGTAAAAAAGTAAGCGGGCATATTGATTATGTTTGTAAGGAAATGCGTCCACAACAAAAAGCCCCCCAAAAGAAGGAAGAAATCAAAATCCTTCCACTATCATCATCTATTGACTACGAACTACTTGACTGCGGTGGTAGAAGAAAATTAGAGCGCTTTGGCGAGCTCGTTGTAGACCGCCCTGAGTCGGAAGCCGAATGGCCAATTCGCATTCCAAAAAGAGAATGGGAGAAAGCAGACTGGCACTTTTACGAAGAAAAAGGGAAAAAAGGGACCTGGACCAACAAAACAACTGCCCCTGAAAATTGGGATATTCAATACGAATACCATCAGGTTAAACTGCAATTCAATTTAAAAATTACAGCGTTTAAGCACATTGGAATTTTTCAGGAACAAGCTGAGAATTGGAAGTACATGCAGCGAGAATTGTTAAAACTTAAAGGCGATGTGCACGTATTGAACCTTTTTGCTTACACAGGGGCAGCAAGCATTGTTGCAGCAGCAGCAGGCGCTCAAGTGACGAACGTTGACTCCGTAAAGCAAGTTCTAAATTGGGGGAGAGAAAATGCAGAAAAGAACAAAGTTGAAAACATTCGTTGGATTTTAGAAGATGTTCGAAAGTTTGTAAAAAAAGCAATTCGAAGAGGAGACAAATATCAGGGAATCATCTTGGACCCTCCGGCTTATGGATTGGGAAGCAAAAATGAAAGGTGGAAAATAGAAAACGACTTGCAAGACCTAATGCAAGATGTTGTTAAATTACTTCACCCAAAACGTCATTTCTTTATTCTAAATACCTACTCTCCAAAATTACCAATGCAGAAATTGCAGAACATGCTCAGAAAAATTGATGGGTTTCCAGACAAATATGACAGCACAACTTTGGGTCTAAAATCCGCTTCGGGACAACAGTTAGGCCTTGGTAATTTAGTGCGTTTTACGAAATAACTTTTGCCTAACTTCATTTGTTCAATCTAAGGGTAAATGAAGAGTTCATTTTAATCTTACTTGAATAAAAGTATGGCTAAAAATAATTTTAATTCTTTACTCCAAAAACTTGATGAATTTATTCGCAAATTCTATGTAAATCAAATTATTAGGGGAGTAATTCTGTTTCTGAGTTTAAGCTTTGTGCTGTTTTTTAGCATTGTTATTTTAGAATACTTTGGAGAGTTTAATTCTACGATTCGAACTGGTTTATTTTTTGGTTTTACGCTACTGTTGCTCGGAGTCTTCGGTTTTTTGATAGCCGTCCCGCTGTTGAAAATAGTAGCAATCGGGAAAAGAATTAGCCATAAGCGTGCCTCAAGTATTATTGGTTCTCACTTTTCTGATGTCAGCGACAAACTGAGCAACGTTTTGCAGTTACAAACGCTTTCAGAAAACAACTCCTCTGACCTCCTTATTGCCAGCATCAATCAAAAAATCACCCAATTAAAACCAGTTCCATTTGCTGCTGCAGTTAATTTTCAAGAGAACAGAAAATATTTGAAATTTTTATTGGTGCCGTTGTTACTAATTCTTGGTCTGGCTGCTTTCGAACCCGAAGTAATCAAGGATAGCGCCCAGCGCATTATCTCATACAATGAGGAGTTTGTAAAAAAAGCCCCTTATAAAATAACTGTAGAAAACAACAACCTAACTGCATTCAAAAACGAAGATTTTACCCTTAAAATTAGATTAAAAGGCGAAGAAATTCCAAATCAATTAAGTGTTATTTATCAAGAGAGGCGATTCCTGCTGAGCAAAAAAGGAAAAAACAACTTTGAATACGAATTCAAAAACCTTCAAGCGAATGTAGCCTTTAGCCTTTTTGATGGAGAGTACGAATCGAAAGTGTACAAAATTAGAACCCTAACTAAACCCCAGTTACTCGATTTTAAGGTTTTATTTGAGTTTCCTTCGTACCTCGGAAAGCAAAACAAAGAACTGGTTAACACAGGAGATTTTACCGTTCCACAAGGAACTAAAGTAAAATGGTTCTTCTCTACGGAAAATACAGATGAAGTAGTTTTTATTGGAACAGACTCTACTAACAACCTACTAAAGAGCGCTTCCAATGAGTTTGTTTTTAAAAACCGCTTTTTAAGAAGTAGCAACTATGGACTAAGCATCGCCAATAAAAACCTACACTTCTTAGACACTATTTTTTATTCCGTCAATGTTATTCCTGACGCTCGACCAAGTATTGAGGTAGACACAAAAGTAGACTCTCTGGATCAGCAAATTCGGTATTTTAAAGGGTTAGTAAAAGACGATTATGGCTTTAGTCGATTGGTTTTTTATCGTCGATTTATCGGACAAAAAGACTCGGTAGGAGCGTTCGAAAAACAAGGTATTCCGATCAACCTAGCTCTTCCAACAACTGACTTTTATCACTCACTTAACTTAGAAAGTTTTGAGCTTAGCGCAGGGGATGAAATTGAGTATTACTTTGAAGTATGGGATAACGACGGGGTAAATGGGAGCAAGTCGAGCCGAACACAAACGTTTAAGCATAAAGCACCTACTAAAGATGAGTTATCAAAAAAGAACAAGGAAACAGACGAGTTAGTTAAAAAAAAATTAGAAGATAACATCAAATTAACAAAGGAAATAAAGAAAGATCTCGAGGCGTTAAAAGAGAAACTTCTAAATAAAAAAGAGCTCGGGTTTCAAGAGAAAAAGCAAGTCCAAGCCCTAATAGAAAAGCAGAAAAAAGTGCAACAGTCCATGGAGAAGTTGCAGCAAAAAAACAAAGACAATAACAAAATGCAAGAGAAGTTTTCAAAACAAGACGAAATCTTACTCGAAAAACAAAGACAGCTTCAGGAGATGTTTGAAAAGGTTATGACCGAAGAAATGAAGGAAATGATTCGTCAAATGGAAGAGATGATGGAGAAAATGAAGAAGGACGACCTCCAAAAGTCACTGGAGCAAATGGAGTTAAACAACGAAGAGCTAGAAAAAGAATTAGACAGAAACCTAGAACTGTTTAAACAGCTAGAAGTAGAAAAACAGTTAGCCGAAGCAAAGGAAAAACTGGATGAATTAAGAAAAGAGCAGGAGCAATTAAAAAAGGAGACTGAAGACAAAAAAACAGACTCAGAAGAAAATAAAAAGAAACAAGACGAGCTGAATAAAAAGATGGACGAGGTTTCTAAGGAGTTGGACGAGGTAAAAAAGAAGAACGAGGAATTAGAAAACCCAAACTCATTAGACGATACAAAAAGCCTAGAAGAAGACATTAAAAAAGACATGGAAGAAAGCTCAAGTGAGTTGGGCAAAAAAAACAAGAAAAAAGCGGGAGAAGAACAAGGAGATGCGGGAAAAAAAATGGATCAACTTTCTAAAAAACTAGGCGAAATGCAACAGCAAATGGCTTCGGAGAACAATGCTGAAAACTTAGAAGATTTAAGAGCCTTGTTAGAAAATATAATTCACCTTTCCTTTGACCAAGAAGAGGTCATGGAAAGCATTAAGAATACAACCAGAAGCGATCCTCGTTATGTTGAATTGTCACAGCAGCAAAAGAAATTAAAGGACGACTCAAAAATTGTGGAAGATTCCCTGTTTGCCTTAAGCAAACGAATTCAACAATTAGAGGCAGCAAGGACCATTAATCAGGAAATGACAGCTGTTAATTTTAACATGGAAAAAGCGATTGAAGAGCTTCAGGAAAGAAGAACGCCACAAGCCGCCAACCGCCAACAATTGGCCATGACCTCCTTGAATAACCTAGCGTTGCTTTTAGATAATTCTGTTCAAAAGATGCAACAATCAATGATGCAAAGTAATAAAGCGTGCAAGAAGCCAGGAAGTGGCAAACCAAAACCAGGAAGTGGCTCGTCGAGTATGAAATCGCTTCAAAAACAACTCAACAAACAAATGGAGGCCCTTAAAAAAGCCATGGAACAAGGCAGCAAACCTGGCGAGGGAAAAAAAGGACAAAAACCCGGACAGGGAAAGCCAGGCCAAGGAAGCGGCGGAATGAGCAAAGAATTAGCTCAAATGGCTGCCAAACAAGCTGCCATTCGAAGTGCAGTTGAAAAACTACAAGATGAAATCGGCGAGAGCAAGGGGCAAGGTGGTGGAAATATGAAAAGGATTGGCGACCTAATGGAACAGACTGAAACGGACCTTGTGAACAAACAGATTACGAACGAAACCTTGATGCGTCAAGAAGAGATTTTAACACGCCTATTAGAGTCTGAAAAAGCGAATAGAGAGCGAGAAAAAGAGGATAAGCGAGAAGCAACCGAAGCAATTAATCAGCTTTCTCGAAACCCAAATGAGTTTTTTAAATATAATAAGCGAAAAGAACAAGAAATTGAACTGATGAGAACACTTCCCCCATCGTTTAATTCATACTACAAGCTAAAGGTGACGGAGTATTTTAACCAGATTGAACAATGATAAATATTTCTACTACAATGCTTTATAAGTTTGAATCGCCCATCGAATCCTTGCCAAAAGTGGACCAACTTATTGAGTCCCTAAAGGAAAAGAAAGATATTACGGAGGAAATTTATGGTAACATTCTTGTCTCAGTATATGAAGACATGAACGATGCATTTAAACACGGAAACCATTGTGATATAGACAAAGTGGTCGAATTTAATTTAGTAGATCGAGGAGCCACATTCGACTTTACCAACAATCCCGAGCGTGCACAGCCTAACAGTTTAAAAAAAATTGCAGGTAGAGGTCTCTTTGTCGTGAAAAGTTTAGCCGATATGGTAATCCGCGAACAAGAGGGGTCAAAAGTTGTTTTGAATTTTAATCTTTTATAATCGATGAGCGACAACAGTATTGTTTTTCATTTTGAGAATGTTGCGTTCCCGAATTTTGTAGAAGAACAAATTTCCAAATGGATCGACAGTTCAATCGCAAGCGAAAACAAAATAACAGGAACAATAAATTGCATCTTTTGCGACGATGAGTATTTGCTAAACATCAACCAAACTTACCTAAACCACGACACGTTCACAGACATTGTAACCTTTAATTACGTTGAAAATAATCAAATATCTGGTGATTTATTTATCAGCATAGAACGCGTAAAAGAAAACGCAGAAACGTTCAACGTCAGCTTTGAGCGCGAATTAAAAAGAGTAATTATTCACGGGGTGTTACATTTAATTGGGTTTAACGACAAAACCCCCGAAGAAGTAGAACAAATAAGGGCTAAAGAGGATTTTTATCTAACTTTGTGCGCTGATTAGGAATATTTTCACAAAACGTTTCACGTGAAACAAAATCAAGAAATATGCTAAAAGAATACGATGTAATAGTTGTAGGAGGCGGTCACGCAGGTTGCGAGGCTGCTGCTGCAGCCGCGAACCTAGGATCATCCGTCTTGTTGATCACCATGAACATGTCAACTATTGCTCAAATGTCGTGCAACCCTGCCATGGGTGGCGTCGCCAAAGGGCAAATCATTAGGGAAATTGATGCTATAGGAGGCTACTCCGGTATCATATCTGATCGCACCGCGGTACAGTTTCGCATGCTAAACCTTTCTAAGGGACCTGCTATGTGGAGCCCAAGAGTACAAAGTGACCGTTGGTTATTTGCACAAGAGTGGCGTTTAATGCTGGAGCAAACACCTAATGTAGATTTTTGGCAGGACACCGTAGTAGGCATTACAACACAAAACAACAAACTAACCGGAGTAGAAACAGCTCTAGGAATGGAAATAAAGGCAAAATCAGTTGTTTTAACAAACGGAACCTTCTTAAACGGCTTAATTCATGTTGGACAGAAAAACTTTGGAGGAGGGCGCGCTGCAGAGCGAAATTCCACAGGAATAACAGAACAGATGAAAACCCTAGGCTTTGATCACGGCAGAATGAAGACCGGAACACCACCGAGAGTAGATGCCCGCTCCCTTGACTTTAACAGAATGGAAGAGCAAAAGGGAGATGCTTTTCCATCTAAATTCTCGTTTACTAACACCACAGCGCTCACCAAACAACGCAGCTGTCACATTACTTATACCAATCCTAAAGTCCACGATATTTTAGCAAGTGGTCTAGATCGCTCCCCTATGTTTAGTGGAGCAATTGAAGGAACAGGCCCAAGGTATTGCCCTTCTATAGAGGATAAAATTGTTCGTTTTGCCGAACGAGAAAGGCATCAAATATTTGTTGAGCCCGAAGGATGGAATACCGTTGAAATATACGTTAATGGCTTTAGCACGTCCTTACCAATGGCTGTGCAATTTGAGGCCATCCGGCAAATTCAAGGCTTTGAAAAAGTTAAATTATTTAGACCAGGTTACGCCATCGAATACGACTACTTCCCTCCTACTCAGTTAAAGCATACCTTAGAAACCAAGCTCATTGATAACTTATATTTTGCCGGTCAGATTAACGGAACTACCGGATACGAAGAGGCAGGCGGACAAGGATTAATGGCAGGTATAAACGCAAGTTTGAAAGTTCAAAATAAAGAGCCTTTAATCCTGAGAAGAGACCAAGCATACATTGGCGTTCTTATTGACGACTTAATTACTAAAGGAACGGACGAACCATACCGCATGTTTACATCAAGAGCAGAGTACAGAATTCTTTTAAGACAAGACAATGCCGACTCTAGACTTACTAAACTGTCCAACGCAATTGGCCTTGCATCAAACGAAAGGCTAGAAGCATTAGAACACAAGGAAGAAACGACTAATAACATCCTCAAACACCTTGAACGGACAAGTGTGAAACCTGAAGATATAAATACTTTTCTGAAAAAGTCCGGCACCTCTGAAATTAAACAAAAGGTAAAACTTTCTACCATTATTTCACGTCCACAAGTATCAATGAGCACCATTATTAATGGCCTACCAAAAGAAAGTAAGACCTTACTTGCCTACCCACAAGATTGCATTGAACAAGCTGAAATTAAAATTAAATACAGTGGCTATATCGAAAGAGAACGAGAGATGGCGAATAAGTTAAATCGACTCGAAGATGTTACCATAAAAGACGAATTCGACTACCACAAACTTACCTCAATCTCCGCTGAAGCAAGAGAAAAACTATCGAACATCCGACCCAAGACAATAGGCCAAGCTTCAAGGATAAGCGGCGTATCTCCATCAGATATCTCCGTTCTACTTATTCATTTCGGACGATAGACCTAATGTTCCACGTGAAACACACCTTATGAAAACTTACACCAATTGCCCTGTTTGTAGCGACACAAAATTTACAAAAAACATCACCTGCAAGGACAACACCGGAAGCACAGAATCTTTCAACATTGTAGCGTGCGATACTTGCAACTTTGCTTTCACCAATCCAATACCACTAGAATCTGACCTAGGTCGCTATTACGAATCAGAGTCGTATATTTCACATAGCAACACAAACAAGGGCCTTGTTAATTTTCTGTATCAGAAAGTGCGCAACCACACCCTCGATACAAAAATTTCCCTACTAACCAACCTTAGCGCGGGCCAAGAATTGCTTGATATTGGTTGCGGAACAGGAGAATTCCTAAACCGGGCCAAGCAGAAACATTTCAACATTGAGGGTATCGAACCCTCTGACGATGCCAGAAAACAAGTACAAAACAACTTCTCCATCACAGTGCACGATGAAACACACCTAGGCAAATTACAGAATAAGAGTTTTGACTTTATTACCATGTGGCACGTGCTAGAACATGTTTACCATCTCAACGATCGCATGACTGAATTAAGACGCCTCCTTAAAGATGATGGACACATCATAATAGCCGTGCCAAACCTTAAGTCCTACGACGCACAAAAATACAAAGAGCACTGGGCGGCTTACGACTTACCAAGACACCTCTATCATTTTTCGGAAGGCGATGTAAAAACCCTTGCAACTAAACACGGGCTAACTGTTACCAAAACATTGCCGATGAAATTTGACTCCTACTACGTGAGTATGCTTAGTGAAAAATACAAAACCGGATCACAAAGTCTAATTTCTGCTTTCCTTACCGGATTAAAATCAAACAGCCTAGCTAAACGAAAAGGAGGGTACTCATCACACATTTACATTCTCAAAAAGCAACAAGAAGCAATTTGTAGTCTTATAACTCACCCTGCATGGCTTTGAGTGCAAAAATAATTTCGGTGCGCGACATCGCGCCTACTTCTGCCACCCGCATTCCTCTCTAACGGCAAAATTACAATCCACGGTAGTTTACCTGTTCCTTTTCTTTTCGAACCTTAAAGTATAAATCCGCAGCAGCATTCCAAGAGGAACAATTCATACCTCGTATGATTCTTTTATCGCACTAAAGCTTCAAAAAACCAAAATCAACACTTCTAACTTTGACACCGGCCAGCATGTTTGAGACAATACTATTTCTACCAACACCAACTCATAGAAATAAAAAGAACTTATAATTTATTACAGGACACAGTTCAAAGTTATGCCAATGTCCGTTAAATTGGCGCAAATGTCTAGTACCACTAAAGTACTTTCCAACATACATTATTGAATTAACTGCACGATTAGACTTTATAAATATTGATTAAGAAAATATTAACGAGCCCAATATAACAACACCATTCAATCTCTATCGAATGACGAACAAGCTTTAGCTGACCCGAATAGTAGTGGGCACAACAACCCTCATGGCGAAGAACAACTCCTTAGCGTAATATATAAGGAGAGACGTTAACGCTACACGGAGGGACACTGCAGATTAACAATACTCATTAGAATAACAACGCCTCACCACTTAATGGGATAGTGCAACGAGTTTTCAGGAATAAGAGTTCCTCCAACAGATCCAGCTAATAATTCTTTTACTTCGACGAAGTAGAAGTCCCTCTAAACAAACATTACGTGCCAACACTAACACAATTCCTATATAGTCAGTTATCAGCACAATTGCAAATATGTGAAGAAACAGATACGCGGTTTGTCCAATTGATATGAAACCAACCTCAATATCTAAAAGTTATAAATAGTGGTCTTTATAACCAGTTATGTATTTATCGCAAGCGGTATTTTATAACAAACCAAACAACATATATGTGCCTCCACAAACAGCACCTATTTATCAAGCTGAAATTGAACCTACCATTACTAAACTAGATATATTTATGCTCCCGCTCTGAAGAAAGTTGTTTCACATAAAGAATAATCGCCTTCATCGCAGGAGTGATCACTATCCTATCCACTTTTACACCATCTGTTCAGAAATAATTACACCCCCCTTCTACTGGTCATTTATTTATATTGAAAAAGTACTCCAGTTTATCACTCGCTTTAAAAATTCATCATCTAACGTTAATTATTAGCTATTAAAATGCTCTTTTTTAAGGTTTTAATTCGTTTTAAGTTATTACGGCACCTTGATTATATCACAATAATCAGCAACGCTTAGTGCAAATAACCTACGTTAATACAATTAGTACTAGGTTAGAAATACTCTCGAATGCCACTTCCTAACATTTGCAATTTTTATTCATCCAACTAATTTATAATGCCTTTAAGTCGAAATCTAATAACTCATCATTATCTGTTAGAAGTTTCCAATATTTTTTTCTAAGCAACACTTTATTGCTACTCGACGACGTGGAAAGCATAATACCAGAGAACTTTAAATGGTTTCATTGAGACCTCAAACAAACACCAAGACGATCTGATTTTAAATTACATTTTAAGTATAACTTTTCTTTCCTGCATGTGATAAGCAAGCCACTAATGAGTTTTTTAACCAGTATTATTACACCATCAGGTAGCAGTCTTAGAAAGCGTTATAAAACCACGCATGTTGACCAACGGTACATTAGTGAAACTGCATTATATAACAGATCGACGTAGTTCCTTTCAAACAACATAGTTCAGCAACATCGCTTCTAATTTGATTAGACCAACAACGTATGCACATTATATTTCCAAAATATAACATCAAAGTTGACGGCAGGCTGCGTTAATTGATACCATTAGTGGAATAGAGACATTTAAAACACTACAGAATGAAACAAAAGGCAAAATGGTTGTGTTGGAAACATGGCTAATGACTTCTATATTTTTATCCTGATCACAACATCTACAATGTAAACAGCTACATGAAAAAAATATCTTGTCACATTATACAATCATATAACACCAATGTATAGTGGAAAAAGCATGGGAAATAAAAAAGGTAATTAGCCCTAATTGACCTAATTACCTTTAATTAATGTGACCCCGACAGGATTCAAACCTGTAACCGTCAGAGCCGAAATCTGATATTCTATTCAGTTGAACTACGGGGCCAAAATTGGTTGCAAATATAGTAGTATTTATATGCAATATTTTACCTCTATCTTTGTTTTCTACCTTATGAATATGAAAAAAGCTATTTCCTGTTTTTTCCTTTTTTTAACCACCTTAACTATTCAAGCCCAACTTAAACCAATCGGCAGCTGGACCGACCATCTTCCCTTAAAAAAGGGAACATCAATTGCCTCCGATGGTAAACTAATCTACGCCGGAACAGAAACAGGAGTTTTTACATACAACACCGAAGATAATTCCATTAACAAATTCACTAAAGTAAACCTACTCAACGATGTTTCTGTCGCTAAGCTTTCCTATTCCAATGAATACGGTACTTTAATAATTGTATATGACAATGCCAATATTGATCTTATCAGAGACGGAGCAATAACCAATATTCCATTCATAAAACTAAGCAACGAGGAAAAAGTAATTAATGAGATAAAAATTATAGGTGAGTTGGCCTACCTCTCTATGGCCTACGGAATAACAGTTGTTAACCTAGTACGACAAGAAATAGTAGATACCTATAAATTTGGCCCAAATGGCACCGCAATTAATGTTAACGCTGTGGATCGTTTGGCAAACACCATTTATGCCGCAACAAATTCCGGAATACGCTCAGCAAACATTACAAGTAACCTTCTTGATTTTAACTCTTGGAGTACCTTATCTTCTAAAAACACAGCCATAATCTCTGCCACATGGGAAAGCCACGAGTCCATTAACTTTGTGTTTCAAGAAGGGTCGGCAAAAGATAGTATTCTCAGTTTTGACGGTACAACTTTTACAACAAATACAGCCCTCGCAGGATTCGATTATATAAACCTTTCGGAAACCGTTTCCGACCAATTCATCCTTACCACCAAAACCAATACCATTCGATTTGATAAAGACGGAGGTACAACCTTCTCCTTCAACCGCGGAGGGTCTAATTCACGAGGATCGGCAATTGCCAACAATCGTTTATTTGAAATCAACGGATTCACTCCACTAACAGAACTATCACTAACCGACGGTTCCACGATTTTAGGCATAAAACCTAACGGGCCATTAACCGCAGAAGTTTTTGACATGGACGCAAAGGGAGGCAACCTTTGGATTGCAAACGGAGCTACAAATGGAACCTATAACAACCAATTCGACCTTGCTAAGCTATCTCATTTTGACGGGTCTTCTTGGAGGGGATATCAACATGGTGCCAACCAAGGGCTAAATGATATTTTCGACGTTATCTCGGTCACCATCAATCCTGAAAATACAGACCAAGTTTACTTTGGATCGTGGGGTAGGGGTTTGGCTGAGTTTAACGGCACGCTTCCTTTTAAAATATACCAAGACTCTAACACCTTATACACCAACAACTTTAATCAGACAACCCCTGCCATACAGCGGCGAGAAGCGTGGAAACCAGCCTTGTGGATTGGAACAGGTGAAAGTGCCTTTGACAAAGACGGGAACCTATGGATGACTAACACTTATCAGAAAAATGGATTGTTTGTGAGGCTGGCAGATGGTAGCTGGTTTAGTTACAACCTAGGTCCTTTGTACTCCTCGGACGAAACGGCCATGTATGACATAGAAATTGATGACAACGGGTACAAATGGATCGCAATGGCCAAAGACAACGACATCATTGTATACGATGATCGCGGAACCATAAAAGACATCTCCGACGATAGATACATACGTTTAACCCGAACACAAGGCTTAGGAAGTATTCCTGGGGCAAGAGGTATTAAAATTGAAAAAGATAAAAACGGATTAATATGGATTGGAACATCGGACGGAATAGCGGTGCACTTTAACCCTTCCGGAGTCTTTGATGGTGATTTTGACTTCGATCGAGTCATCTTCTTTGACGGAGAAAACAATGAAGTTGTATTACAAAATTCCATTGTTACGGAAATCGCCATAGATGGGTTTAATAGAAAATGGATTGGAACAGAAAACTCAGGCATTATTCTTTTATCAGAAGACGGAAAAGAAACAATTCTAGAATTTAACATTAACAACAGCCCCCTACTATCTAACTCGATAAGTGCTATTAGTATTGACGACGTTACGGGAGAAGTTTACATCGCTACCTCTAAAGGCTTAGTCTCGTATCGAGGAGAAGCAGTAAAAGGAGCAGAAACCTTAAGTAACATTTCCATTTACCCCAACCCTGTGCGCCCAGAGTACAGCGGAAACATTGCCATTAACGGTTTATTAGACAACACAACAGTAAAAATAACCGACATCCATGGTACCTTAATTAGCGAAATTAAATCACAAGGAGGACAGGTGCTTTGGAATGGCACCAACTTTAAAGGGAGAAGAGCATCGACAGGGGTTTACCTTGTTTTTCTTAGTGTAGAAAATGAAAACTTGAAATTACAAACCGAAGTTGGGAAAATCCTGTTTGTAAAATAATATGTTACTACAAAGTAAAGGGGTTGTTTTACAATCGATTAAGTACGGAGAAAACTCGCTCATCAGCAAAGTACTTTCAGAAGAAAAAGGCCTCATATCTTTGCTCTCAAATAAAACAAAAAGCAAGAAAAACAAGCAGGGAAATTTCTTTCAACCCTTATCGGCGATCCAGTTCGTTTGTTACCTCTCGTCAAAGTCAAACCTTCATCGAGTAAAAGAGCTTACCTATAACAACGAAATTCCACTACCTCCAGAAAGTATCACCGTCAACGCCATTCGTTTTTTTCTTGCGGAGTTTCTTTCAAAAGTCATTCGAGAAGAAGAGCAAAACGTGAACTTATATCTATTCGTTGAAAGAAAATTGGGTGATCTCAATTCACCCTCTTCTGTTATTCCAACGTTTCATATTTCTTTTTTAATTGAGCTGATGAAAATATTAGGCATTCAACCTTTTATGGACCAAAAAGACAACTATTTTGACATGGAAGAAGGAGAAAGTTGTGCAATAAAGCCCTCACACCATAATATTTATGAAAAAAAGGAAATGGAATTGTACAAAAAAGCTGAAAAATCACCAGGTGAATTATCAAAAACAGATAGAAATAAACTACTTAACATGCTGTTAAACTACTATAGTATTCAACTAGGAGGTTTGTCAAACATTAAATCTAAGGCTGTGTTAGAAATTGTATTTGGGTAATATTAGCCTTTCAAATTAACTCATGACAAAAGAAAAAATTCTGCTTCTAACCTTAGCTGTTGTTCAGTTTTCGCACATTACAGATTTTATGATTTTAATGCCCTTGGGTCCTCAGTTAATGAAAACCTTTGACATCTTACCAAGTCAATTTGCCCTATTGGTTTCGGCTTACACCTTTTCTGCAGGAACTTCTGGATTTGTAGGGGCGTTCTTTATTGATCGATTTGATCGAAAGACAGCCATTTTAACGATGGCAACAGGCTTTGCAGCCGGTACTTTAGCTTGTGGTTTTGCAGAAAGTTATTATTGGTTACTAATTACAAGGTCTATAACCGGGTTGTTTGGAGGTGTAATGGGTGCTTTAATCCTTTCTATTATTGGCGATGTTATTCCCAACCAACGAAGAGCAAGCGCTATGGGGATGGTCATGGCAGCGTTCTCTTTTGCTTCTGTTGTTGGCGTGCCAGCGGGTTTGTTTTTAGCAGACCTTTCTGATTGGCACATGCCATTTATTGTTTTAGGCGGCCTTTCTTTCCTAACACTCATACCTATGTCTCTTTACATACCAAGTATCACAGGCCATATTAGTCAATGCGACAGCAAACCTTCTCCATTGCAAATTATTCAAAATGTTACCAGCAATAAAAATCAACTGTTGGCGCTCCTTTTTGGAAGTGTAATTATGCTGAGTCATTTTTCTATCGTCCCATTTATTAGTCCTTACCTTACTACGAATGTTGGCTTTAGTGATTATCAAATTAAATACGTTTACCTTATTGGTGGTGCATTAACCGTGTTTTCTTCTCCTTTTATAGGTAGAATGGCTGATAGGTTTGGGAGGTCTAAGGTTTTTACATTTACCGTTTTAGCTGCTTCCGTACCCATTTTCTTTTTGACACAAATTGGAGAAACTCCCATCGGTGTTGTACTCGTAATTACCGCATTATTTTTTGTTTTTGGCGCCGGACGAATGGTGCCTTCCACAGCGATGGTTACTTCCTCGGTAAAACCTCAGAACCGTGGAAGTTTTATGAGCTTTAACGCCTCTTTCCGTCAACTAACAAATGGTGTTGCTGCCTTTTTTGCAGGCTTAATAATTACGATAGGTGATGATGGTTTATATCAAAATTACGACCTCGTAGGGTACTTCGCAATTGCCATGGGAATCCTCTCCATTTTAATCAGTAGAAAAATAACTGTAGTCGACGATGGGTCGTATGTTAATTAACCCTCACTGTTTTTAGAATCGCTTCCAACTCTCTTAAATATTCTCTTTTATTAAACTTTGGGGCAAATACAAAAGCATCTAGCTCTACTACCCTATTGTTCTTTTCATCCACCAAGGTATAGTGAAGAAAAGGGCCACCCATAAAGTCATTTTTCATATTCCATAGCCCTCTATATTCTAGCGCATATGTGCCATTTAAGTTCACTTCTTTGGTTGCAGCGCGGTAATCTTGGTAAACTGCCATATATGAGCTGTCGCGCGTTCCTTGAACCATTTCCCTCGTAAATTCATTCCGTTTCACAATCATGCTTTCGTGAGAAAAGACAGAATCGGAATCGTAAGGCCTAACAAACACTGCTACACCTTGCATAATTTGATGCTGTCCTATTGATTTCTCTTTCTTCAGCCAAAAGCCATTCTCATTTTTTGCCATTTGAACAAAGCCGGGAGGAACAACGAAGGTTAGCTTGTAGTTCTTCGCAACGGAATCCATAATGTCCTTTTGCGGCTTTCCTTGAAACTGTTTTTGCAAGCGCTTCAACTCTATTTCATTGAAATAATCTCTAATGGTTTGAGTATTTTTGGAGAGCACTCGAGCCGCATCTGTGTCGCTTGCAGCCGTTATTTGAATCATTAACTGGTCTCTTGCCCACACATCTTCTTCAATGTTTATCGCTGTCCTTTTGCCTTTCCCGATACTTAATTTTAAAATATTTCTGCCGCGTTTTAGAATAGATTGAAAGGCCCTTGTTGGAACCGTAGAAGCCCTAAAATGACCTTCTGCTTGTGGCATTCCCACTAAAGATTCAGAAAAAATAGTGTTCAACACCTCCCCCGTTTGCCGGTTTTCGTAAAACGTGTCTACCACAATTAGTACCTCTCCATACTTTCCCGAACTACTCGGTAAATAGCTTTTGTCTTCACTGTCTTTTGAAAAGCTCCCACAAGCTATCGTTAAGCAAAGTGCTACAAACCCGAAAACTATCTTATTTATTTTATCCAATGTTTTTTACTTTAACTTTCATTCCTGGCTTTAAGCGCTTAAAGTTCAAGTTGCTGTTGAGCCTTTTTAAATCGTTTACCGTTGTGCCTTCGTATTTTTTTGCAATGTCCCATAACGTATCGCCAGACTTTACAATGTACACTTGATAGTCACCACTTTTTAAAGGGGCCGGAGCACTTTGAACTTGCGTTTTAACAGGAGTAGCCTTTCCGCTGGTATAAACGGTTAATCGATCTCCAGGCTTTAAACTAGATGAGCGCAAATTATTCCATGCCATCAACTGCCTCACCGTTACCTGGTGCTTCTCTGCAATATAACCCAAAAACTCTCCACTTCTTACGCGGTGAACAATCCTCTCAGGTTCAGCAACAACAGCTTTTGTTTTTCCTGCTATGCTATCCGTAATTTCATTCCTTCTAATGTCAGCGTATATGTTTTTTTCATTGGTCAAATACAACCCTATTTTTTCTGCAGGCAAGCACAGGGTTTGTGTTCCATTCTTCAACGTTGGTATATAGTTCAATTTGTACATTGGATTGTAGAAAGCGATTTCATCCTCCGACATTTTTAAATAATTCGCTAACTGCTTAAAAGAATACGCTCTATTTATCTCAATCGTATCCACCGCAACATCATACAACAAAGTATTGCTCGCATATAAGCCATGATCATTCCCATGCACCATCATATAGTTTACAGCAATAAAAGCAGGAACATACCCCCTTGTTTCTCGCGGTAAAAAAGGGCGAATTTTCCAATAATCTTTATGCCCTCCAGATCTTCGAATCGCTTTATTAACATTCCCAGGTCCACTATTATATGCCGCCAATACTAAATTCCAATCTCCATACATGTTGTGCAAATACTTCATGTACTTAGCTGCAGCAACGGTCGCTTTGTAAGGATTCATTCTATCGTCTGTGTATGAGGTAACATTTAAGTCAAACATTTTTCCTGTTAGATACATAAATTGCCATAAACCCTGAGCACCAACTGGTGATTTAGCAGAGGGGCTTAACGCCGATTCAACAATCGCTAAATATTTTAATTCCAACGGAATTCCATATTGATCGAACACCTGCTCAATCATGGGAAAATACATTGGAGCCAACCCAAGAACAGATCGGCTTAGGCTCTTTCTTTTATTAATGTAAAGGTTAATAAACGCTTTCGTGTATGGGTTGTATGCTAAATCGAATGGTGTTGCATCACTCAGCACTTGCAGCCGTTCCTCCAAAAGAGAATCCGGCAGCTCTTGAAATTCGTTAACCAAAGTGGTATCGTCAGTTCCTTCGCAATAACGAAAACAATTGTAGTGCTTGTCCATCATTAAGCTATCTATCATCACTAAGACAGCATCATCTGGAGAAATCGTATACTCAATGGAATCGGTTTCTTTTGTTTCGTTAACCGAAGCAAAACTAGAAACTGTAAAAAGGAGGGTGGCTAAAAAGAGTAGTTTGGACATGAATTAATTTCATTGAAAACGCAAGAAATTAAGTTTTCTTGCGCTTTAACGAAATTGATCAATTAGACTGCTCTTTCGAGGGATTTTCTAATCACTTATTAACGGAAACTTGTTAACGAGCTCTTTGGAGAAGGTAAATAACTTTTCTTCATTAAAAGCACTCGCCATCAATTGAATACCAAAGGGCATTTTATCTTTATTTTCTCCTAACGGCAAGGATATTGCCGGAATTCCAGCAAGGTTCGCTTGAACCGTAAAGATGTCTTCCAAATACATTTTTATTTGGTCATCGTTTTGTGCGTTAATGTCAAAAGCAATGTGCGGAGAAGTAGGAGAAATAATAAAGTCATATTCTGCAAAAACCGCATTCGTGCAATCTCTAACCAATCGCCTTACCTTTTGTGCTTTAGTATAATAAGCGTCGTAATAGCCTGCACTCAACACATAGGTACCAAGCATGATTCTTCTTTTAACTTCTCTACCAAATCCTTCACTTCTAGATTTTACATAGGTAGATTCCAAGTCGGTAGCGTTTGGGCTTCTGTATCCAAAATGAATGCCATCGTAACGCGCTAAATTAGAAGAGGCCTCAGCGGTCGTTAAAACGTAATAGGTTGGAACAATTTGATCTAAGTAGTCAAATTTCACCTCGTCTACTTGATGTCCGTCGGCTCGTAACTTTTCTATTACTTCAATGGTTCGTTTCTTCACTTCTGGGTCAATACCTTCGTGATTTACATAACAATCAAAATAGGCGATTTTTAATATCTTCCCTTTTAAGCTATCTATTGAATCACTGTATTTTGGAACCATCTTTTTACTTGCCGTGCCGTCAAAAGCATCATCTCCTGCAATTACCTCCGAGATTAATGCGGCATCATCTACGTTTTTGGTGAAGGTTCCGATTTGATCAAACGAAGAACCAAAAGCAACTAACCCATGACGCGATACTCTCCCATAGGTTGGCTTAAAACCAACAGTTCCTGTAAAAGAAGCAGGCTGACGAATAGAGCCACCAGTATCTGAACCAAGAGCAGCCATGCACAATCCTGCTGCAACAGAAGCTGCTGCACCACCACTAGATCCACCTGCAACCTTGTTTTTATTTAATGGATTTTTAACTACTCCGAAAAAAGAGTTTTCATTGGATGACCCCATGGCAAACTCATCGCAATTTGTTCTGCCAATAATAATAGCATCCTCTTTCAACAACCTTTCGACCACAGTAGAAGAGTATAAGGATTCAAAACCTTCCAGCATCTTAGAAGAAGCCGACATTTGGTGCCCTTGATAACAAATATTGTCCTTAATTGAAATAATTAATCCAGCCAACTTTCCAGCTTCGCCTTCCTTAATTTTAACATCAATAGCCACCGCTTGAGCTTTTGCCGAGGAATCAAATGTTTCTAAAAAAGCATTTAGATCCTTGTGCTTTTCAATTTCGCTGAGGTAGTAATCTACTAATTCCACACAAGTAAGTGTAGAGTTAGTCAGCTCTAGCTGAACGTTTTTCAGTGAAGTAAAACCTTTCAATGGGTAAGAAATTTAAGTTTTATTTAGTTGGAGTATTGTCCTTATCGTCTTCGTTGGTGGCATCCTTAAACTCTTTGATACCTTTACCAACCCCTTTCATTAATTCAGGAATTTTTTTTGCACCAAATAATAAAATAACTGCCACAAGAATTAATACAATTTGTGTTGGACCAAACATTCCTGCTTCAAATACGGTAGTTTCCATGATTAAAATTTAGTTCAAAGTTAACCAAATAAAAAGAGCATATTTCTTAGAGTTAGTTCTCAATTAAATACTTTTGATACGTGAATAAAAAAATAGATTACCTGATTGTTGGACAAGGCTTAGCGGGCACCTTTTTAGCCTTTCAATTAATGCAAAAAGGTAAAAAAGTAATGGTCGTAGATAAGGGCTTACAGTATTCCTCGTCAAGAGTGGCAGCAGGAGTTATTAACCCTATTGTACTCAGGAGGTTTACTATAACTTGGAGAGCAAAGGATTTTTTAAATTACAACCCTGGCTTTTACGACAAGCTTGATGCATATTTAGGAAAGCAATATCACTTTAACCTTCCCTTGAAAAAATTAATTTCCTCAAAGGACGAAATAGATTTTTGGAAACACCGTTACCACCAAGACGATGTTAGCGAATTTATTCATAAAGAATTAAGCGAAGTGAACCCTAACCTTTTACCTGCAGCGGACTTTAAGGTAGGATTGGTGAAGCAGGCATCTTGGTTAAATATAAAGGATTTACTGTTTGATTTTAGGGCAAGACTTAACAACGACAGCGCCTTGTTAGAAGAAGTATTTAGTTTCTCTGACTTACATCAAAATCAATATAAAGACATAGAGTTTGGTCGTATCGTTTTTTGCGAAGGGGCCCGTGGAAAAGAAAATCCGCTTTTTAAAGGTTTACCCTTTAGCTTAAACAAAGGTCAGTTGATGACTATTGAAACCGACCAACTTCCAACAGATAGTGTCTTGAAAAAGAAGGTTTTTATTTTACCAACTGCAAAAAAACAATTTAAAATTGGCGCAACGTACTCTTGGAAGTGGAATACCAGTTCTGAAGAGGCAGCGCATGAAATAGAGCCAGATAAAACGGAGCTCTTAAAAAATCATTTGGAAGAGATGACAAGTGCAAAATATAAAGTGGTTTCTGTAGAAACAGGTATTCGTCCGTCTGTAAAAGATAGACGTCCAATAATTGGCCAACATCCTGAAAAAAAGAATGTTTACCTGTTCAATGGTATGGGAACCAGAGGCTGTTTTATGGCTCCTTTATTAGTTGAGGAGTTTATTAATCATGTAGAGGAGGGGACTGAGTTAGATGTTGAGGTAGCTATTAATCGGTTTTAAAACTAAGCCAAATTCAACCGCTTAAATAGTCCATCTCGGTAGGATCCACCAATCGGAATTTTCTTATCCGAGTTTTCAATGTTCACAATAGAACTATCGATTGAGTTAATTTTATTCAAGTTTAAGATAAAAGAACGGTGAATTCTCATGAATGTCCCTTCTGGTAGTTTTTTCTCTATATCCTTCATGGTAGAATGAATCGTAAAGCGCTCCTTTTCTGTGTGAATAATCACGTAATCTTTTAAGGCTTCAACAAACAATATATTTGAATTTTGAACCTTAACTAATTTGGAATTTGATTTTACATAAATGTAATCGGATGAAAAACTAGCACTTTTTAATCCAAAAGACTCTGCTCCTGCAAGCTTTTCTTTCTCCTTCTTAAATTTATACAACGCCATTTCAATTGACGTTCTAAGGTCTATTTCTTTAAAGGGCTTAATAACATAGCCATAAGGTTCAGTCACCTTTGCTCGTTCGATTGTCTTTTCATCCGCATAAGCAGTTAAAAACACAACAGGTATATCGTGGGTTTTTTTAATCGCTGCTGATGCGTCAATGCCGGAAATATTTCCTGCCAGCATAATGTCCATTAACACCAAGTCTGGTTTGTTTTCTTCTAAAAAAGAAAGTGCTTTTTCTCCTTTAGAAAAAGATGCGACAACTTCGTAGCCAATTTTTTCGAGACAGATAGAAATGTCTTTCGCAACGATAGCTTCATCTTCTACAATTAATATTTTCGTTTTCATGCTTCCTATTTTGTATCAAAACTGATGATAAATTTAGTTCCGTTCACCCGCTCTAATTGCAAATCTCCTTCCATCTGTTCAACCAAAGTTGACACCAATTGAAGACCTAATGTATCTGTATTATCTACCATTATATTTTCTGGAATTCCAACACCATCATCTTTCAAAGAAAGAGAAACCTTTTCTAACTCACTACTTAAATAAATTTCAATTTTTCCGGCTTTTCTTCCCTCAAATGCATACTTCAGAGAATTTGAAATAAGCTCATTTAGAATTAAGCCGCAGGGAATTGCATGATTCAAAGATAGGAATACTTCATCTAACAAAAAAACCAGTTCAACAGACGTATCTAACAACTCATAAGTATTAACTAAACTTTCAACTAACTCTCTAACATAACTTGAAAAACAGATATTAGAAAGGTTCGTTGTCCTATATAATTGTTCATGAATAGAAGCCATTGAGGCAATTCTATTCCTGCTCTCTTTCAGAACCTCTAAGATATGCTCATCTTTAACATAAGAGCTTTGTAAGCTTAAAATACTAGAGATTAGCTGCATGTTATTTTTCACCCTATGATGCACCTCCTTCAATAAAGTTTCTTTCTCCTTTAATGAGTTGGTTAATTGAATTTCAATGAGTTTCTTCTGAGTTATGTCATGAGCAATTCCAGAAACCTCCTCGATTTCCCCGTTTTCTCCAATGATTGGATTAACATAAATTTCTCTAAAATACTTTACTTCCTTATCGTTTGTTCTTTCAATCTCAAACTTAAACGACTCTCCCTTGAATGCCTTTTCAAAAATATTTGTCCAATATTCATCACTTAATTCGTTTCTTTCTTGAGCTATTTTTACCAAGGTAAAAAAATAGTCGAAAATCTCCAATTCGACATTATAATTTAGCTTAATATCTTCCTTAAATCGCCTATTAAACGATGTAAATCGATGGTTTTTGTTCACTGTAAAAAAGTAATGTGAACTACTTTCAATAATTGAATTTAGCTGAGAAGCTTGCTTCTTAATCTCTTGTTCTTTTGAAACAATTTCACTTATATCCCTACTAATACCCATTATTCCCAGAAAAGTTCCATCTGTATTGAACAGTTGACTTATAGAAAGTGAGGCTGGAAATACCGAACCATCCTTCCGCTTCATTTCGATATCGCCAGAATAGGACTTATGAAAGTTTAGTTTTTCAATTATATTGTCTTGCAGTTTTGAGTCGTTTAATAATACTCCAAAGGGCTTTTGAATAATGTCCTTCCTTTCATACTGAAATTTAATTTTAGCAGCCGAGTTCATTTTATTTATATGCCCTTTTGCATTGGTTGTAAAAATCATATCCAACGAACTTTCAATAATTCCCTCAGAATACGATTGAGAATTTTTTAGCCTCCTTTGAATTAACCTGTTTTGCTCCAATTGAATCCGCAAACTGTCATTATCTACTTTGTGCTCTTCCACTTCTCTTGTTACTTGTTCAACCTTTTTTCGATCTGTAATCTCTACAAATGACTCCAATACACTCTCCTCTCCTTCAAAATCTATTTTTGATGGTATTGATTCAACAAAAACAATCTCTCCATGGGCGTCTATTAATTCCATTTCCAACAGGGGAACTTCTTTTCCAGAAAGTACAGAAATATATCTATCATTTTTAAGATTGGGCTGATCATACCTAATAATTTGAAATTGATTAAACCCGCTAATATCTGCAACCGAATTATATTTTAATATTTCTAATGCTCTTTCATTTGCAAATACGAGTATTTGGTTTTTAAAAATAATGATACCAAAAATTGTTTTATTAATTAAATTCTTGTATTTCTGTTCGCTACGAATAATTTTTTGCTCATAATCAAGTTTTTTTTGAATATTTTGTCCACTGCACAATAACACTTCCTGACCGAAATATATCCCTTTCCTCAGGTGTAATTTTTTAGGAAACACTGACTCATCTTTCCGCTTACTCCACCATAAAACTTCTTGATCTTCTCCTTCCCACGTCAGCTCTAACTTTATTAGTATTGCCGGAAAGTCCATTTTTTCCATGCTTCCTAAAAAGTCAGGAGTTTTTCCAATAATTTCAGAACGACTGTAGCCGTATTCATTTTCAACAGCTTGGTTTACATCGATAAATTCGTTGTTTTTATTTAAGATATATCTTAATTCAAAAGAAGTATTAAAAGCATCTTTATATGATTTTAAAGATACTTGTAACAACTTTTCTGCTTCTATAAAATTGCTAATATTAATTACTTGCCCTAAGAGCTTTGATGGAATATTATCTTCATCTCTCTGAAGGTTTACTTTAAGAAGAGTGAACATAATTTGTCCGTCTTTTTTTCCGTATTCTTTTTGTAGTTCTATAAATGACCGCTCACCTGTAAGTAACTTTTTCCACAATTCTTCTTCCTCTTTTGACGGCTTAGCCGCGGAGAAATATTTTATGTTTCTTCCTAAAAACTCTTCCCTTCCATACCCCAATAGTTTTTGAAAAGATCCATTTGTTTCAATTATATCTCCTTTTAAATCACTTATAAATAGCCCAATAGGTGATTCATTTATAAGTGTTGAATATTGCAATTGATTGTATTCTGCTATTTTTCTAAGCATTTTACGTTCTGAAATATCACGACCATTACTGATTAATACCTCTTCTCCAAAATATTTGGCCTTTCTTACTATTACCTCTATAAATAAAATAGTCCCTTGTTTCGAAACAATTTCTTTTTCAAATAATTGAGATTTTCCCTGCCATGCTTTTTCTCGAATTACTTTTCTTTCTTTTTTATAATTTCTATAATCTAAAATTGAATGTTTTCTACCTACTATTTCACTTTTTATGTAGCCTAAAAAATCTAAATAAGTGTCATTTATATCTATTATTTTTCCATCTCTATTAACAACAGACATTAACGAAGGATTATCTCGAAACAACGACTCATAACTTTGATCGTTAATGGTTTTTAGTTTATCAAATTCTAGGGTTTCGCTTAATTCTAATCGATCTTTAAATTCTTCTATTTCAATTAAATAAAAAATATCTTTATGTTCTATAATTTCTTTTATTTCTATTTGAATTAGTCGCTGGTCGGCTAATTCAATGGTTCTTTTTTGTTCCTTTTTTAGGTTAGCAAACACATATTCTCCACCAATTTCTAAGCGTGTAACATCAAAATTTTGATCGATTCCTTTTTTTGTTAAATTCAATAGCACCCGTGCCTGTTGATTTGCATTAATAAAGGTATAATTTTCTCCTTTTAGTAATAATTGAGCATTTGATGAATTATTAAATACAATATCTAAATACTGACTTCGCTCCTTATTTTTTTCCTTGTAATTACTTCTCGATTTAGCCATTGATAACCCTGCAAGTGCCAGAATTACATAGGATAGTAAAATAAGTAAAAGGGGTGCTTCCGTATCAAAATCTAATAAAATAATTAGTATAGCAGTTAATACCCAAAGAATTACATTTATTTTAAAACATACTTTAACATTGGAGAGAGAAAAACTATAAATGCCAGCATTAATTAATAGCAGGTAAAAAGCTTCAGTGGAAAATTTATTTAAATAAACAACATAGAGTATTATGTATATCCGCAATTGCCAATAATTGATTAACTTTAAAGCAAATAATTGATTATGAATGTATTTAGCTTTACTGCCCAATTTGATACCGAATTATCGTGTAGAGAGCACTTTAAGTTTGAAA